>JADMIO010980191.1_pt1 | contig 81867 bp, 99 predicted proteins | sample 8958161 | NCBI WGS metagenome assembly JADMIO01 (sample SAMN16585339, study PRJNA669376) | soil metagenome | isolation source: Crop rotation soil | place: USA: Cullars Rotation, Alabama | collected 2011
GGCCGCGACTTCAAGTCACGTGAATTCCAAGCTTCGGATCCCACTGTGCTGGAAAGGGACCACCGTGGGTCAGACCGACAGCCACTGGACCTTCGGCGGCGGTTACGACTTCGGCCCGGCGAACGTCGGCGCCGTTTACGAGAAGCAGAACTACGAAACGGCGACCGGCACGTCGACCGGCGCGAACTGGGCGGTCGGCCTTGCCGTTCCGCTCGGCTCGGGCAAGATCGGCGCGTCCTATGCGAAGCAGAAGGACATCACCGGTGGCGCCCTCGCAGGTGCCAACGGCGCCAAGATGTGGAACATCGGCTACGAGTGGGCGCTTTCCAAGCGTTCCGCCCTTGGCTTCGGCGTCGCGAAGATCGACAACAACACGGCAGGCACGCAGAGCTGGACGGGTCAGCTTCCTGACCAGAACGGCTTCACGTCCGGCACGGCTCTCGCCGGATCGGACCAGACCAACATCTTCGTTGCGATCCGCCACTCGTTCTAACCGAACGTCTGGCATTGGAAACGGGCGCCCTCGGGCGCCCGTTTTTTTTCCGTGGCGCCGTTCGGACGCTACGCCACGAAGTTGAACCAGCCGGTGATGATGTACTTGTGCTGCGTGGGAGAAACCACCCCAGCATGGGTGTGCGTGAAGTCCGGCGGCCAGATGAGCGTTCGTCCCTTGCGCGCATCGAACGTCGCCTCCTGGTAGACGAAGCGTGTTCCACCTCCGTCCGTAACGTCGTTCAGGAACGTCATCCAAACCAGGGCGCGCGTCACGCTCGTGATGTCGGTACGCTCCCAATGCTCTTCCTTGTATCCACCTCCCGGGCGGTAATGCTGGATGGCGGGCGATTCCCGGATGGCAAAACGGCATCTTTCCAGCTTGGAAAAACGCCGGGAATATTCCATGGTGCAGCGCTGTAGTTCCCGCTGATATTCGAGAGCGCCGTATTCTTTCTGCAGTGCCTCAGGCACCAGCGCGAGCGGGAGGTCGAACGAATCCTTCCTTTCGCGGTCGACCTTGGCGCCGTCTCCCTCGACGTAGACGTGACCTCGCTTTACCAGCCCTCGCCGCTCGCAAACCCGGTGCAGTTCGACCAGCCGATCGCAGATCTGAGGGTCGATGGAAAAATCACCTATGAACTTCATGTCAGCGGGGATTCGCCTGAATCAACCCGGCGGCAAGACGCTTGCCTTGCTCGAGCAGCTGCCTGAACGTTTCGTCGCCCTCGTCCCTCATGTGAAGGTGCACCGCGACCGGCAATTGTTGCACCTCCGTCCAGACAGTGAGCGTATCCATACGCACGGGGCCACTCGGGTAGAACGCGATGCTAGCTTGGCCGAAATAGGCTGCGTTTTCGTCGACGTCCATTAAACCCAGCAGAATCCCGGCGCCGCGCGACGCGGTGGGCGTGGATAGTCTTGCGAATGCGTCAGCCACGGATTTGGCGTATTCCTCGGGGGAGGGCGGCTCAATCGCGGCGACTTCCCGGATGTAGTCTGCGCGAGAGCGGTTGACTAGACTGACCTCTCCCCCGGGCGCAACCACCGTGGCAACGCCGTAGCGCGCCGCTATGGAGTTCATATCGCGTTCCTTCTCGCGCAAGTCCTGGCAATCGACGAAGATCATTCCGATGACGGCAAGCTCGGCGTTCGTTTCGTGAGTCTGGCGATACCACGTTCTGCCGAGCTGGGAATCGCGTTTCAGAACGCAATAGCCCGCCGGGAGCTGGATGCCCACGCTGCGTCCCAGTACAGGACCGAATACATATTGCGCTCGGCAGGCGGTTGAGAAAGAAAGGAAAACCGCAAGCATCAGCGCGGCAAGGGAGGCTTTCATGTCCGGCATTTTAAGTCGCGTGCTAGCCTATGAAGTGATGGTGACGATCGACGATCTGATAGGCGAATTCGACCGCGCGTTGCGGAGCATTGCCGGCGTGTTCGACGCTTCCCGCCCTTCCCCGGCAGAAGCCATCCCTGAAGCCGACCTGACCCCCGAGGAGCGGCGCCATGCGGCAGCGCTGATGCGGGTGAATCACGTCGGGGAAGTCTGCGCGCAGGCGCTGTACCAAGGGCAGGCCCTGACGGCTCGGAATTCGGATGCGCGCCAGAAGCTGGAGGAGGCGGCAATCGAGGAGCAGGATCATCTCGCGTGGAGCGTCAAGCGTATCGCCGAGCTCAATGGGCGGCCCAGTCTCCTGAACCCCTTCTGGTATGCCGGGTCGCTTGCCATCGGGGTAGCGGCCGGCGTCCTCGGCGACAAATGGAATCTCGCCTTTCTGGCCGAAACCGAACGCCAGGTGGAAGAGCATTTATCGGGACATCTGGAAAAGCTTCCCGGGAAAGACAGGCGTACGCAGGCGCTCGTGGAGGTGATGCGTGCGGACGAGGCGCGCCATCGTGAAACGGCCCTCCAGTTGGGCGCCACAGAACTTCCGGAGCCGGTCAAGCTTGCCATGCGGCTGGCCTCCCGGGTGATGACGACGGCCGCCTACCGCATCTAAGTCAGCCGTCGCCGTCCGCGCCAACCCCTTCCGGATCCTCGATGCTGTAGAGCTCACGCACCACACCGTCGTACGAAAAATAGACCAGCAGCAGGCGCGGGGAAGTCGCGCCCCGCCACGGATATTCCCAGATGTCGCGCTCCATGCGCCCGAAGCGCTGGTTCTTGTGGGGCGGGCCGAGCAATTCGCGCACGTCGTCCTTGCGCGAAGTTCCTGGCCGGATCATGGCGAAGTTGGTTTCCGTGAGACGCTGTTCAAGAGCAATCAGCTTGCCATCGGTACCGAACCGCGCGACGTACACTTCGCCGCCGTAAGGCATCCGGGGGTAGTAGCGCAGCCGCTCTCCATTGCTTGTCGAGCTTCGATGTGCCGAGGGGCCCATCAGCTTTTCCACCTGTTCTTCCGTTGCCTGCCCGGGCACAAGTCCGCGGCCGTCATACGCAGCACAGCCGGCGATTGCAACCACGAGCCCGAGCACGAACCTAGCCTTCGACAATTTCGACCTCCTTGGTGATCTCCGCTGTCTTCCCGAGCATGATCGAAGCCGAGCAGTATTTTTCGTGCGAAAGGCGAACGGCATGCTCTACAAGATTGCGCTTCAGGCCGCGGCCACGCACCGTGAAGCGCATATGGATCTGCGTGAAGACTTTCGGGTCCGCGTCCGCGCGGCTAGCGGTCAGAGCGACTTCGCAACCTGTGACGTCCTGGCCGCTTTTCTTGAGAATGACCACCACGTCGTAGGCCGTGCATCCGCCGGTCCCGACCAGCACCATCTCCATCGGGCGCGGGGCGAGGTTGCGGCCCCCGCCGTCGGGCGCGCCATCCATGGAAACGAGGTGGTTGCTGCCGGTTTCCGCCAGGAAGGACATCCCTTCGCCGCTCCAGCGGACGCGGCATTCCATGTCAGCTTGTTCGGCCACCTTTTCTCCTGTAAAATCCGCGACTTTTCTTCGCCGGAATCATGAGCACTTATACCGCAAAAGCAGGCGAGGTCCAGCACGGCTGGGTCGTCGTCGACGCCCGGGACAAAGTCCTTGGGCGCCTGGCCACCCGGATCGCCGCGCGCCTGAGAGGCAAGCATCGGCCCGAGTACACCCCGCACGTGGATACCGGCGACTACGTCATCGTAGTTAACGCGTCCAAACTTCGCGTCACCGGCCGCAAGACCGAGCGCAAGATGTATTACCGGCACACCGGGTATCCCGGCGGGATTCGCGAGATGAATTTTGCCAAGGCCCAGGCAACGCGCCCCGAGCGCGTCCTGCAGCATGCCGTGAAGGGAATGCTGCCGAAAGGACCCCTGGGCTACGCGATGCTGCGCAAGCTGAAGGTCTATGCCGGCGACAAGCATCCGCATTCCGCGCAACAACCGAAAACACTGGAGATCTGATGGTTGGCGACTACTACTACGGCACGGGTCGGCGCAAGAGCGCCGTTGCGCGCGTGTTCATCAAGCCGGGCAAAGGCCAGTTCGTGGTGAACGGCAAGCCGGTAGACCACTTCTTCGGCCGCGAGACCGGACGAATGGTCGTCCGCCAGCCTCTCGAGCTGACGAAGAGCGTGTCCACCTTCGACATCCACGTGAACGTTTATGGCGGCGGAGAAAGCGGGCAGGCGGGTGCGGTGCGGCACGGCATTGCGCGCGCGCTCATCGAGTATGATGCAGCGCTGAAGCCGACGCTGAGCGCGGCCGGGCTGGTCACGCGCGACGCGCGAGAGGTGGAGCGAAAGAAGGTCGGACTGCACAAGGCCAGGCGGCGCAAGCAGTACTCGAAACGTTGAATCGAAGTCGCGCTTCTGCGAATCGAAAGCCGCCCAAGGGCGGCTTTCTTTTTTCCGGGTTGGGATTGGAAACGGCATGAAAACCATCAAGGCGGGAATCGTTGGGGGCACGGGGTATACGGGCGTGGAGCTTCTGCGCCTGCTTGCCGACCACCCGAATGTGGAGCTCAAGGCCATCACGTCGCGCAAGGAGGCCGGTACCGCGGTCTCCGCGATGTTTCCGAGCCTGCGCCGCCGCGTCGACATTGCTTTTACCGAACCTACGCCGGCCGCGCTGCGGGGCTGCGATGTGGTTTTCTTCGCCGCGCCGACCGGGGTAGCGATGGAGCAGGCGCGTGCGCTGCTCGAGCAGGGGATTCGCATCGTGGATCTCTCGGCAGACTTTCGCCTGCGCGACGCGGCCGAATGGGAACGCTGGTACAAGATGAAGCACGCCGCGCCGGAATTGCTTGGCGAGGCGGTCTACGGGCTGTGCGAGATGAACCGGGCGAAAGTACGCGGCGCGCGGCTCGTGGCCAATCCGGGCTGCTATCCGACGGCGGTGCAGCTCGGCTTCATGCCGCTCGTGGAGGCCGGCGTGGTGGACGCCGACCACCTCATTGCCGACGCGAAATCCGGCGTGAGCGGCGCGGGCCGCAAGGCTGAGTTGAATCTCACCTTTTCGGAGGCGTCCGACAACTTCATGGCCTACAACGTCCCGGGACACCGGCACTGGCCGGAAATCCGGCAAGGCCTCGCCCAGGCGGCGAAGCGCGAAGTTGGCTTGGTGTTCACGACGCATCTCACACCGATCATCCGCGGCATCCACGCCACGCTCTACGCGCCCATCTCCAAGGAAGCAGATTTCCAGGCGCTGTTCGAAAAGCGCTACACCGCGGAAGTGTTCGTCGACGTCATGCCGGCAGGCAGTCATCCCGACACGCGTTCCGTGCGGGCTGCCAACACTTGTCGAATCGCGGTCCACCGCCCGCCGCAGACCTCGAAGACAGCGGACACGATCGTTGTCCTTTCCGTGATCGACAACCTTGTGAAAGGCGCCGCCGGACAGGCAATCCAGAACATGAACCTGATGTTCGGGTTTCCGGAAGACACCGGTTTGCGCCAGATTGCCGTGGTGCCTTGAGCCGGCTGGCCGCATCGAGGTGGTGGAAGCTGCGCCAGCGCTTCGGTATCGCGGCACCTCGAGTCGCCGTACATACACATATTCCCTGGTATTGGCGCTGGGTCGGCATCGCGGTGCTCATCGGTGTCTCTGCCGCGGCGGCGGCCTGGATCTATGACGCAGGCAGGCGCTTTGCGGGTTTCGACCGCAACGAAGCGGAAACCGAGCTCGGCGAGCTTCGAGCGGAGCTGGAGGGGGCCCGGAGGGAACTCGAGCGCGTGCGCGCGATCGCGAACGCAGCCGACAGCCGGGTCGCCATTGAGCGAACCGCCCAGCAGCAGCTCGCCCAGCAGATCCGCGGTCTGGAGCAGGAGAACGCCAGTGTGCGTGAGGAACTTGCCACCCTCGAAAGCATGCTTTCGTCGGAGGCTAGGAACGCCAATGCCGTCTCCATCTATCGGTTCAAGGTCGAGCCCGATCTCCTCCCTGGCGAGTACAGATACAGACTATTGCTGCTTGCACCGAGCGCACGGAAAGAACGCGACTTCAACGGCAGGCTCGAGCTGGTCGTCAGCCTGACGGAGGGGGGGCGAAATGCTATGATGAGTTTCCCGGGAGAAGCCGATGCGGGAGCAGGGGCTTTCCGCTTGGCATTCAGGCACTTCCGGCGCGTTGAAGGGACGTTCCGAGTGAGTCCCAAGGCCAAAGTGGAGAGCGTGCAGGTCCGCGTGTACGAGGCAGGCTCCCCGCAGCCGAAGGCGACGCAGACGGCGACGCTTTAGCAGGGGATGGATGACCATGTTCAACAAAGCGAGCAAACCGCAAAGCCGGATCGATAGCCTGATCGGCGCGACCACGCGCATCGAGGGCAATGTCGTGTTCAGCGGAGGCCTGCGCGTGGATGGGATGGTCCGCGGCAATGTGGCAGCGCTGCCCGATCAGCCTGCGACGCTGGTGATTTCTTCGGATGCCCGCGTCGACGGTGAGGTTCAAGCCGCCCACATCGTTGTCAACGGCACGATCAATGGCCCTGTGCATGCGACGGAAACGCTAGAACTACAGGCGGGGTCCCGGGTCAAAGGGGATGTGTACTACAAGAGCATTGAAATCCATCAGGGGGCCGTTGTAGAGGGCCGTCTCGTCTATCACGCCGCCGAGGCCAAGGGCATCGAGCTGAAGCTCGCCTCGGGCGGATAACTCAGGAGCAGTTTATGAACGCAGTAACCGAGATGCCGGCCCCGCTGAACTTCAGCGATAGCGCGGCCAACAAAGTGAAGCAGCTTATCGAGGAAGAGGGCAATCCCGATCTCAAGCTCCGTGTGTTCGTCACCGGCGGCGGCTGCTCCGGCTTCCAGTACGGCTTCACGTTCGACGAGGTCCAGAACGAGGACGACTCCATCATGGAGAAGAACGGCGTGAAGCTGCTCATCGATCCGATGAGCTACCAATACCTCGTCGGCGCCGAGATCGACTATCAGGAAGGGCTGGAAGGCGCCCAGTTCGTCATCAAGAACCCCAACGCGCAGAGCACCTGCGGTTGCGGGTCGTCGTTCTCGGTCTAGAGAACTAGTTCAGCAGCGCGAGGTTCGTCGCGACCAGCAGGTCGAGTCGCGACACCATCGCGTCCGCCTGCTGATGGAACGCGGCGAGCTCGTGTGGCGGGACCGGGAGCGCCGCCGGCAGCGCGATCGAAAACGGATTGCGCGCTTCGCCGGCAACGCGGAATTCATAGTGCAGATGCGGCCCAGTAGCCCAGCCGGTCTGGCCGACCAGCCCGATCGTCTCGTTCTGTGCGACCCGGCTGCCGCGCTTCACCGATATGCGGCTGAGATGCGCGTAGACCGTCGAATACTGCCCCTGGTGGCGCAGCACGACCACGTTTCCGTAGCCGCTCTTCGGCCCGGCGTATTCGACAATCGCGTCGCCGACCGCTCGCACACGCGTTCCCGTGGGCGCTGCGTAGTCGATGCCCTTGTGCGCGCGCCAGGTCTGCATGAATGGATGCATCCGCAGACCGAAACCAGAGCTCACGCGCGAGAACTCGAGCGGTGAGCGCAGGAAAGCCTTGCGCAAATTCTTTCCATCCGGGGCGTAGTAGCCGTTCTGGAAATGTACCGCGCGGTACGTGCGGCCCTGGTTGACGAACTCGGCGGCGAGCACGCGTCCCGCGCGCACCGCGCGCCCGGCGAAATGCTGCTCCTCGTACACGACGCTGAAGCGATCGCCCTTGCGCAGATCCCGGTGGAAGTCGATATCGCCGCCGAAGATGTCGGCAAGCTGGCTCGCCACCGAGTCCGGGATGCCGGCGGCGTCGGTCGCCCCAAAAAGGGACGAGCGGATAAGGCTCGATTTCATTGCAACGCTGGTGCTCAAGGCGGCGCGCTCTTCCGTCGCACGGAAGCCGTCGGCGTCGGGCCTTATGCGGATCAGTGTTTCCCGGCCGGAGAGGAAGGCCAGCTCGCGCAGATCGCCGCGCGCCCCGACTTCAGCATTGATGACCATTCCTGGTCGCAGCGGTGCAAGCAGTTTGGCGCGGAGCACGCGCTGCGACGTGGCGTCATCCACGCCGAGCCTGGCCAGCAGCCCGGACACCGTCTCGCCGCGCTGAAGCCGTTCTTCCCGCATATACGACTGCGGCGCAGGGACCGCGGCGTCGAGGCGGAGCGGAATTTCTTCCACCAGTGTCGAAGCCTGCGGCAACGGCTCGTCCGGCGAAGGCGCGATGGTGGCAAATGCCGCAACGACGCCGAACAAACCCAGCGTCACCGCGGCGCCAGCGCGCCAGAGGGTCCCATTCACCTTCATCGTTGGGCTAGAATTCCCTTGATTTTCAGAAGCCTGCGGAGTCTAGCAAAGATGCCGCGGCCGGCAAACCAAATATGTCTTCCATCGAGCAGGCCATTGAGACCATCCGGCGCGGCGCTGAAGAGCTGATCGTCGAGGATGAGCTCGTCAAGAAGCTGGCGAGCGGCCGCAAGCTGCGGGTCAAGCTGGGACTCGACCCGACGGCGCCCGACCTCCACCTCGGCCACACCGTTGTCATCAACAAACTACGTGACTTCCAGCAGCTCGGCCATCAGGTGCAGTTCCTGATCGGCGATTTCACCGGGATGATCGGCGATCCGACCGGGAAGAACCAGACGCGTCCGCCGCTCTCCCGCGAGGAGATCCAGCGCAACGCGCGCACCTACCAGGAACAGGTGTTCAAGATCCTCGACCGGGACAGGACGCAGATCCTCTACAACTCGGAATGGTCCGACAAGCTGGGCGCGGAAGGCATCATCCGCCTTGCGGCGAAGTACACGGTTTCCCAGCTGCTCGAGCGCGAGGACTTCTCGAAGCGATTCGCAGAGGAAAAGCCGATTGCCCTGCACGAGCTGCTCTACCCGTTGATGCAGGGCTACGACTCGGTCGCCATGAAGGCCGATGTCGAGCTTGGCGGCACGGACCAGAAGTTCAACCTGCTGGTGGGGCGCGGCCTCCAGCGCATGTACGGCCAGGAGCCTCAGTGCATCCTCACCATGCCGCTCCTCGAGGGGACGGATGGGGTGGAGAAGATGTCCAAGTCTCTGGGCAACTACATCGGTATCGCCGAGCCGCCCCAGGAAATCTTCGGCAAGCTCATGCGGATCTCCGATGAGCTGATGTGGCGGTACATCGATCTCCTGTCGTTCGAGCCTGCGGGGAAGATCGATGCGAAGAAAAAAGCCGTAAACGAAGGCGCGAACCCGAGGGACGTGAAGTTCGACTTCGCCAGGGAAATTGTCGCCCGCTTTCACGGACCCGCCGCGGCAGAGAACGCGGCGCGCGAATTCAACGCGCGCTTCCGCGAAGGCGCGCAGCCGGAGGAGATGCCCGAGGTGACCGTCAAAAGCGGCGCCGCGGAGATGCCGCTCGCGCAGGCTTTGAAGCAGGCAGGGCTCACGCCGAGCGTCGCGGAAGCGCAGCGCATGATCGAGCAAGGCGGCGTGCGCCTCGACGGCGAGAAAGTGTCCGACAAAGCGCTGAAGATCCCCCGTGGTACGACCGCGGTCGCCCAGGTGGGCAAGCGCAAGTTCGCGCGCATCACCATTGGCTGACGGCTACACTGTGCATGTGAGAGCGCTGCCTGCAGTAGTTCTGATCATGCTCACCGCGTGCGCTGCGGCGCCGGATGCGCCGGCCCGCAAGCAGCCTTCCGGAGCCGAGTTCGTCCGTGACCGCGAAGCCTGCATGAAGCAGGCGCAGTTCAATGCGTCCGGCAACAACATCACCTTCGGCGGCGGCTACGGAGGTAACGCCTTCATCAGCAGCGGCCCCTATATCGATTGCATGGTCGCCCGCGGCTATGCGGCCGAAGCCATCGGCGACCCCCTCGGTACGCCAGCTACGCAGCGCTCGATCGGCGGGTATTAGAGGTTCTTAAGAAATGCGTTGACCGCCCAAAAAAGGGCGTGCTAGGCTGCATTTCGCCTTGCGAAACCACCTTTAGAGGAGGAGGGAAGTCATGAGGCATTTCGTCCGATCCGCGCTTGCGCTCGCCGCTGCGGCAACGTTTTCCACCGGCGCGCACGCGCAGCAGACCACGACACTGAAGATGCAGGCCACCTGGCCTGCGAGCCTGACGCTGTACGAAAACTTCACGTTCTTCGCCGAGCGCGTGGGGAAGATCTCCGGCGGCACCCTCAAGGTGGAGGCCATGCCTGCCGGCCAGGTCGTTCCAGCATTCGAGGTTCTGGATGCGACCAACAAGAAGGTGATCGACGGGGCGCATTCCTGGTCCGGCTACTGGGTCGGCAAGAACAAGGCGGCGATCCTGATGACCGGCGGTCCCGGCGGGACGTTCGGCATGGACATGATCGATGCCCTCGGCTGGATGCATCACGGCGGCGGCATCGATCTGGCGCAGGAATTCTTCCAGAAAGAGCTGAAGCTCAACGTTTTCTGGTATCCGATCCTGCCCTCCGGTCCGCAGGCGTTCGGCTGGTTCAAGCGGCCGATCAAGAACCTGGCCGACTTCAAGGGGATGAAGTGCCGGGAGACCGGCATGGCGGCCGAGGTGTTCCAGCGCATGGGAATGACCACCGTCAACATGCCCGGCGGCGAAATCATCCCGGCCGCCCAGCGTGGCGTGATCGACTGCGCCGAATGGGTGGGCGGCGTCGAGGATCTCCGCCTCGGCTTCCAGAACGTGTGGAAGTACCACTACACGCCTGGAATGCACGAGAACGTCACGATCGGCGAGATCGTCATCAACGGCGATGTGTGGAAAGGCCTTTCGCCCACGCATCAGGAGATCATCAAGTCGGCGTCCAATGAAGCGTTCGTCATCTGGTGGGCCAAATGGCAGCGCCAGAATGCCGACGCGATCAAGGAGCTGCAGGAGAAGCACGGCGTGCACATCCTGCGCACTCCCCCCGACATCCTGGTCGAATTCCTGAAGACCTGGGACAAGATCGCCGCGGAAGAGTCGGCAAAGAGCCCGTTCTTCAAGAAGGTGCTCGACTCGCAGCGCGCCTACGCTTCGCTCGTGGTGCCGGCCAAGCGCTTCATGTTCCCGCCGTATTCGTTTGCGGCGAACTACTACTTCCCGGAGAAGAGCGCCGCGAGGCCGGCGCCGGCGAAGAGCAAGTAGTCTGAAGCACTGAGAAAGGGGCGGCCGAACCGCCCCTTTTTTTTGGGAGGGACCGAGCATGGCGCAGCCCTCGACGGGCCTCGTGCGGGTGGTACAGGTCATCGACCGGTTCACGGACGCCATCGGCATCACGATTGCGTGGCTCAACCTGCCGCTCGTGGCTGCGGTGGCCTACGAGGTCATCGCGCGCTACGCGTTCGACGCGCCGACGATCTGGTCCTTCGACGTGACCTACATGATGTACGGCACGATCTTCATGCTGGGGGCGGCCTACGCCCTGCACAAGGGCGCGCACATCAGGACCGATTTCTTCTACGACAACTGGAGCACGAAGACGAAGGGCATGGTCGATTCCATCTCCTACATCGTCTTCTTCTTCCCGTCGCTCATCATGTTTCTTGCCGCAAGCGCGAATGAGGCGTGGTACGCCTATACGATCAGCGAGACCTCCGAGCAGACGCCCTGGCGCCCGATCCTCTGGCCGTACAAGAGCGTCGTTCCGGTCACCTGCGTTCTGCTCATGATCCAGGGCGTGTCGGAGACGATCAAAAGCGTCTACGCCTGGCGCACCGGCGTTCAGCTCGAGCACAAGGAAAAGATCGAGATATGACCACGGAGATCCTGCTCGGCCTGGTCATGCTGATCGTGATGATCGGCGCCATCTTCATCGGCATCCAGATCTCGTTCACGCTGCTCTTTCTCGCGCTCACGTTCGGCTACGCAGCGCTTGGCAGGACCGTCTTCGACCTCGCCTACTTTCAGACCATCGGCATGATGAAGGAGGAGCTGCTGGCCGCGGTGCCGCTCTTCATCTTCATGGGCTACATCACCGAGCAGGCGGGGCTGATGGAGCGGCTCTTCTCGGCATTCAGGATGCTTCTCGCGCCCATCCGCGGCTCGCTCTACATCGTAGTAATCATCACCTCCGCGGTCTTCGCGATGGCCACCGGCATCGTCGGGGCCGCGGTGACGGTGCTCGGCATCATGGCCGCGCCCATCATGATCAAGACGGGCTACGACGCCAAGCTTTCCGCCGGCGCCATCACCGCCGGCGGCACGCTCGGCATCCTCATTCCGCCTTCGGTGATGCTGATCGTCATGGGTCCAGTGCTCGGCGTTTCGGTCGCCGACCTGTATGCGGCCGCCTTTGGCCCCGGTTTCCTGCTCGCCGGAATTTATCTGGTCTATCTCATAACTCGGGCCTTCCTCAATCCCAAGCTCGGGCCGCCCGTGCCAAAGGCCGAACGCGTTACGGACCCGCTCGTCATCGGCAAAGAGGTAGTCATCGGCGTGCTGCCCCTGTTTGCACTGATCGCGGCCACCATGGGGTCCATCCTGGCCGGGCTTGCAACCCCGACCGAAGCGGCGGGCGTCGGGGCCGCCGGCGCGCTAATCCTTGCCGTGGCCTATCGCCGGTTCACCTGGGCGGGCCTCAAGCAGGCGGTCGTGAGCGCGACTCTGACTTCCAGCATGGTCCTTCTGCTGGCCGTCACCTCGAACATCTTTGGCGCCGTGTTCGCGCGGATGGGAACCGCGAACTGGATCACCGAGGGCATGGTGTCTCTGCCGGTACCGCCGCTTGTCATGCTCGGTTTCGTGATCTTCCTGCTTTTCATCCTTGGCTGGCCTTTCGAATGGCCGGCGATCATTCTCGTATTCCTGCCCATCTTCTTCCCAGTGGTCGACGCGCTGAAGCCGGCGCTTTCGCAGTCGTTCGGCATTCCGCCCGAGCTCTTCATGGTCTGGTTCGGCTCGCTCGTCGCAGTGACGATGCAGACCGCGTACCTCTCGCCGCCCGTTGCCATGTCAGCCTATTACCTGAAGCAGGTGGTGAAAGACTGGTCGCTCGGGACGATCTATAAGGGCATGTTCGAATTCATGGTGCTGCAGTGCATTGCGATTGCCGTCGTGATGTTCGTGCCGCAGATCTCGACCTGGTTTCCGCAGAAGCTCAACGCGCAGCAGCAGGCCGTCGAGACCGAGCAGGTGGACGACAGCATGAACCGGCTGGAAGAGGATCCGCTGAAGGCGGGCAAGGATTCGCTCGAAGAGGAGGAGGGGAGGGGGGACAGCCTGGAAAAAGACGAACTGCAGATGAAGAAGAAATAGGGTTCACCCCATTCGATCTGCGCCGGCCTCGTGCCGGCGTTTTTTTTGAATTGCGCTATAACTACGGGCCTTGAGCTTCGACTTCGACACCCCCATAGAGCGGAACGGCACGTGGAGCGTGCGCTGGGACCGCTACGGGCGCGACATCATTCCGCTCTGGGTGGCCGATACGGATTTTCGACCTCCGCCTGCGGTCCTCGAGGCGCTCTCAAGCCGCATCGGGCACGGCATGCTCGGGTACACGAATCCGCCCGGGGAGCTTCGAGAGGCGATTGTCGAGCGCCTCAAGCGTCTCTATGGCTGGACGGTGGATCCCGGCTGGATTGTCTTCATCCCGGGCGTTGTCCCGGGTCTTCACTTGGCCGCGCGCACGCTCATGCGGGCGACCGAGCATGCGATCCTGCCAACACCCATCTACCACCACTTCAAGCGGGCGCTGGAACTGGCATCGCGCGATCACAGCGACATACCGCTTGTCCTCGATCGGGGCCGCTGGGTGTACGACATGGGATGCCTGAAAGCCGCGCTGCGTCCGGACACGCGTCTTTTCCTGCTCTGCAATCCGCAGAATCCCGGCGGAACCGTGTTCACGCGCGCCGAGCTGGCGCAGCTCGCCGAAGCCACGCGCGACGCCATCATTGTGTCGGATGAGATCCATTGCGACCTCGTCCTCGACGAAGGAAAGAAGCACGTTCCCATCGCAAGCCTTTCGCCGGAGGTGTCGCGGCGGACCGTGACTCTCATGTCGCCTAACAAGGCATTCAACTTCCCGGCCGCCGGCTGCGCCTGGGCAGTCATCGAGGACGCGGGCTTGCGTCGGGCCTTCTCCGCAGATGTCGCGGCGCACGCGGTTCCTTCGCCCTCTGTGTTCGGCTACATCGCAGCGCTCGCCGCACTGGGCGACAGGAGCGGCTGGCTTGAGGCCCAGCTCTCCTATCTGCGAGAGAATCGAAGCCTCGTGGAGCGCGCAATCTCGCTTCCGTGCGCGCATGTCGAGGCCACTTATCTCGCCTGGATCGACTGCTCCACCCTGCGGGTGCCGGATGCCCACGCCCACTTTCTTGCGCACGGCGTAGCGCTCTCGCCCGGGTCGCAGTTCGGCGCCAGCCGGTTCGTGCGGCTAAATTTTGGGACGCAGCGCGCGCGTCTTCGCGAGGCCCTTGACCGCGTGGCGCGCGCGATCACGAGCGCCTGAGCTCCGTAACGTAAGGGCGGCGTGTAGGATCCGCTCGAGGTGCGGATCGTGCACGCCGACGGAATTCATGTGCTCCAGCGTATTGCGGATGTAGTCGACGCAGGGACCCCGCTGGCCGATCCCTTGCGCGACCAGGCGTGCTCTTCCGTGCAGGTCGAGCTCGCGCACATACGACGGATGCTCCGGATCGGCGACGAACGCGAGCGCACGAATGCGCCTGCCCCGCAGCTCGGCGCGCACGAGGCGCGGGTGGTACACCCGGCGGCTCATCTCCCGATTCCAGAGCTTGCGCAGCGCGCGACGGACCTGCCGCGCATCGACCCGGAACGCCATGCCCCAGCACGAGCCGCCCCGGCAAAGACCCATGACCAGGCCCGGGCGCTGCCTCGTGCCGCGATATCGAGTCGAAAGAATGCAAAGCGCGCGGTGATATCCGCGCACGCGCGCGAGCGCCTTTTGCTTGTACGTAAACCCGGGCGACCACATCAACGAGCCGTAGCCGAAAACCCAGAGATCGCGGTCTCCCAGCAACGCCTGAAATTCGTCGGCTTTCATCGCGCCGGGCGCAGCGCCTCGCGCACGTCCACGGCCGAGGCAGGCGTAGATCGACAGCGCTCGATGACCTTGCGCGCTGCACGGACCCAGTCGACGTTGGTTCGCGTCGAGCCGAGCGGCGCATCCTCCAGGCCGACGCGCACATGCCCGCCGCGCCCGATGGCAAGCGCGGCGAGCGGCAGCACGTCCGCCGACAGGCCGGCGACCATCCATGGGGTGCCGGAGGCCTCGTCGGCAAGGAGCCTCAAGTAGGCGTCCAGGGCGTATTCCGCCGGGGGAAAGCCGAAGTGCAATCCCTCGGTGAACATGAAGCGGAAGACCGGGCAGGGAAGAGCCGACTCGCGGCTCGCGAGCGCGCTGCCCAGCCGGATGAACCCCGCTTCGTAGACCGCGCAGGCAGGATGAAAGCCATAGCGTGCGGCGAGCCCGAATCCATGCGCGATGTGCTCGTCCGGATTTGCGTAGACGAACCCGTCGACGTTGACCGAGCCGGGGTCGACGACCGCCCATTCGATGAGCCCGCGACGGGCAAGCTCCTCGATCGCGGCGAAGCGGCCGCGCGGATCGGCCGGCCGCGACGGGATGGTCGGATAGACGATGCAATCGGCCTTCGCCCGGATGCCCTCGATGATCCGCGCGTACACGTCGGCCCGGTCCTCCTGCCGTCCCGTGGTCTCGTTGTAGGCGTGGACGTGCACGATGGCCGCGCCTTCGGCGGCGCAAGCGATGCCCTCGGCGATGATGTCCGCGGTCCTGACTGGAATGCGCGGCTGCCGTCCTTTGCCCCAGGATCCGTTCAGCGCGACCTCAAGCCAGGTCTTGCTCATTTGACGGCGCATTATAGGTTTTGCCACTTCGAATCTGCCTGCGCAGGCATGTCAACCGCGCCTGCTTTCGCGCGTTGCTGGGAGGGACCCGCATCGGGATCGATATCACAGGAGACGTCATGAAGAAGCTGTTCCTCACCCTCATTGTTTCGGCATTTGCCGCTACCGCCTGGGCGCAGGCGCCCAAGTCCGACGCCAAGGGCTCCGCTCCGGCGGCCACCCCGGCGCCCGCGGCTCCCGCCGCCGCGCCCGCACCGAGCGCGCAGAGCGACAAGAAGGCCGAAGCCAAGGCCGAGCGCAAGGGGAAGCGCAAGGCGAAAAAGGGCAAGGCCAAGTCGAAGGCCAAGAGCGAAAGCAAATAACACCGCGCTCGGTAGTGACAAAAAGCCCGGTCCTTGGACCGGGCTTTTTTTTGAAGTAGAGTAGGCTGGTGTTTCTGCTCGCCCGGCTCGTTTCCAGAAGCGCCCGCTCGCTCGCCGTAATGCTGGGTCGTGCGCAGGGCGCGTGCACCTGGATTCGATGGGCGCCGGGGATTCCCGGGGCCGTCCTCCCGATATCCTGCAGCGCTCCCCGCCGTACCCCCCGCCGTAGCCCCTTCCCGCCTTCGAACCTTCCGCTTCCGTAGCTCCAGGAGGAGTCATGAATCGCCGTTTTTTCATCAAATCGACCGCCGCTGCCGCAACCCTTGCCGCGCTGCCGTGGCAGCAGGCCGCTGCCGCGGAAAGCTGGCGGACCTTCGAAGTGGTCACCCGGGTGGACATTTCCTTTCCCGAGGGCGCCTCGCGTGTCTGGCTGCCGCTCCCCCTCATGGCTGATACGGATTGGCACCGCTCGCTGGAAAGCGGCTGGAAGACCAACGCGCCACGCGCCGAGATTGCGCGCGACGGCAAGTACGGCGTGACGATGCTTTATGCCGAGTGGCCGGCGAAGGAAGCGAACCCGGTCGTCGAGGTGACGAGCCGCTTCGCAACACGTGACCGCGCCGTGGATTTTTCCGCGCCGGACGCGGCGGCGCCAGCATTGAGCAGTGCCGATCGTGCGTTTTTCACCTCGCCGACCGAGCTCATCCCGACCGACGGGATAGTGCGCAGCACAGCGCTTGGAATCGTGAAGGGCGCGCGCACCGACGTGGAGAAGGCGCGCGCGATCTACGAATGGATCGTCGACAACACCTACCGCGATGCCAAGGTCAAGGGTTGCGGCTGGGGCGACATCAAGACGATGCTCGAGACGCGCAACTTCGGCGGCAAGTGCGGCGACCTCAACGCCCTCTTCGTGGGCCTCTCTCGTTCCGTCGGCGTTCCGGCGCGGGATATCTACGGCATTCGCGTCGCCGCGTCCAAGTACGGCTACAAGAGCCTCGGCGTCGGCACCCCGGCGATCAGCCGGGCGCAGCACTGCCGCGCGGAATTTTTTGCTCACGGATTCGGCTGGGTCCCGGTCGATCCTGCGGACGTGCGCAAGGTGGTGCTCGAGGAGCCGCCGGGGCAGCTCGCCATGGGCGACGAGAAAGTCGTCGCCGCGCGCAAGCGGCTCTTCGGCAGCTGGGAGATGAACTGGCTTGCCTACAACATGGGTGCTGACATCGCACTGCCGAATTCGCGCGGAGCGAAGCTTCCGTACCTCATGTACCCGAACGGCGAAACCGGGCGCGACCGCCTCGACCAGCACGATCCCGACGCGTTCCGTTATTCGATCACCGCGCGCGAGCTGATGGCTTGATGGCGCGCTGGCTCGCGGCGCTCGCATTAGGGCTGGCGGCAATAAGCGCGGCTGCCCAGGACCTCAAGCCCTGGAGCGGCGGCGCGACTCCGGCACTCGAGCTGGAAGATGTCGAAGGCAAGGCACGGCGGCTCGCCGATTACCGGGGCAGCATCGTCCTCGTCAATTTCTGGGCCACCTGGTGCGGGCCCTGCCGCGAGGAGATGCCCAGCATGGAGCGCTTGCGAGCCGCCATGGAAGGCAAGCCGTTCGTGGTCCTGGCGGTCAACGTTGGGGAAAGCGCTCGAGTGGCGCGCGATTTCGCGGAAAGGCTGTCGCTTGGCTTTCCCTTGCTCATGGACCGCGACACTAAAGCCGCCAAGACCTGGCGCGCCCGCATATTGCCCGCAAGCTTCGTCATCGGGCCGGACGGGATGATCCGCTACGCCCACTATGGAGAGCTCGACTGGTCGTCTGCGGACGTCCGCAGAAAGATCGAGGCGCTCATGCCGCGCGAGCGCCTGCGCAGCGCGCAAGCGCGTTGAGGATGCGGTTTTTCGCGGCGCTGCTCGCGTTCCTGGCGATCGTTGCCCATGCCGAAGAAGGCGAGCGCAAGCCGCCGTTCATCGCCACGCCTGGCGACGTCGTCGACCGCATGCTCACGCTCGCCGGCACCGGGCCGGAAGACCTGGTGGTCGACCTCGGATCGGGCGACGGCAGGATCGTCATTACCGCGGCACAGCGCTTCGGTGCGCGAGGGCTTGGCATCGAGCTCGACAAGAAGCTCGTCGAGCAGTCGCGGCGCAACGCCGAGCAGGCCCATGTCGCCGGGCGCGTGAGCTTCGTGGAGGGCGACGTCCTGATCTCGGACATCTCGAGGGCGACCGTTGTCACGGTGTATTTGCTCCCGTCGCTCATCGACCGGCTGCAGCCGCGCTTCGTGGACGAGCTCAAGCCCGGCACCAGGATCGTCTCGCATGCTTTCCAGATGGTCGGATGGAAGCCCGATCGCATCGACACGATGCAGGTCACCACGCCGCATCCGGGGCAGGGCGACGAAAGCACCCTATTCCTCTGGGTGGTCCCGGCCGAGGCGCGCGGCACATGGCGCGGCGGTGACTGGCAATTGCGCATCTACCAGAACTATCAGGAGATCGAGATCGAGGGGGCCATTGCCGGAACGCCGGTTGAGGTCACGGCACCGAGGCTGAACGGCAGCGAGATCAGCTGGCAGTCTGGTCCCCGGCGCTTCCGCGGGCACGTGCAAGGTGGGCGGATCGTCGGCGAGGTGGCCGAGGGCGAGCGCCGCACGCCTCTCGTTCTTTTGCGTTCGCCCTAGAGCACCTTCCCCGGATTCATGATGCCACGGGGATCCAGGGTCTCCTTGACCCTGCGCATGAGGTCCATTTCCAGCTGGCTTTTCTGCCTGCGGATCTCCTCGCGCTTGAGCTGCCCCAGGCCATGCTCGGCCGAGATGGAGCCTCCGAGCTTCGCCACGACCTCGTAGACAATGCGGTTCACCGCCGGCCGGCTGCTGACCATCTGTTCCGGGCCGACGTTGTAGTGCAGGTTGCCATCGCCGACGTGGCCGAAAACGTAGGGCAGGACGTCGGCAAATTCCCTGCGCAACGCCGCCCCGGCGAGCTCGATGAACTCCGGGGTCCTCGACACGGGGACCGAGATGTCGTGCTTCACATTCGTGAACTGCGCCTCGGGAATCGTCTCCCGGATGTACCACAGCGCGCTTGCCTGCTCTCCGCTTTGCGCGACGACGGCGTCGCGCAGCCCGCCCGCTTCGGCGCAGTCGAAAAGCACCCGCTCGACCCGCTCACGGAGCACGGCCTGGTCCCCGCCATCGGAGAACTCCGCCAGGATCTGCCAGGCTTGTCGAGCGCCGAGCGGTGCGCGCGCCCTGGCGGAATGCCGCAGGACCGCGTCAACGCAGTCCTGCGAAATCAGCTCGAACGCCGTGACGCGGTCGGAAAGCGCGAGCCGAAGTCTCGCGAGCAGTTCCACCGCCTGCGCAGGCGAATCGACCGCCAGCCAGGCCGTGACCTTGGCGCTCGGTTTCGCATACAGGCGGAGCACTGCGGCGGTAATGATGCCGAGGGTACCTTCGGCGCCGAGGAAAAGCTGCTTCAGGTCGTACCCGGTGTTGTCCTTCCGCAGACCTCGCAGCCCGTTCCATACGCTGCCGTCCGGAAGGACGACCTCCAGCCCGAGCACTTGTTCGCGCGCCGTTCCATAGCGGAGCACGTTCACGCCGCCGGCGTTGGTGGAAAGGTTGCCGCCGATCTGGCAGCTGCCCTCGGCTGCGAGCGATAGCGGGAAGAGCCGTCCGGCCTCGTCCGCGGCCTGTTGCACGGCGGCCAGCACGCAGCCTGCCTCGACCGTGATTGTGTCATTCAGCGGATCGATCTCGCGAACCCGGTTCATTCGTGAAAGCGACACGACGATTTCCCGCTGCTTTCCGGTGGGAACTGAGCCGCCGCAGAGACCGGTATTCCCGCCTTGCGGCACGATGGCGACGCCCTCGCGCGCGCACAGCGCCACAATCTTCGACACTTCGCTCGTGCTGCCCGGGCGAACGACGCATTCCGCCGTGCCCGCGTACTGGCGGCGCCAGTCGCGAAAATAGCCCGCGGTGTCGTTCGCGGAAGTGAGGACGTTTGCGCCACCGACGATTTCGGCGAGCGCCTGTTCCAGGCTCATGCCGGGATTTTCCCATTCCACGAACTACAATGCTGGCTCTTTCGAGAGGAGCAGGCATGGTCAGCCGCGCCAGACAGGTGGGTCCCCAGCGTTACCGGGAATCTCCCGGCCGTTATTACGAGGACTTCGAGCTCGGCGACGTCTATGAACACCGGCCCGGCCGCACGCTTACGGAAACGGACAACATCTGGTTTTCGCTGCTCACCATGAACCAGCACCCGCTCCATGTCGACAATGCTTACGGAGCGGGTACCGAATTCGGCCGGCCGCTCGTCAACTCCTGCCTCACGCTCGCCATCGTCACGGGGATGAGCGTCTCGGACGTCAGCCAGAAGACGGTGGCCAACCTTGGCTGGGACAAGATCCGGCTGACCGCGCCGGTCTTCGCAGGTGACACGATCTATGCGGAATCCGAGGTGATTGGCAAGCGCGAATCCGGCTCGCGCGCCCACCACGGTATCGTTACCGTGCGCACGACGGGAAAAAAATCGGACGGCACGGTGTTCATGACGTTCGAGCGCTCGGCGCTGATTCCCATGCGCGGCCATGCGGTGGATGACAAGCTCGACTATTAGGGCCGTCGCGCTCCTCGCCGCGCTCGCCGCTCCGGCGGTGGCGCAGGAGCCTTTGCTGATCGGCGCCACGGTCTCGGAAACCGGAATGCTCGCGGATCTCGCAGGCGAGTACCGCAAGGGCCTGCTCCTGTGGCAGGAAGAGACCAATCGCTCGGGCGGGATCAAGGGCCGCAATGTCCAGCTCAAGCTCGTCGATGATGCCTCCGACGCCATCAACGTCGGGAAGCTCTACGTCGAGCTGATTCGCCAGAGCCATGCCGACGCGCTGCTGGGTCCTTACGGCTCCGCTGCAGCGCTCATGGCTTCCGCAGAGGCGGAAAGCGCGCGGCGGATTCTCGTGAACGGCGCTGCGGCGTCGCATGCGGTCTACAAGCGCCTGCCGCGCTATGTTTTCCAGGCCGGGGTGCCCTATGGCAGCTATGGGGAAGCGCCTTTGCAGGCCGCGAAAGCGCTCGGGGCGAGAACGGTCTTCATCATTGCGCGCGACGACTTTGCGCCGCGGGAAATGGCAGAAGCCGCGCGGGTGGCCGCGCTGAGCGCCGGCCTGTCGACCGGCGAGGTCGAAGTCCATGCCGCGGGCGAGGACTTCGGACTGAGAATCGCGAAGGCGCGCGCGGCTGGCGCGGACGCCTGGATCGCCTTCGGCGAGGCCGGCGACGCCGCTGAAATGGTGAAAAGCTTCAAGCGCTTCAACTTCGCGCCGCGACTTTTCTACGCCAGCGGCGCGGCGGACCCGGCCTTCATTGAGTACGTGGGCCAGGACGCGGAGTACACGCTCGCCTCGCGCGAGTACGACACGCGCCTGCCCACGCAAGGCAATGAGGCCTTCGTTAAAGCCTTCAAGGCGCGCTGGTCTTCGACGCCCGGGGCACCGGCCGCCGAAGGCTTCAGCGCGGCCACAGTGCTCGGCGAGGCGTTGCGTCGCGCCGGAACGGACGCCGCGAAGCTGCGAGAAGTTCTCGGCTCCGCGGAGATTCCGACCGTGCTCGGTACGTACAAGGCGGATCCGAAGACCGGCGAGCAGATCGGAACCCGGCCGGCCCTCGTGCAGATCGTCAAGGGCAAGCCGCTCCTCGTGGCACCTACCGAGGGAATCAGCGCGCCGGTGGTCGTCTATCCGCAGTGGAGCGAGCGCCGCTACTCAAGAGGGAGACGCTGAGCATGCCGCTGAACCGCTCTTTCCTTTTCGTGCCCGGGAACGTGCCGCGCCGGATCGAGAAGGCCCTGGGGCTCGAGGCCGACGCCCTCATCTTCGATCTCGAGGACTCGGTTGCCGCTTCGGACAAGGTGGCGACGCGCCACCCCGTAGTCGAAGCGCTCAAGCGGCCCCGGCGCGCCCGGGGCTATGTCCGCCCGAATGCCGCATCGACGCCATACTGCTACGGCGATCTCGTAGCGACGATCCAGCCGGGCCTGGATGGCGTCTTCCTGCCGAAAGTGGAAAGCGCGGCGGGCCTGCACGCCGTCGACTGGCTCATCACCAGCCTGGAGATGGAGCGCGGCATCCCCGTGGGCAGCATCGATCTCGTGCCGCAGATCGAAACCGCATCCGGTGTACAGCGCATCGATCGCATCCTGCAGGGACGCAGCCTGCGCACCTACTCGGGTCCCTGGCGCGTGAAGCGCGTGGCCTTCGGCGCCGCGGACTACGGCAATGACGTCGGACTTTCACCGACACTGGACGAGGACGAGCTGCAGGACGCCCGCAACCGGATCGTGCTGGCCTGCCGTGCGGCGGGGCTGGAGAACCCGCTCGACAGTCCATGGTTTCACCTCAAGGAAACGGCCGCGTTCCATCGCGCGCTGGAGCGCAGCCGTCGCAGCGGCTTTCAGGGCCGCTGCTGCATTCATCCGGACCAGATCGGCCCGGTCAACGCGGCGTACTTGCCCAGCGCCGAGGAGATCGCGCGCGCAAAGCGCATTGTCGCGGCGTTCAAGGAAGCCGAAGCGAAAGGCGCCGCGGCCATCCAGGTGGACGGCCAGATGGTGGACTACCCGGTGGTCTACCGGGCGCAGGCGCTTCTCGATGCGATGCGCGAAGCGGGGCGATGAGCGAGCTTCCGCAGGGTTTTCGGCCTTTGGAAAACCTGAGTCCGTTCAATGCGCTCGTCGGCCCGCTCTACGAGCGACGCGACGGCGAGCGGATCTCCATCGGGCTCCGGATCGAGGAGAAGCACACGAATTCGCGGCGCATCTGCCACGGCGGCGTGCTGGCGACGCTGGCAGACCTCGCGCTCGGCTATGCCATGCTCGCAAGCGCGGGGACGGACAAGGCTTTTCTGACCGCCCAACTGTCGATCGATTACGCGGGCGCCGCACGGCTCGGCGAATGGATCCACTCCGACGTCGAGGTGCAGCGCATTGGCGCCCGCCTCGCTTTCGCTAACGGATACCTGGTGTGCGAAGGCAAACGCATCGTGCGTGCCAGCGCGCTTTTCGCGCGAGGTGACGGCGGCGCGTGAGCGGTGAGGCGGTGCTTGTTCCCGGACTGTGGATGCCTCGTGCCGCGCTGGCGTTGTTCGCGGCGCGGCTGCGCGCCGCCGGATTCGCGACGCAAGTCTTCGGCTATCCCGGCAGGGGACCCTTCGAAGAGAACATCAAGCGCTTCGCTGCCTGGTGCCGGGATCGCGGCGCGCGCGAGGTCAGCTTCGTCGGCCACAGCCTCGGCGGCGCGCTCATCCTGCACACACTGTTACGGCACGAGGACCTCTCGGCCAAGCGCGTCGTACTGGTCGGTTCGCCTGTCCGTGGATGCCTGGCGGGACGGCGCTTCGCGCGCAACGCGCTCGGCCGCTGGATGGTCGGCCGAAGCGCGCCGCTGTGGGAAGAGTGCGAGCCGCGATGGACCCGTCGCGAGCCGCTCGGCGTCGTCGCGGGCACGCTGCCGGTCGGGCTCGGCCGGCTACTCTACCGCCTGCCGGCGCCGAACGATGGCGTCGTCACGGTGTCAGAAACGGAGGTAACCGGGATGCGGGAACGGGCGCTCGTGCCCGTGGGGCACAGCGGGCTCATCGTCTCGCGACGGGTGTCCGAGCTCACCGCGAATTTTCTGAGAGAGGGCCGATTCGGATGAAGTGGAGGCTGGTAGGGGCGCTGCTCGCCATGGCGCTCGCCGGCGGCTGCGACACGCTCGCCTATTACCGTCAGGCGATCGGCGGGCATTTCGATGTCATGGCTGCGGCCCGCCCGGTCGACCAGTGGATCGAGGATGCAGGGACGGCGCCGGATCTCCGCGAGCGGCTGCGCACGGCGCAGCGCATCCGCCAGTTCGCATCGCAGAAGCTCGGCCTGCCGGACAACGGCAGCTATCGCTCGTATGCCGATCTCGGGCGGCCGTTCGTGGTCTGGAACGTCTTCGCGGCGCCGGAATTTTCCGTAGAGCCGCGCAAGGAGTGCTTTCCGCTGACGGGATGCGTGAGCTATCGGGGCTTCTTCTCGGAGGACGAGGCGCGCCGGCGCGCGAGCGCACTGAAGTCCGAGGGCTACGACGTGCATGTCGGTGGCGTGCCCGCCTATTCCACGCTCGGCTGGTTCAATGATCCGCTCCTCTCGACCTTCATCCGCTATCCGGACGCGCAGCTCGCGCGCCTCATCTTCCACGAGCTTGCGCACCAGGTCGTCTACAAGTCGAACGACACGACCTTCAACGAGTCGTTCGCCGTGACCGTGGAGGAGGAGGGCGTGCGCCGCTGGCTGGAGGCAGAGGGGCACCCTGACCAGCTGGAGACGTTCCGGGCCGCGCAGGCCCGGCGCAAGCAGTTCGCCGACCGCGTCGCCGAGACACGCTCGCGGCTGGAGGCGGTCTACTCGGAAAAGCTCCCGCCCGACGAGATGCGAAAGAAAAAGGTCGAGATCTGGGACTCGCTTCGCTCGCGCTATCCCACGATCGTCCCCGCGCAGCCGAACAACGCCTTCCTCGCATCGATCGCGCTCTACAACGAGCTCGTGCCGGAATTCGAGGCGCTATTGCGCGCAAGCGGCGGCGACCTGCCGGCGTTTTACGCCCACGTACGCGAGCTCGCGAAGTCGGGAGCGCAGTTGAAGCCGCTGAAGCCGCCCGGCCCTTCCGCCGGCGCTACGACAGCGGGATATCGACGATCCTGACGAAGGCCGGGCGCTTGCGCAGCCGCTCGAACCACGCTTCCACGTTCGGCAGCCGGGGCCGCTCGATCGGCACGCGCATCCAGCGCTGAACCTCGCAGCCGATGGGGATGTCGCCCATCGTGAACTGCGCGCCGCCGACGAACTGCTTTGCTTCCAGGCTCTTTTCCAGGACATCTGCGGCGAGCTGATTGCTGAGGACCCGCCCGGCTTCGATCGCCTTTGGATCGCGTTTCTCGGCCGGCGTGCGAACAAGCCCCCAGAAGACATCGCGCATGGCGCGCTGGAACGTGAACGCCCAGTCCATCCAGCGCTCGGCGTCCGCGCGCGCCTTCAGCTCGGAAGGGCACAACGTTCCTGCGCCGTGCTTCGAAGCGAGGTAGCGCACGATGGTGTGCGATTCCCACAGCTTGAAACCGTCGTCATCGATGGTCGGCACGAGGCCGGTCGGATTGATACCGAGGTATTCGGGTGTCTTGTTGACGCCGAACTGCAGCCCGGCATCGATGCGCTCGTACTTGAGCCCGAGCTCCTCGGCGGCCCAGAGCGCTTTTTTGACGTTGACGGAGTTGACTCGCCCCCAGATCCGCAGCATTTAGAAGCCGACCGCTTGTCCGTCGCGCCGCGGATCGCTCGCGACAAAGTAGCCGCCGTCGAGCTTCCAGATGGCCTGGCAGCTGCCGAACTGGTTGTAGTCGTCGATGGTGACGATGCGATGGCCGCGCCGCTGCAGCTCCTCCACCGTCGTGGGTGAAAAACCGTCGTCCTCGATGCTCACGTCCATGCCTTGGACGAAGCGGAAGCGCGGCCCGTCGCTCGCAGCCTGAGGGCTCTGTCCGTAGTCCGCGATGCGCACCATGACCTGGGTATGCCCCTGCGGCTGCATGGTGCCGCCCATTACGCCGAAGCTCATGACCGGGGCACCGTCCTTCGTGACGAAGCCCGGGATGATGGTCTGGTACGGCCGCTTCTTCGGACCGACGCAGTTAGGATGCCCCGGCTCCAGAACGAAGGTCCCGCCGCGGTTCTGCAGCGAGATGCCGTCCACCACGACGCCCGAGCCGAAGCCCATGTAGTTCGACTGGATGAAGGACACCATCATTCCGGAGGCATCGGCGGCGGTGAGATACACCGTGCCACCCTTCGGCGGATTGCCGGCGCCGAAGTTCTGCGCGCGCTTCAGGTCGATGAGCTTCGCCCGCTGCTTGAGGTAATGCTTGTCGAGCAGCGCGTGCGGCTTAACGTCCTTCATGTAATCCGAATCCGCCACGTAGCGCCACGCGTCTGCAAAGGCGAGCTTGATGGCCTCGATCTGCAGGTGCACGCTGTCCGGGCCGTCGACCGGGTACGAGCTCATGTCGAAGTGCTCGAGCATGCCGAGCGCCATCAGCGCCACGATGCCCTGACCGTTCGGCGGAATCTCGTGGATCGTGTAGCCGCGATAGTCCATGTGCAGCGGCTTCACCCAGTCCGGCCTGTTCGCCGCCATGTCGTCCGCGCGCAGCGCGCCGCCCTGCTTCCTTGCCGCGGCTTCCAGGCGCTCGGCGTATTCGCCCTTGTAGAAGGCCTTGCCCTTGCTGCTGGCGATCGCCTCCAGCACCTTGGCGTGCGCGGGAAAGCGGAAGCGCTCGCCCGCCCGGGGCGCACGCCCGTCCGGCAGGAAGTACTTCGCAAAGCCCGGCTGGTCCTTTAGCTCGGCAACCTGCTTGTCCCACTGGCCGGCGATCGTGGGCGATACGAGGAAGCCCTTGCGGCCGTACTCGATCGCCTGCTCGAAGAGCTTCTTGAACGGCAACTTGCCGAACTTCGCGTGCAGCTCGACCCATGCCGCGACACAGCCGGGAACCGTGACCGTGTCCCAGCCGCGCACCGGCATGCTTTTGCGATTCTTGAAGTAGTCCGGCGTCCACGCCTCGGGCGAGCGCCCCGAAGCGTTCAGCCCGTGCAGGCGCTTGCCGTCCCAGACGATGGCGTAGGCGTCGGAGCCGATTCCGTTGGAGACCGGCTCTACCAGCGAAAGCGTGATCGCGGTCGCGAGAATGGCATCTACTGCAGTGCCGCCCGCTGCGAGCATCTGCAGGCCGGCCTGCGCCGCGAGGGGCTGAGAAGTCGCCACTGCGTTTTGCGCAAGCAGAGGCTTTCGCGGCCACGAATACGGGTTGGTGAAGGCGAACGGAGCGACGGTTTTGACGGGCATTTCCATCAGGCAGCCTCAGCAGCTTCGAAGTCGAGAACAATGCGGCCTCGCACTTTACCCGCATTGAGGTCCTGGAGCGCATCGTTGGCGCGCTCCGCCGGCCGCGTTTCGACGGGCAGGGGCTTCAGATTCTTCTTTTTCGCGAGGGCGACGACGTCCTTGAGCTCCTGCAGGTTGCCGACGTAGGAGCCGACGATGCCGATCGCCCGCTGGGCGATCGGGGGAAGCGGATGTACCAGCTCCCCTCCGTGCAGTCCAACGAGGACGTAGCGCCCGCCTTTGCGTAGCGCAGCGATGCCGAGCGCGGCGGTCGCCGGCGTTCCCACGAAATCGATGGCGCCGGCGATGCCCTGCAGCGCCTGCGCGGCGCCTTCGGCGCGGGTGTTCACCGCCTGGGTGGCGCCGAGGCTCTTCGCCGTTTCCAGCTTCGCCGGATCGATGTCGCAGGCGACGATGTTCTTGACTCCCTTGGCGCGCAGCACCGAAATGCCTGCGAGGCCGACACCGCCGCAGCCGATCACCGCCACGCGGTCTCCCTTTGCAAGATCGGGAAGCTTGGCGCTCGCGCTGTACGCCGTGACGCCGGAGCAGGCGAGCGTCGCAGCGAACCCTTCGTCGATGCCCGAAGCGTCGACGAGATACTTCGGGTCGGGAACCAGAACGTGGGTGGAGTACGCGCCATTGCGATTCACGCCGATGATGCGGCTCCCGGACACGCAGTAATTATCCTGTCCGGCCTTGCACACCGCGCATTTTCCGCAGCCGATCCAGGGGAAGACGATTTTCTTCTGACCGACCTTCACGCCCTTTGCCCGCGGCCCCAGCGCTTCGACGACGCCGAACGGCTCGTGCCCGAGCGTGAATGGCGGAACGCAGCCGCGCTCCTTCACGTAGAAGCGCTTGCCGCCGCCCAGATCGAAGAACCCCTCCCAGATGTGGAGGTCCGAGTGGCACACGCCCGAGCGCGTGACGCGAACGAGCACTTCCGTTCCTTGCGGCTTCGGGGTCTGGGTGAACTTCTTCTGCAGCGGCTGTCCGTGCTCGACGATCTGATAGGAAATCACGCTTTGCTCGCTTCGTTGAGGGCCTGATCGATGTCCCAGAGGATGTCGTCGAGCGATTCGATGCCGACCGACATCCGGATCATGTCCGGCGTGACGCCGGCCTTAAGCTGGTCCGCCTCGTCCATCTGCCGGTGCGTGGTCGAGGCCGGGTGGATGATGAGCGTCTTTGCGTCGCCGATGTTGGCGAGGTGGCTCATGAACTGCGCGGCCTCGATGAACCGCTCGCCGGCCCGCGCGCCGCCTTTCACGCCGAAATTGAGCAGCCCGCTCGCGCCCTTGGGCAGGTACTTTTTCGCGAGCGAATGGTATTTGCTGTCGGGAAGGCCCGGGTAGTTCACCCACGCCACCTTTGGATGGTTCTTGAGGTACGAGGCAACCGCGAGCGCATTTGCGCAGTGGCGCTCCATGCGCACATGCAGCGACTCCAGCCCTTGCAGCAGCAGCCACGCATTGAGCGGCGGCAGCGCGGGGCCGAACGTGCGCATGATCTCCATGCGCGCCTTCATCGTGTAGCCGAAATCACCGAACGTCTCGTGGAAGATGACGCCGTGGTAGCCGGGCGAGGGCGAGGTGAATTCGGGGAACTTGCCGTTGCCCCAGTTGAACTTGCCCGACTCGACGATCACGCCGCCCATGGTCGTGCCGTGGCCGCCGATGTACTTGGTCGCCGAGTGGAGCACGATGTCCGCGCCCCATTCGATCGGCCGCAGAAGGTACGGAGAGGGCACCGTATTGTCGACAATGAGAGGGATTTCGGCCTCGTGCGCGATCTTCGCGAGCGCCTCGATGTCGACGATGTTGATGAGCGGGTTGCCCAGGGTCTCCGCGTAGATCAGCTTCGTATTCTTCTTTATGTGCTTCCTGAAATTCGATACGTCATCGGGATCGACGAAAGTCGTCTCGATCCCGAGTTTGGCGAGGTTCACATGCAGAAGCGTATGCGTACCGCCGTAGAGGGTCGACGCCGATACGATGTGGTCGCCGCCGCTGCAGAGCGTAAGGATCGCGGTGACTTCCGCGGCCTGGCCGGTCGCGGTCGCGAGCGCCGAGCGTCCGCCCTCGATCGCGGCCATGCGCTCCTCGAAAACCGCGACCGTCGGATTGGAAATCCTCGAGTAGACATTGCCGAAGGTCTGGAGATTGAAGAGGCTCGCCGCGTGGTCGGCAGAGTCGAACACGAACGAGGTCGTCTGGTAGATCGGCGCGGCACGCGCTCCGGTCGCCGCGTCGGGGATCTGGCCGGCGTGCAGGCACAGGGTTTCAATGCCGAACTTGCGCTCAGCCATCTTCTTCCGGAGTGCGGAAAAGCGCTATTTCGTCTGCGGATCGTCGCCAGGCAGGACCGGCAGCGCGCCGCTGACCGCAGCGCGGCGGTACGCCGAAGGCGGAACGCCGACCTGGTTCAGGAAAAACCGCGTGAAGTTGCTCTGCGCCGAGAAACCGAGATCGGCGGCAAGCTCGGCGATCTTGCCCTGCCCGGTGGAAAGCCGCGAGATCGCCGTTTCCACGCAGAGCATGTCGAGGTAGGCGCGCGGGGACAGTCCCGTGCACACCTGGAAGAGATCGTAGAACCGCGAGCGCGACAAGCCCACCTGGCTCGCCAGATCGTCGATGCTCAGGTCCTTGTTGGGATGAGCGCGCAGCAGCGCGATCGCCCGGCGAATCCGGCTGTCCTCGAAACGCGACCCGCGCCACAGCGGCGCAGCCGCGCGGCGGCGCGCCACGTAGGTCTCGACGATCGAAAGGACCAGCTCCTGCAGCATGAATTCCAGCCGCTCGGAGGAGAGGAAGCGGTCATTCAGCGCCTCTACGGCGAGCGCGTCGGCGAGCCGGCGGATGCGCGGCGTGATGATCTCGCGGGCCTGGGCGAACGGGCGGCGGTCCGCCGCGCCGAACACGGCAGGGAAGCTCGCGTTCAGCCAGTCGGTGGCGGCGTGGAAAACGAGGCTGCGGGAGGGACTGAGGCAGACATGGAACTCGCCGGGGTTCAGGAATATGAGCTCTTCGCCCTCGCGCGGCATGATGATCGCGGGATCGTCGCCGGCCTGAAGCTGCTCGCCCGCGACGGCGTCGTTGAGGACGAGACGTCCGAACCGCCCTTCGAATACTCGCATGGTGCCCCCCATGCGACAGGATAACTGCCCGGGGGAGGTTTCGCTAGTAGGCGAGCCAGCGCGGACGCTTGGCGGAAATGACCCGCGTATTGACGCCCACCCAGTTCAGACCGCCGAAAAGCCGCCCGTGCTCGATCTTGACGCAGCGGTCCATGACCGCATCCAGCCCGGCGGCGCGCGCCTTGTCGGCGGCGGCCTCGTTGGTCACCCCGAGCTGCTGCCACAGCACCCGGGCGCCGATGGCAATCGCCTCTTCGGCGATGGGCATGACGTCCTGGGTCTTGCGAAAGACATCGACGATGCCGACCTTCCCCGGGATGTCGCGCAGCGACCGGTAGCACTTCTGCCCGAGGATCTCGGGATACTTGGGATTGACAGGGATCACCTGGTAGCCGTGCTCAAGCATGTACTTCGCGGCGAAATAGCTCGGCCGGTACCAGTCGCCGGACAAGCCGACCACCGCGATGACGCGGTTTTCACGCAGGATGCGGCGCAGCTCGTTGATGTTGTCCATGGGCGAAGACCCCGAATACTATAATGCCTCGATGCATCCGCAGGTTGCCGCGCTGCTCGAGCGCGTTGCACGCTCGCCTTTTCCGCCCTACAACGCCGTGACGCCATTCGTGGCGCGGCGCATCTACCGCGAAACCCGCGCGGCGCTCTCGCCGCGCCCGGAGGAGGTCGGACAGGTCCGCCTGCTCATCGCACCGGGCCCGGTCGCGCTGCGGGCCTATCGACCGCTCGGGTCCGGCCGCGACGAGGTGCTTCCAGCGCTGGTTTTCTTCCACGGCGGAGGGTGGACGATCGGCGATCTCGACACGCACGACACGCTGTGCCGGCAACTCGCCAACGGGGCGCGCTGCGTAGTTTTCTCCGTGGACTACCGGCTGGCCCCGGAATATCCGTTCCCCGCGCCGGTCGACGACTGCATCGCCGCCACGGAATTCGTTTTTCGCGAATCCGGATCCTTGGGGATCGATGCCCGCAGGATTGCGCTCGGCGGCGACAGCGCCGGCGGCAACCTCGCTGCGGTCGTCGCATTGCATGCGCGCGACGCTCGCTCGGAGCAGCCGTGCTTCCAGCTGCTCATCTATCCCGCCACCGACCAGCGCTGCTCCTTTCCCTCGCACCAGAAGAACGGCCAGGGCTACCTGCTGACGAGCGACTCGATCGGCTGGTTTCGTGCCTCGTATCTTCCGAGGCGTGAAGACTGGAGCGATTGGCGTGCATCGCCGCTCCTTGCGGCGAACCATTCCGGCCTGCCGCCCGCGCTCGTCCTGACGGCCGGGCTCGATCCGCTCGTCGACGAGGGACGCGCATACGCGGAGAAGATGCGCGCCGCCGGCGTGCCGGTCGAGTACGCGGAATATCCGGACATGGTGCACGGCTTCTTCCTCTTCGGCGGCGTTCTCGAGACGACCAACGCCGCGATCCAGCGCTGCTGCGAGGCGCTGCGTTCCGCATTCGAAAAGGTCCCCGCATGAAATCCGACCTGAAAACCCGCCATGGCGGGAAGATCCTCGCCGACGCCCTCGTCGCGCAGGGCGTGCGCATGGCGTTTGGTGTTCCCGGCGAGAGCTACCTGCCGGTGCTCGACGGCCTTCACGATGCGCGCGAGCGGCTGAAGTTCATCGTGTGCCGGCAGGAGGGCGGTGCTTCGTACATGGCGGAGGCCTACGGCAAGCTCACCGGAGAGCCGGGCGTGCTCTTCGTGACGCGCGGTCCCGGCGCAACCAACGGCGCCGTCGGCATGCATACCGGCTTCCAGGACTCCACGCCGATGGTGATGTTCATCGGCCAGGTCGGCAACGACTTCGCGGAGCGCGAGGCGTTTCAGGAGATCGACTACCGCCGCATGTACGGACAGATGGCGAAATGGGTGGCGCAAGTCGACCGGGTGGAGCGCATTCCGGAGTACATCAGTCACGCATTCCACACTGCGACCGCGGGCAGGCCCGGGCCCGTGGTGCTCGCGCTCCCCGAAGACATGCTTTTTTCCGAGGCGGCGGTGGCGGACGTGCCGAAGCATCACGTGGTGCGCCCGGCGCCGCAGCCGGCGCAGATGGAGGAAGTGGAGCGGCTGCTCGCGAAAGCGGCGAAGCCCTTCGTGATCATCGGCGGTGGCGGCTGGGACAAGACAACCTGCGCCAAGCTTCAGCGCTGGACCGAGAAGGCGGGCCTGCCGGTGGGAACCTCGTTCCGCTGCCAGGACCTCTTCGACAACCGTAGTGCCAATTATGCCGGCGACGTCGGCATCGGCATCAATCCTAAGCTCGCGCAACGGGTGAAGGACGCCGACGTGCTGCTCGTGATCGGTCCCCGCCTGGGCGAAATGACGACGAGCGCGTATTCGCTGCTGGACGCACCAATACCGCGACAGACCCTCATCCATGTGCACGCTGGCGCCGAAGAGCTCGGACGCGTTTATCGTCCGGCGCTCGCGATCAATTCCGGCTACCCGCAGTTTGTCGAGCAGCTCGAAGGCCTGTCGTTGAAGAATAACTGGAAGGCAGAGACGGAAGCGGCGCGAAAAGAATTCCTCGAGTGGACCGAGCCGAAGCCGATGCCGGGCGCGCTGCAATACGGCCAGGTGATCCGCTGGTTGAGCGACAACCTTCCCGAGGACGCCATCGTCGCGGGCGGCGCCGGCAATTTCGCAAGCTGGCTGCACCGGCATTTCCGCTACAAGGGATTCCGTACCCAGCTCGGGCCGACGAACGGGTCGATGGGCTACGGCTACCCGGCGGCGGTGGCGGCGAAGCTGGCGGCGCCCGAGCGCGAGGTGCTCGGCGTATGCGGGGACGGCGACTTTCTGATGAACGGGCAGGAGTTGGCGACCGCTGTGCAATACGGCGCCAATTTCGTCGCGCTCGTGGTCAACAACGGCCTGTATGGAACGATCCGGATGCACCAGGAGCGGGAGTATCCGGGCCGCGTGTACGGCACCGATCTACGCAACCCTGATTTTGCCGCCTATGCCCGCGCCTTCGGCGGCCACGGCGAGACGGTGACCAGAACCGAGGAGTTCGCGCCCGCCTTCGAAAGAGCGCGTGCGAGCGGCAAACCAGCGCTCATCGAGCTCCGCATCGATCCCGATGCCATCACGCCGGCGACGACCCTCTCCGCGATCCGGGAGAAGGCCCTCAAGTCAAGGCTATGAACTCCGGGTCGTCCTGGTGGGCGCGCTCGAACTTGAGGAATTCGTAGTAGCCGCAGTGCTTGCTATCCGGGTACTCGCGGCAGACGCCCGGCCGCGCCTGGTAGACCGAGCAGCGCCGGGTCTCGGCGTCGAGGAACATGCAGACGGTCTCGAACACCGTGTCCTTGCGATGGCGTAGCAGGCGGATTTTTTCCTTCGGATCGTATTTCGAGAAGCGCTCTTCCGCCTTGCGATAGGGCAGGCCGAAGTGCTTTCCCAGCCGCTCGATGTCGCGCGGCGTAATCTCGATTTCAGGATAGCTGCAGCAGTAGGCCGGGCATTTCGTGCACGAATAGCTCGTTTTGACCGGGATGGGAAAGGGCTTGCCGTTTTTCATTTCCTCGATGCGCGTTCGATGACGAAGGCCGCGAATTCTACGCGAGCCCGATGAAATTTTTGGCGTCGCGCCAACCCTTTTCGTGTCCGGCTTCGTTCAACGCTGTACGGAGCTTGCCGGTGTCGGCGAGACCGCTACACGAAAGGACGGGAGATGAATGCGCTTCGTACGGCGGCAGTTGCAATTGCAGTCGGTTTTGCAGGGCAGGCGCAGGCCGTGGGCAGCCTTGCGGACGTTAACGTGTTCGACCGCACCGAAGGCAAGCGGCTTGCGGTGCATTGGCACCAGGGCCACGCCTATGTGGTGGGCAAGCCGGGAAATGAATACCAGGTGACGGTACGCAACCGCGCGGGGACCGATCTTCTCGCCGTGGTTTCGGTCGATGGGGTCAATGCCGTGACCGGAGAAACCGCCGAGCCCGGGCAGTCGGGCTACGTGCTTGGCGCCCAGCGCTCCTACGACATCCTCGGGTGGCGCAAGAGCCTTTCGGAGACCGCGGCCTTCTACTTCACTTCGCTCCCCGATTCCTATGCGGCGCGCACCGGGCGGCCGGAGAACGTCGGGGTCATCGGCATCGCGCTTTTTCGCAGGAAGGCCGAAACACCCCCGCCTGCGGTGAACCTCGGTCGGTCCGACGCCGCATCCGGCGCTCCCGCCGCTGAGCAGGCGGCTCCGCGGCTCGGAACCGGCCACGGCCGCAGGGAAGCCTCTTACGTGGAGCAAGTCGCCTTCGAACGGGCGAGCGTCGCCCCGGCGGAGACGGTCACCCTCTATTACGACAGCTACCGCAACCTCCTTGCGCGGGGAATCATTCGCGAGCCGGTGCCTGTAGCGCCGCTGCCGCGCCCGTTTCCCGGCTTCGTTCCCGATCCGCGGGGATAATCATGCCGCGTGGAGAGAGGGGACGAAGAACTGATGCTCGCTTATCGCGACGGCGATGCCGGTGCCTTCGACACGCTCTACCGGCGCCACCGGGGTCCCCTCTTTCGCTTCGTCGCCCGCGGCATCCGGGAACGCGCGCTCGCCGAGGAGATCTACCAGGAGATCTGGATCCGCGTCATCGAGGCGCGCAGCCGCTACACGCCGCAGGCGCGCTTTACCACCTGGCTCTATACGATCGCGCACAATCGCATGGTGGACCACTGGCGAAGCCGGGGCCTGCAGGAGGTGCCGCTCGACGACCTGCCGGTCGCGGACGACAGGCAGGATCCGCAGCGCACCGCTTCAGCGCGCGAATCGCTCAAGGCGCTGCTCGATGCGCTGGAAGCGCTGCCTGCGCTGCAGCGCGAGGCCTTCCTGCTGCATGAGGAAGCGGGCTTGAGCGTCGCTGAGATAGCCAGCGTGACTGGCACGAACGAAGAGGCGGCGAAAAGCCGGCTGCGCTATGCGATGGCAAAACTGAAGGCGGCGGTGGACGATGACTGACGAGCGGGACCCCAAGGTCACGAAACGCTATGCCGAGCTCGGGGCCGACGAGCCGTCGCCTCACGTCGACGCCGCGATCCTCGCCGCGGCGCGGCGCGCTGCCGAGACGCGTCCCGCGCCTCTCGTCCCGCCGACCGGCCGCCGCAAGTGGTACTTCCCGCTTGCCGCTGCCGCTGTGATCGTCCTTGCGGTCGCCGTGACGGTGCAGGTCGAGCGCGAGCAGCCCGATCCAGGCGTGCCCGTAGTCGAAGCGCCCCGCAAGGCGACCGTGGAAGAGAAGAAAAACGTCGAGCAAAGTAAGAATGAACCGTCTGCTGTGAAGCCGGAACGCGCGGCCCCTGTCGAGAAGCCGCGGTCCCAGCCTCAGCCGTTTTCGCGCCAGGCGCCATCGGCAACGGCGAAACAAGAAAGTAACGTCGTCGCGCAGCAAGCTCCGCCGGCTGCCCCCGCAGCGCCGCCTCCATCCCAAGCAGAAGACCGGACAGCGCGCGATTCGGTTGCTCTATCGCGCGCGGCACCAGAGGCATTTTCAGGACCGCAGCCCGGAACTGCGGCAGGCACACGCGCAGACGCGGGGGAACGCCGTGAAGCGGCAAACGCGGCCGGCGGTGCCGCGGTCCGCTCGCAGGCGCGGCCAATGGCGAAAGTGCAGTCGCCGGAGCAGGAGCTCGAGCGCATCGCGGAACTGCGGAAGCAGGGGCGCGATGATGAAGCCGACAAAGCGCTGGCGGAGTTCCGCAAGCGCTACCCCGACTTCAGGATCTCCGAAGAGATGCTGAAGCGGGTGGAAAAGAACTAGTGCTGGAGGATTTTCGAGAGGAAGAGCTGCGCGCGCTCTGAGCGCGGCGTGCCGAAGAACTCGTCCTTCTTCGCGTCCTCGACGATGCGCCCGGCGTCCATGAAGATGACCCGGTGCGCGACCTTGCGGGCGAAGCCCATCTCGTGCGTGACGACCATCATGGTCATGCCTTCCTTCGCGAGCTCCACCATGACGTCGAGCACTTCATTGATCATCTCCGGGTCGAGCGCGGAGGTCGGCTCGTCGAAGAGCATGGCGATCGGGTCCATGCAGAGCGCGCGCGCGATGGCGACGCGCTGCTGCTGACCGCCGGAGAGCTGGCCCGGGAACTTGTCCTTGTGCGCGAGGAGGCCGACGCGGTCGAGGAGCTTGAGGCCTTTTTCCGTGGCCGCGGCCTCGGGACGCCCGAGCACCTTGATCTGGGCGAGCGTCAGGTTGTCCTTCACCGACATGTGGGGGAAGAGCTCGAAGTGCTGGAACACCATGCCGACGCGCGAGCGCAGCTTCGGCAGGTCGGTCTTCGGATCGCCCACCGAGATGCCGTCGACGGTGATCTCGCCCTTCTGGAAGGGCTCAAGGGCGTTCACGCACTTGATGAGCGTGGACTTGCCGCTCCCGGAGGGGCCGCAGACCACCACGACCTCGCCCTTGGCGACCTCGGTCGAGCAGTCGGTGAGGACCTGGAACTGCCCGTACCACTTGCTGACGTTCTTGATGGAGATCATCGGATGATGGCGATCCTGTCCTGGAGTCGTTTGACGAGCGAAGAGAGCGAGTAGGAGATGACGAAGTACACGACCGCGGCGAACGTGTACATCTCGACCAGGCGATAGTCGCGGTTGGCGACCTTGGAGGCCGCGCCGAGAAAGTCCGTCGCCGAGATGACGTAGACGAGCGAGGTGTCCTGGAAGAGGACGATGGTCTGCGTGAGCAGCACCGGCAGCATGTTGCGAAACGCCTGTGGCAGCACGATCTGCCCCATCGTCTGCCAGTAGTTCAGCCCGAGCGCATAGCCCGACCACACCTGGCCGCGCGGGATCGACTGGATGCCGGCGCGCATGATCTCGCAGTAATACGCCGCCTCGAACATCGTGAACGTGATGAGCGCGGAATAGAAGGCGCCGACCTTGATCGGATTCGGTTCGCGCAGGATCCACGCGCCGATGTACGGCACGAGGAAGAAGAACCAGAAGATCACGAGGACGAGCGGGATCGAGCGCATGAGGTTGACGTAGGCGCCGGCGAGCACCGCCATGGGCCGGAAGCTCGAGAGGCGCATCATCGCGAGCAGGGTGCCGAAAATGATGCCGAGCGTCATCGCGAGCACCGTGAGCGTCACGGTGAACGTCATGCCGTCCTTGAAGAGATACACTAGCGAGCGCTCGATGACGTCGAAATCGAAGTTCATCAGTGCCCCGCTTGCGGGGCGCCCCCCGCCGCGATAAGGCCCGGCACCCGCACCTTGTTCTCAAGCGCGCGCATGAGGAGCACGACGACCAGATTCGTCAGCAGATAGATCACCGTCGCCGCGGTGAACGCCTCGAAGACGCGGAAGCTGAATTCCTGCATGGCGCGGGCGCGGCCGGTCAGCTCGAGGAGGCCGATGGTCAGCGCCACCGACGAGTTCTTGATGATGTTCATGAACTCGGAGGTGAGCGGCGGCAGGATGATGCGGAAGCTCTGCGGCAGGATGACGTGCCGATAGGCCTGCGCCGAGGTGAGCCCCATGGCGATTGCGGCCATGCTCTGGCCGCGAGGCAGCGAGTTGATGCCTGCGCGCACCTGCTCGGCGACCCGCACCGAGGTGAACACGCCGAGGCAGAGAACGGCCGGCAGGTACGAGCCCCACGGGGGCGGGATCTGCTTCATGTAGTCCCCGAGCGACTGCGGCACCAGCTCCGGCAGCACGAAGAACCACAGGAACATCTGCACGATGAGCGGGACGTTGCGGAAGATCTCGACGTACAGGTTGCCCGCGCGCACCACCCACTTCGCCTGCGTCGTGCGAAGTGTGCCAACCACGGCGCCGATCGCAAGCGCTATGACCCACGCGGCGAGCGCGGTCGCCAGCGTCCAGACGAGCCCGACCAGGAGGTAATGGAGATAGCTGCCCGTTCCCCCGGGCTCCATCTCGAGCAGCACCTTCCAGTGCCAGTTGTAGTTCACCGCAACTCCCCAAATGAAACGGGGACCCTGAGGTCCCCGTCTTTCGCGGCCTTACTTGTAATCGTTGGGATCACCCGAGTCGGTCGGATGCTCGATCACCTTCTTGAACTGCGCGCTGATCGGGACGTTGAGGTTGAGGCCCTTGGGCGGCACGGGCTTCAGGAACCACTTGTCGTAGATCTTGTTGATCTCGCCGGACTTGTAGATCTGCACCATCGCCGCGTCGACCACCTTCTTGAACGGCGCGTCGTCCTTGCGCACCATGATGCCGTACGGCTCCACGGAGAGCGCTTCAGGCGAGATGTCATAGTCCTTCGGGCTGCGCGACTGCGCCGCGAGGCTGTAGAGCAGGATGTCGTCCATGACGAAGGCGACCGCGCGGCCGGTCTCGACCATCTGGAAGGCTTCCGGGTGGCCGTTCGCCGAGATGATGTTCATCCCGAGGTTCTGCTGCCCGTTGATCTCGGTGATCTGCTTGATGTTCGTGGTGCCGGCCGTGGAGACGATGGTCTTGCCCTTCAGGTCGGCGAGCTTGTGGATGTTGGCGCTCTTCTTCGCGATCCAGCGGTTGGCCGTGACGAAGTGGGTGATGGTGAACCACACCTGCTTCTGGCGCTCGAGGTTGTTCGTGGTCGAGCCGCACTCGAGATCGATCGTGCCGTTCGCCATGAGCGGGATGCGGTTGGCCGAGGTGACCAGCTGGTACTTGACGTCCAGCTTCGGCATCTTCAGCTCGCTCTTCACCGCGTCGGCGATGCGATGGCACAGGTCCATCGCGTAGCCCACGGGCTGCTGCTTGTCGTCGTAGTAGGAGAACGGGATCGACGCGTCGCGATGACCGATCGTGATCGTTCCGGAATCCTTGATCTTCTTCAGCGTGCCTTCCTGCGCCGCGGCCGGGAGGGCCAGGGCGAGGGCGGCTGCCGATGCGGCAAGCGTTGCGACGAAGCGCTTCATGTTTTGCTCCTCCCTGTGGAAGGGCGATTCTACTACCACGCCCCTCATTTCATCCGGCTTGCCATGAAGCTGACCCGCTCCGCCACGGCCCGCAGAAGCGACTGCCCGAACTCCGGGTTGGTCTTCACCAGGTTCAGGAACACGTTGCGATTGAGGCCGAGGAGGACGCAATCGTCCTCCGCGTCGGCGCTTGCCGCCCGCGGCGACTGGTCGATGAGCGCCATTTCGCCGAACACGCCCCCGGGGCCGACGCGGTCCACGACGCCGCCCTGGATGGAAAGCGCCACGCGCCCTTCCTGAACGACGTACATGAGCACTCCCGTCTGGCCTTCGCGGAAGATGTTCTGGCCCCGGGCGAAGCGGGCCGCTCCGGCATCGCCGAGCCCCTTGGCCAGCGCGGCGACCGTGGCCTTGTCGAAGACGCGCGCTTCCTTGACCTCGGCATCGGCGGAAAAGGCATGCAGGCGCACGAGGCGGCTCATCATCAGGCGCAGACGCAGGATCATCATGCCCATCAGCATGAGCGCGAACTCCGGCTTCACCTTGAGGGCCGCCTGGAACTGCTTGTCGTCGAGAGCGATCACGCGACACGGCGTCTTGGCGACCGCGGTGGCGGCGCGCGGCGCATCGCTGATCGCCGCCATCTCGCCAAAGATCTCGCCGACTCTTACCGTGCCGATCTGCTTGCCGCGCACGTTCATCGCGACTTCGCCTTCCAGAAGCAGATACATCTTGTCGCGCTTCAGGAAGCCGGCTTTCTGGTTCTCCTGGAAAAACTCTGTGCCGGGCGCCGCGGCCTCGGGCTTGCCCGCGGCGCGGAAGAATTCGAGCGCCATGGCGGCGCTGTAGAGTGGCGGCGTGGCCGGCTTCGGAGCCGCCGGCGGCGGGGTCTTCGGCGTGGGTTTCGCGCTGAAGTCGAGATCGTCCATCGTTCGGATGTCCTCCAGGGGCGAATGATAGTGCCGGCCGGCGGCGGTAGTGCCAGAATTCACAATCGATGACCCAGCCGGTGCGTATCGAGCACGATCTTCTGGGCGACCGGGCCGTCCCGGCCGACGCGTATTACGGGGTTCATACGCTGCGCGCCCTTGAAAATTTTTTAATCACCGGGACGGCAATATCGATCTATCCCGACCTGATCACGGCGCTCGCCTGCGTCAAGCAGGCGGCGGCGATCGCCAACAGCGAGCTGGGGCTCCTCGACGAGCCGCGCGCGGTCGCGATCCGGCTCGCCTGCGAGGAAATCCGCGAAGGCCGGCTGCACGAGCACTTCGTCGTCGACGTGATCCAGGGCGGCGCCGGGACCTCGAGCAACATGAACGCCAACGAGGTGGTGTGCAACCGCGCGCTCGAGCTCTACGGGAAGAAGAAGGGGGAATACCAGTTCCTCCATCCGCTCGACCACGTCAACATGTCTCAGAGCACGAACGACGTGTACCCGACGGCGATCAAGCTCGCGCTGCATTTCGGCATCCGCCGCCTGCTGGTGGCGATGAAAACGTTGCGAGGCGCCTTCGAGGCCAAAGCGGCCGAGTTCGACAGCGTCCTCAAGGTCGGCCGGACGCAGCTGCAGGACGCGGTGCCGATGACGCTGGGGCAGGAATTCTCCACGTACGCGGTCATGCTCGACGAGGATGAGCACCGGCTGGCGGAGGCGGGCGATCTCGTGCGCGAGATCAATCTCGGCGCGACGGCCATCGGCACCGGGATCAACGTTCATCCGGAGTACGCGCAGCTCGTGACGCTGCGCCTCGCCGAGGTTTCCGGCGTTCCCGTCGTCTCCTCGCCGAACCTGATCGAGGCGACGCAGGACGCAGGCGCGTTCGTTCAGCTCTCCGGCGTGCTCAAGCGCATCGCCGTGAAGCTTTCGAAGACGTGCAACGACCTGCGGCTCCTGTCCTCGGGGCCGCGCGCAGGAATCGGCGAGATCACGCTGCCGCCCGTTCAGGCCGGCTCGTCGATCATGCCGGGGAAGGTAAACCCGGTAATTCCGGAGGTGGTGAACCAGATCGCCTTCGAAGTCATCGGCAATGACATGACGGTCACCATGGCGGCGGAAGGCGGCCAGCTGCAGCTCAACGCCTTCGAGCCGATCATCGCGCACAGCCTTTTCAAGTCGATCCAGCATCTCGCCGCCGGTTGCACGACGCTTACCGAGCGCTGCATCCGCGGCATCCAGGCGAACGCGGATCGGGCCCGGCGCCTGCTCGATGATTCGACGGCGCTCGTCACCGCGCTCACGCCGATCCTTGGCTATGCGCAATCGAGCGAGATCGCCCGCGAGGCACTTGCTTCTGGTGCCCGCGTCTACGACCTCGTGCTGCAGAAGAAGCTCATGACCCGGGAGCAGCTCGACGAGGTGCTCCGGCCGGAGGTGCTCACGAAGCCGAGCCGCGCGACCCTCGCTCCGTCGAAGCCCGCAACGTGATGCTTCGATTCCTGGCCCTTTTGCTTCTTGTCGCGTCTGTTCAGCTTCACGCGCAGGGCTACCCATCCAAACCGATCAAGGTCATCGTTCCCTTCCCTGCTGGAGGCGTGGCCGATGTGTATGCGCGCCTGATCGGTGCGCGGGTTTCCGAGTCCTGGGGCCAGCCGGTCGTCGTCGAGAACCGTACCGGCGCCGGCGGCAACATCGGCGCGGACGCCGTGGCGAAATCCCCGCCCGACGGCTACACCATCCTCATGAGCGCGATCGGGCCGCAGGCGGTGAACGTGAGTCTGTTCTCCAAAATGCCGTACGACCCGGTGCGCGACTTCGCGCCGATCATCCACGTCGCGGAAGCCGAAGGCCTCCTCGTCGTCCATCCCTCGGTCCCCGCTAAGAGCGTTGACGAGCTGATCGCCCATGCGCGCGCCAATCCCGGCAAGGTGACCTTCGCCTCCGCAGGCATGGGCACCGCCAGTCATCTCGCGGGCGAGCTTTTCAAGAGCATGGCGAAAGTCGACATCGTGCACGTGCCGTACAAAGGCAACGTCCCGGCGATCACCGATCTGCTTTCCGGCCAGACCTCAATCCTCTTCGCCACGATGCCGACGGTTCTGCCTCAGGCGAAAGCAGGCAGGCTGCGTGCGCTCGCGACCATCGGTTCCGCTCGCTCCGCCGCCGTCCCGGATCTTCCGACCGTCGCGGAAGCCGCGTTGCCCGGCTTCGAAGTGAACAACTGGATCGGTCTCTTCGCCCCCGCCGGAACCTCAGCCGACATCGTGCGCCGCTGGAACGCCGAGACGACCCGCTACATGCAGCTCCCCGAGACGCAGGCGCGTCTCCTCAACGAGGGCGCTCGCTTCAGCCCCAACACGCCCGAGCAGTTCGCCGCCTTCGTGAAGAGCGAGATCGCCAAGTGGGCGCCGGTCGTCAAGGCGTCGGGCGCGCGAGCGGACTGAGACAAAAAATTCTTGAGCGCCGCTGCTCCAGACGACTGGTCACAAGAGGAGGTCGAGGCCACCGTAGCAGATTATTTTTCAATGCTGGGTCTTGAGCTTTCGGGGACTCCCTATAGCAAAGCGGAACACCGCCGCCGCCTTGTGACGAAACTCAACAAGCGATCCGAACCTTCAGTTGAGTTCAAGCATGCCAACATAAGCGCGGTACTTATCGAACTAGGGTTTCCGTACATCTCGGGTTACAAGCCGCGTTCAAACTATCAAAGCCTGCTGTTTGAGGTTGTTTCGGATCGGCTCCGTTCGAGTCGAGATCTCGAGAAGTTAGTCGCCATCGATGTAGAGCGTCCGGTCAAGGTGCCGGACGTCGACGACATACTGAGAGCCTGGACAGACCCTCCCGTGCCGAATGACGAACCGAAACGGCTCGCTCAGCCTCGAGCCACCTATGCGCCGGCTCCCATCAACTATCTGGAACGCGAAGCGAGAAATCGGAACTTAGGTCTGGCGGGCGAGGAATTCGTTATCAACTTTGAACGCGCGCGATTGATTCAACTCAATCGCGAAAACTTGGCGTCCAAGATTGAGCATGTTTCGAAACTTCGAGGAGATGCCGAAGGTTTTGACGTGCTCTCCTTTGAAGCTGACGGCCGTCGACGGCTGATAGAAGTGAAGACAACAAAATACGGCCCGCATACCCCGTTCTTCGTGTCGCGCAACGAAGTGAACGTTTCCGAAGCCAGCGCAAATGAATATCACCTCTTTCGTGTCTTCGAGTTCCGACAAATACCCAGGCTCTTTGGCTTGCAAGGAGCCTTGAGCTCGACCTGCAGACTTGCTGCGTCGACCTACGTGGCGACGGCAGGGAAAGCTACGGGCGGTTCAAAAGCTCAGTGACGCCGCCGACGGCGGCTGTGTTGACCGTCAGGGTTCTCTCGGTAGCGAAACGAAGCAGGTAATGCGGGCCGCCGGCCTTGGGGCCAGTACCGGAGAGGCCTTCGCCGCCGAAAGGCTGAACGCCGACGACGGCGCCGATCATGCTGCGGTTCACATAGGTGTTGCCGACGCGTGCGGCGGCGACCACGCGGTCGACGAAGCTCTGGATCCTGCTGTGGATGCCGAGGGTGAGGCCGAAGCCGGTATCGCGGATCCAGCCGAGCACCTGATCGAGGTCGCGTTGGCGGTAGCGGCAGACGTGCAGGATGGGGCCGAAGACTTCGGTGCGGGGAAGGTCAGGCAAGGTCAGCTCGAAGGCGATGGGGGACACGTAGTTGCCGGGAAGATCGGGGCGCGGGGCCTCGCCAATCAATTTTGCCGAGCTTCTGAGTTTCTCTATATGAGCGTGCAACGCCGCGGCGGAGGTCTCGTCGATGATCGGGCCTATGTCGGTGTCGGGCTCGGCGGGATCGCCGACCTTGAGCTCCGCGAGGGCGCCTCGCAACAGGTCGAGAACGCGCGGCGCGCAGCCTTCGTCGACGAAGAGGATGCGCTGCGCGGAGCAGCGCTGGCCCGCGCTCTGGAACGCCGAGATGACCACGTCGTCGACGACCTGCTCGGGAAGCGCGGATGAATCGACGATCATCGCGTTCACGCCGCCGGTCTCGGCGATGAGCGGGACGATCGGCCCGGTACGGGCGGCGAGGGCACGATTGATGCGTTGCGCGGTTTCGACCGAGCCAGTGAACGCGACGCCGGCGATGCGCGCATCCGCGACCAGCGGGCCGCCAACCGATTCGCCGTCGCCAAAGACGCACGAGAGAACATCGGCCGGGACGCCTGCCCGGTGGAGGATCTCCGCGGCGCGAAAGCCGATGCGCGGCGTCTGCTCGGCTGGCTTGGCGATGACGGTGTTCCCGGCGGCGAGCGCCGCGGCGATTTGTCCTGTGAAGATCGCCAACGGGAAGTTCCAGGGGCTGATGCAGGCGAACACGCCGCGCCCATGCAGGCGAAGCTCGTTGCTCTCCCCGGCGGGGCCTGCGAGCTCCGTTGCGGGAAAGAGCGCCCGTGCCTGAACCGCGTAATACCGGCAGAAGTCCGCGGCCTCGCGGACTTCGGAAACGGCATCGGCATAAGTCCGGCCGCCCTCGCGCACGATGAGTGAAACCAGCTCATGCATTCGCTCTTCGATAGCGTCCGCGGCGCGTTCGAGGATCGCAGCGCGTTCGCCCGCGGCGACGCGCGACCAGGCCTCGAACGCCTGCTGAGCGCGTGCGATGGAGAAGTCGAGCTCCTCGCGCGTGGTGTCCTCGACGGCGGTGAACGGCTCGCCTTCGCGGTCGGCGGCGATCCTCGCTTCGATTTCTTCCAGCGTGCTGCGACGCGAAAGGTCGAGGCCGAGCGAGTTCCGCCGGTCCGGATAAAGATTCCGCGGCAGAGGGATGCGCGGATCGGGCTGGTAAGGCTGCGGCAGCTCCTCGACCGGGTCGCGCACCAGCGCCTCGAGCGGCACGGCGGGATCGGCGATCTGGTGCACGAAGGAGGTGTTCGCTCCGTTCTCCAGCAGGCGGCGCACCAGATACGGCAGGAGGTCCGTGAAGCCGCCGACCGGCGCATAGACCCGGCAGCGCACGCCGCGCTCGGCGAGCAGCGCTTCGTAGAGCGCGTCGCCCATGCCAAGAAGCTTCTGGAATTCGAAAGGCCGGCCGTCGGCGAGCTCGAGGATCGTGGCTACCGTGCGGCAGTTGTGCGTGGCGAAGGCCGGGAATATCGCCTCCGGCGCAGACATAAGCCGCGTCGCGCACGCGACGTACGAAACATCGGTGACCGCCTTGCGCGTGAACACCGGGTAGTCCGGCATGCCGAGCTGCTGCGCGCGCTTGACCTCGCCGTCCCAGTACGCGCCCTTGACGAGGCGAATCGGCAAGCGGCGTCCGGTTTGCTTGCCGAGCGCGACGAGCCAGTCGCACACCGCGAGAGCGCGTTTCTGGTAGGCCTGCACTGCCAGGCCGACGTTGTCGAAATTCGCAGCGAGGGCCGCGAAGCAATCGAGGGTGAGCTCAAGCCGCTCGGACTCCTCGGCGTCTATGGTGAGCGAGGTCCCGTCCTTTGCGGCCAGCTCGGCGAGCGCGCGCAATCGCGGCACCAGCTCGGCAATTACGCGCGAACGCTTCGCTTCCTCGAACCGCGGGTGCAGGGCCGAGAGCTTGAGCGAGATCGCGTCGGGGGCTTTCGCGAAGCGGATCGCGTGCGCATAGGACTCGAAATAGCGAGCCGCGTCTTCCGCGGTGCGGGCGGCTTCGCCGAGCATGTCGAAGGAGAAGACATAAGGCCGCCGTGCTTTTGCCCGCTCGACCGCATCTTCGATCGTTTCCGCAAGAACGAACTGCTCGGCGAGGATGCGCATCGCCTGGCGCACCGCGGTGCGGGCGATCGGCTCGCCGACGCGGGCGACGAGGCCCTTCAGCGATGACGTGAGTCCCTGGCCCGGCGCATCGTGCCAGCGTGCGATCGTTCCGGTCAGGAGCAGTGCCCACTCTGCGGCGTTGGCGAGCCACGAGTCGTCGCCTTCGGATTTCCAATCCCCTTGCGAAAAGCGCTCGCGAAGGAGCGCGTCCGCCGTTTCCGCGTCGGGAATTCTGAGGAGCGCTTCCGCCACGCACATGAGGGCGACGCCCTCCGGCGTCGTCAGCCCGTAGAGGCGAAGGAAGGCTTCGGCGCTGAGTGGGCGCGGCGGCGCGGCGCGCACCCGCTGCGCGAGCGAGACCGCGTGTTGCGTAATCCTGCCGCGTGCGTCCGTGCCGGGCTGGAGAGCGAGGAGCCGCTCGAGCGCGTGCGCCTCGGGAATCCGGTGCGCCCGGGCGAGGGCTTCGCGACTTTCGGTGAGGGAGGGCACGAACAATATAATCCCCGACAATTCCTACGCCCGTTATGACAACCCCTCCAGTCCTCTGGGAGCCTTCCGAGCGCGACATCGAAGAAGCGCAGGTGACGCAATTCGCGCGCCACGCGATTCGCAAGCACCGGCTGGACATCAACACCTACCCGGACTTCTACCGCTGGACGGTCGAACACCCGGAGGTCTTCTGGTCCGAGGTCTGGGACTGGTGCGGCGTGGTCGCCTCGCGCAAGGGCTCCACCGTGCTGGTCGACGGCGACAAGATGCCGGGCGCGCACTGGTTTCCGGAAGCCCGTCTCAACCTCGCGGAGAATCTGCTGCGCCGCGGCGACCGCGGCGACGCCTTCGTGCTCTGGGACGAGAGCGGCTTCCGCCGCCGGCAGAGCTTTTCAGACCTGACGAGCGAGGTGTCGCGCGCAGCGCAGGCGCTCCAGGCGCTCGGCTTGCGCGCCGGAGACCGCGCCGCGGCGTTCATCCCCAACATTCCGGAAACGTGCGCCCTCGCGCTTGCCGCGCTCTCGCATGGAATCGTCTGGTCCTCGTGCTCGCCCGACTTCGGCGTGGACGGCGTGGTCGACCGCTTCGCCCAGATCGAGCCGAAAGTGCTTTTCTGCGCCGACGGCTATCGCTACAACGGGCAGGAGCACGATTCCCTGCAGCGCGTCGCCGAGATCGTCGAACGCCTGCCATCGGTGCGCAAGGTCGTGGTCGTGCCGAACCTCGACCCGGACGTCGACGTGTCCGATGTGCCGAAGGCCGTGCGGCTTGATGAGTGGCTGCGTCGCTACACCGCGGGCGACATTGCCTTCGCGCAGATGCCGTTCGACCATCCGGCGTTCATCCTGTTTACCTCGGGAACGACCGGCAAGCCGAAGTGCATCGTGCACAGCGCGGGCGGGACGCTCCTCCAGGCGCTCAAGATGTACAAGCTGCACTTCGACCTGCGCCCGGGCGAGCGCTATTTCTACTACTGCACCACCAACTGGGTGGTCTGGAACATCCTCTTCGCTGCCATCGCGGCGGAGGCGAGCGTCATGCTCTACGATGGGTCGCCGTTTGCGAAGAACGCACGCATCCTGTTCGATTACGCCGAGAAGGAGCGCATCACCCATTTCGGCACCTCGGCGAAATTCATCGACGCGCTGTCCAAGCGCGGGCTGCAGGTGCGCGATACGCACGATCTGTCGAGCCTGCGAATGATCATCTCCACCGGCTCGCCGCTCGCGCCGGAGGGCTACGACTATGTCTACTCGGCGATCAGGAAAGAGGTCTGCCTCGCCTCGATCTCGGGCGGCACCGACATCATGGGCGCCTTCGCCGAGGGAAGTACCGTCCTGCCCGTGTACCGCGGAGAAATGCAGTGCCGCTCGCTCGGCATGGCCGTGGAGGTGTTCGACGAAAAGGGCGACCCGGTGGTGAACCAGAAGGGCGAGCTGGTCTGCACCCGGCCGTTTCCCTCAATGCCGCTCGGCTTCTGGAACGACAAGGGCGGCGAGCGCTATCACGCCGCGTACTTCGACCGCTATCCGAATGTCTGGTGTCACGGCGACTGGTCCGAGCTGACCGAGCGCGGGACGATGATCGTCTACGGTCGCTCGGATGCAACCCTCAACCCGGGGGGCGTTCGCATTGGAACGGCCGAGATCTACCGGGTCGTCGAGCGCATCGACGAGATCGAGGAGGCGGTGGCGATTGGACAGCTCTGGCCGCCCGCCAAGCCGACCGATACGCGCGTGGTTCTCTTCGTCAAATTGCGCGCCAATCATGAGCTCGATGCCCCGCTGGAAGAGCGCATCCGCTTCGAGATCCGCCGCCACGCTTCGCCGCGCCACGTCCCGGCGCGCATCATCGCGGTGCCGGACATCCCGCGCACGAAAAACGGCAAGGTCGTCGAGCTTGCCGTGAAGGCGATGGTTCATGGCATGCCGGTGGCGAATACCGACGCGCTCGCCAATCCGGAGGCGCTCGAGCTGTTCCGGGACGTCCCTGAGCTTCAGGCTTAGCGTCGTTCTGCTGGCGGTTGCGACGCGCGCGGCCGCGGTCGATCCGCTGCCGGCGCTTTCCGCGGACGGCGCTCACGTCACGGTCTCGGGCGTGTCTTCGGGCGCGTACATGGCGGTCCAGTTCCATGTTGCGCGCTCCGCCGTGGTCGCCGGCGCGGGCGCGCTCGGCGGCGGGCCGTACCACTGCGCGCAGGGCAGCGTCTGGGTGGCCTACTACAACTGCATGACGCCCGGCGCGTGGACGCCGCTGCCTGCCGTTGCGCTGCTGAAATCCGAAACCGACACCCTCGCGCGAGCCGGGGCGATAGACCCGACGTCAAATCTGAATCGCGGGAAGGCCTGGCTCTTCAGCGGCACCCACGACGCCACCGTCAAGCCTGAAGTCGTCAAGGCCCTCGCCGCCTACTACGCGGCCTATGGAGTGAAGGCGCAGCTCGTCGATGACAAGCCTGCCGGACACGCCATGGTGACGCAGAACGCGGGCAACGCGTGCGCGTCGACCGCTCCGCCTTACATCAACAACTGTGGCTACGACGCAGCAGGCGAGCTACTGAAACATCTGCTCGGTCCCCTCCGGCCGAAACTGCCGGCGGGGAATCTCAAGCATTTTTCGCAAGAGGAATTCACATCGGGAGAAGCTAAAGCAATTGGCATGGCGGCAGAAGGTCTTGTTTACATCCCCAAAGCGTGCGCGGGTGGCGGATGCCGCATTCACGTGGCGTTCCACGGCTGCCGGCAGAACGCCGAGGCGATCGGCGATCGCTTCGCGCGCGAGGCGGGCTACAACGAGTGGGCCGAGGCAAACCGCCTCATCGTCCTCTATCCGCAGACCACCGCCCGCTACTTCCCGATGTTCAATCCGCGCGCCTGCTGGGATTGGTGGGGCTACACCGGGCCGCTCTATCACACGCGCGACGGAAGCCAGGTCCGCGCCGTCCAGGCGATGATCGAGCGGCTGGCTAGCGCGCCGAAATGAAATCGGCGATGGCGTCGGTGATCGCGCGTTCCTCGCCGATCGGCTTTTCCAGCGTGATCTGCAGCTGAGGATGAGCGGTGCGGGCCGCGGCGACGAGCCGCGGGAGGTCTTCCCGGACATGGCCGCCGACGCCAAAGAAAACCGGCACTACGCGAACGCTCGAGATCTCTTTGGCAGCGAGGGTGCCGAGCGCTTCGGGAAGCGACGGCTTCATGGTCTCGAGCCAGGCGAGCATGACCTCGATCGACGGCTCGCGGCTGCGGATCCGCTTCGCCATTTCCTCGAACGGACGCGCCCACGCCGCCTCACGGGAGCCGTGAGCGAAAAGGACGATGGCCTGCTTCAATGCAGCGTGGCGCGCCGGCGCTCGTAGATGCCCTGCAGCAGCCGCAGGGAGCCCAGGCTGATGGCCCGGTGGGTGAGCGCGTGCCCGAGGTCCTCGACGATGTCGAGCGTCACCGGGACGTGCAGGTTGGAGAGGACGCGCGCGGCGCGCTCCGCGTAGACCCGCGATACGACTGAATCGTATTCGCCGTGCACGAGATGAATGCGCGCGCGGATGTGCGAGTCGGGATCGGGCAGGCGGGCGAACCGCGAAGAGAACGCAACCACGGCGCCTGCGAGCCCCGGCAGCTTGACGGCTTCGAGCGCGACCGTGCCGCCCTGCGAAAAGCCGATCAGGACCGTGCGCTGCCACGAAATGTCGAAGTGGGTCTGCTCGCGGCGCACGAGGTCTTCGATGTCCGGCAGCATCGCCGCGACGCGCTCGCGATGGTTGTCGCAGTTCAGGCCGCGTGTCGGGTACCAATCTTGCGCCGCGCCGCCGCGCGCTTCGGGATCGAAGCCGCTCGGCACGACCAGCGCCGCGCTCGGGAAGCGCGCCTGGAAGCGGAATGCAATCGGGATCATCGACTGCGCCGTCGCGCCGCAGCCGTGGAGGAAGACGAAGAGGTGCTTGGCCGGACGCTCCTTGGCGCTACCGAAACGAAACACCCGGCCCGAAGACATGCAAGGCCATTGTTACCCCGTAAGGACGCTTCTGTAAACTGAAATTACATCCCCTCAGGTGTCTCATGCGAACCCGGCGATTTCTAAAGGCTTTCTGGGCCCTGGCCAAGCCCTATTGGGTTTCCGAGCAGCGCGGCAAGGGCCTGACGCTGCTCGCTACCGTCATCGGCATGTCGTTGCTGCTGGTGTGGGTGGAGGTGAAGTTCAACGCCTGGAACAACGACTTCTACAACACGCTGCAGACCAAGGACCAGGACGAGTTCTTCCGCCAGCTCGGGCTCTTCTTCGTCATCGCCATCAACTACATCGTCCTCTCGGTGTACCGGTTGTACTTCCAGCAGATGCTGCTGATCGAATGGCGGACGTGGCTTACCGATGTCTTCCTGCGCGACTGGATGAAGGACCAGGCGCACTATCGTCTCCAGCTCCTCGAGCGAAGCGGCGTCGGAACCGATAACCCCGACCAGCGGATCGCGGACGACTTGCGGCTCTTCGTCGATTACACGCTCTCGCTCGCCCTCGGGCTTCTTTCCGCCGTCGTCACGCTCGCCTCGTTCATCGCCATCCTCTGGACCCTTTCCGGCGCGCTCGAGGTCGCCGGCTTTGTGATCCACGGCTACATGGTGTGGGTCGCGCTGGTCTACGCCATCGTCGGCACCTGGCTCACCCACGTGATCGGCAAGCCGCTCATCTCGCTCGACTTCAACCAGCAGCGCTTCGAGGCGGACTTCCGCTTCTCGCTCGTTCGCCTGCGCGAGAACAGCGAAGGGATCGCGCTCTACCGCGGCGAGCCCGAGGAGCTCGCCGGTCTGCGGCAGCGCTTCAGCGCAGTGATCTCCAACTGGTGGGCGCTCATGCTGAGGCAGAAAAAGCTCGGCTGGTTCACTTCGTTCTACGGCCAGCTCGCCATCATCTTCCCGTATGTCGTCGTGGCGCCGCGCTTCTTCTCAGGCGCGATCCCGATGGGCGGCATCTTCCAGACCGCTTCAGCGTTCGGCCAGGTGCAGGGCGCGCTCTCCTGGTTTATCGGCGCGTACACGAACTTCGCGACCTGGAAGGCGACCGTCGACCGTCTGCTCGGGTTCACGGCGGCGCTCGAGCAAGTGCGCCTCGAGGCCGAAAGCCTGCACGGCGAGCGTACAGAGGCGCCGGGCGCGAGTCTCGCCCTCGAGAACCTGGAAGTGGATCTGCCGCAGGGCAAGCCGCTTCTCTCGCCCACGAGCGTGGAAGTTCGCCCGCACGAGAACGTGCTCATCACCGGGCCTTCGGGCGCCGGGAAGAGCACGCTCTTCCGCGCGCTCGCCGGCATCTGGCCGTACTGGAAGGGACGGATACGCCTGCCGAAAGGCGCGCGCACGCTCTTCCTGCCGCAGAAGCCGTATCTGCCGATCGGGACGCTGCGTCATGCCGTGTCGTATCCGGAGGAAGCGACGCGGTTCTCCGACGCCGAGATCGCCGAAGCGCTCGCCGCAGCGGGTCTTGCTCCGCTGGCCGCGGAGCTCTCGCGAAGCGAGAACTGGGCGCAGGTGCTGTCCGGCGGCGAGCAGCAGCGCCTTGCTTTTGCGCGCGCGCTTCTGAACAAGCCCGACTGGCTCTTCCTCGACGAAGCGACGGCGTCCCTGCCAGAAGACGCTCAGGACGCGCTCTATCGGGTCCTCAAGCAGAAGCTCCCCGGCACGACGCTCGTCTCCATCGGCCACCGCTCGAGCCTTGCGGCTTTCCACGACCGCCGGCTTGCCTGGCGCGACGGCTCGCTAGCTCCCGCCAGCGGGTAGAACGATGCACGTCGTCGTGCCATGCGCGTAGAGCTTTCCTGAAGCGTCCTCGAGGCGGCCTTCAGCGGTACCGACGCGCCTGCCTGCGTGGATCACCTTGCCGATGGCGCGAAGCTTTCCCGTGTCCGACGTGATTGCGCGCACGAGGTTGATCTTTGCTTCAAGCGTCGTGTAGGCCGAGCCCGCCGGCAGGCTCGTCTGCACCGCGCACGCCATCGCTGAATCGAGGAGCGTCATCGCGAGCCCGCCGTGGACGACGCCGATGGGGTTGTAGTGCTGCTCGCCCGGCGTGATTTCGAACATCGCATGGCCGGGCTCGGCTTCCGCGAGCGTGAAGCCGAGCAGCCGGGCGATCGGCGGGGCCGGCAGGCGGCCGTCGCGGATCTGCTGCAGAAATTCCAGCCCGGAAAGGCGACGGGCCGCATTGGCGAGCACGCCGATCGATTCGTCCTTCATCAAGCTGCTCCCGCGATGAAGTGCGCGGCGGCCTGCGTCACCTTGTCGTCGTCGAGGATGCGCCGGTGTCCCAGGCCGCGCGTCGTCATGAGACGAGCGCCGGGCCAGCTCGCGGCAAAAGCTTCTCCTTTCCGGAGCGGGACGATGCGATCGTCGCGGTCATGGACGACCAGCGCCTCGGCGGCGAGGCTCGGCGCAAGCTTCGCCATGTCGAGCTCGCTCCAGCGCAAGCCGAAGCGCTCTTCGATCGCTGCCTGCATGGATTTGCGCACCTTCTCGGGCAGCCGGTGCCAGCGCGCGAACTGGCGCGAGTACGAGTCGACATCCATGGACGCGCCGATGAGGACGACCCGCGGCACGCGGAGGCCGCGCGCGAGCGCAAGGGTTGCCGCAGACGCGCCAAGCGAGTGACCGATGATGCCGTGCACGTTGCCGTGTTCCCACGCGACCTGCGCGAGCACGTCGGCGAAGTCGGGAAGCCCGCTCAGCCGGCCTTCCGAGATGCCGTGTGCGGGCTGGTCCCACGCGATCACTCGATAGCCCGCGGAGAGCAGCGGAAACACGAAGCCGCGCAGCTGCGCGGCATGCCCGCCCCAGCCGTGCGCGAGCAGCACCGCGGGCGCATCGCGGCTGCCCCAGCGCCAGGTCGCGACGAATCTGCCGCGATTCTCGATGCCGCCGGCGCGCGCGTCGATGAGATCGAGCGCGGTGAGCGCGCCGTCGCGCGGCCGCGGCGGGGTGAGGAAGAGGCGCTCGGCGAGCGCGCCCGCGTAGTCCGGCGCGAGGAGTCGCGCAGCAGTAAACCGAACGTTCGTGCTAAATCTGGGCAGGGCTGCGGAGAGGGACATGGTTGACGGCTCCTAGCGGGATGCGGCTTTGGCGGGCTTGCGCGGCGCGTGACGCGCCACGAGTTCTTCGAAGGCTGTCAGCGCGCGCTTGCGCGCTTCCTTGTCGCCGAGCAGGCGGCGATGATTGTGGCTCGCGAGGACGATGCCGAGCATCTCGAAGGCGATCTGCTGCGGATCGGTGTGCGGATCGAGGTGACCCTCCTGGATCGCGAGGCGCACGGCGCGCTCGCTGAGGGCGGCGCCGCGGCGCTGGTTGGCGATCACGGCATCGCGGATCGGTCCGGGCCGGTCGTCGTATTCGTTCGCCGCCGAGATCATGATGCAGCCGCCGGGCAGTCCGGAAGAAAGCGTCCAGTCCAGCCAATTGGCGAAGAGCGCGCGCAGGCGCGGCAGGCCACGCTCGATCTTGAGCGCCGGGGTAAAAACGCGCTCGCCGTAGCGCTGCGCGGCGTGCTCGAGGACCGCGAGCTGCATTTCCTCGCGCGAGCCGAAGTGCGCGAACAGGCCGGACTTCGACATGCCGGTCGCCTGCGCGAGCGTCCCCACGGTGAGCCCTTCCAGGCCGAGGCGGCTAGCGACCTTGAGCGCTTCGTCGAGGATGGCGGCGCGGGTTTGCGCGCCCTTCGTCGGTCCCGCCGTCGCTTCCCGGGGAGGGGTCATGGGCGGGAATAATAGCACGAACGTTCGTTTCCGACAATCCGAGCGCCGCCCGCAGGTAGCGCCCAGTCGCGCTGGTTTCGATGCCGGCGACCGCCTCCGGCGTGCCGCTCGCCACGATGCGCCCGCCGCCGTCGCCACCCTGCGGACCGAGGTCGATCACCCAGTCGGCCGTCTTGATCACGTCCAGGTTGTGCTCGATGACCACGACGCTGTTGCCCGCGTCGCGGAGCCTGTGCAGCACGTGCAGGAGGAGCTGGATGTCGTGGAAATGCAGGCCGGTGGTGGGCTCGTCGAGGATATAGAGCGTGCGGCCGGTGTCGCGCTTGGAAAGCTCGAGGGAAAGCTTCACTCGCTGTGCTTCACCCCCTGAAAGCGTGGTGGCCGACTGGCCGAGACGCACGTACCCAAGGCCCACATCGAGGAGCGTCTGCAATTTGCGCGCGATCGCCGGGACGGCGGAGAAAAGCTCCACCGCCTCGCTCACCGTCATCTCGAGCACTTCCTGGATGGTGCGTCCCTTGTAGCGGATCTCGAGCGTCTCGCGGTTGTAGCGCCGGCCGTGGCAGACGTCGCAAGGCACGTAGATGTCCGGCAGGAAATGCATCTCCACCTTCGTGACGCCGTCGCCCTGGCAGGCTTCGCAGCGCCCGCCCTTGACGTTGAAGGAGAAGCGTCCGGCGTCGTAGCCCCGACTGCGGGCCTCCGGCACGCCGGCGAAAAGCTCGCGGATGGGCGTGAAGAGCCCGGTGTACGTCGCCGGATTGGAGCGGGGTGTGCGGCCGATCGGGCTCTGATCGACGCTGATGACCTTGTCGATGTGCTGGAGCCCGTGGATGGCGCCATGGGGCGCGGGCTCGGCGCTCGCGCCATAAAGCGCATGCGCGGCCGCGGTGTAGAGCGTGTCGTTGATGAGGGTCGATTTCCCAGAGCCGGAAACGCCGGTGACGCAGACCAGCAGCCCGAGCGGCAGATCGAGCGTCACGTCCTTGAGGTTGTTGCCGCAGGCGTGCTCGATGACGATGCGCTTGTCCTTCGGACGGTTGCGCCGCTGCGGTACGGCGATCGAAAGCGCCCTGGAGAGATAACGGCCCGTGAGCGAATCCGGATGCGCGATGACCTCGGTCGGCGTGCCCTGCGCGACGATGCGCCCGCCGCCTTCGCCTGCCCCGGGGCCCATGTCGAGCACGTAGTCCGCGGCGCGGATCGCTTCCTCGTCGTGCTCTACCACGATGACGGAGTTGCCGAGGTCGCGCAGCTGCTTGAGCGTGGCGATCAGCTGCGCGTTATCGCGCTGGTGCAGCCCGATCGACGGCTCGTCGAGCACATACATCACCCCGGTGAGGCCGGAGCCGATCTGGCTCGCCAGGCGGATGCGCTGAGACTCGCCGCCGGAAAGCGTCTCCGCCGAGCGGTCGAGAGAAAGGTAGTCGAGGCCGACGTTGACGAGGAATTCCAGGCGCGTCGCGATCTCGCGCACGATGCGTTCCGCCACCTGTCCTTTGGCGCCTTCGAGCTTCAGGGAGGTAAAGAAGTCCTTGCACAGGCGCAGAGGCAGTGCGGAGATCTCGAAGATCGTGCGCTCGGCGAGCCTGACGTTGCGTGCCTCGCGCCGAAGGCGCGAGCCTCCGCACTCCGGGCAGGCTCGCACCGCGACGAGCTTCGCCAGCTCCTCGCGCACGACCTGCGAGTCGGTCTCGCGATAACGTCGCTCGAAGTTCGGGATGACGCCTTCGAACGGATGCTCCTTCACCGTGCCGCGTCCCTTCTCCCCGGGGTAATGGAAGGCGATCTTCTGCGCGCCCGACCCTTCCAGGATGACGCGCTGCACGGCGTCGTCCAGCGCTTCCCACGGCTGTTCGATGTCGAAGCGGTAGTGCTTCGCGAGCGACTGCAGCATCGAGAAGTAGAAATGGTTGCGGCGGTCCCAGCCGCGGATGGCGCCGCTCGCGAGGCTGATGTTCGGGTGGGCGACGATCCGCTTCGGATCGAAGAATTCGACCGTGCCGAGCCCGTCGCAGCGCGGGCAGGCGCCGAGCGGGTTGTTGAACGAGAAGAGCCGCGGCTCGAGCTCCGCGATCGCGTAGTCGCAAGCCGGGCACGAAAACTTCGACGAGAAAAGATGCTCCTTGCCGTTGTCCGTTTCCGCGACGACCGCCTTGCCGTCGGCATGGCGGAGCGCCGTCTCGAGCGACTCCACGACGCGCTGTCGGCCGTCGGCGCGGGCGCGCAGTCGATCGACCACCACGTCGACGCTGTGCTTCGCGCTTTTTGACAGGCGCGGCGCGTGGTCGAGCTCGTGCACCTTGCCGTCGATGCGCACTCGCGTGAATCCTTGCGCGCGCAACTCGTCGAGAAGGCCGGCCTGCTCGCCTTTGCGCGCGGCAACCACCGGCGCGAGGATCATCAGCTTCGTATCCTCGGGGAGCGCAAGAACGTGATCGGCCATCTGGCTCACGGTCTGCGCCTGGAGCGCGAGACCGTGCTCCGGGCAGTAAGGCGTACCCGCCCGCGCGAAGAGCAGGCGCAGATAGTCGTGGATCTCGGTCACCGTGCCGACCGTCGAGCGCGGGTTGTGGCTGGCCGCCTTCTGCTCGATGGCGATGGAAGGCGATAGCCCCTCGATCAGGTCGACGTCCGGCTTTTCCATGAGCTCGAGGAATTGCCGGGCGTACGCCGAAAGGCTCTCGACGTAGCGCCGCTGGCCTTCCGCGTAGAGCGTGTCGAAGGCGAGCGAGCTCTTGCCCGAGCCCGAGAGCCCGGTGATGACGACGAGCCGCCCGCGCGGCAGATCGACGCTGATGTTCTTCAGGTTGTGGGTCCGCGCGCCGCGGATGCGGATGTAATCCAAGAGAGAAGGAGAGAGCGAGCGGAGGGAAACTTGCTACTATAGCGCGTTCCGCTTCCCGTTCTCCAGATCCTCCATGGATGAAAAGATGAGCCCGCTCGAGCTTCGCGCGGGTGCGAGCCTCGCCGGCGTGTACGGGCTGCGCATGCTCGGTCTTTTTTTCATCCTGCCGGTGTTTGCCGTGCACGCGGCAACGCTCGAAGGCGGCGCCAACCTCACGCTCGTCGGCCTTGCGCTCGGCGCCTATGGTCTGTCGCAGGGAATTTTGCAGATCCCGTACGGCATGGCCTCGGACCGCTGGGGCCGCAAGCCGGCGATCTATGTCGGGCTCGTGGTCTTCGCGCTCGGCAGCTTTCTCGGCGTGTTCGCGCGCGACATCTGGGCGGCGATTTTCGCGCGCACGCTGCAGGGCGCAGGCGCCATCAACTCGGTGGCGATGGCCCTCGCGGCGGATCTGACGCGCGTGCAGCACCGCACGAAGATCATGGCGATGATCGGCGCGACGATCGGCCTCATGTTCGCGCTGTCGCTCGTGGGCGCGCCGCTCCTCCATGAAGCGGTCGGCATGGATGGGATTTTTGCCATCACCGGCGCGCTCTCGCTCGGCGCGATCGCGGTGGTGAAGTTCCTGGTGCCGGACCCGCGGCCGGCGCAGGACACCGAGGAAGCGGCCGCCGGCGCGCGGCAGCTCTTCGACCCGGAGCTTCTGCGCCTGAACACCGGCATCTTCATCCTGCACGTTGTGCTGTATGCAATGTTCGTTGTCGTGCCGCCGCTCGTGGTCGAAGCGGGGCTGCCCCTCCCCGAGCACTGGAAGCTCTATCTACCGGTCGTGCTGGTGTCGTTCGTCCTGATGGTGCCGGCGGTCCTTTATGCCGACCGGCGCAACCGGCCCAAACCCGTGCTGCTGGGCGCCGTGACGCTCCTGCTTGCGGTGGAAACGGTTCTCGCTGCCACGCGAGCCGGCCTGGCCGCGCTGGTCGCCCTCATGCTCGCCTTCTTCGTCGCCTTCAACGTGCTGGAGGCGATGCTGCCGTCGCTGGTATCGCGCCTCGCACCCTCGCGCGGGCGCGGTGTCGCGATAGGGGTCTACAACACTACGCAGACCCTCGGAGTGTTCTTCGGAGGATTGCTCGGCGGCTGGGTCGCGAGGCATCATGGCGCCACCGGCGTATTTGCGGCATGTGCGGCGCTGGTTGCGGTCTGGCTCGCGGTGGCCGCCGGCATGCGGCCCGCGCCCGGGTCGGTCAACGCGGCGTGAACTTTGACGTTGTTGGATAGCAAGGGAGGTCAATCATGGCGTCGGTAAACAAGGTGATCATCGTCGGCAACCTGGGTGCGGATCCGGAAACCCGCTACACGCCTTCGGGCGATGCGGTGACCAGTATCCGGGTGGCGACCACCGACAAATGGAAGGACAAGGCGAGCGGTGAGATGAAGGAGCAGACCGAATGGCACCGGATCAGCTTCTGGGGACGCCTTGCCGAGGTCGCCGGCGAATACCTCAAGAAGGGCAGCCAGGTATACATCGAGGGCAGCCTGCGCACGCGCAAATACGAGAAGGAGGGCCAGACGCACTACTCCACCGAGATCCGCGGCGACGTGATGCAGATGCTCGGTCGCCGGGAGGGCGGGGGCGGGCCGCGCGAGTTCGAGCCGAAGCCTTCCGGAGAGTCGAGGCCCGCCGAGTCGAAGCCTGCAGCGAAGAAGCCGGCCGGCAAGTTCGACGACATGGAAGACGACATCCCGTTCTGAAGTGACGCTCGCTGCAATCGCGGCAGTCGGGGGCGGGGCGGCTGTGGGCGCATGGATGCGCTGGGGGCTGAACGAGCTTCTTAATCCCGTCCTTCCCACTTTGCCGCTCGGTACCCTCGCTTCCAACCTCATCGGCGGCGCGCTCATGGGCGTCGCCCTCGGGCTTCTCTCGCACTTCGAGACGCTCGCGCCGGAAATCCGCCTCCTGGTGACGACCGGGTTCCTCGGCGGTTTGACGACGTTTTCCACGTTTTCCGGAGAGGCGGCGATTCTCATCGCGCGGCAGCAATACGGATGGACCGCGGCGCTCATCGGCGCACACGTCGCGGGCTCGATCGCGATGACCTTCGCCGGCCTGGGGTTGGTGCGCCTGATCCTAAGGTGACCAGCGGCTCGTGCAGCGCAACTACCTGCGCTTCTATGTGCCCGAAGACCGCCAGCACGACGGCAAGCCGCTTTCCGAATGGCTGCTCGAGGCGGCCAGGAACGCCGGCATCGAAGGCGGAGCCGCGCTTTCGCGCGAACGCACCGTCGAGGTGGAATTTTTCGTCGATCCGGACAAGGCCGCCGCGCTGCTCGCACTCGTGAAGCGCGACGGGCTGCAGCTCTTCTATGCCGTGGTGCCCTCTTGAAGTCCCGTTTTTCGTACCAAAATCATGGATATAATGCGCATCTAGGATTTTCGCCATGCCCATCTACGAATATCGCTGCGAGCAGTGCAGCCACCAGGAAGAGCACCTGCAGAAGGTGTCGGAGCCGCCACTCACGACCTGCCCGAGTTGCGGCAAGGAGAGCTACAAGAAGCTGCTGAGCGCCGCCGGCTTCCAGCTGAAGGGCAGCGGCTGGTACGTCACCGACTTCCGCAACAGCAGCAAGGGCTCCGCCGGCACGTCGAAGAGCGATGCCAAGACCGAGACCAAGACCGAGACGAAGACGGAATCGAAAGGCGAGTCGAAATCCGAAGCGAAGCCGGCCACCAAGTCGACGGTGGCTTCCGACTGAGCCTGCGGCCGATTGAACCCGTGCGGCCCGGCGTGCGCCGGGCCTTTTTGTTTGTGAGGGCGTGAAAAAATACTTCATCACCGGACTGCTCATCTGGATCCCGCTCGTCATCACGATCTGGGTGCTGAAGGTCGTGGTCGACATGCTCGACCAGTCGTTGCTGCTTGTGCCGGAGCACTGGCGGCCCGACGCGTGGATGGGCATGCACGTCCCCGGCCTCGGCGCCATCCTGACGCTCGTCATCGTCTTCGGTACCGGGGTTTTCGCCACCAACTTCTTCGGCGCGCAGCTCGTGGAGATCTGGCACGAGATCCTGCACCGGATCCCGGTGGTGAATTCCATCTACTCCAGCGTCAAGCAGATCTCCGACACGCTCTTCTCGTCGAGCGGGCAGGCGTTCCGCAAGGCGCTCCTCGTCCGCTGGCCTCACGAGGGGGCGTGGACGATCGCGTTCATGACCGGCACGCCGGGGGGTGATGTCGTGCGCCACGTGCCGCCCGACTGCGTCGCCGTCTACGTGCCGACGACGCCGAACCCCACGGGCGGCTACTTCGTGATCGTCGCGCGCAAGGACGTGATCGAGCTCGACATGACCGTAGACCAGGCCCTCAAATACATCATCTCCATGGGCGTCGTCCCCCCGCTCGACAACAAGCTCGACCACAAATGACCCTGCGCACCCACTACTGCGGCGAGCTCAGCGCGGCGCTCGTCGGGAGCGTCGTCAGCTTGTGCGGCTGGGCGCACCGGCGCCGCGATCATGGCGGCGTCATCTTCATCGACCTGCGGGACCGCGAAGGCCTGGCGCAGGTGGTCTGCGATCCGGATCGACCCGACGCTTTCCGTATCGCCGAGCGCGTGCGCAGCGAATACGTGCTTCGCATCACCGGCAAGGTGCGCAAGCGCCCCGAAGGCACCCTCAATGCGGAGCTTCGCTCCGGAGAAGTCGAAGTGCTGGTGCACGAGATCGAGATCCTCAACGCCTCGGCGACGCCGCCCTTCCAGATCGACGACGACAATCTCTCGGAAACCGTGCGCCTCGAGCACCGGGTGCTCGACCTTCGCCGCGCGCCGATGCAGAAGAACCTGCGCCTGCGCCACCGCGCTGCCATGGCGGCGCGGCGCTTCCTCGACGAGAACGGCTTCGTCGATATCGAGACGCCGTTTCTCTACAAGTCCACGCCCGAGGGCGCGCGCGAATTCCTCGTTCCCTCGCGCCTGCACGACGGGCAGTTCTACGCGCTGCCGCAATCGCCTCAGCTCTTCAAGCAGATGCTCATGGTGTCCGGCTTTGAGCGCTATTACCAGATCGTCAAGTGCTTTCGCGACGAGGATCTGCGCGCCGACCGGCAGCCGGAGTTCACCCAGATCGACATCGAGACTTCATTTCTCGCCGAAGAGGAAATCCGCGCGATGATGGAGGCGCTGGTGCGCCGAATGTTCCGCGAGGCCGCCGGCGTCGAGCTCGCCGATCCGTTCCCGGTGATGACGTACGACGACGCCATCCGCGACTACGGCGTCGACAAGCCCGACCTGCGCGTGCCGCTTAAGCTCACCGAGCTCACCGACGCGATGAAGGACGTGGAATTCAAGGTGTTCTCCGGCGCCGCGAACGCGCCCGGCGGGCGCGTCTGCGCGTTGCGCGTCCCCGGGGCAGGTGCCTTGCCGCGCAGCCAGATCGACGGCTACGGCGAGTACGCCAAGACGCTCGGGGCCAAGGGGCTCGCGTGGATCAAGGTGAACGAGCGCGCCAAGGGTGCTGCGGGCCTGCAGTCGCCGATCGTCAAGAACCTGCACGAGAAAGCGCTCTCCGACATCCTGGCGAGGACCGGTGCCGAGGACGGGGACGTCATTTTCTTCGGCGCTGACCAGGCCGGCATCGCGAACAGCACGCTGGGCGGGCTGCGGCAGAAGATCGGCCACGACCTTGGTCTTGCGGCGAAGGAATGGCGGCCGCTGTGGGTGGTGGATTTTCCGATGTTTGAGCGCGATGAAGAAAGCGGGCAATGGAAAGCCCGTCATCATCCCTTCACGAGCCCGAAGGAAGGGCACGAGGCCTTCATCGAGGAGGCGCCGCAGAAGGCGTACGCCAAGGCCTACGACGTGGTGCTCAATGGCTGGGAGATCGGCGGCGGCTCGGTTCGCATCCATCGCCCGGAGGTGCAGGAAAAGGTTTTTCGCGCGCTGAAGATCACGCCGGAGGAAAGCCGCGCCAAGTTCGGCTTCCTTCTCGACGCGCTGCAGTACGGCGCGCCGCCGCACGGCGGCATTGCGTTCGGCCTTGACCGCATGGTCGCGCTCATGGCGGGAACCGAGGCCATCCGCGACGTGATCGCGTTCCCGAAGACGCAGCGCGGGCAGGATCTGCTGACCGGCGCGCCGACCCGCGTGACCGAGAAGCAGCTGCGCGATCTGCACATTCGGTTGCGCAACCCGCCGGGCGCGTGAGGTTTTTCGCCGCGGTTCTTGCGCTGGCCGCATCGGCCGCGCTGGCGGCCGATATCCCATACGCGAAGCTTCCGCGCGAGGCGCGCGAGACGCTTGCCCTCATTCGCGCGGGCGGCCCGTTTCCGTACGCGCAGGACGGACGCACCTTCGGCAACCGCGAGCGCGCGCTGGAGCGCAAGCCGCGCGGCTACTATCGCGAATACACCGTGCGCACGCCTGGAGCGCGCGACCGCGGCGCCCGGCGCATCATCACCGGAGAAGGCGGCGAGCTCTACTACACCGAGGACCATTACCGCACCTTCAGGAGAATCCGCGAATGAGCAAGCTGCAACAGCGGCTGATGGACCCCTCGCGCTCCGGCGTGTATCGCACGCGAGTCCTGGACGACGTGCTCGACGTGGTCGCTCACGGAGAATTCGATTGTGTCCGGATAGCGCTCGGCGCAGCGGACTCGAAGGATGCCATGCTGAAGGCAATCGCCGAAGCGCTTGGATTCCCCCAATGGTTCGGCGGTAACTGGGATGCGCTCGAGGACTGCCTCGCTGATCTCTCGTGGCGGCCATCGAAGCCGCGCCTGCTCGTTTTCGACACCTATGCGGTGAACGATGACTTCGGCATCCTGCTCGACGTCCTCGCCGCGACCGCGGAGTACTGGAGCGGGCGCGGCAAGCCCTTTTTCGCCGTCTTCGTCGATCCGCGCAAAACGCTGTCGCTCGCCGACCTGTATCGCGAACGTACGGCGTGAAGCTGCCGGTTTCCGTGCTGGTAGTGATCCATACCGCGGCGCTCGATGTCCTGCTCCTCGAGCGCGCTTCCCGTCCGGGCTTCTGGCAATCCGTGACCGGCTCGCTCGATGCGCACGACGAGCCGCTCGAGCGGGCCGCGGAGCGGGAAGTGCTGGAGGAGACGGGCATCGTCGCGGCGAGCGGCCGGCTTGAGCGCTGGAACGTGACCAATACGTTCGAGATCTACAAGCATTGGCGCCATCGCTTCGCGCCCGGCGTGGTCTACAACACCGAGCACGTCTTCGGCCTTCGTCTCGATCAGCGCCTGCCCGTGGCGCTTGCGCCCGACGAGCACACCGCTTTCATGTGGCTTGCATGGCAAGAGGCGGCCGAACGCTGTTTCTCGTGGTCCAACCGCGATGCCATCCGCATCCTCGGCGAGCGCGCTGTGATAACGTAGTTTCGTGCAACGGAGCAGCCTCGCGTGCGTCGGTGCTGCAGCGCTCCTCGCCGTGACCTCGGCGCAGGGCGCCGAGGATCTGGCGGTGGAGGCCCACCGCCGCGGCGACGGCGTAGAGATCATGGCGCGCGCGCTCGTCGCGGCGGACGCAAAGCTGGTCTGGCAGGTGCTGACCGACTACGAATCGCTGCCGCGGTTCGTGCCGGGCATCTCGAAAAGCCAGGTGCGTTCTCGCGAGGGACCGCGGCTCACCCTGGACCAGGCGGGTGAAGCGCGCTTCCTTTTTTTCTCCTTTCCCATCCAGGTGACGCTTGAAGTGACCGAAGGCGCCTCCAGCTGGATCGCATCGCGCGCCATAGGCGGAAACGTGCGCCGCATGGAGGGCCGCTATGACCTTGCCCCGGACGCTCGCGGCGGCGTCCTGCTGCGCTATCGCGGTGTCGTCGAGCCCGATTTCAGCCTGCCGCCGCTGGTCGGCGCCGCCGCCTTGCGCGGGAATGCGGAAGAGCAGTTCACCGCAATGGTCGGGGAGATCGAGCGTCGCGCAGCAGCGAAGTGAGGCGCTGTTGAAGCCGTCGAGCCTTGCAGCGGTCCTTGTCGCCCTTGCGGCCGGCGGCTGCGCCGCGTTTCACGACGCCGAGTGGCCGCGCAATGGCCCGGCTTCCCCGCAAGCTCGTGCGTGCTCGGAATGGTTTGCCGAGCTCGATGCCGAAACCGATGCCGCGGGCGTGCGCGACGGCCAGTATGCGCGAATCGCCGGCTTCCGCTACCTGCGGACCGATCGCTTCCTCGCCTCGCTCGGCGCCGTCGCGGCCCGCTATCCGGCCGCGATGGAAGCGTGGCGGGAACGGCTCGCGCAGCGTGACCTGGAAGCGAGGCGCCACGAGATCGCCAACCTTCCGCGCGAGCGCCTGGATCGCCTGCCCGCCGCGGCGGGAATGGCGCGCGCCGAGATAGTGCGCCACACCCAGGAATGCGCGCGCCTGTTGCGCGAGAGCGACGATGCGGAACCCAGCGCGGCTTCGGCGCTCGTTGCAAGGGCGAGCGTGCCGGACGACTACTCGGACCTTGCGCGCATGGTCGGGCTCTATCCGATCACGAAGCGCTGGGTTGCGGGCGGCGCTCGGCGCTGGGAGGCGGAAGCTCTCGCGCGATTCCGCGAGGATGGTCCCCCCGCCCCCGGGCAGATCGTCGTGCGCTATTCGCCGCCTCCCGCGGCCATTCCGCACGCGGTGGCGGCCGGAATGCTCGGGCGAGCGTCGCTGGACGCGCTCGGCATGCCGATTCTCAGCCCGCGGGAAGTCGGCCTGCTCGCTGCGGCCTACGCCCCGGACTTTGAAGTCGTCATCAGCGCAGATTACGATCGGTTCGGCGAGCTGCGATGGCGCCGCGGCGGCACAGTTCCCGAGGTCGAAGGCGCTTCCATCGCGGTCTACATCAACCCCGCTTACACGCGCTATGGCGACCGCGTTCTGCTGCAGCTGGTCTATACGATCTGGTTTCCGAAGCGCCCGGCGGAAAGCCGGGTCGATCTGCTTGCCGGATCGCTCGATGCGCTGGTCTGGCGCGTCACCCTTGCGCCCGACGGAGAGCCCCTGATCTACGATTCCATCCATGGCTGCGGCTGCTACCACGAGTTTTTCCCGACGCCCCGCGCGCGCGTGCGGGCTGCGCCCGACGATCTTGACGAATGGGCCTTCGTTCCCGGGGCGCTGCCCGCCATGAGCGACGGGGCGCGCCCGGTGGTCCGCGTCGCCTCCGCGACGCACTATATCGAGAAGGTGCGCGTCGAAAGCGGCCAGACGAGCCTTGCCCGCTATACGCTCCAGCCATACGATGACCTGCGCTCGCTGCAGTCGATGGGCGGCGGCTCGCGCAGCGCGTTCGGCCCCGATGGAATCATCCGCGGAACCGAGCGCCTCGAGCGCTGGCTCCTGTGGCCGATGGGCATCGCATCCGCCGGCGCCATGCGACAGTGGGGCCGGCATGCCACGGCGTTCGTGGGTCGGCGGCATTTCGACGATCCCGATCTCTTCGAGAAGCGCTTCGAGCTCGACCTCGGGGAGCGCCTGCCATGAAGCGCCGCATCCGCGTGGTCACCCTGAACATCCACAAGGGGCTCTCGCATTTCAACCGCCGCATGGTCATCCACGAGCTGCGCGACGGCCTGCGCGCGCTCGAGCCGGACGTCGTGTTCCTCCAGGAGGTGCAGGGGCTCAACCAGCGCTATGCGCTGCGCTTCGCCGGATCCCCGGCCGTCCCGCAGCACGAATTCATCGCCGGAGAGGACTGGCAGCACGCCTATGGACGCAACGCCGTCTACGACCATGGCCATCACGGCAATGCCATCCTCTCGCGCTTCCCTTTCGTTTCGTTCGAGAACGAGGACGTATCGGATCACCGGTTCGAGCGGCGCGGGCTGCTCCATTGCGTCGTCGCCGTCCCCGGCTGGCGGCGCAACCTGCACTGCGTCTGCGTGCACCTCTCACTGCACGAGCGGGGCCGCAGCCGGCAGCTCGAGGCCATCTCCGGGCGCCTGGAGGAGCTTGCGTCGCGCGAGGTGCCGATCATCGTTGCGGGCGATTTCAACGACTGGCGCCATCGGGCGAGCGCGATTCTCGAGCGACGCCTCGGAATGCGCGAGGTCTCGGTCGCGCGCCATGGGCGCCCGATGAGCACCTTTCCCAGCATGCTGCCGTTCCTGAGGCTCGATCGGATCTACGTGCGCGGCTTCGACATCGCCTCCGCCGAGGTGCATCGCGGCAAGCCGTGGTCGATGCTGTCCGATCACCTCGCGGTGAGCGCGGTGCTCGAGCGGCCCTGAAGCCGCAGCCGTCCGTCTTCCAGCACTGGCACCACCGGAAACGCATCCGTGCGGCAGGCGAACTGCACTTCGCGCTCGAGGCCTCTGGCGACCATCATCCGGCCGACCCGGCATTGGAGAAGCGCCTGTGGAACGCTCGCCTGCCGCGCGAAGCCCTGCGCGGCGCGTGCCGAGTCCGAGAGGTCCGCGCTGCTGCCGAGGCGCTCTGCGAGGCGCTCGACGAACACCCCGGCACCGTAGAAGTCCTCGAGGTTGAAGTTGTTCGCTGAACCCGCGCATACGATGAGGATGGTTTCGCCCGAATGCATCGCGACGATGTGGTCGCAGAGCGCTCGCGCGTTCAGAAGCGCGCCGCAATAGACGCGTGCCGCGCCGCTTGCCTGGGTCATCGCCACGGTGCCGTTGGTGGTGGAATAGATGAGCCGCTTGTCGTCGACGCCGTGCTCGAGAAGCGAGAGCGGAGCCGGATGCGCGAAGCCGGGCAGGGTATCGGCCATGAGCTCCCCCGCCATGACGAAGCTGCCGGCGGGGTGGCGCTGCGCCTCCTGGCGGGCGGCGGCTTCGTCGAGCACCGGAATCACTTCCGTGGCGCCGTGCGCGAGTGCGGTCACCATCGTCGTCGTCGCGAACAGGATATCCAGCACCACGACCACTTTGCCGGCGAGGCGCACGCTGTCGAGCTCCTCCTTCTTGCCGAGGACGTGGACCTTGTGGTTGAGCTCGACGCGGGCGCTCATGGACGAGGCCGCCTGCCGAAGAGATTCCATCCCTCCATGGAGAGCACCAGCTCGCCCCGCTGGTTGACCGCTTCCCAGAGGCTCTTCACCAGGCCGGCGTCCGGACGGCTCGCCGACGCGCGCGCCTCGACGGTCGTTCTGCGGTAGGCAAGCGTATCGCCCGGCCGCACCGGCTTGAGCCAGCGCACGTTGTCGATTCCCGGGGAGCCGAGGCTGCGCGTCTGATTCATGTACTGATCGACGATGAGCCGCATTCCGACCGCGCAGGTGTGCCAGCCGCTTGCGATGAGGCCGCCGAAAGAGGTCTGCTTCGCGGCTTCGGCGTCCACATGGAAAGGCTGGGGATCGTAGGCTTTGGCGAAGTCGACGATCTCGCTCTCGGTGAAGGTATGCCGTCCGAGCTCGACGGTTTCGCCGACGCGGAAATCCTCCCACCAGATCATGAGAGCGGCGAGACCCGCTCGTAGCGGCCGATCCGGCTCCGCAGCTCCTCGGGAAGCGGCGCCGCTTTCATGGTGCGCGGGTCGGCATTCACGTAGACCAGCTCGGCGGTGACGAGCGCATCGTCGCCGGGCTCGGGTTCTTCGCGGTAGATCTCGAAGTGAAAGGTCATGCTGGTGCGTCCCAGCCGCGCCACACGGCAGGCGATCGCGAGCACATCGTCATAGCGCGCGGAGCCGAGGTATTCGACCGTGGCCTTGCGCAGGTACACATCGTTCGCGTAGCGCTCCACGTAGCCCTCGGGGTAGGGCAGGCCGATCGCGCGCCAGTATTCTGCGATGGCGGTATCGATATACGTGAGGTAATGGCCGTTGAAGACGATCTTTTGCATGTCGACCTCGGCCCAGCGCACTCGCAGGCGCGGCACGCATACGAAATCAGCTCTTGGCATCCGCGGGGGAAATATGGACGGTCGGAACGATTGCTGGCAACATCGACTGCGAACCAGAAGAGTGTAATCGATGGCACTGCGCCAAGCCTGCTTTCTCTGCGGCGTTTTCCTTCTCGTGGCGGGGCGCTGCGGAGCGTTCGAAACGTACTGGCCGGTCGCGGTGCCGGCGAGCCCGCCCGCGCCGGAATTCCGCGAGAGCGCGTCCGCGCCGGATGACCCTTTCATCGCCGGCCTCAAGGCGTTTCGCGCGGGACAGATGGACGACGCCTACAGGAACGCTCTGCAATCAGCCGCAAAACGCGATGCGCGCGGCCAGCTCGCCCTGGGTTATCTGCATCTCATCGGCAAGGCGCCCGAGGCCGATTACGCGAAGGCGGCCGGATACTTCGAGCTCGCTCGCGCGCAGGGCAGCGCGCTCGCGACCATGTACCTCGGTGTGATGTTCGAGTACGGGCTCGGCTTTCCCAGGGACCGCGGTGCCGCGGCGCGCTTCTACGAGGAGGCGGGCAGCCGTGGCGCATCGACAGGCCTCGCGCGGCTGGCCAACCTGAAGTTCGCCGGCACGGAGATCCCGAAGGACGCGAGCGGCGGTCTCGAGCTTGCGACCAGGGCCGCGGCCGCGAACGACGTGCTCGGCCAGTATCTCCTCGGCATGGCGTACTACCACGGATGGAGCGGTGCGAGCGATTACGCCAAAGCGTACGAGAACGCGCAGAAGGCGGCGGCCTCCGGGCACGCTCAATCGAACACGCTGATGGGATTGCTGTACCTGGAAGGCAAGGGGGTGAAGCAAAGCGACGAGCTCGCCGCGAGCTACTACGGAAAAGCCGCGGCGGGCGATGGCTACGCGAGAGCCGGGCTCGCCTACCTGCACCTCTACGGCCGCGGCGTTCCGAAGGACGAAAAGATTGCCCGGGAATATTTCGAGGATGCGCTCAAGCAGAACGTCGCGGCCGGCGGCCTCGGGCTCGGCTACATCTACCGGGACGGCCTCGGCGTCGCGAAGGACGCGGTGCAGGCGATGGCGTACTTCGAGTACTGCGCCAAGGCCGGCGTCGCTGGCGCAACGGCTGCCAGAGACGAGCTCGCCAAGCAGCTCTCCGAGCCGCAGATCGCCGATGCGCGCAAGCGCGCTGACCTGATCGCGGCGAAAAAGTAATAATGAGCGCGATGGAAGGCAATCCTGCAGGAAAGAAAGGCATCGACGACACCGACGCTCATCTCGCGGGCTTCGCCAATCCCGCCGCGCGCCTGCGCGAGGCGCTCGACAAGGACGAGTTCACGCTCTACTGCCAGCCGATCCTCGCGCTGCAGGGCGCGGAGCGCTATCCGCTCGGCGAAGTGCTGGTCCGCTTGCGGGAGGAGGAGCAGGCGATGCTGCCGCCTGGCGAATTCCTGCCCGTCCTCGAGCACTACAAGATGATGCCGCAGCTCGACCGCTGGGTTGCCCGGAACGTGGCGAAGCGCCTCGTCGCCGGATGCCGGATCCCGCGCCTGACGATGAACGTTTCGTACCAGACGCTCGCCGACGCGGAGTTTCCCGGTTTCGTCCAGGCGCTGATCAAGGAGCACGGGCTTGCGCCGGGCGCGCTCATCTTCGAGATCGAGGAAAACGACCTCCTGAACCGGGCCACGCTCGTGCCGCCGTTCGTTTCGGCGATCAAGTCTGCGGGTGGCGCCGTGCTCATTGACGGTTTCGGCCGCAAGGCGGTTTCATTCACGCCGCTCAAGAGCTCAGGAGCGGACTTCGTCAAGGTCGACGGCTCGATCGTGCGCAAGCTCCTCAGCAGCGAAGTGGCGCGCACCAAGCTCGCCGCAGTGCAGCGCGTGGGCAAGGCGATCGCGCAGACCGTGATCGCCGAGTGCGTCGAGGAGCAGGACATCCTGGTCCGGCTCAAGGCAATGGGCGTCGAGTACGCGCAGGGTTTCGGCATTCTGCAGCCGCAGCAGCTCGACAACTTCGCCGCAAAGTAAGGCACCTTGGACGACGCCGTACTTCGCAGCATTGCGCGATGGCCCAATGTGCCGGCGGTCTACGGCTGGCTCGCGCTCGATCGGCGGGGAAACTTTCTCATCAAGGGAGAGAGGATCGGCAATCCCGCCCTGCGCGAATTCATCTGCCGCAACTACGAGCCGGACGAGCGCGGCTGCTGGTATTTCCAGAACGGGCCCCAGCGCGTGTTCGTACGTCTCGCGTACGCGCCGCTCGTAATCCATTACGAGGGAAGCGCGCCGTTCGACCATTGCGGCCGGGAGTTCGCCCCGGAGGACCGCCGCTATGTGGACGAGGAAGGATCGGTGCTGATCGAGAGCGCCGGGCGCATAGGGCTGGTCGATGACCGCGACCTTGCGCGCTTCGCCGATCTGGCCGACACTCTGGAGCGTATTTCCAGCGCCGATGTTGCGCCGCGGTACGGGTTCGTTCGGGACCCCGCGCCGTCCTCGTAAGTTCGCGCGTCGTAAGGCCTTTACGGCCGTAGCGATTCCTTGCGCTAGCCCGGTTTCCTCTTTATAATCCGGCCTCTTTTTTGGTCCCTGGGCGGCTCTTCCGGAGCATACGAGAGCCGCCCGGTTCGTTTCTGGAAACCGCAAAAACATGCCTACCGTCAATCAGTTAGTGCGCGACGGACGCGTTGCCAAGCGTCCGAAATCCAAGGTCCCGGCGCTCGCCGGCTCGCCGCAGAAGCGGGGCGTTTGCACGCGCGTCTACACGACCACCCCGAAAAAGCCGAACTCGGCCCTTCGCAAGGTCGCCAAGGTGCGCCTCACGAATGGCTTCGAGGTGATCGGCTACATCGGCGGTGAAGGCCACAACCTGCAGGAGCACTCGGTGGTCCTCATCCGCGGCGGCCGCGTCAAGGATCTGCCGGGCGTGCGCTACCACATCGTGCGCGGCTCGCTCGACACGCAGGGCGTGAAAGACCGCAAGCAGGCCCGTTCGAAATACGGCGCGAAAGCGCCCAAGGCAGGGTAAATAAATGCCGCGTCGCAGAGAAGTACCTAAGCGGGAGATTCTTCCCGATCCCAAGTTCAACAATGTGGACGTCGCGAAGTTCGTGAACGTCCTCATGACGCGCGGCAAGAAGTCGACCGCCGAGCGCATCATCTACGGCGCGCTTTCCACGATCAAGTCGAAGTCGGGCAAGGATCCGATCGAGGTCTTCACGCAGGCGGTGCAGAACGTGAAGCCGATCGTCGAAGTGAAGAGCCGCCGCGTCGGCGGCGCGAACTACCAGGTGCCCGTGGAAGTCCGACCGGTGCGGCGCGTCGCGCTCGCCATGCGCTGGATCCGCGAGGCGGCGCAGAAGCGCGGCGAGAAATCCATGACGGTACGGCTCGCAGGCGAGTTGCAGGAAGCGGCCGAAGGCCGCGGCGGTGCGATGAAGAAGCGGGAAGAGGTCCATCGTATGGCTGAAGCCAACAAGGCCTTTTCTCACTACAGGTTCTAAGGAATGGCAGTGGCCCGAAAAACTCCCATCGAGCGGTACCGCAACATCGGCATCTCGGCGCATATCGACGCCGGGAAGACCACTACGACCGAGCGCATCCTCTTCTACACCGGCGTGAACCACAAGATCGGCGAGGTGCACGACGGCGCCGCGACGATGGACTGGATGGAGCAGGAGCAGGAGCGCGGCATCACCATCACGTCGGCCGCGACCACGTGCTTCTGGAAAGGCATGGACCTTTCCTATCCCGAGCACCGCATCAACATCATCGACACCCCCGGGCACGTCGACTTCACGATCGAAGTCGAGCGCTCCATGCGCGTCCTCGATGGCGCGTGCATGGTGTACGACGCGGTGGCGGGCGTGCAGCCCCAGTCCGAGACGGTGTGGCGCCAGGCCAACAAGTACCGCGTGCCTCGCCTCGCGTTCATCAACAAGATGGACCGCGTCGGCGCGACGTTCTTCAAGTCCTACGAGCACATCCGGACCCGCCTGAAGGGCAACCCGGTGCCGATCCAGATTCCGATCGGCCTGGAAGACAAGTTCGCCGGCGTGATCGACCTCGTCACGATGCAGGCGATCTACTGGGACGAAGCCTCGCAGGGCATGAAGTTCGAGAAAAAGCCGGTCCCCGCCGAGTTCATGGACGAGGCGAAGGAGTGGCACGGCAAGATGGTCGAGGCCGCCGCCGAGGCTAACGAAGAGCTCATGAACAAGTACCTCGAATCGGGTGATCTCTCGGTCGAGGAGATCAAGCGCGGCCTTCGCCTGCGCACCATCGCCAACGAGATCGTGCCGATGCTGTGCGGCACGGCGTTCAAGAACAAGGGCGTGCAGGCGATGCTCGACGCGGTGATCGACTACCTGCCCTCGCCGGTCGACATTCCGCCGGTGAAGGGGGAGAACGAGAAGGGCGAGCCCGACACCCGCAAGCCGGGCGACGAGGAGCCGTTCGCCGCGCTCGCGTTCAAGATCATGACCGACCCGTTCGTCGGCCAGCTCACCTTCATCCGCGTCTATTCCGGCGTGCTCAACTCCGGCGACACGGTGCTGACCTCGATGAAGGGCCGCAAGGAGCGCATCGGGCGACTGCTGCAGATGCACGCCAACGAGCGCGAGGAAATCAAGGAAGTCCGCGCCGGCGACATCGCCGCCGTCGTGGGCCTGAAGGACGTGATTACCGGCGAGACCATCAGCGACGTGAAGAAGTCGATCACGCTGGAGCGGATGGTGTTCCCGGATCCGGTGATCTCGCAGGCGGTCGAGCCGAAGACCAAGGTGGACCAGGAAAAGATGGGCGTCGCGCTGGGCCGCCTCGCCCAGGAAGACCCGTCCTTCCGCGTACGCACCGACGAGGAATCGGGGCAGACGATCATCTCCGGCATGGGCGAGCTGCATCTCGAGATCATCGTCGACCGCATGAAGCGCGAGTTCGGCGTCGAGGCCTCGGTCGGCAAGCCGCAGGTCGCGTACCGCGAGACTTTCCGCAAGGCCGTCGAGCAGCAGGGCAAGTTCATCAAGCAGTCGGGCGGCCGCGGCCAGTACGGCGACGTGTGGCTGAAGCTCGATCCGCAGCCGGGCAAGGGCTTCGAGTTCGTCGACGCCATCAAGGGCGGCCGCATCCCGCGCGAATACATTCCGGCGGTCGAGAAGGGCGTTCGGGAGGCCCTGCAGGAAGGCGTGCTCGCGGGCTACCCGGTGGTCGACGTCAAGGCCACCGTGTTCGACGGTTCGTACCACGAGGTGGACTCGAACGAGAACGCGTTCAAGATGGCCGCGATCTTCGCCTTCAAGGACGGCATGCGCTCGGCGAGCCCGGTGCTGCTCGAGCCGATCATGGCGGTCGAGGTCGAGACGCCCGAGGAGAAGATGGGCGACGTGATGGGCGACCTGTCCGGCCGGCGCGGCGTGATCCAGGGCATGGAAGACCTGCCCGGCAGCAAGGCGATCAAGGCCGAGGTGCCGCTGAACGAGATGTTCGGCTACTCGACGCAGCTGCGCTCGCTGACGCAGGGTCGCGCCACCTACACGATGGAATTCAAGCACTACGCCGAGGCGCCGAAGAGCGTTGCCGAGGCAGTGATCTCCGCCAAGACCAAGTAACCCAGGACTAGGAAAGAACCAAATGGCCAAGGGCAAATTCGAGAGAACGAAACCGCACGTGAACGTGGGCACGATTGGCCACGTTGATCACGGCAAGACGACGCTGACGGCGGCGATGACGCACATTCTTGCGAAGAAGTTTGGCGGCGAGGCGAAGAACTACGACCAGATCGATGCGGCGCCGGAGGAAAAAGCGCGCGGGATCACGATCAACACGGCGCACGTGGAGTACCAGACGGAGAAGCGCCACTACGCGCACGTCGACTGCCCGGGGCACGCGGACTACATCAAGAACATGATCACGGGGGCGGCGCAGATGGATGGCGCGATCCTCGTGGTGTCGGCGGCCGATGGCCCGATGCCGCAGACCCGGGAGCATATCCTTCTCGCGCGCCAGGTGGGGGTGCCCTACATCGTGGTGTTCCTGAACAAGGCCGACATGGTGGACGACAAGGAGCTGCTCGAGCTCGTCGAGGTGGAGGTGCGCGAGCTCCTCTCGAAGTACGAATTCCCGGGGGACAAGACCCCGATCGTGATCGGCTCGGCGCTGAAAGCGCTCGAGGGCGACACGAGCCCGATGGGCGAGGGGGCGATCATCAAGCTTGCCGAGGCGCTCGACAGCTACATCCCGACGCCCAAGCGCGAGATCGACAAGCCCTTCCTGATGCCGGTGGAGGACGTCTTCTCCATCTCGGGCCGGGGGACGGTGGTGACCGGCCGGGTCGAGCGCGGGATCATCAAGGTGGGCGACGAGATCGAGATCGTCGGGATCAAGCCCACGACCAAGACCGTGTGCACGGGCGTGGAGATGTTCAGGAAGCTCCTGGACGAGGGCCAGGCGGGCGACAACGTCGGCATCCTCCTGCGGGGCACGAAGAGGGAAGAGGTCGAGCGCGGCCAGGTGCTGGCGAAGCCCGGCTCAATCACCCCGCACGCGAAGTTCGAGTGCGAGGTGTACGTGCTTAGCAAGGAGGAGGGCGGGCGTCACACCCCCTTCTTCAACAACTACCGGCCGCAGTTCTACTTTCGCACGACCGACGTGACGGGCTCGGTGGAGCTGCCGAAGGGCACCGAGATGGTGATGCCGGGGGACAACGTGAAGATGGTGGTGACGCTGATCACCCCGATCGCGATGGAGCAGGGGCTTCGCTTCGCCATCCGCGAGGGCGGCAAAACCGTCGGCGCCGGCGTCGTGGCGAAGATTCTGGAATAAAGATGCAAAGCCAGAGAATCAGAATCCGCCTCAAGGCCTTCGACTATCGGCTGATCGACCAGTCGGCGCTGGAGATCGTGGACACCGCCAAGCGCACGGGCGCCGTCGTGCGCGGCCCGGTGCCGCTCCCGACCCGCAAGCAGCGCTTCGACCTGCTGCGCTCGCCGCATATCGACAAGGCTTCGCGCGACCAGCTCGAGATCCGCACGCATTTGAGACTGATGGACATCATCGACCCGACGGACAAGACCGTCGACGCACTTATGAAGCTGGATCTGCCGGCTGGCGTCGACGTGGAAATCAAGGTCCAGTAGGGGTTTTTTAGCTACCGTTTTCAAGCCGGCCAATTGAAGCCGGCGTTCCCGCGAAAGCGGGGATCAATTCGAAGAGGACAACATGGCAATTGGATTGGTCGGCCGCAAGGTCGGCATGACGCGCATCTTCACCGACGACGGCGGCACGCTGCCGGTGACCGTGCTCGACGTCTCCGACAACCGCATCACCCAGATCAAGAACGCCGAGAAGGACGGCTATGCCGCCGTGCAGGTCGCCTTCGGCAAGCGCCGCGCGAGCCGCGTGCGCAAGCCGCTTGCCGGCCATCTCGGCAAGGCGGGCGTGGAAGCCGGGCATACGCTCAAGGAGTTCCGTGCCAAGGGCGAGGATCTGGCAAACCTGAAGGTCGGCGCCAAGATCGGCGTGGAGCTCTTCAAGGTGGGCGAGAGAGTCGACGTGCAGGGCGTCTCGATCGGCAAGGGCTTCGCCGGCGTCATCAAGCGGCACCATTTCGGCGGGCAGAACGCCTCGCACGGAAATTCGATCTCGCATCGCGTTCCCGGCTCGACCGGACAGAACCAGAGCCCGGGGCACGTGTTCAAAGGCCAGCGGATGGCCGGCCATCTCGGCAACGTGAAGCGCACCATCCTCAATCTCGAGGTCGTGCGCATCGACGCCGAGCGCCAGCTGCTGCTCGTAAAAGGCTCGGTGCCGGGCTCGAGCGGCCGTGACGTGCTGGTCCGTCCGGCGGTCAAGCCGCGCAAGGTCACCGTCCCGGCCAAGCCCAAGGCTGAGCCGAAGGCGGAAGCGAGACCCAAGGCGGAAGCCAAGCCCGCCGCCAAACCCGCGGCGAAAGGTTGAGCGTCATGGAAATCAAGATGGTTTCGGACAAGGGCGCGGCGGGCACTTTCAACGCGCCGGATGCGATCTTCGGGCGCGATTTCAACGAGGCGCTGGTGCACCAGATCGTCACCGCCTACAACGCCAACGCACGGATCGGCTCGCGCGCCCAGAAGGACCGGGGCGCCGTGCACCATTCGACCAAGAAGCCGTGGCGGCAGAAGGGCACCGGGCGGGCGCGCGCCGGCATGACCTCGAGCCCGCTCTGGCGCGGCGGCGGCAAGATCTTCCCGAACTCGCCGGACGAGAATTTCTCGCACAAGGTGAACCGCAAGATGTACCGGGCGGGGATGGCGTCGATCCTCTCGCAGCTCGCGCGCGAGGACCGGCTGCGCGTCGTGGAGGAGTTCCGCGTCGAGCAGCCGAAGACCAAGCTCCTCGCGCAGAAGATCAAGTCCATGGGCTTTGAAGGCGTGCTCGTCATCACCGACGAGGTGGACGACAACCTGCGGCTCTCGTCCCGCAATCTCGACAACGTCGAGGTGCTCTCCGCGCGCCACGCGAATCCGGTGGCGCTGGTGCGCTTTCCCAACGTCCTCGTCACGCGCGCCGCGGTGGCGAAGCTCGAGGAGATCCTCAAATGACGGCCGCCAGGAAATACAACGCTGCGCAGCTCATGAACATCGTGCTCGCGCCGGTCGTTTCCGAGAAGAGCACGTTCGTCGCCGACAAGAACCGGCAGTACGTGTTCCGCGTGGCGGACCATGCCACCAAGCCGGAGATCAAGGCGGCGGTCGAGCTCATGTTCAAGACGCAGGTGGCGTCGGTCACCGTCACGAACGTGAAGGGCAAGGTGCGCCGCTTCGGCCGGGTGGAGGGCCGCAAGCGCAGCTGGAAGAAGGCCTACGTGCGGCTCGCCGCCGGCCAGGAAATCAATTTTGCCGCGACGGAATAGACCATGCCTCTGATCAAAGTAAAGCCCACCTCGCCCGGACGCCGGGCGCTCGTCAAGGTGGTGACGCCGGAGCTCCACAAGGGCGGGCCGATCGCCAACCTGACCGCGCGCCAGTCGAAGACCAACGGCCGCAACAACTACGGCCGCGTGACCATGCGTCACAAGGGCGGCGGCCACAAGCACCACTATCGCTTCGTCGACTTCCGCCGCAACAAGGACGGCATCGCCGCCACCGTGGAGCGGCTGGAATACGACCCGAACCGCAGCGCGCATCTCGCGCTGCTGCTCTATGCCGACGGCGAGCGCCGCTACGTGATTGCAGCCAAGGGCCTGCAGGTCGGCACGCAGCTCATGTCGGGACCCGAAGCGCCCATCAAGCCGGGCAACGCGCTGCCGCTCCGCAACATCCCGGTCGGCACCGAAGTCCATTGCGTCGAGATGCTGCCCGGCAAGGGCGCGCAGATCGCCCGTTCCGCGGGCTCGCATGTCCAGGTGCTTGCGCGCGAGGGCTCGTATGCGCAGTTGCGCCTGCGCTCGGGGGAGATCCGCAAGGTCCACATCGATTGCCGGGCGACCATCGGTGAAGCCGGGAACTCCGAGCACAACCTCGAGTCGATCGGCAAGGCCGGGCGCAAGCGCTGGCGCGGCATCCGCCCGACCGTGCGCGGCGTCGCCATGAACCCGATCGATCACCCGCACGGCGGCGGCGAAGGCCGCACCGCAGCCGCCCAGCCGCCGGTGTCTCCGTGGGGTGTCCAGACCAAGGGCTACAAGACGCGCAAGAACAAGCGGACGCAGGTCATGATCGTCCGCGACCGCCGAGTGAAATAAGGGAATCCAGCCATGGCACGTTCAGTCAAAAAAGGCCCCTTCGTCGACTATCACCTTCAGGCGAAGGTCGACAAGGCGCGCAACACGAGCGACAAGCGTCCGATCAAGACCTGGTCGCGCCGCTCGACGATCGTCCCCGACTTCATCGGCCTCACCATCGCCGTGCACAACGGCAAGCAGCACATCCCGGTCTACATCACCGAGAACATGGTCGGCCACAAGCTCGGCGAGTTCGCGATGACGCGCATTTTCAAAAGCCACTCCGCCGCAGGCAAGAAAACCGACGACTCGGTGCCCCAGCGCCGGGAAGCGCCGGCTGCAGCAGCAGCGGCCCCGGCCGCCGCAGCGCCGGCGGCTCCTGCGGCCAAGAAATAAGGGACCGACATCATGGAAACCCGAGCCAGTCTCCGCGGTGCGCGCCTCTCGGCCCAGAAGGGCCGGCTGGTCGCCGACCTCATCCGCGGCAAGCCCGTTGACCAGGCGATCAACCTGCTCTCGTTTACGCCGAAGAAGGGCGCGCAGATCATCCGCAAGGTCCTCGAGTCCGCGATCGCCAACGCGGAGCACAACGACGGCGCCGACATCGACACGCTGAAGGTCAAGACCATCCACGTCGAGCGCGGCACGTTCCTGAAGCGCTTCCAGGCGCGGGCCAAGGGCCGCGGCAACCGCGTCCTCAAGCACACGTGCCACATTTTCATTACGGTGGGTGACTGATGGGCCAGAAGATCAATCCGGTTGGATTCCGCCTCGCGGTCAACAAGAACTGGAGCTCGCGCTGGTACGCGAACAGCAAATCTTTCGCGCCAATGCTGGCGGAGGACATCAAGGTGCGCGACTTCCTTAAAAAGAAGCTCGCGCACGCCTCCGTGGGCCGCGTGCTGATCGAGCGCCCTGCCAAGGATGCGCGCATCACCATCTTCTCGGCGCGCCCGGGGGTCGTGATCGGCAAGAAGGGCGAGGAGATCGAAGGTCTGAAAGCGGAGCTGCGCCGCATCATGGGCGTGCAGCAGGTGCACGTGAATATCGAGGAGATCCGCAAGCCGGAGATCGACGCGCAGCTCATCGCCGACTCGATCGCGCAGCAGCTCGAGAAGCGCATCATGTTCCGCCGCGCCATGAAGCGCGCGATGCAGAACGCCATGCGCCTCGGCGCGCAGGGCATCAAGATCATGAGCTCGGGACGCCTGAACGGCATCGAGATCGCGCGCACCGAGTGGTATCGCGAAGGCCGGGTTCCGCTGCATACGCTGCGCGCGGATATCGACTACGGCCTCGGTGAAGCAAAGACCAGCTACGGCGTGATCGGCATCAAGGTGTGGGTGTACAAGGGCGAGATCCTGCCCAAGGGCGATGCCCAGGCCGCGCTGCCCGGCGCCGCCACGGCCCAGCCCCAGCCCGAGACGCCGCCCGCCGAGCCGAAGCGCGCCAAGAAGCCCGCGCCGAGAGCCGGCGCGAAGCGCGGCGGACCCGCCAAGCCGCGCAGCGCGGCGCCGAAGAAGGAGGGTGCCCCCGCGCCGAAGACCACCGTCAAGAAGGCGAAGAAGCTGGAAAAGCCTGAGGGCGGAGAAACCAAGGAATAGCCATGCTGCAACCCGCGAGAACGAAATACAGAAAACAGCAGAAGGGCCGCAACACCGGCGTCGCGACGCGCGGCAACAAGGTGTCGTTCGGCGAGCACGGCCTCAAGGCCACCACCCGCGGCCGCCTCACGGCGCGCCAGCTCGAGGCCGCGCGCCGCGCGATGTCGCGCCACATCAAGCGCGGCGGACGGATCTGGATCCGGGTGTTTCCGGACAAGCCGATCTCGTCCAAGCCGGCCGAGGTCCGCATGGGCAACGGCAAGGGCAACCCGGAATACTTCGTGTGCGAGATCCAGCCCGGCAAGATCCTCTTCGAGATGGACGGCGTGACCGAGCCGCTCGCGCGCGAGGCGTTTGCCCTCGCGTCTGCCAAGCTGCCCTTCCGCACGGTGGTCGTGCACCGCATGCTGGGCTGAGGACGAACGATGAAACCAAGCGAACTGAGATCGAAGGACGACGCCGAGCTTCAGAAGGAGCTCGAGGGGCTGCTGCGCGCCCAGTTCGGGCTGCGCATGCAGCTCGCCACCCAGCAGCTCGGCAACAACAGCCAGCTGAAGAAGGTGCGGCGCGACATCGCCCGCGTCCGGACCATCATGAAAGAGAAGGCCGCGAAATGAACGCCGAAGCCACCGCCCCCGCCAAGAACCAGAGGAAGCTCCTCGGCCGCGTCGTCAGCGACAAGATGCAGAAGACGGTTGTCGTCCGCGTCGAGCGCCGGGTGCGCGACCCGCTGATGGGCAAGACCGTGACGCGCTCGCGGAAATACCACGCGCACACGGAGACCCCGGACTACAAGGAAGGCGACCTGGTCGAGATCGCCGAGTGCCGGCCGATGTCCCGCACCAAGTCATGGCGGGTGACCCGCCTGGTAGAGAAATCCAAGGCGGTTTGAGGTAGAATTCGCGTCCCCGAACTACGGGGTCCAAAACTGCCGGCGCCGCTGCCGGCAAGTTGGAGAGTGGAGAAAAGACAATGATTCAGATGCAGTCCGTGTTGGACGTTGCCGACAATACCGGCGCGCGCTCCGTCATGTGCATCAAGGTGATGGGCGGCTCGAAGCGCCGCTACGCGTCGATCGGCGACCTCATCAAGGTGAGCGTCAAGGAGGCCGCGCCGCGCGGCCGCGTGAAGAAGGGCGAGATCTACGACGCGGTCGTGGTCCGCACCGCCAAGGGCGTGCGCCGCTCCGACGGCTCGCTCATCCGCTTCGACCGCAACGCGGCGGTGCTGCTCACGCAGAAGCTCGAGCCGATCGGCACGCGGATCTTCGGGCCGGTGACGCGCGAGCTGCGCACCGAGCGCTTCATGAAGATCGTCTCTCTTGCCCCCGAGGTGCTGTGATGTCGCGAATCAAGAAAGGCGACGAGGTGGTGGTGCTGTCCGGGCGCGATAAAGGCAAGCGCGGCACCGTGGTCCGGCGTGTCGACGCGCAGTTCGTCATCGTCGAGGGCGTGAACCGGGTGAAGAAGCACCAGCGGCCCAACCCCATGAAGGGCGTCACCGGCGGCATCGTCGACAAGGACCTGCCGATCCATATCTCGAACGTGGCGCTCTTCAACCCCGGGAGCAAGAAGGGCGACCGCATCGGCATGAAGACGCTCGAGGACGGCCGCAAGGTGCGCGTCTTCAAGGACAACGGCGAGCAGGTGGACGCATAACATGGCCAAGGAAGACAAAGCCAAGCAGGACAAGCAGGAGAAAAAGCAGGCGCCGGCCGCTAAGCAGCAACAGCAGCCGAAGAAGGAGAAGGCCGCGCCCAAGGCGGAGGCCGCGCCGAAGAGCTCGGCGCCTGAGCAGCCGGCGCCGCCCGCGCGCCTCGCGACCTACTATCGCGACAAGGTCGTGCCCGATCTCATGCAGAAATACGGGTACAAGACCGTCATGCAGGTGCCGCGCATCCGCAAGATCACGCTCAACATGGGCGTGGGCGAGACGGTGAACGACAAGAAGATCCTGGACAACGCGGTGTCCGACATGACCAAGATCGCCGGGCAGAAGCCGGTGGTCACCAAGTCGCGCAAGTCCATCGCCAACTTCAAGGTCCGCGCCAACTTCCCGGTGGGCTGCATGGTCACGCTGCGCGGCTCGCGCATGTACGAATTCCTCGACCGCCTGGTGAACGTCGCCATGCCCCGCATCCGCGACTTCCGCGGCGTGTCCAACCGCGCCTTCGACGGCCGCGGCAACTACAACCTGGGATTCAAGGAACAGATCATCTTCCCCGAGATCGAGTACGACAAGATCGACGCGCTGCGGGGAATGAACATCGCCATCACCACGACCGCGAAGTCGGACGACGAGGCGCGCTCCCTGCTCGCCGCGTTCCGCTTCCCGTTCAAGACCTGAGAGAGAACCGCATGGCCAAGCTCGCACTCAAGCTGCGCAACCAGAAACGCCACGAGACCGTGGCCAAGTTCAAGGCCCGGCGCGCGGAGCTCTTCGAGATCATCAACGATTCGCGCGCCTCGGACGAGGCCCGCGACGAGGCGCGCGCCAAGCTGCAGAAGCTGCCGCGCGACGCCTCGCCGGTGCGGCTGCGCAACCGCTGCGCGCTGACCGGCCGGCCGCGCGGCGTGTACCGCAAGTTCGGCCTCGGGCGCAACAAGCTGCGCGAGCTCGCGATGCGCGGCGAGGTGCCCGGCATCATCAAGGCAAGCTGGTAAGGAGACGATCGATGAGCATGACTGATCCGATCGCCGACATGCTGGTTCGCATCCGTAACGCCCAGATGGTCGGGCACACGGAGGTCGCGATGCCCGCATCGAAGCTCAAGGCCTCTATTGCCGAGGTGCTGAAATCCGAGGGCTACATCGAGGATTTCGCGCTCCGCGACAACGGGCCGAAGAAGGAGCTGCGCATCGGCCTGAAGTACTACGCCGGCAAGCCCGTGATCGAGCGCCTCGAGCGCGCTTTCCAGCACATTGGGATCCTAAGCTTAGAATTCCACGTGGACAAGTTGTCGCG
>JADMIO011398589.1_pt1 | contig 81859 bp, 85 predicted proteins | sample 8958161 | NCBI WGS metagenome assembly JADMIO01 (sample SAMN16585339, study PRJNA669376) | soil metagenome | isolation source: Crop rotation soil | place: USA: Cullars Rotation, Alabama | collected 2011
GCCGCGACTTCAAGTCACGTGAATTCCAAGCTTCGGATCCCACTGTGCTGGAAAGCGAAGATCTTGTGCAACGTACGATAGGCCCCTGTCAAACAGCGTTAAAAGACGCGGGTGTGAACACCAGTGATATCGCAGACGTGATTTTAGTCGGTGGTCAAACACGCATGCCATTGGTGCAAGAGGCCGTCAAAAAGATATTTGGCAAAGAACCTCGTCGCGATGTGAACCCAGATGAAGCGGTGGCCGTCGGTGCTGCTATTCAAGGTGCGGTACTTTCGGGTGCGGTGAAAGACGTATTATTGTTAGACGTGACCCCATTATCCTTAGGTATCGAAACCTTAGGGGGTGTCATGACCAAATTAATTGAAAAAAACACGACGATCCCAACAAAAGCTTCACAAACATTTTCGACAGCGGCCGATAATCAAACAGCCGTAACGGTACATGTGTTGCAAGGCGAGCGAGAAATGGCTTCCGCAAATAAATCTTTAGGACGATTTGATTTATCGGATATCCCCCCCGCACCGCGTGGTATGCCACAAATCGAAGTGTCTTTTGATATTGATGCAAACGGTATTTTGCACGTATCTGCAAAAGATAAAGCCACAGGTAAAGCGCAATCTATTGTGATTAAAGCCTCTAGCGGCTTATCTGAAGATGAAATTCAGAAAATGGTGAAAGATGCAGAAGCCCATGCTGTGGAAGATAAAAAATTTCATGAATTGGTAAACTCACGCAATCAAGCAGATAACATGATTCATTCCGTCACCAAATCATTAAGTGAAGCGGGCGATAAAGTTTCTACAGATGAACGCAAAACCATAGAACAAGCCATTGAATCTTTAAAAGAAGCTTTGAAAGGTAACGATAAAGATTTAATTGATGCAAAAACCAAAGATTTGACTGATGCATCTTCGAAAATGGCAGAACGACTCTATGCAAGTCAACAACAGCAGGGTGCACCAGGCCAAACGCCGCCTCCCCATGAAGAACCCACAGCAAAGAAAGATGAAAGTGTGGTGGATGCGGAATTCGAGGAAGTCAAAGACGACAAAAAATAATAATATTTTGAGTGGATAGATTCCCCTTCCCCCAAACCGTGGGAAAAGGTTTGGGAATGAAGGGGTATATTCACTACACTTTAAAGCGATTAACACATGTCAAAACGTGACTATTATGAAATATTAGGCATTTCACGTAATGCTTCCGATGAAGATATTAAAAAATCTTTTCGTCGTCTTGCGATGAAATATCATCCCGATCGTAACCCAGGCGATAAAGTCGCGGAAGAGCATTTTAAGGAAGCTCGGGAAGCATATGAAGTGCTATCCGACAACCGTCGACGTTCTGCTTATGACCAATTCGGACACGCAGCTGCTGAACAAGGCGGTTTTGGCGGAATGGGCGGAATGAATTTCAGTGATATTTTTGGAGATATTTTCGGAGATATTTTTGGGGGTGGACGCGCAGGCCCGCAACGCGGTTCAGATTTGCGTTATCAATTAGATATTACCCTTGAAGATGCAGTTTTCGGTAAAACCGTCGAAATTACGGTACCCACACTGGTCGCATGCGCCGAATGTCATGGTAATGGCACACGCAAAGGCGCAAATCCAGTGAACTGCCAAGATTGCGGAGGTTACGGACAAGTTCGCATTCAACAAGGATTTTTTACCGTACAACAGACTTGTCCTACCTGTCGCGGCCGTGGTAAAGTGATTCTCGATCCTTGTCCTGCTTGTCGTGGTAAAGCCCGTCTCAAACAATCCAAAAAACTCTCCGTTAAAATTCCGCCCGGTGTCGATACAGGCGATAGAATCCGTTTAAGCGGGGAAGGCGAAGCAGGGGAAGCAGGAGCCCCAGCAGGTGATCTGTATGTGCAAATGAATGTTAAAAAACATACCTTGTTCGAGCGAGATGGCATGAATCTCCATTGTGAAATGCCCATTGGTTTTGTAGCGGCGGCCTTAGGTGGTGAATTAGATGTGCCCACCTTAAATGGGAGAATCAAATTAAAAGTACCTAGCGAAACACAATCCGGAAAAGTATTTCGCTTAAAAGGTATGGGTGTTCCTAATGTTCGAGGTTCTGGTACGGGCGATTTAATGTGTAAAGTAATCGTCGAAACCCCCGTCAATTTGACACATAAACAAAAAGATTTGTTAAAGCAATTTGAAAAATCCATGTCAACGGATAACAAACATATGCCACGATCCGCTTCATGGTTTGATCGTGCCAAAAAATTTTTTGAGGATATGAAATTTTAAAAGAGGAGAAATGAATGAAGAAAGTACCGATGACAGTAATGGGTGCAAACTTGCTCCGAGAAGAATTACAGCGCCTAAAGACCGTGGATCGTCCACGCGTGATTGATGCTATTGCTGAAGCGCGCAAACACGGAGACTTAAAAGAAAATGCCGAGTATCACGCCGCCCGCGAACAACAGGGTTTTATTGAAGGACGTATTTTAGAAATTGAAGCAAAACTTTCTACCGCACAAATCATTGACGTCAAGCAAATCGAAAATACTGGAAAAGTCATTTTCGGTACGACCGTTACTTTATTGAATGTCAAAACGGATGAGTCGGTGACGTATAAGATTGTTGGAGAAGATGAAGCAGATATTAAACTGACAAAGATTTCTGTGAGTTCTCCGATTGCAAGAGCCATGATTGGCAAACAAGTCGGAGAAGTTATTGAAGTTCGTGCGCCAGAAGGTGTCTTAGAATACGAAATCGTCGACGTGGTTCATGCATAATGCCCAAAAAAAGTAGCAGTCGCCGGTGGCTTCGAGAACATTTTAACGATCCTTATGTTAAAAAAGCGCACCACGAAGGTTTACGCTCAAGGGCTGTTTTTAAGTTAAAACAATTAGACGAACGAGATAAATTATTTAAACCAGGGATGACGGTCATTGATTTAGGTGCAGCACCGGGCGGTTGGTCTCAATATGTTGCAGAAAAAGTGGGGAAAAAAGGCCGGGTCATTGCGCTAGATATTTTATCAATGGAAACCATTCCTGGCGTGGAATTTATCCAATGTGATTTTCATGATGAACAAGCGTTGCAAATATTATTGAATAAACTGAACAATCAAAAAGTTGATTGGGTTATTTCAGACATTGCCCCTAATTTGAGCGGAATTGAAAGCGTTGATCTCCCTCGAACACTCGCCTTGGCTGAATTGGCTTTTGATTTTGCGTTGCAAGTAATAAAGACAGAGGGTGGATTTTTAACAAAAGTTTTTCAAGGCGAAGGATTTGATGCTTTTTTGGCGCAAATACGACGTCATTTTAAGAAAATCGTCATTCGTAAGCCAGATGCTTCACGTGGACGATCGAGAGAAGTTTATATTTTAGCGAGAGAAATGCGGTAAATTCAGCCAATGGCTACCGCACTTATAGTACTTCGGGTATGATTATAGATAGATAGATGATGAAGGGGTTTCCGCTGTGAATGATACAATCAAAACGATACTTTTATGGATGGTAGCTGGCATCATTTTGGTTTCTGTTTTTAATATTTTTGGCCCACAGCGCGAAAAAGAAGAGCGCGTGAGTTATTCCTCTTTTATCAATGATGTCAAAAAAGGCAACGTCAGCTCAGTTGTGATCACCGATCAAGAGGTGACAGGACAAATGCAAGATGGCAAAAAATTTGCAACCTACCTACCTGCTGCCAATGATACATTGATTTTAAAAGAGTTAATCGACAAGAATGTGAGCGTCACCGGTCGTCCACCCGAACAACCCGGCCTCATGATGCATCTCTTAAATTTATTGCCGTGGATCATTTTATTCGCTATTTGGATTTATGTGCTACGTCAGCAAGCCGGCGGCGGTCGCGGGGGTGCATTTTCATTTGGCCGCAGCCGCGCGCGATTATTGGGCGAAGACCAAGTGAAAGTGACTTTTACGGATGTAGCAGGCTGTGAAGAAGCCAAAGAAGAAGTCAAAGAACTTGTTGATTTTTTACGTGATCCCGGAAAATTTCAAAAATTAGGCGGCAAAATTCCGCAAGGCGTACTTTTAGTCGGTCCACCAGGCACTGGCAAAACCTTACTGGCAAAAGCTGTCGCTGGCGAGGCTAAAGTGCCCTTCTTTACCATTTCCGGATCGGATTTCGTCGAAATGTTTGTGGGGGTGGGCGCATCGCGTGTACGCGATATGTTTGAACAAGCCAAAAAACAAGCCCCATGTATTATTTTTATCGACGAAATTGATGCTGTCGGTCGTCATCGCGGCGCAGGTTTGGGAGGCGGCCATGATGAACGTGAGCAAACTTTGAATCAATTATTGGTTGAAATGGATGGTTTCCAGGGCAATGAAGGGGTTATTGTGATTGCAGCCACCAATCGACCCGATGTGTTGGATAATGCATTGTTACGTCCAGGACGTTTTGATCGTCAAGTGGTCGTAGGACTCCCTGATGTGCGTGGCCGTGAACAAATTATCCGCGTGCACATGCGAAAACTGCCTCTCGGCAATGATGTCGATCCTACAGTGATTGCGCGTGGTACACCTGGATTTTCAGGTGCGGATTTAGCAAATATTGTGAATGAAGCCGCGTTATTTGCAGCGCGTGCCAATAAACGCGCAGTAGGTATGGATGAGTTCGAACGGGCAAAAGACAAAGTGATCATGGGTGCGGAACGCCGTTCAATGGTCATGAGTGAATCCGAAAAGAAATTGACGGCTTATCATGAAGCAGGGCATGCCATTGTCGGGTTACATGTCCCCGAACATGATCCCGTGCATAAAGTGACAATCATTCCTCGCGGGCGTGCGTTGGGCGTGACAATGTTTTTGCCGGAAGGTGATCGTTATAGTCATACGAAAGAATATTTAGAAAGTAAAATATCGAGTTTATTTGGCGGTCGTATTGCGGAAGCGATTATTTTTGGTGCAGAAAAAGTGACAACCGGCGCTTCCAACGATATTCAAAAAGCAACAGAATTAGCACGTAATATGGTAACGAAGTGGGGTTTATCCCAAAAATTAGGACCACTCACATTCGGTGACGATGAAAGAGAAGTTTTTCTGGGACATGCAGTGACCCGACACAAAGAAATTTCTGAAACTACCTCTGGTATTATTGACCAAGAAGTCCGTGATATTGTTGATCGCAATTATCAGCGTGCAGAAACCATCTTGAAAGGAAATCTCGAAAAGTTACATATCATGGCTGGCGCCCTTATTAAATATGAAACCATTAATATTGAGCAAATTGATGATATTATGTCCGGCAGAACCATACGCGAACCATCGGGCTGGTCCGATATCTCAAATTCCAAAAATAATAGAATTGAACCCGATTCTCATACGATTGCACCTGAAGACAATTTGAAAGTTGATGCCGCACACGATGAAACCACTTAAGGAAACTCCCATTCAATCACGCAAACATTTTGGAACCGATGGCATTCGCGGTCGGGTAGGTGTTTGGCCCATCAATGCAGAGTTTATTCTGAAATTAGGTTGGGCAGTCGGTAAAGTATTGGCGCGTCAAGGTTCCGGCAAGGTATTAATTGGCAAAGATACCCGTATTTCTGGCTACATGTTTGAATCAGTACTTGAAGCAGGTCTTTCTGCAGCGGGGGTCGATACAAACTTGTTAGGGCCCATGCCTACGCCTGCGATTGCTTATCTTACTCGCACTTTGCGCGCACAGGCAGGGATTGTGATTAGCGCTTCTCATAATCCTTATTATGACAACGGCATTAAGTTTTTTTCAGCAACCGGCACTAAGCTTCCAGATGAAGTGGAATTAGAGATCGAAGAACAACTCGAAAAAAACATGACGACTGTAGATTCTGCCGAATTAGGTAAAGCCACTCGTGTAGTGGATGCGCCCGGTCGATATATTGAATTTTGTAAAAGTACGGTTGCTTCAGACGTTAATCTCAATGGTTTAAAAATTGTGGTCGATTGCGCCAATGGCGCAGCTTATCACGTGGCACCCAATGTTTTTATCGAACTGGGTGCGGATGTGATTGAAATAGGTGTTGAGCCCAATGGTTTAAACATTAATTTGGAGTGCGGAGCAACTTATCCAAGTACTTTGCGCGATCGCGTATTAAAAGAAAAAGCTGATCTTGGCATTGCGCTCGACGGCGATGGCGATCGCGTCATCTTGATAGATCACAAAGGAAATATCCTTGATGGAGATGAATTACTTTATATTATTACCAAGCATCGAATGGAATTTGGTGTGTTAAAAGGCGGTGTAGTAGGCACTGTCATGTCAAACATCGGTCTTGAAAACGCGTTACAAAAATTAAATGTACCCTTTATTCGTGTACCTGTTGGCGATCGCCATATCATGGCAGAACTTAAGAAACGACAATGGTGTATTGGGGGTGAACCCTCGGGACATGTGCTTTGTTTTGAAGCGTTAACCACAGGTGATGGGATTATCACCGCATTACAAGTACTTTCGGCGATGCGTCATAAAGATCAATCGCTCGAACAATTAAAAGGATTACAAAAATATCCGCAAGTGCTCGTCAATGTAAAAGTGAACGACAGCGCTGATTTATTGAAGAAACCCCAAATTCAAGCCATGTTAAAAAACGTCGAAAATGAACTCGGCAAAACAGGAAGAGTATTGTTAAGAAAATCGGGCACCGAATCACTCATACGCATTATGGTCGAAGGAGAAAATGAGATTCGGATTAATGAATTGGCGAATCAATTAGCGGATACTGTTAGAGCAGAAGCGGAGGAATCGCGATGAACACTTTAGCATGTGCGTGGGTATCCATACATCGTTCTATGAGTTGGCCGATATCCTTACTGAGAATGGGGAGCGTTCTTTTTTTATTTTCAATGATGATAAGCACTGCTTTCGCTACCAAAATGGCTGCACCACCACCTGAAAAAATTTATTCTGCGAATCAAAAATATTATATTGATTTTGATCCAACCGCTCAAAAACAAAACGTCATGAAAAATAATCAAATCCTTTGGTCTTTTGCCTATCCTGTGGCATTTGATGACAAATTATTTATTTCCAATAATGGCAAATATATTTATGTTGTTCGTTCCAGATTTGTACAAAACGACGACCTCAATAAACCTGCTTTATTTGTTTTTTCTCCAGTCGGATTAAAAACCCAATACACTTATAACAAATTAAGCGTGCCCCGAAGATATCAGGCTGGTGAGGCGGGTCCCATTGGTGATTTTTGGCGTGTATGGCGTAAAGATGCAAAAACCAGCACTCTCGGAATCTTTTTGATTATCCAAACAGAAGGTAAACTGAATAAACCGATTTTGATGAATTATGGTTTATAATACTCACTACCTAAACGATCGACTTTTTGGTAGTCCACTCTTAGGAACTTCTAAAGTCTGAGATTGTGAGCTGGAAGATAGAGAGTTATCGATCGATTCGTCTAAAGTTCCTGGTTTTTGATTTTTAACATTTTCAATTTTTATTTTAATGGCTTCTATGGTTTTTTCTTTTAATTCTTTTATATCAAACTCAATATAACTAATGTCTGTCATAATATCTTGAAAGGTTTTGGGTGTTTTTGATTTGGATGTAAAAAAAGCACTGCGACTTTTTTTAATGGGCGTTGGTTTTGTTCCTCGTAAAGATTCTTTTAAATCTTCAATTTTCTTATCCAATGTTTTAAGAGAAGTTTCTAATTTTTTTATAGATTTATCAAATTCAGTCAAATACTTCTTTAATTTTTTATTGGAATTTTTTGATTCATTAGGTGAGTCAGGTGTTTGAAAAGATGATTGTAACTCTTTTAATGTGTCGATTTCTTTCTCAAGTTCCATTCGAAAAGTTATCTTTTCTTGATAATATTTACCATTCATAAATAACAAATCGAATTCAGGCTGTTCATTTTCCATCATAGGTGTTTTAGGGACAGTATGAATAAGAAAAGCTTCTTTAATGTTTTTGTCTAATTCAGAAGAAATGGAAAGAGGCGTTGAGGTTTTTAATGATCGTAATGCTTTTGTTAAAATTTGTTGCTCCCCGGTTTTTATTTCTGCCCAATCTATACCAATTTCCATAGGTTTATCTTCTTCATGAAAACGATATAAAATTCTAATGTCATTTTTAGTTGAAAATTCTGATTGAATACTATTACTTTTAAAAGCGGTTATCTGACAAATTTCTCGTACTTCATCAAAAGTCAATTGATCTCTAGACTCTGAAATCAAATCTTTAAAATGTTTTAATGGTTCAAATTGGTAAGGAAGCATCAATTTATTATCTGCGCTTTCAGTCGCGGCATTATCGATAAAATATAATTCGTTATTGTGTAATATAAACCCTTTTTCTTTATCTCCAAATCGAGGATAAGCTGCTGCTTCACCCACACCTGCTTTTTTAGGAATGACATCATTATCGATTAAAAATCGAAAAGATCTTTCCTTGAGTTCCTTAATAAAAATATATAACGTATTAGTATGAACATCATGCGTATTGGGTTTTGAGGGAGATAATACAATTTTGAGATCATCAATTTTAGGCATATGCGTTCAATCAAGCTCTCTAATTAATCTTTATACATTAATTATATCATTTTATGCGCAATTTTGGGCTAATCTTTGATCAAAATTTTATTTTGAATAAAATACAAGCTATCGTTTTGATATTACTAGCGTTTCGGAATAATTGGGGACGTTTTGTAATGGGTACTTTTTCTTATACTACTCTTATCTTCAATCTCCCATAAAGTATTCACAAATTGAGAAGGATGAGGCGGCTGTTCCTGTACCTTTTTAAATCCACGCTGGTTGTGGGCAAAAGTAGTCTCGGTTGATTTTTGCAAAGCACGGCTTACTTTTGAGGTGGAAGTCCTTTTTTTAAACTGATTGTATGTCTCAGAGGAAGAAGTTTCTGAAATGCCATTAAATTTATTGAATTTTAATCGTTCCGAAGTATCTGGCGTTTGGTTCTGATAATGAGAGACCGCAATCATGAACGAACTTTCCGCGCAGAGAATACCAAAGCCTAACATTATTTTATCCATGAGCAATGTTGTTAAAGAAATGGCTTTAAATAAGGGAAGAATAATGAGTGGAGTCAATAAGATTCCGAAAATTCCTATGCCACTTAAAATAGCTGCACCTATCCCCCCAATCATACTTCCCGCTTTTTCACCAAATAATTGTACTGCGCGAGAATTTTTACTTTTTCCTTCACGAAAACTTTGAAGAGGATTAAATGACGTAAGAAAGCGATAACATGAACAAATCACACCAAATACATGACCCAACCCTCGTAAAGGTCTATGAATCCAAGGGCTGTTAAAATAACTCGATCCTAAATTAAATAAATTTTCTATTCCTCTAAGTATTAATTCAACAATCTTAAAAGTGAGGGATAAAGGAAGTTTCAAAAATACACTAAGAGAGGCAAAAATCCATATCCAAATTTTATTTTGATTATCTTTTTTATATTGCGGTGGTAAACCTGTCAATCCATTTAAAAAAGTATACCAAGGATTAGAAAATTTGCCTTGTACATTATAAACTTCCTTCAAAATTTGGGTCCAAGATTTTTGATTAGAAGCTTTTTTATCGAAGAGGTTCTTTTTTGATTGATAAATGGGAAATAGTAATTTTTCGCCCAATTTTTTTAGCTTATCTTCTTCATGAGTAAAATTTTCCCCCCAAAATTTATCAGGATGTATGGGGTCTTCTTTTAGATAACTTTTATATTTAAGATGACTAACATATGCTGGGAAATCATTTTTTAAAGCCTCGTCAACTAATTTGCTAGAAGTTTTATTTGATAAATAAGATTTTATCTGGGCCATTAGCTGAGTTTTATTATCTTCATAACTGGTTAAAAAATCTCGATCATAATTAGATAGATCATAATTAGATAGATCATAATTAGATAGTAATGATTTAGTCCTTATCCTCTCCCCTTCACGGTAGAGGTCTTCCAGTCTATCGAATAATTCGTAAATATTAGGCATATATTTAGTCAAATAATTAAAAAAAGATAATATATTATACCATGAGAAATTTTTAAAGAATAGAAACAATTCTTGGGATAAAAGCCCATTAACTCATTGAAAAGATTCATATGATTTCAGTCAATAAGGTAACGCCATCTTTGTGATATATGGTGGCGAATGAACGCTACCTCATATCTTAAACTACCAAAATTTATTTCATAAATTGATGGTAGTGGTATTAAACCACTAAGGAGTTATTGATAAAAAAACAATGCTCAAGCCAAAAGAGGAAAAATTAGAATTTTACGAAGCCTTTTTTAGGTCCAGAGGTATTTTTAATCAACAACCTTCTATCATCGATTTGCCCCAACATAAATGGGTTCATTGTTGTTAAGTGAAGAGATTAAATTTTAAAATGAAATATTTTAGAACTATCATGACAAAGCTAGCATCCATGAAATCCCCTTGAATGCCAGCTTTTCTGACGAATTTGCGAAAAATAGCAAATTAAGCGGCCATTTCTTTCAGTTTGCGGAGTGCTTTGATTTTGACGACTCTGCGTGCAGGTTTTGCTTTCACCGTAATGGCTTCGCCGGTAAACGGATTGATACCTGGACGAGCTTTCGTTGCAGGTTTGTTTACGACGTTGATCTTTAATAGACCGGGCAAGGTGAATTTCCCAGGTCCGCGTGTTTTAATGTGTAACTCAATAACGGTTCCTAAGGCATCCATTACCGCGACAGCATCTTTTTTTGCAAGGCCAGTCATATCCATAATAGCCTTCACAATACCGCTTTTCGTTAATGGGTCTTTCACCACTGGCATTTTTGCCTTATGTGGTTTTTTTACAGCTTTTTTCGCTAATCTGGCAGAAGCTTTTTTTGCAGCCATCGTACAATTCCTCTCTAAAAAATGATGCAAAACATACAATAGCATATTCCTATTTTTTTGGCAGTGTTTTTGTAAAAAAAATGCTGAATTTTCAATGTAAAACCCTTAGGAGGTTTAGGAAGATGTTTATTTTTTCTATATTTTCACTATTGCTTCTTTTTACGCGTTACTATAAAATTCGACATCTTTTAATCTTTAAGTCTGTACCATGATGTGATTTACTCCCATGGGATAGGAGTCAAATGAAAACGTATAATGCAACAAGAGAAACAGCGCAGCATAATTGGTATATGGTCGATGCTGCAGGTAAAACCTTAGGTCGTCTCGCGAGCGAAGTTGCTAAACGCTTACGAGGCAAGCATAAGCCTGAATATACGCCTAATGTCGATACGGGTGATTATATTATTGTGATTAATGCCAGTCTCGTTAAAGTGACCGGTAAAAAAACCACCGATAAGGTTTATTATAGCCACTCCGGTTACCCAGGCGGTATTAAAGAAGTCACCTTTGAAAAGTTGCTCGCAAAACACCCTGAAAGAGTCATCGAAAAAGCGGTTAAAGGCATGTTACCTAAAAATCCTTTAGGTCGTGAAATGTATCGCAAATTAAAAGTATATTCAGGTAAAGAGCATCCTCATGAAGCTCAACAACCTAAAGTTTTAGATTTTGATACGGAAGAATAGAAATGGCCGAAAAGCAATATTTTTGTGGAACAGGTCGTCGTAAAACATCGACGGCGCGAGTGTTTTTAAAGCCAGGAACTGGCAACATTGTGATCAATCAAAACACCTTGGACCAGTACTTTGGTCGAAAAACAGCGAGAATGATTGTTCGTCAACCACTCGAAGTCACCCAATTACAAGAAAAATTTGATATAATAGTCACCGTGAATGGTGGCGGAATCAGTGGTCAAGCGGGTGCAATTCGTCATGGTATCGCAAGAGCTTTAGTTCGATATGATGAAGATGGCATTGGTGAATCCGATGGTGGTGGGTCGAGTAGCGAAAACTCATTGCGAAAAATTCTGCGTAAAGCTGGCTTTTTAACGCGAGATGCGCGCGAAGTGGAACGTAAGAAAGTGGGAAGGCATAAAGCGCGTAAAGGTACACAGTACTCCAAGCGTTAAAAAGGACTTTTTGGGGGATCGTCTAGCGGAAGGACAGCGGGACTCTGATTCCGCTAACCTAGGTTTGGATCCTAGTCCCCCAGCCAGCCCGAAGAGCTATTCTCTCATTCATCTATATTTTTTAATTGAGGGGTGTTCAAATGGCTATTGTTGCCAATAAACGTTCGATCATGACATTATATTCTGGTTCTCTAGATATTTTTAGTCATCGTGTGCGTATTGTCTTGGCTGAAAAAGGTGTTTCTGTTGAAGTCATTAACACCGATGTTTATGACAAGGATAAATTAGAGGATTTATTAGAATTAAATCCTTATGGATCATCGCCTACATTGGTTGATCGTGAGTTGGTTCTTTATGATGCTAATATCATTATGGAATATCTTGATGAACGATTTCCACATCCACCTTTAATGCCTGTTTATCCCGTTGCTCGAGCAAAAACGCGTTTGATGGTTTATCGCATTGATCGTGAATGGGGTGAGTTGGTACGTAAAATCGAAGGCTCTAAGTCCTCAGAAGTGACGGCTGCCACCAAAGAACTACGTAATTACTTAATTAAACTCGCGCCACTTTTTGGTAGCGGGGCTTATTTTCTTAACGAAGATTTTTCTTTAGTGGATTGTTGTATCGCCCCCATTTTATGGCGTCTACCTGCTTGGGGTATTACATTGCCGCCCGAAGCAAAATCTGTCATGAAATATGCGGAACGCATTTTTGCGCGTGATTCTTTTCAAGCGAGTCTCACAGAATCGGAACAAGACTTAAGAAAAATGTCCAATGCAGAAACTGCATAAAATATAACAAGAGGAAAAATATGTTATCAAATAAACCCTATTTGATTCGCGCTTTTTATGAATGGATTATCGATAATCAGTGTTCTCCTTTTATTGTCATTAATGCCACTTTTCCAAAATGCAAAGTGCCTCTTGACCATATTGAAAATGGCGAAATCACTTTAAATATTTCACCTTCAGCTATTCGAGATCTTAAGATTTCAAATGACCTTGTTGAGTTTCGAGCGTCTTTTTCTGGTGTTGTACATATTATTTCGGCCCCTGTCAAAGCAGTGCTTGCCATTTATGCGCAAGAAAATCAGCAAGGTATGTTTTTTGATTACGAAGAAGTAGACGAAAATGATGCGGATCATATTCATCCTCCCTTGCTTTCGACAAAGCCTGACAAGAATGCGAAAGGTCCCTCCCATTTAAAATTAGTAGAGTAAGTGATAATATACTTTTCCACCGTTTTCCCGCTGCTGGCTCCCGAGATCCAAAAGTACCCATTGTTCGTCTGGATCCGCGGCTTGCCGCGGAATGATGGAGAATAAATATGGGAAATAAAGTCCCGGGATGCAGAAAAACAATCTGGATGAAGTGTGTTATTTTTCTAATCAACCTTGCATTAAACAAATAAAATCCCACTCTATTGTTGTCACTTTAGTAATGGACAAACGATTCCCTTTACGTGTTAATGGCATGTTTTTTAATTCGTGTGCACCTTTGAGTTTTTCTAATGAAATTAAATTCTCGAATTTTTTAATAAAACGTACGTCTACTTGATACCAAATGGGATTTTCACGCGAACTTTTGGGATCAAAATATTTGGATTTTTTATTCCAAGCACTCTCATCTGGGTAACCTGATTTCACAACTTCAACAATGCCTGCAATCCCAGGGGGAGTGCAATTAGAATGATAAAAGAAGGCCTTATCTCCTACTTTAATTTCATCACGTAAAGAATTTCGGACTTGAAAATTTCGTACGCCTTCCCAATGTGTGGTTTGGTTGGGTGCTTCCATTAAATCATCAATGCTATATGTCGTGGGTTCGGATTTAAAAAGCCAATATTGCATAAAATATTTTCTCGAAAAAATTAAATAATACTTATATTTTTCATCTTAAACAATTAAAGTAAGTGAGTCGAATCTTGTTTCAGACGGAATGATTTTTTAAATGGAGAAAAAAGTGATTAGTTATAGAGAATTTCATGAAAAAATAAACCAGGATCCTGATAATCAAAGTAAATTACAAGCCATTGATTTGTTTTATTTAATTCACAATAAAAAAAGGGAGGAATTAGAGTTTTTTTTGACAAACGTAGATCCTAAACCCAACCTTGAGGTCAGAGATGTTGGATATACCCCTCTGATGTTGGCCGCAAAAAATGCTGATTTGAGAATGTTAACATGTCTATTAGAAGCTAAAGCTGAAGTAAATAGTCAGAGCCGTGGTTTCGGTGAGACAGCACTCATGTTATTAGTCAATCAAAATTTCGAAGTTAATTATTCTAAAAGAATTTTATGTATAAAAACTTTGCTTGAAGCAAAAGCGGATATTAATTTAAAAGGAGGTAATGAAAAAACAATTCTCCATCATATTCATAATTTGGGTTTTAAAGAAAATTATTCAGAAGTTCTAAGTTTCTTGTTGGAAGCAAAAGCCGATCCTAATCTTCAATGTAAGTATGGTAAGACAGCATTAATGAATGCAGCCTTCAGTAAGAGTGTAGATGGTGTCAAAATTTTACTCAGCAAAGGGGCCGAAGTTCATCATCGGGATTGTTTTGGAAAAACTGCACTAGATTATACGAATGATGCAGAGTGTAAAGCGTTAATTAAAGCAGTGACACCTGCGACTTCGATTTGTGAAGGTTTTTTTAATCGCTTATTCAATACACCATTAGCGACGCATTCTCATTCTCAATCAAATATTAAAATAAATTTACCCGCTTCAAAATAAAGCCTAGTGGTGGTAGTGGGGCAGATGGAGTATCCACTCTTACAAAAAAGTAGGATACTTTGCTCTTAGGTTAGCTAAAGGAAATATTCTATGAAAAGTCAAACAATTTCAGTGGATTCAAAAACTGAATATCAAAAACAGCTGAATGATGCACTGTATGGTGCTGTAATCAGTAATAATTTGAATTTAACAAAAAAATTGTTAAATGCAGGTGCTTCTCCCAATGCAAATAATTTATTATCACATGCGGTTTTTTATGGTTATGAAAAAATTGTTTTATTATTGCTTTCTTCTGGCACAGGTATCAATGTACAAAATGAGTTAGTTATTGCAAGTGAAAAAGGTTATACAAATATCGTGTTACTATTGTTATCCTCTGGTGCAAACCCTAATAAAATCTCAAATGTGTGTGCACCTGCTGAAACAGCTTTACATCGAGCCGTAAGAATGAAAAAAACTAAAATTATAGAATTATTATTATTGTTTGGAGCAGAACCTGATATCTTAAATAGAAACAAGGAATCACCTTTTACTCTCGCAAGAAAAAATACAAAAACTTTAGAATGTTTCTTAAATTTTTTGAATAAAAAAATGAGCTTAGCCATGAAGAAAAATATCGTTTTTGATTTACTACATAAGGAAGACTGTCGTGTGTTTAATACAGATTCCGAAGATAAAATAGTTATGCAATTAAAAAAAAGCTGTGCTAAGGCACAATCTTTAATATCGCTATATTGCTCCATACAAATAAAAATAAAGGATATTGACAAAAATTCCAATTTATATTTTGCATTAACATTAAGTTCCCACTATTTAAAAAGAATGATAAAACTCGAGAAAGAAGCTGAAAAAAAATCAGCTATGAATTCTCAACCCAGTGCGCCTTTTTTGGAAATTGCTCCTACAGCGCCGACAGAAATCCTGGTGAATTCATCACAGCAAAAAGTCAAATTGATGACACAAAAAACTTCTTTGTCCTCGGAGACTAGCGAAGAACCGGGTGCCGAACCTTTGAAATCTGGAAAAGAACAAATTGGAGGACAAAGTCACTCGGCAAAATTTTCTTTACTGAGTAGCAAATCTAATTCAGGAAAAAAAGAACCCGTAGAAGAACAACGTGCATTTATTCATCCGGCTATACCCTTACGGCCTTAAGATAAGCGAAGAAGTTGCCTCAATAGAAAAGTTCATATCCGGTCAAACTCAAAAGTTTGGATGAAATCTGGACTTTTTCAGTCATTTTAAGGTCTCTTGGGTATTCACTAAAATTTTTAGGTGACTTTTTTCTCATTAGTAAAATCAGTTAAACCTTTTGTTTTAATCATTTTAAAAGATTCCGAGTTGTTGATTATTGTAAATCCAGTAAAAAGATTGTATATCCAGTAAAACTTTGCGATTATAGTAAAGTAATTTTTTTGCAACAGAACCGTTATTGGATATAAATGATCCGCTGAACCTAAATCATATAAATACAACGTATAAACACAACGAGGCCATCTCTATCATGCTCAAAATATTTATTATGTTTTTTTTGAATGGTATTATTTTTTTTCAAAGCCATTCAATCTATGCAAAGGATTTGCTTATCACCTCTGAACAAAATGCCGATAGAATAGGATTTTATAATTCTGATACTGGTAAATCTGAAGGCAATATACGCGTTGGTTTTATTCCTCACGAGATCATTGTCTCAAAAGATTTGAAGACTGCTTTTGTAAGCAATTTTGGTTTACAAGATTATGATGAAAAGATAGGCGTGCCAGGCAATAGTATTTCGATTATTAATATTCCAGCTCGTCTTGAAATTTTTCGACTATATACATCTGAATTATTAACACACCCAAATTCATTACAAGATAAGGCCCCTCACGGGTTACAATTACGCCCCCCTCACGAAAAACAATTATATGTGAATGTGGAAAAAAGCAATAAACTTTTAGTATTCGATATTGCAAGTAAGAAGATTATTAAAAAACTTAATGTTAATCCCGATACGCATAATTTTATTTTTTCTCCGGATGGCAAACAATTGTTTTTAATGGCAGGAAAAAGTGGGATTATTCGCATTAATCCTGATACGGGAGAAGTAACCGGAAAGTTAGAGTTATCTACGCCGGTGCGCGGATTAATTTATTCATCAAATAAAAACTCTATTATAGCCTCTGGGAAAAATGAAATTGCTATCGTTAATCCCCATACTTTAGCTATTACAGCACACTATAAAAATTTAGGTGTGGGGCAAATTTTATATTCTGGCATGACGCCTGATGGAAAATATATTGTTGCCCCAGCTGTTTGGGACAGCCAGATCATCGTGATTAATACTCAAACTGGAAAAGTCATCAAAAGAATTGTGACTGGCCTTGATCCTGTGACTGTCAAAATATCCTCGTCAGGAAAATTTGCATATGTTACCAATGCACGGGATAATTTTATTACCAAAATAAATCTAACAACATTTGAAAAACAAAATATTTATACTAAAGATGGCCCCAATGGACTTGCAATAATACCAATGGATCATTCGCAATTGCATTACACATTACATCTTGGTGTAGCACTCCCTTTATCAGGCAAATATAGTGTAAAAGGTAGGGAAATGATGCTAGGGTATGAGTTTTGGAGGATGGCAGTTCAAAAAGCAGGTGGAGTGCTAATAAATAACTATCCTTATGACATCGATTTAATTTATTTGGATACACAGTCTGATATAAATCGAACAATTCAGCTAACAAATGAATTAATAAATAAATATAAAATCGATGTATTATTGCCTTCATATGGGAATGATGCCAATAAAATTTTAAGTGGACTCGCGCATGAACAAAATATCCCATTTCTGTCATTAAAACGGGCAGCAAAAACCACTCAAGAAAATGATGAGTTCCAACAACAATTTTTAAAATACTATAACTTAAAATCTACTCAGTTATCTGAAGATGCATATACGACCGGAAAAACGTTAATAGACTCTTTATTCAAAAATACTCCGCCGGAAATTACGCGAAATCAATCAAATTTATTGGATTTAGAAAAACTACATAATAGTCGCATCAATGTCATTACAAAATATGTCGATTTATTAGGAGATGGCAACTATCTTCAAATACCATCACTATTTTCTATTAAAGCTATTGCCGTTTCATCATCGGGCATTGAGGATAATCCAACTCATTTTTATAAAACTTTGTTTACTGAAACAATAAAAAGTCCAAGTGCAAAATTATTAAATATTTTTCCAGGAACGAATGACATGAATGTTTTTACCGTACAATTTTATTTCTCATGGATAAATAAAAAGGGTGAGCGAGTTGCCGCGGAATTTCTTGATTTAATTTACTTTGAGCCAAATGAGACTAAAATTAATAAGTTACAAGTATTTAGTAATACATTCAGAAATGACATAATGAAGCAATTTAATCAGCAGTCGAGGTAGATTTTATGAATTTCAAAAAAATATTTCTGATGAGTGTCATTTTTTTTTCAAACATTTCCTATGCGAGTCATATAAATCTTCAACAAGAACGTATTTTGGTTATTAAAAAATATATTAATTATTTGGGAGATTCTCATTTTAAAAATATACCCAGTTTATTTTTAAATACAGCGACTGTTATTCCAAAATCAGGATCCCCGGATTCACCAAAGCATTTTTATGCAGACATGTTAGCTAAAACTCACTTTGAAACAAAAACTACCTTATTAGATATATTTAATGGTCAAATGGATAATAACGTATATATTGTTTATTTTCATTTCGAGTGGAAAACCCCAGATAGAAAATTCCATTCTGAAAATTATCTTGACTATATCTTATTTGAAAATGGACTTCCCGCAATTCAAAAATTGGTCGTTTTAGGCGCGTATAAATTGTAATAAATTATATAAAAAGGACTGTTCATATGATAGATTCTAATAGTTATTTGAATTTGCGCCCGCATCCTTTATTCTCCCATTCTTCAGTTATTTTAATCAAATTTACCCAAGTTGAGTGTAGTGTAGTTTCCAGATCGTCAATGATGCGGAAAGAAGCCGATCTTTGATCGTCTAACCCTGTGACTGACTGTATACAACTACTGGCGGTATTCCCTCCTATGAGTACGGTAGCACCTACTCCAAGTGTTGAAAAAGATAACGCTGAAACAGCTACATACGTTGCAGCTAAAGTTCCTCCCCACAGAAGAGTGCTTGCTAACCATCGCTGAGAATTACGATTTTTTTTCAATTCATAATCAAACGCAATTTTTAAACCTTTTGTTAAACAATATAATTCATATATCAAGTCAATAAGCGCTTTCGTTTCAGCTTCGTGATGAGGAAGTATAGGTTGTTTATTAAATTGAGAAACTTTTTCGTCAATATGAGATAACAATAGGTTGACGATTTTATATTTGCTATAATCTAATGATTCAGGCCCGTAAGATTCTGCTTTACTTATTAACTCTTTCTCTTTTAATCGAAGTGCTGACATATATGGCAAAATGAGCTTTGATTCTACATGATTTTCGAATCGTGTTCTTTCTGATTTTCCAAATAATCGTTCTAACATAGACGTTCCTTCTCTATATGTACTTATCATATTGGCAAATCTGTTTTGTGACAAATTATAATAATCATAAGCGTTTGAGCATTTTCAAAGAGAGTATTCAAGGAATTTTATCAATAACTCCTTTAAATCTATTCGGAAACAAAAAACTTTAAATTGACTGGTTTATTTGCTTTTTCCACATATCTTGATAATATTTAACCTCAATACAAAAAGTCATAAACGAGGAGTAGAACGATGCCAGCTATTAAACTTATTGAAGATCAAGATTTTAATGCGCTTGTTTTGGACAAGGGCGACTCACCTTCACCCATTTCGAAATTAAAACAAGGGCCCGTTGCATCCATTTATATCGGAATTATGCTCAAAGAATTCACAAACACTTTCAAATTTATCTCTTTCCCAATCATAGGCGCATTGACTTTAGTCGGTACGGTTCACTCGTTTGCTAAAAATATACTCAACAGAAAAAATAAGAATGCGCATTTTCTTTTCAATATGGGTGTCATGACATTGTTTGGATTGGCAGAAATTGCCGCATTGTTAATCGCAATGATCACAGTGCCTGCGGCTTTGCTTATTGCAACTCCTATTATTTACACTGTTATGTCGGGTTATGCACTTTTACGATCCATAGCCGAACTTTTCTACCACGGTTTTCGTGCGCTTTATTTGTGGTCTCAACATGAAACTTTTAGCGTCGAATTTAATGAAACCCTTTTAGAATTTAAAAAGGCGACTATTGGATTTTTCATCAATTCGATTATGTTTTTAGGATCTTTAACGACTTTTCTTGCGCCTTATGTCCCAGCCATCGGTGCATTCTTCGGGATGACAGCGACTTTAGTTATTCAAATAGCATCCGCATCCGTTTTGAGTGTAGGGTTTTTAGGAACGCTGGATCAGGGAATAAAGTCATTGTTTGGCAAAAGTCTTTCTGAAAAGTTGAAAGAGGGGATACAATTATTCATAAAAAAATTCAAAGGAAAAGAAGAAGACCTCCATCCAAAAAAAATGAAAGTCAATGACGTTTATTTACAAGAAAATCGTTTCTCATCATTAAATTCTCATTTAGGGGATTTACAAATTAAATTGCAAGTATTAAATGACCAGGATCAAGAAGAAAACAAAGGAAGAGGATATAACATGATAAAAAATTTACTTAATGAAGAAAAAAATCAACTAAAACATTTAGGAAATAATCATGTTAAAAATCGTATGCTAAATGCGCTCGAAGAAGCAATTCAAAATCCTGCACAAGACTCTATTAAAAATATTGTGAAAAAATATGACTTAAAAAAAACCACGACTTCTTACTTCAAAGAAGTCGGTGGTATGCAAAAACTCTTAGTATTGTCCAATCAATATTGTGGTTTTTTCAAAAAACCCAGCTCTTCGGATGGAGAATCGGCTCATTGCGCAAGAGGGATTTTAAACCCTTAACCATACGAATGATCCACCAAATGATGCAAAGCGGGATTAAAATAATACCAATGGCGACCATCACCAATAATCCCGCAATGCTGAAATACAGCATTCCAATCCAAAAAGAACGTATAAAATATTGATAATGGCTCTTTAAAGTTTCTTTCGCATCATTTTCAAAAATATATGCAAAAATTACAGCCACAATGGGTAAAACCGGCATGATTAAAGAACATAAATAAAGAATGTAAATGATATACGCTACTTTTTTAGTTGCTGGATCTTCCACCTGATTGATAACCGTATTTCCCATATTGAACTCCTTAAGTTTTGGTAATTCTTGAATAAGAAAAAACTTTCACAACACTTTGCACGCCACTGGTAGCACTTGCAATTTTGACAGCAATTTCTGCTTGTTCAGGCGGAACAATACCGATTAAATATACCGTCCCATTTTCAGTAATAACTTTAATTAAACCTGGATCAATTTCATTGGCAGCAATAAATTGCGCTTTAATTTTTGTGGTAATCCAACTATCACTGACCGTGGTTAAAGCGGAGGCGGGACTAGAAATTTCTGTAAAGTTATAAACTTCACGATCATCTGCGACATTTTTGACTAATCGACCAATTTCATTTTTTTGTTTGATAGTAGGCGCTTGTCCGGTAATGAGCAGAACATTATTAAAGGTCGATACAGAAACGCTGGTATTTTTGTAATCGTCCGTATCCATGTAGATAGAGCGGTAGGCTTGTAGGGCTGCATAATGATTACTGATTTTTTTTTGAAGATTATGTCTGTCGTATACGACTTGCGCGCCTGTAACGGCAGCGCTGCCATAAACGCAAGCAACAAGAGGCCAGCTTAGGATCAGTAATAAAAAAAACTTTAAAAAGATGAAAGTCCTTTCCATTTTTTTAAATCCTTTTGCGGTTTCCGTCATCTCGCAATTGAGTCGCGGGATCTAGAAAGTTTGCAGCGTGCACTCGATCCGCAAACAAGTCGCGGAATGACAGAGTTTACATTCACCCCGCATACTGAAAAATTTTCATCACCCTCTGCACACCGTGTACTTGTCTTGCAATGTCAACCGCAATTTCCGCTTGATCACGATTGACAATACCCATCAAGTAAACCACACCATTTTCGGTAACCACTTTGATCGTGCCAGATTGTAATCCTTTGGTGGCTAACATTTGTGTTTTAATTTTGGTCGTAATCCAAGAGTCGCTTGCTTGTGTGAGGGCTGACGTTGGCCCTTTAACATTGATTTGATTATAAATACGTTTAATGTCAGGTACTGTGCGAGCAAGATTTTCAGCCAATTGTCGTAATTCAAGGTTGCTGGCTTGGCCTGTTAATAAAACGACTTGATTAAAGCATGTGACTTCAATATGAGTATTGTCCGCAATTTGGGAATTTTCGCGAAGTTTATCGGATACGGCTTTCGCAATGCGTTCGTCTAGGAGGATTTTTTCGAGCTTACGATGATCATACACAACGGCGACGCCTGCCGCACCCGCTGCAGCGCCTGCGACAAAGAAACAACCTTGCAAAGAAAGTGCAAATGCAAGAATGATCAATAAATTTTTCATGTCACGACTTCTCCGTGGCCAAATAATTGATAATCAACAATATCACACATGCAATGTATTACAAGCAAGTGAGTTTCTTGAATACGTGCTGTTTCATAGGCAGGTATCCGAATTTCGATATCACTTTCTCGCAAAACCCCAGCCATTTTACCACCATCATACCCGGTGAGTGCAATCACATTCATATTGCGGTCATGTGCGGCTTTGATGGCACTTAAGATATTCATAGAATTACCACTGGTCGAGATTGCCAATAAAATATCATTGGCTTGTCCTAGTGCACGAATTTGTTTCGCAAATATTTCATGATAACTATTATCGTTAGCAATACTGGTCAGCGTTGCGACATCGGCAGTTAAAGCAATAGCGGGAAGACTTGGACGCTCGTGCTTAAAGCGATTCAGCATTTCTGATGAAAAATGCAGTGCATCACACGCTGATCCGCCATTACCACAGGTTAAAATTTTATTGCCATCCAACAAACATTTTACGATTTTTTCGCAGGCAGCACCGACAATCGGTAATAAGGTATCGGCTGCATTAATTTTGGTTTGGATACTATCGCTAAAATTATTTTTGATACGTTCAATAATGTTATTCATAAGAAAATGCGTCTTTAATCCAATCGATATGGTGATGAGAGAATCCAACCACATCAAACCGGCAATTGGTGGAGTCTAGTAATTGATTTTTTTGTAAATAGTGCGTAGCGGATTTTAAGAGTTTTAGTTGTTTAAAATGATCAACACTTTCAATGGCGCTGCCAAAATCATTATTTTTGCGGGAGCGTACTTCGATAAAAACGATTTCATCCTGATCCAACATAATTAAATCAATTTCACCAAAAGGACAATGATAATTTTTCGTAACAAATTTCAAACCTTTGGTTTGTAAATATGCCATGGCTACTTGTTCATTTTGATCACCGAGTAATTTTTTATTCAGAATGCCCATTGAATTCCTATAAAATTTTTCATCATTAGTGGTATGATCTCTCGTTTACAGTGAATGAATAACTTATGAACACTAGCCATTTCGGTACTTTGTATATTGTTGCCACACCGCTCGGTCATTTACAAGATATGAGCTTTCGTGCAGTTTCGACCTTGAAGGATGTCGATCGTATCGCGTCCGAAGATACGCGTCATAGTTTACCATTACTGCAGCATTTTTCAATCCAAAAACCGCTGATTTCCATGCATGAACATAACGAACGTGAGCGATCCCTTCAATTGTTGGATTTTTTGAAAAAAGGAGAGTCAATTGCTCTTATTAGCGATGCAGGAACCCCTTTGATTTCAGATCCCGGCGCCCATCTTGTGCGTGTGGTTCGTGAAGCCGGGATTCGTATTGTCCCCATTCCTGGGCCATGCGCTGCGATCGCGGCCTTAAGCGCTTCAGGATTGCCGACAGAGCGATTCGTTTTCGAAGGTTTTTTGCCGACCAAAGGTAAGTTACGTCAAGAACGAATTCAAGCTTTAAAAAATGAAACAAGAACTATTATTTTTTATGAAGCACCTCATCGGATTTCCGATTTATTGAAAGATTTGGAGCCCGTTTTAGGGAAAGATCGAGAGTGCGTTTTTGCACGAGAACTTACCAAAATCTATGAAACCATCCATGCGGATACGCTTACAGAATTACAAAAATGGATAAAAGAAGATGCTTATCGTGAGCGAGGTGAAATGGTGTTATTAGTGAAAGGCGCTGATCAACTCATTGAGGAAAATAATGCGGATAAAATCTTGGAAGTATTATTAGAAAAGTTACCATTGAAGCAAGCGGTTGAAATGACCGCTAAAATCACCAACCAAAGGAAAAATACGATTTATCAACAAGCATTGATGTTAAAAAAGAATTAAACTGGCATAATTTTTAAAAAACTAGCCTCGGACACGCATACGGACATTAATAAAATTAAAAAAGGACACTTGTATGTTACGAAAACTTTTTATCGATGAAAATTGCCATGCAACATTTTTGGAAAACAAAATAATTCTTAGGAATACAGAAAAAGATATTCAGGAAGAATTAAAAGGTGGTAAATTTTACAATTTATTTAGAATTAAAAATAGTTCGTTGTTAGCGCATGTGCGAATAGAAACCAATGACCTTCATAACCCGCGCGGATCAACAACCATCATAAGCATTGAAGATTTTAAAGAAATTATCATGCTTGAAGTCCCTTTAGATACTAAATCAACGGCACTCAATAATGGCATGTTAATTGGAATGTTTGGCCAAAATATTATTTTGCATGAACCAAAAATGCGTCAAGATTCTTTTTATCTTCAAAGAAATAATAATCTAAATGAAATTGTGGCAATATCTAATAATGCGATTGCTTCAATATTTGAGGAATATGCGAACGTGCATTCCATTATTCCCCAAGAATTTTCTTCTCTTTATCTTTTTAGAATCGCGAGTCTTGAAAAAGCCGTTAAACTTTCAGGCGATTTGTTTTTAACGAAAATAAAACAAAGTTCTTTTCTCAATTTCAGGATATATAACTTAAGTGGCACGTGCTTAAAAGACAAATTTTATCCTTTTATGATTGATTTTAAAAATTTTACGTTTTTACCTGAACAGGAAGTGGTTATTGGTTTATCTAAAGAGGGAAAGCTTTATTCTATTGATATTGACAATTTGGACTTGAATCAAGTCCAAATAACTTTATCCAAAAAAATTGAAGATATTTATTTGACGAAAAATAATGAATTACTCGGCGTTTTCGAAGATGGGAATTTTGTAAATTTAGATAACAAAAATGAGATTTTCAATCAACTATGTCAAGACGATTCTAGAACCGCAACGGTGGTGTTAAACTTGATTGCAGAATATGCGGCAGAGATGTTATTTTTTTCAAAAAAGACGATAAAGAAAGAGGAAGAAGTGAAAGAAAGTTTGCAGTTAAAAAAATAGTATTGCGATGTATATGCCCGTTTTCTAAAGACATGGGCACTGAGTTATTGTTTCGAAATGTATTATCAATAACTCCTTAGTGGTTTAATACCACTACCATCCATTTATGAAATAAATTTTGGTAGTGTAAGATATGGGGTGGTGTTCATTCGCCACCTATATATCACAAAGATGGCGTTACCTTATTGACTCAATATTTCCATTCCCACGTAGGCGCATTTGCGTAGGAATGGGTTATTTAAATTTTCATTGAACCGCAAAATACCAATACTTTTTCCATTTTAAACCTGAAAAAATATGTTATGATCCCCAGCTGAGCTTGCCGAGACAGTCGCTGTTTAAGTTTTCTTAAATGGAGGAAAGTCCGGGCTCCATCGGGCAAAGTGCCAGGTAACGCCTGGGAGGTGCGAACCTACGGAAAGTGCCACAGAAAATAAACCGCCTCACTATTTTTGTGAGGTAAGGGTGAAAAGGTGCGGTAAGAGCGCACCGCGCAATTGGTAACAATTGTGGCAAGGAAAACCCCACTTGGAGCAAGACCAAATAGGAGCTTTCAAGAGGTGCAAAATCCTCTTACGTGTGCCCACACTGAAGCTCGGGTAGGTTGCTTGAGGTACTTGGTGACAAATACCCTAGATAAATGACTGTCCACGACAGAACCCGGCTTATTGGCGAGCTCTTCTATTTCTATTATTTTGGTCTGCCTAAATAAATACGAATTCCCTAATCCTTACCCTAAAAGTGGTAAGTATTACCCCTAATCCGCTTTTTTGTTCCATTTTGTGGTTTAAAGTGGTTTATTGTGGAGGATCGTGGTATATTCTTAGATATGAAAAGCGCTATTTAAACACAAAAGCGCCACCGCAAAAAGTGAGGTGAATATGTTCCGAGGTGTGAACGCCGTCAATATTGATGCTAAAGGCAGAATCATTATGCCGACGCGCTATCGCGAAAGTTTACAAGGCGATAATCACGGTCATATTGTGATGACCATAGACACCGAAGAACGCTGTTTATTGTTATATCCCTTGATCGTTTGGGAAACGATCGAAAATAAACTTGCTGAATTACCCAGTTTTAACAGCAAAGCCCGCCGAATTCAACGTTTATTGATCGGTCACGCGACAGAAGCAGAATTAGATAAAAATGGCCGTATCCTTTTGCCTCTATTATTACGCGAATATGCAGCACTTACAAAACATGCTGTATTGGTTGGACAGGGACAAAAATTTGAGTTATGGGATGAAACCCATTGGCAAGCGCGTCGAGCCGAATGGTTAGCCGAAGAATCATTGCTGGACGATCATATGTTGCCAGATGAGTTAAAATCTTTGTCATTGTAAAATGGATTATTTATGGTGGCAGTTCGAATGAAAGAAATTTTAGAATCGCACAAATCGGTTTTATTATCGGAAGTGCTGACCCAGCTTGCCATTAAACCGAATGGTATTTATGTCGATGCCACATTCGGACGAGGGGGGCATGCTAAAGCGATATTGGATCGATTGAATGAAAATGGCCGAGTTTTTTCGATCGACAAAGATCCCGAAGCCATTGCCTATGCACATCAATATTTTACGGACGACTCACGTTTTTCTATTCAACAAGGTTCTTTCGCGGATTTAAAAAAACTTCTCGTGCATCAGGGATGTTATGGTCAAATCGATGGAATTTTATTGGATTTAGGTGTTTCATCACCTCAGTTAGATGATGCGACGCGCGGATTTAGTTTCATGCGTCAAGGTCCATTAGATATGCGCATGAATAACTCCTTGGGCGAAAGTGCGGCAGAATGGATTGGTAAAGTGCCTGAAAAAGAATTGGCAAATGTGTTATGGGAATATGGCGAAGAACGTTTTTCTAGAAAAATAGCGCATGCCATTGTGAAAGCACGTTCTGAAAAATCGATCACAACGACACAGGAACTCGCAGAAATTATTAAAACCGCACATCCTGCCTGGCAAAAAGGTAAAAATCCTGCTACACAAAGTTTTCAAGCGATTCGTATCAAAATTAATAACGAACTCGCCGATTTAGAACAAGGCTTAGCACAATGCGTAGAGGCTTTAAAAATAAGTGGACGTCTTTGTGTTATCAGTTTTCATTCCTTAGAAGATCGTATTGTAAAACATTTTATGCAGAAAGAAGAGCAAGGAATTCCTCTTCCTTCGAAGCTACCGATTAAAAAGGAGAGTTTAACACCGAAATTTAAACGAATTGGACGCGCAATCAAACCTTCGGATTTTGAAATGCAACAAAATCCCAGGGCTCGATCCGCCATATTACGCGTAGGAGAAAAAATATCATGAATGCTGCAGCACGTTTACTGAACCATCATGGGGCGTTATCGCGTAGCTGGGTTGTCTCGGTATTTTTGACGCCATATCACTTTTTAATGTTTTTGTTGATCGTTTTCATTCTCATTTCATCTTTGAGTTTAGTGTATGTGACGAATGAAACGCGGCAACTCAATGCAAACCTACAAAAAGTCATGCTGGAGCGCGATCGATTACATGTCGAGTGGGGTCAATTATTATTGGAAAGAAGCACATTGACCATTGAATCGCGGATCCAAACTTTTGCTGAAAAAAAATTAAATATGGTGTTTCCTGAAGGTAAGAAGGTTATTCAAGTAAGTCTCCCAAGATAACTTGCAGGAGTGTAAGTGAAAGAATTCAGAAAAGCGCATATTTCATTTATTCCATGGCGATTTCACTTTTTAGTTTTTATCATTTTATTATTTTCTTTTTTGTTATTTGCTCGAATCATCAATCTTGCCATTTTTCAAAAACAATTTTTAGAATCTGAAAGTAATTCAAGGATTTTGCGATCTGTCACAGCGCCTGGGTTTCGTGGCATGATTTTAGATCGAAATGGCTACCCTCTTGCAATCAGCGCCAGTGTTTATTCAGTGTTTATGAATCCTAAAGAATTTCAATTGAATAGTGACAATCTCAAGAATTTAAGTCAGTTATTAAAAATGAAATCCTCCGTCATTCAAGATTTATTTTTACGTTATAAAAAAACCAATCGAGAGTTTGTGTACTTAAAAAGAGATGTATCTCCCCCCATTGCCAAAAAAATTAAAACATTCAATATCCCTGGAATTCATTTACAACAAGATTACAAACGTTATTATCCTGAAGGCGAAGTGTTATCTCATGTGATCGGATTTACGAATATTGATGATAAAGGCCAGGAAGGTTTAGAACTTTTGCACGATCAATGGCTAACCGGTACACCGGGAAAAAAAATGGTTATTAAAGATAGACGCGGTCGAGTTGTGTCTGATGTACGTGATGTGCAAAAACAAAAAACCGGAAATGATTTAGTATTAAGTATCAATCGTCGAATTCAATATCTGGCATATCGAGAATTAATGGCAGGTGTGAAAGCCAATAATGCGGATTCGGGTTCTCTCGTCGTCATCGATGTAAAAACCGGCGAAATTCTTGCAATGGTCAATCAACCCTCATTTAATCCTAATAATCGCCCATTCGAAAGAAATGATGCATTGCGTAATCGCGCTGTCACCGATGTTTTTGAACCCGGTTCTACGATTAAAGCTTTTAGTGTTGCGAGTGCATTTGATAGCGGGCTTTATAAACCCAACACATTGATTGATACAAGCCCGGGCAGCATTAAAGTGGGCAATAAAATTTTGCATGATGAACATAACAATGGAAAATTAACCATTACACAAATATTGCAAATTTCCAGCAATGTGGGTGCCACTAAAATGATTTTAAGTCTACCTAAAGATCAACTGTGGAGTATGTTGCATCGCGTGGGTTTTGGTGAAATGACGAATGTGGGATTACCAGGTGAGCGTTCGGGCGAATTAGTGAAACCCGTGACAGAAAGTCCCATATCACTTGCGACATTGGCTTTTGGTTATGGACTTTCCGTGACAACTTTGCAATTAGCGGATGCATATGCCATTTTGGCAAATCATGGTATAAAAATTCCATTATCTATTTTGCGTGTGGCCAAACCGCCAGAAGGTGAACGAGTATTAGATGAAAAAGTCACAGAACAAATGCTACAAGTATTAGAGTCTGTCGTCGAAAAAGGAGGGACCGGTCAAGCCGCCGATATTCCCGGTTATCGCATTGCAGGTAAAACTGGCACCGCATGGATTGCAGGGCCCAATGGATATGAAAAGCAGCATCGATATGTCTCTTCTTTCGTCGGTATTGCGCCTGCGAGTGATCCGCGATTTGTGGTTGCAGTCGTCATTCATAACCCCAAGGGTAAAAATTATTTAGGCGGCTATGTTTCAGGACCTGTATTTCGAAAGGTCATGGAAGGTACTTTGCATTTGCTGAATGTGCCGACGGATGCGGAAGTATGAAAAATATTTATCAATAACTCCTTAGTGGTTTAATACCATAAATTTATGAAATAAATTTTGGTAGTGTAAGATATGATATTAGGTGGCGTTCATTCGCCACCTATATATCACAAAGATGGCGTTACCTTTATTGACTTGATTTTAGTAAAATATTTGAATAATGAAATGGATTGTTAAGCCATAATCCAGCATAATATCCTCATGAAAATCTCTGAACTTTTACAACAAAACATCCTTTACGATAGCACGGCCCAAGGCCTTGCTTTGGATAGTCGTTTGGTAAAACCCGGAGATATTTTTTTTGCAATGCATGGCCCGCATTATGATGGGCGTGATTATATTGAAGATGCGATTCAAAAAGGGGCGGTTGCGATTGTGTCCGATGCAAAACCCCATCAAAAACCCACAAAACCTCTTTTTATAGTTCCTGAGCTAAGGCATCAGTTGAGTGGAATTGCTGCGCGATTTTATCATTATCCTGCGAAAAAACTTAAAATCGTGGGTGTCACGGGAACCAATGGCAAAACCTCTTGCACGCATTTTATTGCAGGAGCCTTACAAAAACTGAATATTCCCTGCGGTATTATTGGTACTTTAGGCATTGGTACTTACGGTCATATGCAGGCTTCAAATAGCGTTTTGACGACACCCGATGCGATTACCCTACAACAAACGTTTGCGCGTTTTCGAGATGAAGGTATTTCTCATCTGGCGATGGAGGTATCCTCACACGGACTCGATCAAGGCCGTGTAAATGAAATACCTTTTACGGTGGGGATGTTTACGAATTTAACGCGCGATCATTTGGATTATCATGGCACCATGGAAGCGTATGGCAATGCCAAAAAGAAACTATTTATTAATCCATTCTTACAATCTTCGGTCGTGAATTTTGATGATGCTTTCGGTCGAGAAATGATATCTGAAATCCAAAACCCTTATGTATATAGCATTCAAACAAAAACACCGCCAGGTCGGGCGATTATTGCAAAAAATATTCAATGTCATCATCATGGAATCAGCGCTCAGATTATGAGCCCTTGGGGTTCTTCGGATTTGCATTCTTCTTTGATCGGACAATTTAATCTCAGTAATTTATTAGGTGTTTTTACGACACTTTGTTTGTTAAAAGTCGATTTTCATGAGGCGCTTCAAGCGATTGCCACGCTCACGCCTGTGGCTGGAAGAATGGAACGTTTTGGTGGAAATCAGAAACCATTGGTTATTGTTGATTATTCTCATACGCCTGACTCTTTAGAAAAAGCTTTAAAAACACTGCGAGAACATTGTCAGGGCAAATTATATTGTGTATTTGGCTGTGGTGGCGATCGTGATCGTGGAAAACGTCCTATCATGGCTGGGATTGCCGAAAAATACGCCGATCAAGTCGTGGTGACTGATGATAATCCCCGCCAAGAAGACCCAGACGCGATTACTCAAGAAATTTTCGGTGGTTTTTCTCATCCAAATCAGGTCATTTTGCAACATGATCGTTCTAAAGCGATTCAGAACGTAATACAATATGCAAAACCTGGCGATTGTGTTCTCATTGCTGGGAAAGGTGCAGAAATGTATCAACTGATAAATGATCAAAAAATACCCTTTAGTGATGCAAAAGAAGTGGTTTTGGCTTTAGGAGATTAAGGTAATGCTCGTCTGGATTAGCGAATATTTAGCGCAATATTTTCATTTTTTTCATGTGTTTCAATATCTTACCTTGCGCGCAATTATTGGGGCTTTGACGGCATTGCTTATCGCATTGTTGATCGGCCCTATGATGATTCGACGCCTGAGTTTGTACAAAGTAGGGCAGGTCGTGCGTGACGATGGCCCACAAAGCCATTTATCCAAAAGCGGCACGCCAACCATGGGTGGATCGTTGGTATTAGTCGCCATTGCTCTTTCAACCCTTTTATGGGGAGATTTATCCAATCGCTACATTTGGTTAGTGTTATTGGTGACCATCGGTTTCGGTGTTATCGGTTGGCGTGATGATTATCTCAAATTAGTCAAAAAGAATAGCAAAGGACTTTCCGCCAGGCATAAATATCTTATGCAATCCTTAATTGGTCTTTCCGCTGCCTGCTATTTATATTTTACGGCAACATTACCTGTCGAAACACAATTAGTCTTTCCTTTCTTTAAGCATATGCTTTGGCCTCTCGGACCTTTTTTTATTTTATTGGCTTATTTCGTTATTGTGGGAACAAGTAACGCTGTCAACTTAACGGATGGATTAGATGGATTGGCCATTCTACCCGCTGTCATGGTCGCAGCCGCCCTCGGTATTTTTGCTTATGCAACCGGCAATTGGCAATTTGCGAATTATCTCGCTATTCCTTATGTCTCGGGTGCGGGCGAAATCGCTGTCTTTTGCGCGGCCTTGGTCGGGGCGGGGTTAGGATTTCTGTGGTTTAATACTTATCCAGCACAAGTTTTTATGGGCGATGTGGGCGCACTTTCTTTGGGAGCGGCGCTTGGAATTATTGCTGTCATTGTTCGACAAGAACTCATTTTATTTTTAATGGGTGGTATTTTCGTTTTAGAAACCGTGTCGGTGATTTTACAAGTCACCTCTTTCAAATTAACCGGGCGAAGAATTTTTCGTATGGCACCCATTCATCATCATTTCGAATTAAAAGGCTGGCCCGAGCCTCGTGTGATTGTCAGATTTTGGATTATTACTTTTATTTTAGTGTTATGTGGATTGGCAACATTAAAATTGCGTTAATGGAAGTATCTCCATGCAAAAAGATTTAGTGATCATTATCGGTTTAGGCGCAACGGGTTTTTCTTGTGCGGAATATTTACGTCAACGAGATATTCCTTTCGCTGTGATGGATACGCGTCCTAATCCTCCGCATCTTACCCAATTCAAAGAACGCTATCCCGATGTGCTGTTATCGCTGGGTGGCTTTGACGAAAACTTATTGGGGGTTGCATCTCAACTGATTGTGAGTCCAGGGCTTTCGTTAAAAACGCCCGCCATTGCAAAACAAATCGCGCGCGGTATTTCTGTGATCGGCGATATTGAATTATTTGCAGAAAATGCAAAGGCGCCTGTCATTGCGATTACAGGCACCAATGCCAAAAGCACAGTGACGACACTTGTGTATGAAATGGCAAAAGCGACAGGTTTGAATGCCAAAGTTGGCGGCAATTTAGGCGTACCTGCGCTCGATTTACTTGGCTCGGAGGTAGGATTATTTGTATTAGAACTTTCGAGCTTTCAACTCGAAACGACGCGGAATTTAAAACCCGCTGTTGCGACAGTTTTAAATGTGACTCCAGATCACATGGATCGTTACAATACTTTCGAAGATTATTGTCTTGCAAAAAAACAAGTGTATTCCAATTGCAAAGTCGCGGTCTGCAATCGAGATGATCCCTTCACGGATTGCGGTAACCAATTTACAAAACAAAAATTGCATTTTACCCTCGATGCCCCTCGTGATGGTGAGTTCGGTTTAATTGAAAAAAATAAAGAAAGCCATCTCGCGTTTGAAGATCAAATTTTAATGCCAGTCAATGCATTGCCCGTTCTTGGTAAGCATTATCAAGCCAATGCATTGGCAGCATTGGCGATAGGACATGGTTTTGGACTCCCTTTAAAACCCATGTTGCAAACATTGACCCAATTCAAAGGTTTACCCCATCGGTGCCAACTCGTACGGGAACGTCAAGGTGTACTTTGGTATAACGATTCTAAGGGCACCAATGTAGGTGCAACACTTGCGGCGATCGAAGGGTTGGGGAATGTCATTAAAGGAAAATTGATTTTAATTGCAGGCGGTGTAGGAAAAAATGCAGATTTTTCTCCTTTAATTTTACCTATTGAAAAATACGTGAAGACCGTCGTTTTAATTGGCGAAGCGGCACCCATTATTGCGAATGTGCTCGGTGATCGTGTTGAAGTGATCATTGTAAAAACCATGGAAGACGCGGTTTTGGCCGCAGATAAAATTGCTGATATCAATGATAGCGTATTACTTTCACCGGCTTGTGCCAGTTTAGATATGTTTGATAATTTTGAACATCGAGGGAAAGTATTTACTGAAATTGTGAATGCTATGTAAATTCAATTCCCTTTTCTCAAAGACTCTTGAGGAATGATAATTGAACTAGCGAGCATGGCAGCTTAAGGACTATGTATGTTTAACCGTTCAGAAGTCAGATCGATTGCTCCACCTATTCCCTATGATCATTGGCTTATTCTCATCGTTATCAGTTTAGTCAGTATTGGCTTATTGATGGTTGCTTCTGCCTCTATCGCTATCTCGGATCACCAACCTTTTTATTATTTGTATCGACAATTAGTCGGTCTAACCCTTGGCATTTTGGTAGGTTCTATCGTGATTCAATTTGAAATTGCGACCTGGCAAAAAATCACGGGTTTATTATTGATCGGCGTGATTTTTTTGTTAATCATCGTCTTGATTCCCGGTATTGGTCATACGGTTAAAGGAAGCGCGCGCTGGGTGGGGGTCGGACCTTTCCGAATTCAAGCTTCAGAGATTGCAAAATTTGTCGTAGTCGTTTATATTGCGGGCTATTCCTTCCGGCGTAACGCAGAAATTCAAAAAAGCATCACAGGATTTATTAAACCTCTCGGATTATTAGGCATTATATCTTTGTTATTGTTAAAAGAGCCTGATTTTGGAGCAACCGTCGTTATTGTCACGACGGCTCTTGGTATGATGCTTTTGGCCGGTATGCGTATACAACATTTTTTATTATTGTTCGTGCTGGTGGCGATTGCTTTGATAACACTTGCGATTATTGAACCGTATCGTCTGGAACGTTTAACCACTTTTTTAAACCCTTGGGAAAATCCTTACAACAGCGGGTATCAATTGACTCAATCGCTCATTGCTTTTGGCCGAGGTGGTTGGTTGGGGGTGGGTTTAGGAAATAGTATTCAAAAACTTTTTTATCTTCCTGAGGCGCATACCGATTTTGTGTTTGCAGTCATCGGGGAAGAATTTGGTTTAATCGGAGCGCTGGTTGTCATTGTCTTATTTGCTTCATTGGTATTACGTATTTTTTGGATTGGACGAAAGGCGCAGCAATTAGGCAAACATTTTGCAGGATATATGGCATACGGTTTTGGTTTATGGATTGCTATCCAATTCATGGTAAGTATCGGTGTCAATACGGGCGTTTTACCCACAAAAGGACTTACTTTACCCTTAGTAAGCTATGGGGGAAATAGCATGCTGATCAGCTGTGTATTGATCGCAATGTTACTGCGGATTGATTATGAAAATCGTACAGTTATGTTAGGATTGCGAGATGGTTAAGAATAATCGCGTATTAATAATGGCAGGCGGCACGGGCGGACATGTGTTCCCAGGGCTTGCTGTTGCAAAAAAACTTCGTGATCATGACTTTGATGTTCATTGGTTAGGTACCGAAAAGAGTCTCGAAGCACGTGTTGCGACCGAAAATCAATTTCCATTCCATGTGATTCAAATTCAAGGGGTGCGTCGGAACGGATTTAAAAATCTACTAATGGCGCCTTGGCGTTTGATGAGAGCCGTTCTTGAGGCAAAGCATATTATTCATTGCTTAGATCCTGAAGTTGTGATTGGAATGGGGGGTTTTGTGAGCGGTCCAGGTGGTATCGCCAGTTTTATTTTACGTAAAAAACTCATTATCCATGAACAAAATGCACGCCCGGGTTTTACCAATCTCTGTCTATCTAAAATTGCATCCAAAGTATTGGAAGGATTTCCCAATACTTTTAAATCTCGTCGTAATGTCTTAACAATCGGTAATCCCGTAAGGCATGAAATTGCAATTTTCGAAAATCCACAAACACGTTTGCAAGGCCGAAAATCGCCTACTCGGTTGTTAATTTTTGGTGGAAGTCTCGGAGCGGATGCCATCAATCAATTATTGCCGGAAGCTCTCGCTAAATTACCCACCGATATTCGTCCCGAGGTTTATCATCAGTCGGGAGAAATGCATTATACCCGAACAGTCCAATCGTATGCCGACCGTGGCATTAAAGCGAATGTGGTGCCTTTTATTCATGAAATGGATAAAGCCTATGCCTGGGCAGATATGGTATTATGTCGAGCGGGCGCTTTAACGATTGCAGAATTATGTGCTGCTGGATTAGGGGCTATTTTGATTCCGTATCCTTATGCTGTGGATGATCATCAAACGGCTAATGCCAATTTTATGGCAAATCATCAGGCGGCTTGGTTAGTTCAGCAAGCGAGCTTGTCGGCGGATATACTGGCCGTCATGTTAAATGAATTATGTCTTTCAGGTGAAAGACGATTAGCGATGGCTGAGGCAGCCTATCGGTTACGTACCGTCAATGCGGCGGATCAAATTTTAAACATCTGTAAGGAGATTTGTCATTGAGCTGGATATTTGAAATGGGACGTGTGAAACATATTCACTTTGTCGGAATTGGTGGCGTAGGTATGGCTGGCATTGCAGAAGTGTTACTTAGCCAAGGTTATCGAGTTTCAGGCTCAGACTTATCAGATAATAGTTTAACCAAACGTTTAACTTCTATAGGGGCTGATATTTATCAAGGTCATGACCCCAGTTATATCAAAAATGCAGATGTTGTTGTACGTTCTTCAGCGGTCGATGTGGACAATGTCGAACTCACGGCTGCGCGTGAGAATCGTATTCCCATTGTCGCTCGTGCCGAAATGTTAGGCGAACTTATGCGTTTTCGTTATGGAATCGCGATTGCCGGTACACATGGTAAAACAACCACGACCAGTTTGGTTACCAGTATTTTAACCGAAGAAGGAGTGGACCCCACTTTTGTCATTGGCGGACGTTTGAATAGCGCAGGAAGTAATGCACGTTTAGGGGCCAGCCGCTATTTGGTCGCCGAAGCAGATGAAAGTGATGCCTCGTTTTTGTATTTAAAACCCATGATTTCTGTCGTTACTAATATTGATGCCGATCACATGGGAACTTACCACGGAAATTTTGATGAATTACGTGAAGCATTTATAGAATTTTTACATCGGCTACCTTTTTATGGTTTGGGGGTACTTTGTTTGGATGATCCAGAGGTTAAAAATATTCTTCCTCAAATCGCGCGACCCTATTGTACGTATGGTTTTGATGAAGATGCTGATTTTCGTGCGACATTGGTTGTGCAGTCTGGCACAAAAATGCATTTTGTCGCAGAGCGTCGTCACCATAACAAAATTGAAGTCACATTAAATCTGCCAGGTAAACACAATGTATTGAACGCCTTGGCCGCAATTGCAGTAGCCACAGAATTAAAAGTTTCCGATCAAGCCATTCAACGTGCTCTCGAGAATTTTTCGGGCATTGGACGACGATTTCAAATTTACGGTGATTTTGTTTTGGAAAAAGGTGGCAATGTTACATTGATTGACGACTACGGTCATCATCCGCGAGAAATTGCAGCCACTATTCAGGCGGCAAGACAAAGTTGGCCGACAAGACGATTTGTCATGGTTTATCAACCGCATCGTTACACACGTACGCGTGATTTATTCAAAGATTTTTGCCAAGTACTTTCGAATCCCGATGTTCTTTTATTATTAGATGTCTATTCGGCAGGCGAGTCTTTTATTGAAGGCGCAGATGGTTTGTCACTTTCTAAAGCGATTGCCATGAATACCTCAACCCCACCGATTTTTGTCGAAGAACATCAGCGATTGGCGGATATTTTACAAAATGAATTACGCGATGGGGATGTTTTATTAATGCAAGGGGCTGGTAATATCGGTATGCTTGCCTCTCATCTTGCTGCGTCAGGTCTTCGAGAATCGGTACCTGTCAAAGTAAGCGCTTAGATAGTATTTCATATTCGAAACGTGTATGATAAACCTAGCAGCTTTTAGGTAGACATTACGGATGATGATCAGTCGAGTTGCAAAAAATTATAAGGACTTAAAATTTTCATGGAGATGGACGGTAAAAATATTTTCTTTTGCCGTGTTTTTTTATTGCCTTTCTTTTTGCATACATCAAATTCGTAGCGGTAATTATTTTCCCATTAAAGAAGTGAAAATTGCGGGTGTGAATTATACCGATCACACTGAAATCCAGAAAGTTTTAAAACCTTTAGTGAATCAAAATTTTTTCAAAATCCAAGTCGATCAAATTCAATTCCGTCTATTGCAATTTCCTTGGGTATCCGAAGTCGCAGTTCGTCGTGTATGGCCAGAAAGTATTAATATTCAAGTCGTCGAAAAAACTTCTCTTGCTAAATGGAACGATACAGGATTATTAAGTACCACGGGTGAAATTTTTAATCCCAAAAAAAATACTTATCCACCTAATTTGCCGCAATTTAAAGGCCCACCTGGGACACAAATGCAAATGTTAAATTATTATGACATTATTGATAGTTTAATTGCGCCTTTAGAATGTAAGATTGTCGAATTAGAATTGACCGATGCGCATGCTTGGCATATGACGCTTTCAAATGGAATAAAAATAAATTTGGGATACAAAGATATCTTGACTCGGATGGGGCATTTTGTGAAAGTGTACCCGAAAATTGTTGGAAGTCGTGCATCTCGTGTAGAATACATTGATTTACGCTACTCAAATGGGCTCGCGGTACATTGGAAAACTTAAACATTTTATTTAATTTGGAATGACGAAGATGGCAAAGAAGCCAAATAAAGATTTAATGGTAGGCATCGATATCGGTACTTCAAAAGTCGTCACGATTGTGGGCGAAGTGAATACCGACGGAAAATTAAATATTATTGGTTTGGGTTCGCATCCTTCGCAAGGGTTGAAGCGAGGGGTCGTGGTGAATATTGAAGCGACTGTACAATCCATTCAGCGCGCCGTTGAAGAAGCGGAGCTCATGGCAGGTTGTCAAATTTATTCTGCCTATACCGGTATTGCAGGGAGCCACATTCGCAGCATTAATTCAAATGGTATTGTTGCGATTCGTGATAATGAAGTGACACAAACCGATGTCGATCGCGTGATTGATGCTGCGAAAGCGGTCGCGATTCCTGCAGACCAAAAAATTCTACATATTTTACCCCAAGAATTTAAAATCGATAGCCAAGATGCCATTCGTGAACCCATTGGTATGTCTGGTGTTCGACTCGAAGCCAAGGTGCACATTGTGACGGGCGCCGTGAATGCAGCACAAAATATAGTTAAATGTCTTAAACGCTGTGGACTGACAGCTAGCGATATCGTGCTTGAGCAATTTGCTTCAAGCCAATCTATTTTATCTGATGATGAAAAATGTTTGGGGGTGTGTTTAATCGATATTGGGGGTGGAACCACGGATATTGCATTATTTACCGAAGGTTCTATTCGCCATACCTCGGCCATCCCCATTGCAGGGGATCAAGTGACGAATGATTTGGCGATTGCATTACGTACACCTACGAGAAATGCAGAAGATATCAAAATTAAATACGCTTGCGCTTTACAAGAGCATGCAGATGCGGATTATATGATCGATATTCCGGCCATAGGGGATCGTCCTCAGCGTCAAGTTTCTAAAAGATTTATCGCTGAAGTGGTAGAAGCACGTTATGAAGAATTATTTACCTTGGCCTACGATGAATTACGTCGCAGCGGTTTAGAAGATTCAATGGTGGCGGGTATTGTTTTAACAGGCGGTGCATCCAAAGTTGAAGGCGCAGTTGAACTTGCAGAACGTATTTTTAAAATGCCTGTTCGTGTAGGCGCGCCCCATCATGTCACCGGGTTAACGAATATTGTGAATAATCCTATTTATGCAACCGGGGTTGGATTATTATTATATGGAATGCAACAACGCGATGGCCAGCGTGATGGTTTAGGTCAACCGACGATTAAATCATTATGGGGCCGAATGAAAGGTTGGTTCCAAGGAAATTTTTAATTAGGCAAAGTATTTTTATAGGAGTCATACATGTTTGAATTAGCAGATACGAGTCCGCAAAACGCAGTGATCAAAGTCGTCGGTGTGGGGGGCGGAGGTGGAAATGCAATCGAACATATGATGTTAGGCTCAATTGAAGGCGTCGAATTTATTTGTGCAAATACCGATGCACAAGCATTAAAAAAATCCTCTGCGAATACCTTAATCCAATTAGGTGAAAGTATTACGCGTGGATTGGGTGCAGGCGCTAATCCTGAAATTGGCCGAAAATCGGCAGAAGAAGATCGCGAACGTATCAAAGCGGCATTGAGCGGCGCAGATATGATTTTTATCACAGCAGGTATGGGCGGTGGTACGGGAACAGGAGCCGCTCCTATTTTTGCGCAAGTTGCAAAAGAACTAGGGATTTTGACGGTCGCAGTGACGACCAAGCCTTTTACCTTTGAAGGTAAAGTTCGTATGCAAGTGGCCGAAAAAGGTATTGCAGATTTGAGTCAGTACGTGGATTCTTTGATTACCATTCCAAATAATAAATTATTGACCGTGTTGGGTAAAAACGTGACACTCGTCAATGCATTCAAGGCGGCTAACGATGTATTGAGAGGTGCAGTGCAAGGTATTGCTGAACTGATTACACGTCCTGGTTTGATCAATGTCGATTTTGCCGATGTTCGTACAGTGATGTCAGAAATGGGAATGGCCATGATGGGTACGGGCGTGGCTTCCGGCGAAAATCGTTCACGACTTGCTGCAGAAGCGGCAATTTCCAGTCCATTATTAGAAGATGTGGATATGACAGGTGCGAGAGGCGTACTTGTCAATATTACTGCAGGTCTTGATATGTCGATTGGCGAATTCGAAGAAGTGGGCGATGCGATCAAAAATATTATGTCCGAAAGTGCAACCGTTGTCGTGGGTACTGTGATTGATCCCGAATTACGGGATGAAGTGCGCGTAACGGTGATTGTGACAGGACTGGGTCGCAAACAACCCGCAGTGCCTGTGACTCGTATCTCTGATGTTTTGAAAAAAGAAGATGGCAATATTGATTATCAATCCTTAGAAAAACCCACCGTGATGCGCAAGCAAATGGGCACTGCCTCAATGGCGGGTACAACCGTGAATTCTACCGCCAATTTGAATACCCCAAAGCCAACCTCAGGGACTTCATTACACCACGAGTTAGACTATCTTGATATTCCTGCATTTCTTCGAAGAAAAGAAGAAGTAGTTGAATAAAACAAAATATATATTGTCCTATTGCGAGTCCAACGTTTTTTGGTACAGACGTGGACCCGCAATGACAAATTTTCTTATTTCCTACGAGTATTGGAATTTTTGTGATAAGTCAATAAGGTAACGCCATCTTTGTGATATATGTGATATATAGGTGGCGAATGAACGCCACCTCATATCTTACCCTACCAAAATTTATTTCATAAATTGATGGTAGTGGTATTAAACCACTGATAAATTCCATTCATCTTTTCACTATAATTTTCAATAAGTTATAAATTAATCTTATTCTAGGTTATAATGAAGGAGAAAGAAGGCTTAGGAGAAGGAGGAGTTATGAAAAAAACTAAAGCTTCTACGAAAAAAGCCAAAAAAATAACAAAACCTATGGCTAAAAAACTCACTGCAAAAACCAAAAAAAAACCGGCAAAAAAAGCCAAGTCGGTATCAAAAAAGAAAACACTGAAACCTCGAAGAACGGAAGTAAAATCTAAAAAAACGGGATTGAAAGCTCGCAAAAGTAAACCCAAAAAATCATCACAGAGTTCTTTTAAAAGTCAGACACCAGCAAAACCCATTTTTAAGAAAAATCCAAATGGCATGAATCATTTCCAACAATGTGTGGTGTTAGCCGCATTGATTAATCAAAAAAGACGCGCAAATCAGGCATTTCAAAGTATTCCGCTTCCAGAAATTACCTCTCCTTTGCTCGCCTCACTTCGGGAATATTTGGGTCAATATACATTTTCTTCAGAAGATATACAGAATGGACTGGATGATTTGGCGCACGCTGATATTTTTGTAAAAACTTTTCCGGTAAAAGATGCGGACGTGCCTGTTGAGTGCACCGTTTATGGTAATCCTCAAAAAATGATGGCGCAATTACTTGATTTGGCAGGCCCAGAAGCGAGAAAGATTATTTTTTTAAAAGATGATGGAAATCGTTTGTCCATTCATCGTACCACATTAGAAAAATATGCTTTAAAAACGGGACAGATTGAGAGTCACCCTCTTCATCATGATATGCCCAATTTTATGAGCCATGAATCCACGCATCGTGAAATTTTGCATCAAATTAATCAGCGTACGAATCCAAAATATTTTGGTCAAGAACATCCGCAAAATTTTTCGACAAAACAAAGAAGAGGGCGGGGTTGATCAAATATCCCCCATAGCCTATACTAAATCACCCTCTTTGTAAAAAATGTAGGGTGGAGGAGACATTATCCACCCTACAAAAAAGCGGGATTTTGATCACAAATGCTAAAGGCCTCCAAACCACATGAAAAAACCTCTTCTTCTGACTTTCATCACGTTGGTTATATCGTTTTATTCCTGCATGATTTTCCCCATGATCCATGTGGTTGCGGCAGAAAATATGTACGGAAACATCGCAAAACAGATAGGGGGTGATTATGTTCAAATGGTGAATATTCTCAATAACCCATCACAAGATCCGCACTTATTTTCAACGACACCATCGATTGCAAAAGATATCGCAACGGCAGATATCATTGTTTATAATGGCGCAGATTACGACCCTTGGATTATCCCATTGCTAAATCAACAACAGAAAAAAATCATTAACATAGCGGAACTCGCGAAAATTCCCTCAGGCCATAATCCTCATCTTTGGTATTCACCCGTCATTGCCCCCTTGTTTGCTAATAAGATCAAGGACTTGTACGTGGAAATTGACGTTCAACATCAAAAAATATTTGAAGAAAATTATCAACAATTCGATCAAGCGTATCAAAAGATTTTTTCAAAAATAGCTGAAATCAAAAAACGTTTCAAAAATACGCCCGTGATTGCAACAGAATCGGTATTTAATGAAATGGTCGAAAGTTGTGGTTTAATCATGCGAGGGAAAGATTTTCAGATGAAAATGATGAATGATATTCCGCCTTCCATTTCGGATGTGAAATCTTTCGAAAATGATTTGCGACAGCACCAAGTACGCGTATTGATTTACAATGAACAAGTTTTTAATCCTTTAACGAAAAAAATGTTAGATATTGCAAAAGAAGAAAACATTCCTATCGTGGGTGTGACTGAAATGATGCCTGCTCATATCAACTTTATTGACTGGATCTTAAAAGAATTAAATGACCTCCAAAAAGCTCTAGAAGGAAATGTAGGGAAATGATTGCGATTGAAACACGTCATCTCACGCTTGGATATCAAAAACATCCTATTGTAGAAAATATTGATTTAAGCATTCAAAAAGGTGAGTTTATTGCGATTTTAGGTCCCAATGGTGCTGGTAAAAGTACCTTTTTACGATCATTGCTAGGATTAGCAAAACCGATATGCGGCGAAATATTTTTATTCGGTGAAAAACCTGGCTGCCATAATAATCGTATTGGTTATATGCCTCAAGCTCGTCATCATGTTTCTATTGCGAATTTAACCAGCCGCGCAATGTTGGAGGCCGTCTATCAGGGACTTCGTTTTGGTATTTCTTTCGAATCTAAAAACAAAAATCAAGAAATTTCTCGCGTGTTACATTTAGTGAAAGCAGAAGCGCTTGGGAAGAAACCTATTCAACAATTATCAGGTGGAGAAAAACAGAGAATTCATTTGGCCCAAGCACTTTTAGGAACGCCAGAGCTTTTATTATTAGATGAACCACTTTCGAATCTAGATCCCCATTTTCAAGACACTTTTATCCATATTTTAGAAAATATTAAAAATCAATTAAAAGTGACCATTTTATTAACCGCACATGATCCTAATCCTTTATTAAATGTCATGAGTCGCGTGTTATTTTTTGCAAAGGGTAAGTTTTTGATTGGCAAAGCAGAAGATATTATGACAAGTGAGAGATTAAGCACATTATATGATACACCGATTGATGTTATTCAATATAACGAACGTTTATATGTTTTGGGTGATGGACATAATATTTTAGGACAAGGAGCGCATCACCATGATTAGTGCGTTAATGTCAATGTGGGATTATGAATTCATGCGTCACGCATTGTTTGCGGGCACCATTGCAGCCATTATTTCCGGCATGGTGGGTTATTTTGTCATTATTCGACAATTATCTTTTGCAGCGCATGCATTAGGGCATATTGGTTTTGCTGGCGCAAGCGGGGCTTTATTATTGGGCCTCACGCCGATGACAGGACAGTTAATATTAACCGTTTTGGCGGCGAGTGGAATGGGCGCGCTGGGTCCGCGCATTAATAAAAGTGATATGGCAATCGGTGTCATCTTGTCGTTTTGTTTAGGTCTTGGCACTTTATTCTTGCATATTTATAATGGTTATGCAGGCCAGGCATCCATTATTTTATTTGGAAATTTATTGGGGGTCTCTTCAAAAGATATTTCGCTCATGTTTCTTTTGATGCTACTTTGCATCGTTTCCATCTTAGTATTATCTCGTCGCTTGTTATTCAGTAGTTTGGAACCTGAGCTCGCTTCTGCTAAAGGTATTTCGTTATCTGCAATATCCATTATTTTTTTAATGATTGTGGCTATTGCCGTGACGCTTGCAAGTCAAGTAGTGGGTGTCATTTTGGTATTTACATTGGTTATTGGTCCTCCTGCCATTGCCGTTCAATTAACACATCACTTTGCGAGCGGAGTTTTATTAAGTATTGTACTTTCTGTATTAATCGTTTGGATAAGTATTTTTATTTCTTATTTGACAGATTATCCCATTAGTTTTTTAATCAGCGCATTGGTGTTTTTTATCTATATTTTGAATGCTTTTCGCTTTTCATGGATTTTTCAGAAATAAGATTTAAGAATATCATAGTTATCCGAAATTGACGCGAGCTTAAATCCCTGTCTGATTTTACGCCTTTTGATGAGATGCGTTAACTCATCTCATCAGATAGCTTTTTTATCTTTCATTTTAAATAATGCATTTAATTGTGCTTCGATGATCTACGATCTTTTTTAATACCATCAATAATATGAACGGTGGCAACTTTATCTCTCTCTACTTCATGATATTTTTTTCTTTTAGCAACGGGCACTATTTATTGATGTGGTGCCGCATGCATTGAGTTATCATCCCGCAAGATATCACTTTTTAATTCTTTTACTTTGTTAAAAGCTTTATCTGCATTTTCTTGATCATTCTTTGCAAGATAAAGCCTCCCTAAAATAAACCAGCCTTGCGCATCGTCGGGATTTTCAGCTAATTTCTTATGTATTCGAATAATCATTCCATCGATACCACCTAAGTGGTTCATTTGTGCCAATAATTCATAATGTTTCCGACCTTTGACAAGCCAGGTTTTTAAATGACCCGAAGACACCAAACTAAAATATAAAGTTAAAGAAAAAATCACCATAAAACTCGAAATAATAAAAAAACTTTTTGAGAAAATGGTTTTATTTCTGATAAAGGGAATTGTAATGAATAAAATTCCTGTCAATAGTATAACAAATATCAAACTGTAAAATACGAACATTACTATCATCTTCTTTGTTTATAAATATAATAAAATAAATAAAAAACGCTAGTTATTAATAATAAAATAGGTCCAAACCAGAGTCCAAAAGTAAGCATATTCAAGGGCGGCCGATAAAGAATAAAATTCCCATAACGTTCGACTAAATAATTAATAATTTCTTTGTCAGCCATTCCTTCGTTTATTTTGAGATAAATTTGATTTCTCAAATCTATCGCGAGGGGCGCATTCGATTCCGCAAGATTTTGATTTTGACAAACTAAGCATCGGAGATTCGTTGTCAGTTGGTCGAAACGTTTTTTTTGCGATAAATCTTCAAAAGAATAAAAATCTTGTAATGCAAATATAGGCGTTGTGAAAAATAATAAAATCAATACCCATCGCAGAATCATTAGGTTTCCATTTCTAGTTTACGAATAAGAGGTTGAATTTCACGTTCCCATATTTCCATTGATAATGCACCAATATGTTTATGTCGAATAATGCCTTTTTTATCGAGAATGAACGTTTCCGGTGTTCCATACACACCCCAATCGATGGCAACTTTACCTTCAGGATCAAATGCAATAATTTGATAAGGATTTCCTAAAATAGATAACCATTTCCGCGCTTTTTCTGCATCATCTTTATAATTTAAACCGTAAAGCATAAGATCATGATGATTCGATAATTTTAATAAAAATTCATGTTCTTCTTTGCAAGTGGCGCACCAAGTTGCCCAAACATTGACGAGTGTTAAATGACCGATAAAATCTTTATTCGAGGTTTTTTTATGAAGATCTGTCAGTTGATCAACATGAAAAGAGGGTGCCGATTTTCCGATCAAAGGCGAGGGAATGAGATTGGGGGGGCGAGATAATCCACCCCATAAAATAATAGCTATAACAATAAAAATGAGTAAAGGCATGATAAACTTAAATGGTTTCATGTTTTTCTTTCCTTGTAAAAATTGATAAAAGCCCACCAATAACGAGTAAAAATCCCCCCAACCAAATCCAACGTACACAAGGCTTGTAGTAAATTCGGACCGACCAACTTCCATCTTCAAATGCATTTCCTAATGCAATATAAAGATCACGAAAGAGATTATAATGAATGCCAGGTCGACTTAAGGTTTGATCATGACTTTTATAAATACGCTGTTCAGTCGATATTTGGTTTTTTTGGACAGAAAAATTTGCCCTTAAACTTTTATAATTAACCGCATCATTTTTTTGAAGATTCGAAAAAATAAATGCATAACCGGCAAGATTAACGGATTCACCAACGGCCATTTTAACTTGACGTTCTTCACTATAGGATTTATTAATAGTGACGCCTAATACAAAAATCCCAACCCCAAGGTGTGCAATAATCATAGACCAGCGTTTGTAAGAAAGGGTTTTTCGAAATTGATAAGCATATTGTAAGGTTGCTAAAATAATCCATATGCCAATCGAAATACCGATGTAGGCCAGTATCTTAAAAGGAAAACCACACAGCAATGGCGCAAATATTCCAATAATAAAACTGAATAAAAAATTTATCCGTATTTTTTTAAGTAAAGAAAAAAACGATTCTTGCTTCCATTTGATGTAGGGTGCCATTCCCATCAATAACAATAATGGCAACATGATAGGCATAAATACGATATTAAAATAAGGTTCACCGACGGAAAGCTTTGCAAGACCTAAACTATCGAGAATGATAGGATATAAGGTTCCGAGAATAATCGTTGCCATCGCAATTAACAAAATAACGCTATTCATTAATAATGCGGTTTCTCGCGAAAATAAAGCAAATTGTGGTGTTTGATAAAAACGATATATGCGAATACTATAAAGTAAAAACGCGCCGCCAATCACGAAAGTTAAAAATGCTAATAAAAATATTCCTCGCGCAGGATCGTTAGCAAATGCATGTACCGACACTAACACACCGGAACGCACGAGAAAAGTCCCGATTAAACTTAAGCTAAAAGTAATGATAGCGAGTAACAAAGTCCAACCTTTAAAAACGTCTCTTTTTTCTGAAACGATTAAACTATGAATGAGGGCGGTTGCTGAGAGCCATGGTAAAAATGAGGCATTTTCGACAGGATCCCAAAACCACCATCCTCCCCAACCTAATTCGCGATAAGCCCACCAACTTCCTAACACAATTCCACAACCTAAATATCCCCATGGAATGATGATCCATGGACGTAAGGTGATTACCCAATTTTTATCAAATTTTCCTTCGATTAATGCGGCAATCGCAAATGCAAAACCGACAGCAAAACCCACATAACCTAAGTATAAAGAGGGTGGGTGGAAAAGAAGTCCTGGATCTTGTAATAAGGGTGTTAAATCATTTCCGACAATGAGTTGGGTCGGAAAATCTCGTTGAAAAGGGTTGGAAGTTAATAATAAAAAAGTAATAAATCCTGCATTTAAAAAACCGAGGACCATGAGTATTTTTGAAAATAAACTTTGTGATAAATTTTTATTAGAAAACAATGAGAATGCCAAGGTCCAAAAACCAATAATGAGACACCATAATAATAAAGAACCCTCATGTCCTCCCCAGCTGGCAGAGATTCGATAAACTAAAGGTAATAAATGATGAGAGTGTTCCCGAACGTACACAACCGTCATATCATTGATAATAAAACTCATGATTAATGTTAGCATCGCAATAGATAAAAAAGTAAATTGTCCAATGACAGATGCTTTTGTTAATTGAAAAAAGGTCTCGTGGGTTTTTGAGAAAAGCCTATAAAATGGCAAGAAAAATTGTATTAATGCAAAAGCGAGTGCAAGAATTATCGAAAAATTACCGAACTCAGGTATCATGTTTTTTCACTTTCCTTTTCCCATTTTTGCGTAGGCGAAAATCCGTTGATGGTATATTTTACTTCGGATGGATCTGCGAGTGCATGGAGCTCGGTTGTAGCGCTCGAATGATCGTTTTTTTCTAAAGATTTTGGCATATATTTTTCATCGTGTTTTGCGAGCACTTGATTTGCCATGAGTATATGATTTTCGCCTAATTTTCCGGTCACAACAACCGTTTGTCCCTCGCGAAATAAATTGGGTAATATTCCATGATACTGCACATATAATTCATTTTTCCGATCTGTGATGACGAATGAAACTTTCTCGCCTTTTTTATCATATTGAACGCTTTTGTCTTTCACATATCCCCCAATGCGAATAGCTTTATTGAGTGGAACATTTTGATGGATTAATTCCGTTGGGGTATAAAATAAATTAATATTTTGTTTTAATGCGAAAAGAGTGAATCCTGTCGCTATAAATAATAAGGATAATATTCCTAGAATGGTGAATAATTTTCTTTTTTGTTTATAATTCATGATATTCTTTTTCAGAAAAAAATTTTTTTACAATTTTATGAGCGCGTTTTTTTTCAAATAAAGCCAAAAAAACATTGAAACCAAAAATGAAAAAAGTCGCCAAATAAGCTGGCCAAACATAGCAGCCAAATCCACCCATATGGATTATTTCAGAGAAGTGCATAATAACTCCTTCACCCAACTGGATTTTATTTCACGTAATAAAATTTGTTGGCGCATGCGTAACATTAAAATCAATGCATAAAACAACATAAAAGCCACTAACATCGAAAGTAAGGGATATAACATAGCAGGAGCGATCGAAGGAGTATCCCATTTACTGATAGTGGGTCCTTGATGTAATGTGTTCCACCAAATCACAGAATAGTGAATGATCGGTAAATTAATGACCCCCACAATTGCGAGAATGCTACTTGCACGATCGCGACTATCTGCGTTGGGGATGACAGATTGTAAAGCAATAAAACCAAAATAAAGAAATAATAAAATAAGCACCGAAGTTAAGCGCGCATCCCAGATCCACCATGTTCCCCACATGGGTTTCCCCCAAATGGATCCTGTGATGAGTGCAAGGGCTGTGAAAGAAGCCCCAATGACGGCACTCGAAGACATGGCAATGGCGGCGATTTTTAATCGAAAAACTAAAGTCAGTATGCCGCATACTGCCATTATGAAATAGATAGCCATTGCGGTTATTGCACTTGGTACATGAACATAGATAATGCGAAAACCATGACCTTGTTGATAATCTTCGGGCGCTAAAAATAACCCTGCAATGCACCCATACGTAAAAAAAATGATAAATCCTAATAAAAACCAGGGAATACATTTTTTACTGAATGGATAAAATGATTTTAATGATAATAATTTTGTAAAAAAAATCATTTATTGATTTACTCCAATTTTTAATGCCATTCCCGTCAATAACGGTGCGAATGCAAGAGTTACAAATAAAATAGCAGCCATAAGAGCGAAATAAGCCACTAGAGGTTGATTGGCTTCTGCTACCTGTATCGTGCCTGTTCCAAAAATTAATATCGGAATGTAAAATGGCATGATTAAAATGGGCAATAAGAAACCATGATGACGAATGCCAATCAACAATCCTGCGCCTATTCCTCCAATCAAACTAAAAACCGGCGTACCTAACAGCAGAGTGATGATCAATACACCTTGTTCTTTCGCGGACAAGTGTAACAAAAAGCCTAGTATCGGGCTAATCAAGATAAGCGGAAGGGCATGTGTAGTCCAATGGCTTATGACTTTGCAAAATACGATAAATGTTAAAGAGTGATGGCTCTGTAATAAAATATCTAGAAAACCATCCTCGAGATCATTGCGAAAAAGATTTCCCATCGAAATAATCATAGCGAGCATGGCAGCAATCCAAATAATGGAGGGAGCAATGGTTTGTAATAGTTCTGCATCGGGCCCGAGCGCCAGAGGAAAAAAACAAACGACAATGACAAAAAAAAGTAGGGGAGTCGCCCAAGAAAAAGCTTGTCTCAGTGTGATTTTTATTTCGCTTTGAATCAATAAAAAATAGGACCTCAATGTCGATCTCCTAATTGAAGATTTTTTATTGAATTTTTTAATATTAAGGGTTGATGAGTAGCGATAACAACCATTCCTTCTTTGTTCAGATGTTTTTCAATGGAGGCAGATAACCAATCTTGTCCTTTTTTATCCAACGCACTCATAGGTTCATCCAAAAGCCATATTTTGCCAGGGTTCAATAATATTCTTGTCAAACTGACGCGACGTAATTGTCCTAGGGATAGGTATTGGACCTGCTTTTGGAGCAAAAGCTGAATTCCCGCATCAAATCCATGCTCGCTCAGACGGGAATCTATACAAATGGATTCCCGCCTTTGTGAGAATGGGTCTGCTGTCAATGTTGAACTCAATTCAAGATTCTCTTTAACCGTTAAATAAGACTTAAGCGCATTTCTATCTGAAAGATAACGCATGACTCTTTTATAGGAATCATCTTCTTTAAAAATACATCTATTTTCCCAATAAACCGATCCTTCATGAGGCTGAATAAACCCAGCCAAAATACGTAGCAAGGTTGATTTTCCACTTCCATTTGCCCCTTGTATTTGTAAAATCTCACCGGGATATAATGTAAAATTCAAATTTTCAAAAAAATATCGATCGTCACGAGAAAAAGTGAGCTCTTTAATGATCAAAGTCGGTGTCAACATGAAATTACAATATTTTATTTGTCATGAAAAATATCATGAATAAAAGGCTTAACATCGCAAATCCCAGCATTGCCAGGGATTGACGTCTCAATAAACATGTTGAAAAATACACAAAAAGAAGCCAACTTGCAATAAAAATTGGAAATCCAATGACGCTTACCATGACCCATTTTTCATGAAAATTATAATGTTTTAAGCTTATCATAGTAAAACCCATTAAAAGCTGAAGCAAAGAAAAAGGAATAATGATACGAAATAAATGTTTGTGGAGAAATGGAATGGAGGCTTGAGGATTTTTTGCCCAACGATAAATATCCTCTATCAGCGTGATGCACAAGATACTTGCAAATAGAAAATGGAGAATTTTAAGAAAATCATAAAAATAAAGCATGGCGGATCTTAACATTTTTTTTTTAGAATGTCGCGAAAGAGCGCATCATCCGTCAAATTTGGGCGTCAGAGGAGAGTTTTTTTCAATTTCAGCATTGAATTTATCTAAATCTGAAGAAAATGTAAGAATCGAAAGACCCGATGTGCGTGGCGTTTCAGAACCCGAACTCATTGAAAAACTACTCTGTGAATGATCCCTTGGACTGACCTTTGGCGTTGGCAATGGGGTGGGATGAGGGGTCTCTAAAATAGAAGAAGGGAAACTTAAATTTTCCCCGCATGCTGAGGTGGGAGTTACGCTTGGAGTAGGAGCCGGTGTCTCATGGAGAATGTCAATCTCATCTGATTTAATCGAGGGTTTTTTCCATATAAATAAACGATACAATTTTGTTTTTTTTGAAGGATCGATTGTTAAATAGTAGTCATTTTCGAGGTATCCATTTTTTGAAATAAAATTGGAATTTTTCTTTTCGTAATTTTCTTTGAATGCCTGAGAAAATTTTGGCGCATTCAAAATAAATACAGCTCCTGTTTTTGGTAATGATTTGAGATCAGTGATACCTGTCATTTTTTGATATTTTTCGCTTTTTATAAAGTCGGATACGTCCATCATTAATAAGGATCCACCTGCAGAAAAAGCAAAATACGCGATTTTTTTTAATCCTTCGCCTTTACCACCTGTCTCTTTTTTTTCTCCGGTTAAAGTGATTTCTTTTTCAGAATGGATTTTATTTTCTCTGGATAAAAAATTTGTTTCACTTTCGGGTTGAGTGAAATCGAAATGAGGAGCAAATAACTTTAAGTAATATAAACATTTCTCAGAATCCAAAACTTGAGCGCGATCTGGATTTTTTAAATAATCTTTTAAGCCTTTGCCATCATCGATTAATGTCATTGTCACAGTTTCAGCTTCTTCATGAATAAAAGCATGAATATGCTTAACGCCGGCATCCAAAGCATTTTTGATCATCTCATAAATAAAAAATTCATTATAGAGGAGAAAAACAGCAGGGGATAATTGAATATTTTTCACATGCGTTTCGAAATATTTCTTCAGGTTTTCAGCGGTATTTTTAGATATTAGTTTTCGTAAATGTCCTTTAAGAATATTTTCTAATTCTTTTTTCACTAATAATTGAATATTAATTTGAAATTCTAATGATTTGAAATGCTGATTTTTTTCCAAAAAACGATCTTCTAAAGATTTTTCTAATGTCTTATCAAGATATTTTTGTAAATTCTTTTTTAAATCTGATAATTGCTGGTCAACCGAATAAGGGTTTAAATTTGTCTTAAGAATATTTTCAAAGTTCCATAAAGAAAAACGTGGCGCGGACATAAATGCATCTCTAAATCGAAAAACAATGCTAGATTATAGCACAAACACTTAGTTTTGGTATAAAAATAGATCAAAACAAAAAGGTGGATTTTGTTACTGCATCATGACTGATGAGCAAAAGAATCGTCATTAAAAGTATATACATCATCATCGTATGTTTAGTTTTGTTTAAAAATAGAACAATACAGACAAAAAATCCTAGCAGTAGATAAGCCGCCATAATCCAAGCGGTATGAAATGTAAAATGTTTTGGGTAAATCAAGATACTGCCGGAAAGTAGCGCAATAAAGCTCAACAATAAGAGAGTTTTTTGTAGGAAAGGATGTTTTGTGACGGTTGTCAGAGATAAAAAAACAGCCCCGAATAAACCGAGAGCTGTTAATATGTGCAAAAATTTAACAATATGAACGACCATCACATCCAATAAACAAATACAAATAATAATAACCAAACCACGTCAACAAAATGCCAGTACCAAGCGACCGCTTCGAAAGCAAAATGATTATGCGGATGAAAATCACGAATAAACATACGATATAAAATGACAATGAGGCCAATAGTACCAATGGTGACATGTAAGCCATGGAAGCCGGTCAACATAAAGAAAGTTGTGCCATAAATACCGGATGCGAGAGTGAGTCCTTTTTCTAAATAGGCTTCACCATATTCAAAAGCTTGCATACATAAAAAACTTAATCCTAATAAAATCGTCATGAGTTGGAAAGAAAGCATGATTTTGCGACGATTTTTTAATAATGCCCAATGTGCGACTGTAATTGTCGCGCCACTTGTTAAAAGAATTAAGGTATTTAAAGCGGGAATTCCCCAGGTATTCATGACAGATTCCGGTCCCGCATAAAGGGCAGGGTTCGGATTATGTAATAATGGCCAAGTCGCTTTAAATGCTGGCCAATCCACAATATGACTAATATCTTGAGTGCCGCCTAGCATGGGTATAACAATCACTCGGACGTAAAATAACGCGCCAAAAAAAGCACCAAAAAACATCACTTCTGAAAAGATAAACCAGCACATCCCCCAACGAAAAGACCGATCCACTTGTCTGTTATCTAATAAGCCTGCGCGATTTTCTCGAATGACTGTCCCAAACCAGCCATAGATTAAATAAAACAGCATGCAAAGACCGAAGAACATTAAATAAGGGCCAAAGCTTGATTGATGCATCCAATTGGCAGCGCCAGAGACTACGCAAATTAAAGCGATGCAACCTTTTAAAGGCCAACTGCTTGGCGCTGGTAAATAATATCCTTTCGCTGATTTATGTGTCATTTTTACCCCTACCACAGACTATAATCATTGTTTGAGCTTTCAGTCATCATATATTTGACGGCGGCTTTAATATCCGCATCTGTGCAAGTGGCACAACCCGCATGCGGTGGATGACCCTTTCGACCCGTAATCGTATCTAAATAAGTATTAATAAAACCCGCGTTGACCATGGGTTGCCAAGCGGCTTTATCACCTATACGTGGGGCATTTTTGAAATTGTTAGAGTGACAAACGCTACAATTTTCTTCATAAATATGTTTGCCATCTTCGAGTGTCAGTTTTTTCAGCTGTTGAATAACTTCGACTTTTTTACCCGCGACTGAGGCAATCATATAGTCGACAGCAAGTTTAATATCATTATCATCGCAAGAATAACAAGTGCCTTTAGCGGGCATTCCGTCAATCCCTTTGAGAGCATTTTCGTATATTTTGTCGAATCCATGTTTTAAAGGTTCGCTCCAGCTCGCAGGATCGCCATATTTAGGTGCGCCACCTGCACCAGTCGCATGACATCCTTCACAATAACTTTGATAAACTACTTCACCGACACCACCTTTCCCAGGTTTCGGCTTGGGCGGGGTTTTGCTTTGCACGGACTTCACGTACGTTGCAATCGCAAGTAAATCTTCGTGTGTTAAATATTTCAGACTGTTAAGATTGGCTTCTAACATCGGTCCTTCAATTTTACCGCCACCAATCATTTGGTTATGCGTAAATACCTTAATTAATTCTTCATTAGGAATGTTTTCTAAATTGGTTTTGGTGATATTTGGCGCAAGATAACCTTGCACTTTGGCACCCGTTAAATTGTATTGTTGAATCGGTGCGCCGAGCGAAAACTTTTCGCTGATTAGATAGTGAGAAGGGGTATGACACATTGCACAGTGACCCAAGCCTTCAACCAAATACGCGCCTCGATTCCATTCAGCCGATTGCTTAAGATCGGCTTCATAAGGTCCCGTTTTATTCGGAAAGAAAAAGAGTAAACGCCAACCGCTTTGTAAAAAGCGCCAGTTAAATGGCCAAACCATTTTGTTTTCAAGATTTTTTTGACGTATAGGTGGAATGCTGTCCAAATACGCTTTAATGGCAAGCAAATCAGGCGTCGTCACTTTATTGAAGTAAAGATAAGGAAAAGCAGGATAGTAGTGTTTGCCATGAGGTGAAATGCCTTCACGCATTGCACGAATAAAATCGTCATCAGACCAATGACCAATCCCCGTTTCTTTATCAGGTGTAATATTGGGTGAATAAAGTGTACCGAAAGGGGTTTCCATAGGTAAACCACCCGCAAAAGATTTGCCTTCTTCCGGCGTATTCGTATGGCAAGCAATACAATCACCTGCTTTTGTGAGATATTCCCCACGTTCAATGAGTGCGAGATTTTTGCCTTCAACATTGGGCTTAGGATACTGAGGAATGAAATCCACTGATCCACCCTCTTCAGACATTTTTTGAACGTTTTGTTCAATTTGGTTAAAAGTATAAATACCGACAATGATCGCAATGACCAAAATTATTGCGATAGCAATATTTATTTTTTTTGAGAAAATTTTTTGGATGTTTATCACGAAGCAATCCTTGTATAAAATCTTTTCTGTATTCTGTCGCACATTTTATATTGATTTTGTTCGAATGCAAACTATAAATGTTCTTGTAAAATTTTGGAAATATGTTTTAATTGGTGCGCGTTCAATCAGGAGTATATTAAATTTCGGTGCTGTTGGAATCTGACAATATGATTCGGTTAATTCTTTTTTTGAGTACATTAGGCCTCACGATCACCAGTTATGCGATACCTGGATTAAATATGCCTTATGGGGTCACGCCCATGAGTCGTGAGATTTATCAATTACACATGGCGGGATTTTACATCTGCTGTGGTATTGGTGTTGTGGTTTTCGGCGTTTTGATTTATTCATTAATTAAATTTCGTAAATCCAAAGGGGCGAAAGCTGCGCATTTCCACGAACATATAGGACTGGAGATTTTTTGGACCGCCATTCCATTTCTCATACTTGTCGCACTTGCGATTCCTGCCACTATTGTATTAGCGCATATCCATGATACCGAAAAATCCGCGCTCACGATTAAGGTGGTCGGATTTCAATGGAAATGGAAGTACGAATATTTAGATCAAGGGATTAGTTTTTTTAGCAATCTTTCTACCACTCAAGATCAAATTCTGAATAAAGCGCCTAAAAGCGAATGGTTTTTATTAGAAGTCGATAATCCTTTGGTTGTACCTGTTCATACAAAAATTAAATTATTGATCACTGCCGATGATGTGATACATGCCTGGTGGGTGCCAGATCTCGGTATTAAGCAAGATGCCATCCCCGGTTTCGTGAACGAAAATTGGATTTATATCGAAAAAGAAGGCTTTTATCGAGGACAATGTGGGGAATTGTGCGGTGTATATCATGGTTTTATGCCCATTGTGGTACAAGCGGTTTCCGAAGCTGATTTTGCAAAATGGGAATTGGAACATCGGCCGACCCCTGCGTCAATGGCGCTCGCTCAAAAAGAAATTTTAAAACCCCTCACAGAAGATGAATTGCTCACTCTAGGTAAGACCCAATACGAAAAATCTTGTGTCATGTGTCATCAAGCGGAAGGAGAGGGTTTACCGCCCACATTTCCTCCCTTAAAAAATAGCCGAGTGGTCACAGGACCTTTAGAAGCAAATATTGGATATGTATTGACGGGTGTTCCAGGGACCGCAATGCAAGCTTTTGGAGCGCAATTAGATGATCGTGCCATGGCTGCTGTGGTGACTTATATACGTAATGCTTGGGGTAATGCACTACCTATCAAAAAACATAAATATCCCACCGTTGCACAACCTGAAGATGTCGCTAAAGTTCGACAAGCGAGTAAAAAATAGTGGAGTGAATACTGATGAGTCACGAATCACACATACATGAAACAGCCCACGGACATGATCACCACCATCATGGACCTCCCAAAGGATTTTCTCGTTGGCTTTATACCACCAATCACAAAGATATCGGCACGCTCTATTTGACCTTTAGCCTCGTCATGCTATTTATTGGCGGTATCATGGCTTTAGTGGTTCGCGTTGAATTATTTGAGCCGGGCAAAGTATTAGTGGATCCTGATTTTTTCAATCAAATGACGACTATGCATGGTTTAATCATGGTGTTTGGCGTGATCATGCCTGCGATGGCAGGATTGGCTAATTGGTTAATCCCGCTCATGATTGGTGCCCCCGATATGGCGTTACCTCGATTGAATAACTGGAGCTTCTGGTTATTACCATTTGCATTTACGATGTTAATGTCCACAATGTTTATGAAAGGTTCTGCGCCGAACTTTGGCTGGACTTTTTATGCGCCACTTTCTACCATTTATGGGCCCAATAGTACGGATTTCTTCATTTTTTCTATACATTTAATGGGCGCTTCATCGATTATGGCGGCATTAAATATTGTCGTTACCATTTTTAATATGCGTGCCCCTGGCATGACTTGGATGAAAATGCCTTTATTTGTGTGGAGTTGGCTTGTCACCGCATTTTTATTGTTGGCTGTCATGCCTGTGTTGGCAGGTTGTGTCACCATGATGTTAATGGATCGACATTTTCATACGAGTTTTTTTAACGCGGCAGGAGGCGGTGACCCATTATTATTTCAGCATGTCTTTTGGTTTTTTGGTCATCCTGAAGTGTACATTTTGATTTTGCCAGGTTTTGGTGTTATTTCTGAAATCATTCCAACATTTTCTCGCAAAGTGTTATTTGGTTATCGTTTCATGGTATATGCAACCGCTTCGATTGCAATTGTCGGTTTTGTCGTGTGGATGCATCATATGTTTACCACAGGCGCACCTTACGCTGCGCAATTATATTTTATGTATGCGACAATGTTAGTCGCTGTTCCAACAGGTATTAAAATCTTTAATTGGTTGGGAACATTATTTAAAGGTTCGATCACCTTCGAAACACCGATGTTATTCGCCTTGGGTTTTTTAGTCATGTTCACCATTGGCGGTTTTTCAGGGGTTATGCTTTCTCTTGTGCCGGCAGACTATCAGTATCGGGATAGTTATTTTGTGGTTGCGCATTTCCATTATGTACTTGTTTCCGGATCCTTATTTACCATTATTGCGGCGGTTTATTTTTGGTTACCGAAATGGACAGGAAATATGTATAGCGAAACATTAGGGCAATGGCATTTTTGGTTATCGGTGATTGGTATGAATTTGGCTTTTTTACCTATGCATTTCTTAGGATTGGCGGGTATGCCAAGAAGAATTCCAGATTATGCTTTGCAATTCACAGATTTTAATCAAATGTGTACCATTGGCGCATTTATCTTTGGTTTTGCACAACTTATATTTTTATATATCATTCTTCGCGCATGTTATGGCAAGCGCAAACATAAAATCAGTGATCAAGTATGGGAAGGTGCTAAAGGGTTAGAGTGGACGATTCCATCACCTACGCCATACCATACTTTTGAAACTGCACCGGAAGTCCATTAAACGTTATGTTAGAGCCTATGAAAAATAGAAATAAGGTGAGTCATACTCGCCTTGTGACTATTCTTGTCGTGGGCGTGGTTTTTATGTTTGGTTTTTGTTACATGTTAGTGCCTCTCTATAATTTTATTTGTAAAAAAGAAGGCATTAATGGTAAAGCGGCCAATAGTGCGACCCTTATCAATCCGAACATGCAGATTGATTATTCCCGTACCATTAAAGTTGATTTTACGACTACTTTAAATAAAGGTTTATCATTTAAATTTATCCCACTGGTTCGTCATATGGATATTCATCCGGGTGAAAGAAAATTAATTTATTTTTATGCTGAAAATGTCACGGGACATGATATTACTGTTCAAGCCATTCCCAGCGTGACACCCACGGATGCAGCGCGATTTTTAAAAAAAACCGAATGTTTTTGTTTCACGCAACAATATTTTTTTAAAAATGAAAAAGCGGATATGCCGGTTTATTTTTTTATTGAACCTGAAATTGATAAAGACATTAAAGAGGTGACATTATCGTATACATTATTTGATGCGAGTGAATATGCAAAAAAAGAAAAAATAGTGAATTCGGGCAGAATTCGCCTTGAGACAAAAGAGTGATAGTATGAAATTTGACATGCGTTATTCGATTAAAATTCACAAAGGATTTTTTCTGCTTTGTTCGATTTTTTTTATTCTTTTTTTATTACTGAGTAGTTGGCAAGTGCATCGGTATTACGAAAAAAAGATTTTATTAAATACCTATCAATCGCGATTCAATCAATTACCCACGCCATTTACATTGATTCGCAATGAAGAAAATTTACAATTTTTATCCATCGCCGTCGATGGCGAATACGATAATGCATCAACCATGTTTGTTGAAAATCAACTTCATGAAGGTAAGCTTGGATTTGAAGTATTGACTCCTCTTCGTATCGCGGATTCGAATAAATTATTATTAGTTGATCGTGGATGGGTTCCAAAGCAAGGGAGTACTTTACTACCGATGATTACTCCCGTTGATACCTCGCAGCATATCACGGGTTATCTTAAATTATTCAATGAATATCAATTTATATTGGGAAAAAATATTATAGCGCCTGATAAAAAACCTTTGGTGATGCAAAGAATCGATTTGCAAGAAATCAGTCATGTGACAAAAAATGAATTTTATCCCTATATTTTGCGTCTTGACCCTGAAGATGCGAATGGATTTGTACGTGAGTGGGTCATTTCTTCGGTTTTGCCAGAGCGGCATATCATGTACGCTTTGCAATGGCTAGCGTTTGCAATAGTGGTATTGATTGGCTTTGTTTATTTTTCTTTGGAGGGTCCAACGCATGAATAAAAAAATAATTCCGATATTGCTAGTGCTCGTATTTACCGTGCCGATGTTTGCGAGTTTTATTTTATTTCAGTATCATGAAAAATTTTCATTAAAAACAACCAATCGCGGGCAATTGATTACCCCCCCTATTTTGACAAGTTTTTTGCATAAATGGCAAATGCTTTATATCTGCGAAAGTGATTGTGAAAATGTTTTTCATTCATTAGAACAAGTTAAAAAAGTATTTGGCAAAGATAGCGAACGTATTCAAGTACAGCAAAAAAAATTAAAAGAATTAGGCATCGATGCATTGCATACAAACAAAATATATTTAATTGACCCTCGTGGAAATTTATTTATGGTTTATGATCACACAGAGAATCCCATGAATATTTTAAAAGATTTAAAGAAGGTATTAGGGGCGTCGCAAATTGGATAAATATTTTTTTATATCATGTTTGCGAAATCTCATAAATATCCGATATGCATTTCAGATCATTTTCCAGGCTTTCTGGATATCGAAGACAAGTCGTACGATGCGTGGAGGGCAATACAAAACAATTTCAACTTATCCTAGAGATCCAGATCTTGAGAATCAAAAACTAAAACATTCAAACAGAGGTATGGGATTTAATTTTTTATCGATACTTTCTCTCTTTGCCGTCGGATGGGCATTAAGTGTCATTGGTTTGGGTGCCTTTACACGTTTAATGGATGCGGGTTTAGGCTGTCCTGACTGGCCATTATGTTATGGACATATGATTGTTCCGCATTCTCCTATGATTGATAAATATAAAGCATGGGCAGAAATGATTCACCGTTATTTTGCAGGTTTTTTAAGTATTTTGATCATGGCTGTCATCGCATTATCTTTTTTCAAAAAATATCGCAATCGATATCTTATGATTTATTCACTCTGTTTAATATTTTTAATTTTATACCAAATTATTTTAGGTCAATTAACCGTAACATTAAAATTAATGCCTGTGATTGTCGTCGGACATTTGCTAGGAGGTTTTTTAATTGTATCTGTTTTGTGGTTAATATTTTTGAATTCACGTTTTCCTTTTATTCCAAAAAGAAATCCTATTTCTATAGGTGTCCTGATTGGCATTATTTTATTATTTTTCCAGATTATTTTAGGCGCATGGACAAGTACACAGTATGCTGCTTTAAGTTGTCCTGATTTTCCGTTTTGTTTTAATGCCCATCCATTTTTTACGATGGATTTTCAAAATGCATTCCATTTTTTTGTCCAAAAAGGAGTGAATTATGAAGGAGGTATTTTATCAGATTCCGCACGTCAGACCATCCATATGATGCATCGAGTGGGTGCATTGGTCCTTACTCTTTATTTATTTTTATTTACTTATTTGATGAGATTTCATTTAAAAAACGCTATCGTTTTTTGGATTTGGGGAATGCTTATCCTTCAAATTTTCTTAGGAATTGTGAATGTTATTTTTAAATTACCGATATTTACTGCAGTAAGCCATACGATAGTAGCAGCACTATTATTACTTTCTCTTTTGACCTTATTTTTCTTTACAAGAAGGGAGAGGCAATCATGAAAGCCATATTTCGTGATTATTTATGTCTTTGCAAACCTAAGGTGGTTTTGCTTATGATTCTTACCTCCATGGTGGGAATTTGTTTGGCGCCGAGTGCGAGTTTCCCTTTTACCGCAATGATTTTAGGAAATCTAGGAATTGCTCTCGTCGCTTTTTCTGCAGCAACCTTAAATCATGTGGCCGATCAGCATATTGATAAACTTATGCGACGTACGGAACGAAGACCTATCGCCCAAGGGAAAATTTCAACAAAAAACAGTTTGTTTTTTGCCGCTATATTGTGTTTTCTTGGCATGGGGATTTTATTTTTATATGTGAATGCTTTAACCGCTATTCTCGCTTTTATTTCGTTAGTCGGTTATGCTGTCTTTTATACTTTATTTTTAAAACACTGGACTCCACAAAATATTGTGATTGGAGGAATTGCGGGAGCAGCACCTCCATTATTGGGTTGGACTGCAGTGACGAATTCAATTCAGCCAGAAGCCCTCATTTTGGTTTTAATCATTTATGTTTGGACTCCCCCTCATTTTTGGGCATTAGCGATTTTTCGTCTCGAAGATTATGCAAAAGCGAATATTCCTATGTTACCGTACACGCATGATGTGTCTTTCACAAAATTAAATATTTTGCTTTATACCATTTTATTAATTTGTGCGACCCTTATGCCCTATTTTATTGGTATGTCTCATGGTATTTATCTTTTGGGCATCATAACTGCAAATAGTTTTTTCCTCGTTTATGCCCACCGATTATATCGCAATGATGAAAAACAACACGCTATTCAATTGTTTCGTTATTCTATTTACTATTTAGGAATATTATTTTTGCTATTATTGATTGACCATTATGTATATAGAGAGGTTTTATGAAATCTTTGCAACAAAAAAATCATCTTCCATTCATATTTGTACTACTTTTATTTTCTGCGCTGGTTGCATTTATTGTGTTATATTTTGCAGTAATTGCAAAGCATCCTCATATAACTAAGGATCTTTCGCAAGTTAAAATTGATGGTGTGGTATTAAATGAACCAAAGGCTATTAATGATTTTAAATTGTTTGATCATCATGGAAATACGTTTACCGTGAGGGATTTGAAAGACCATTGGACAATGCTTTTTTTTGGTTTTACCAATTGCGGCTATGTTTGTCCAACCACCATGACAGCCTTAACTAAAATGTATCGTTCCTTAGAGCAAGAATTACCAAAAGATCAATTACCTAAAATTGTTTTAATTTCCGTAGATCCAGAAAGAGATACAATGGAACGTATGAGTGAATATGTTTCTGCGTTTAACCCAGCGTTTATAGGTGTTCGAGGTGAAGCATCAGATATCGATGCTTTCACGAAACAATTACATATTACATCCATAAAAATGCAAGCAGATGGAGAAGGAGCCAATCATTATATGATTAATCACAGCGCAGAAATTTTATTAATTAATCCAGAAGGGAAAATTCAAGCCTATTTTTCTTATCCACACGAACCCAACCAAATGAGTAAAGATTACAAAGCCATACTAACTGCATTGTCATAGGGAGAATGTTGTGAAAAAATTATTGATATATATTTTAGCATATTGTATTTCCATGACGAGTTGCGCAGATCATTCTATTTCTTTGCATGATTCGGATGGCCGCATTATCAAAATGGCTTTCTTTAAAGATAAATGGGTTATCATTAATTATTGGGCGGAATGGTGCGAAAGTTGTGTTGAAGAAATTCCTGAGCTCAATAAGTTTTACGAACATAATCTCAATAAAAATGTTTTAATGTATGGCGTTAACTTCGATCAACTTCCGCGATATCAGTTACAACAATCCGTACATAAAATGGGAATCGCTTTCCCTGTACTGCTTGAAGATCCGAGTTATTTGTGGCATTTCGGTGAGATTGCAGTAATTCCAATGACTTTTATTATTAATCCTCAAGGAAAAGTCGTGCGTCGAATTATCGGATTAAATACAGAAGAATCCTTGCAAACTATCGTGAATAGCTATGTACTTCAAAAATGAAAAAATCTTTGATCATTTTTATTTTTGCACTTAGCGGTATTAGCGGATTTATTTTATCATTCTATTTACATAGAGATAAAAATATTCGAACGATAGAAACCTATCATTATCCCGCGACGTTTGTGAAACAATTAGAAAATGATCCTGAAGCAGGAAAGAAAATTTTTTTAGAATTTTGCGCAGCATGCCACAGTGAAAATCCTCCCGTCGATGTAAATGCACCTCGAATCTTCGATGTAAAGCGCTGGAAAACGTATCGCGATCTGAAAATGCCTGTTTTGTTGAACTTAACCATTCAAGGAAACGGCGCTATGCCGGCACGCGGAGGATGTTTTGAGTGTAGTGATCAACAGTTAGAGATGGCGATTCGGTATATTCTGAATAACACTTTTTAGAGTGTGATGTGAAACCATAATAATCGACCAAAGGAAAGGATGCATGCGATCAGATAGAGAGGGTCTTGATAATCTTATTAGGCAGCAATATTCTAAAGCCGTGCGCATTTTTGGTACACAATTAAATGATAATAAAAATTCCAATTACTATTATGCGGTATCTCGATTAGGAGAATGGCTCGCTAAGCTCGTTAAAAATAAAAATAGCTTTTGCGAAGATAAAAATGAATTGATTTTTACGGAAAGAAAACTTAACGATCGCTTGAAATATACTTCCATAAAATCATCTTCAATGGATATTCAAGAAACTGCAGAAGAATTGCAATCTATCCAATTACTCTTCGAAAAGGCCAAGTCAATGCAACCATCCATTCAAGGAATTGGAGAAGGCATTGCATTTGTGAGGAATCTTTTAGAAATAAATCGTACGGAGAAAAGAATTAATGAATTTGTAATCGAATTTATTAAATTTCAAGTTTTATATTCAGCTAAGTTATGCATATTAAAAGAACTTAATAATTTTGAAAAAAAATATTTTATTCATATTTTTATTCCAAAACCTATTAAAAATTTAAGAGAAATAATAGATATTAATAAAAATGATTGTTTGTATTTATCTCCAATACAAATAAATCAATTATATAAATTATATCATCAATATCATCATAATTTAAATTATGGCGAGATATTCGAACTCATAGAAAAATGTTTGCTATTAGTTCATCATCATTTTTATAAAAAAAATAATGAATATCTTGAAATATGGAAAAAATTTAAAGGAAATATTAATTTTGAAAAAATAATGTTGGTTCATACCGTATACAGAAATAAACGGTATCATCCTTTATGTAAAATTATTGTTGATCTAAATGAAAAAAATTTGTTTGATGACATGTATTTACATATTAAAGAAATGTTAGAATTTTCTCATTTTTTTTGGGATCATGTAAAATGTATTGAGAAAATAATTACAAATCATTCATTTCGAAATAACCATGAATTACTCACGATATTGTTTCAATTTTCAATAGATAATATTCCAAATCATTTTAAAATTCCTGTTTTTCAATTTAATAAATATCTATCATTTATCAAAACAAGTGCGATCACAGAAAATCACATCGATATTAAAAAAATATACACTTATGTCGACTTATTAAAGATATTTCAAGATAGCAAAGATTTATCCCTCAGCCAAATTTGCGACATGATGGAAGATGCGGAACATGCAGTAGGTTCTAAAAATTTTAACCATTTATGCGAAAAAACATTGCAATATGCAATATCTAAAAAAGATTTTGTGGTCCTCATGCATTTTGCTTTGCAACTGAGAAAAACATCTATTCAAACACTGCTAGTATTAATTGATAAATACCCTCATGATATTGACTCATTAAAATATGAGATGAAAGATGTTCTTTTGAAGGAATATCAACTCAAATATCCTGAAAGACCTTTGCAAGATGTTATTATGGAATTCAAAACAAAATCACATGAAGTGGAGTATCCATTAGACGAAAAAGAGCTTATAAAAATTGAAAATCAATACCTTCAAATCAAAGCAATAGGAGAAAAATTGTTAGTAACGGGTTGGATTAATATTCAATCTGAATTAAAAAATTGTTATGATATTTTAAAAAAAAATCCTCAAGATGAAACCGCCCATTTGACTTTCCTCGCCATTATTCGTTTACAAATCATGGATAATTTGGAAATTAATCCTTATAACATTCAAATGTTAAATTTATTGGCTTTAATCAATGAACCTAGACGTATTGCACAAATCAAAACAGGTGAAGGGAAATCTATATTGATTGCGATGCTTGCAGCCTACTATGGATTAACCAATCATGTCGTTGACATTATTACGACATCTGATGATCTCGCCATAAGAGATGCTAAAAAATTTGAAGCTTTTTACCATTCGCTTGATCTCACCGTAGGTCATAGTGTCAATCAAAAAAGTAGTCATATCTACAATCAATGCATTGTCTATGGCACGATCTGTGATTTTGAATTTGCATATTTACGAGGAGAAACACAAGGTGCTTTTTCTGGTCGAAGAAAACGCCCTTATGATGTTGCAATTGTCGATGAAGTGGATAGCATGTTTATCGATATGCAGCGCAATCAATCGATTTTGTCTCGTCATTCCGATGAGGGGTATCAGCCAGAAGTGTATCATACCATCTGGCATTGGATTGAAAACTCAGAAAAAATGAATCAAACCAAAGAAAATTTACAGGCGGAGCTCAAATCTAAAGGAGTAGATGTCGATTTAGAATTAGCAAAAACATGGCTAAGTAGTGCCCTTACTGCTCAGATTTACTCAGAAAATAAAGAATATATTATTGCTTCTGACAATCAGAATAAAAAATTGAGAACTATTAAAATTGTCGATAAACTTCACACAGGACAAGTCGCAAGTGAAACTACACGTTGGCAAGGAGGATTACATCAAATTTTAGAGGCTAAACATCAATTACCCATACGAGTTGAAACACTGACAACAGGTGCCATTAATCACATTGAATATTTTAATAAATATAAAATCCTAACAGGGATGACTGGAACACTAGGATCAAAGTATAGCCGCGATGAATTAAAAAAATTATATAAAGTTAATTCTTATGATTCACCCCCTTATCTTCCCAGTTTAAAAATTGAAATTCCCCATTTTATTGAAAAGGATGAACAAGCACAGCTTATAGCGATTGAAAAGAAAATCCAAGAAATGACTGCCTTGGGACGTCCAACTTTAATAATCTGTGAAGACATACAACAATCTGAAACTTATTATAAATATCTATCCAAAGAAAATTCCTCTACGCAAATTTATAATGGGATACAAACACTTTCAGCAGAGGCCATTTTAATTTTATCGGGAAGACCCGGTGTCCCAACGATTGCAACAAATTGTGCGGGCCGAGGGACCGATATTGTGACAACCCTTGAAACAGAATTACATGGTGGCTTACATGTTATCTTAACATTTCCCGCAATCAACTTACGTGTTGAAAGACAAGCTTTTGGTAGAACCGGTAGGCAAGGAAAAAAGGGAACTTATCATTATATTCTGCGAGAAAATCAATTATCTCATGCAGAAAGAAAATGCGGCACGATAGAAGAAAAAATCGCGTTGATGCATGAAAATCGTGAACATCGTGAAGAAATGGTATCGAACGATAATATTTTTTATCATAATCTTATGCATAAATTATTTATTTTACAAAATATTTTTTTTGCATTACCCAGCAATATTAAAGAAACGCATATGGTCAATTGGGCAAAATGGAAAACGGACTCACAAAAATATGCCACACGTTATATGCGATATGAATTAGATGAAACCGATGATAATATTGTGATTCAAAATATTTTAGAAAATTTTAATATATTTTGGACAACAGATATTGCTACATACGATGCTTTATACAAAAAACCAATTATTTTCGCAGAATATCTTCTAAAAAAATGCCTTCAACAAAAAAATCATCTCAAAGATGAATATACCCAAAAGTTATTGATTGAAACCATTCTCTTTTTTGAAAATCCAAAATTTGTTTTTTCAGGCGAATTTTCAGACACATTGATTGAGATTAAAACCATAGAACTCTCAGATTCTCTATTGTTACCACCAGAAAAAAAATCTTCTCTTAGTTTGAGTACCTTATTTTCAAAGTTACCAGCGTCGATTACTCATCTTTTACCCACGGGATTACAACAGAGGGCTTAAGAGATAAATTAATTTCGGCATATCGTTGTAACTGAATAATTTTGAATAAATATGTTGATAAAAATAAAATATAGATTACAATCTCTTCGCTTGATTATAGGGATGCTTATATGAAAATTGAATTATTTAAAAATAAAGTAAAAGATAGCATATTAGAATTTCATTTTACAGATCAATCCTTATCATTTCTTTCTATGTTGTATTTGAAATATTTTGAAAATATTTTTTCAGAAAACGAAATCGACGTTTGTTTGAAAATGACGCGAATGACGATTATATTTGAAGGATTTTATCGATCCATTCCAGAAAATTGTTTATTTAAAACTGAGCTACAAATTATTCGGTTAGAAAGATGGAAACTGCACTTTGGAACTCCTACATTAGATTTTTTAATAACTTATTATGAGGCTATTGAAAAAACAAAAAAAATATTTTGTACGACTACTCCCCCTCTCGATCAACCATGGAATGTTGGAAAAACTTCAAATCTTTCAATAGATTTTCCGAATAATATTTTATCGGATGAAAAATCATCTTTGTCCATTCCTCTACCTCTTCAAGAAGAAAAAAAAGGTGAATTGCTTAAGACTTACAATGAAACTGGAGGATTTACTACAACTTCTTCAGATCCGGTTTCTGAAAGTTTTATTCAATATACAAATCAAAAGAAAGGTAGTATTGTTCTTGAAATAGGCGCTGCTTTTGGTGCGGCAACATTAAAAGCGCTAGAAAACGAGGCGGTTGTTTATTGCAATGATATTGATTCTCGCAATCTAGCTGTAATAAAAAATCGATATCTAAATATTTTAAAAAAATCTACTAAAAAAATCACCGAAAAGAATTTAATACCTTTACCCGCATCTTTCCCAGACGAACTTTTATTACCGAAAAATTTTTTTGATGCGATATTAATATGCAGAGTATTACATTTCTTATCTGGTGAAAAGATTATTCAAGCTTTAAGACAATTATTTCAATGTTTAAAGCCTGGAGGAAAATTATTTATTGTATGTGAAACACCATATTTAAAAAATTGGAAAAAATTTATTCCCGAATATCATAAGAAAGAATCAGAAGGAAAAGAATGGCCAGGGGAAATTAATACTCCCGAAAATTATGAAAATAGCGGTTTTTCAACTTCATTACCAAGATTTGTACATTGGATTAGCAAAGATGTTCTTAAAAATTCTTTATTAAAATCAAATTTTACAATAGATTACTTGTCTTACATTGATAGAAAAGGACAATTTCCTCCAGAATTATTGTTAGATGGTAAAGAAAGTATTGGATCAATTTCAATTAAACCCTTATAAAATGTAAGAGATTAAAGTGAAAAATAAAATTCCAGGAATACGAAGATTGGTATCTATATTTAAAGAGTTTTTATCAGATAAAGTAAAAAAATCTCCATACGAAATTTTAGATATATATGAATCTAGCAAAACAAAGTTTACTGTTGCTCAAGTTAAGCTAGCAGGAAGACATATTGTTGAAAAAAATATTAGTGATATTGTTATTGATCTTGAATTTTTAGAATCATTTGATAAAAAAACCATACGGACATTAACATATTTAGCAACTGTCGAAAGAATGAGACCTGATTATTCTATTGTAGTTCAAAAACTGGGGGATGAAGTAGATAGTTATATTTTAGAAATACGCTCAAAAAATAGCAAATTAATTACTAATAAATCTGCTTATGAAATGTCAAAAGACAAGTCTTTACTTTCCAAATTTAGTCCTTTAGATGCAAATAGAATCGGATATTTGGCTGGAGTTGAAGAAACTGTTAAAGAATTTAAAATGAAACCCCAAAATAAAAAGGATGAATAATAATGAGTATTACTATATTTGATTCTCTTTCAAGAAAAAATCAATATAAATATCCATATATTTTTCTAGGTTTCTATCTTACTTGTATGTTAGCTACAGTTTGTATGGCTAGTAAATTAACTATAATTTATCATTGGATATTACCTGGAGGAATTTTTATATTTCCATTTACTTTTTGTATTTGTGATATTGTAGGTGAAGTTTATGGATATGCATATCCACGGCTTTTTATTTGGATTGGTGTAACATCTGAATTATTTTTTTCGTGGATAGTAATCTTTATTTCCCATACATCCGCGCCAGATTATTTCCAAAATCCAGAATCTTATCAAATTGTATTTGATCCTACATTTAGATATGTATTATCGGGTCTAACGGGATTAATTGTAGGAGAATTTTTAAATGTTTATTTGTTGGCTAAATTTAAAATTGCTTTAAAAGGTAATTTTTTTATTATCAGAAGTCTAGTCTCGACGGCGCTTGGACAAGCATCATTAACAATCATCGTAGATATTCTTAATTATACAGGAAAAATGCCATCGATAGATTTAGTTTCTATGATGATTTCAGGATTTTTATGGAAAATGGTTTTTGCAACAATAATGGTATTTCCTTCCTGGCTTTTAGTGCGTTTTTTAAAACGAGCCGAAAAAATCGATCATTTTGATATTTGTACTAATTTCAATCCATTTGTTCTTAGTTTAAATCATGCGAAGGGTTAAAACTGCAATCTTGCTTCAATTAAAGTGGCTATTATTTTATCTTGTATCAAATCCAATTTAATTAAATTCGCGTTTCCATCTTTTTGATCATGTTTAATATAATATTTATTGGTATCTATAAATAATCGATTAAAAATTAATGTATCTGATTTAGGAAAGTATGCAAGAACGAAGTCTCGATCCTTGGCAATTTTTGACGGATCTAAAATAAGTATCGATTGTTCTTGAAAAAGCGGTTCCATATGGGAATTAAGTAATTTTAAAGCAAATGCATTTTTATCAACTTGAGTGTTTAAAATAATTTCATCAAATTTTGAAAGATTATTTTTATCTCTTTCCCAGTTTTTGGCTTGTTCCCATTCTATTAAAGGCACTGTAAATATTTTGAAATTTGTTTTTATTGATTCAGAAAGAGCAGGTGAAAACGGAGCAGCCCCTGTTAATTGTGGGATTGAAATTGAAAAAAACTCAGAAAGTGATTGGAGCGCATGTCTTCTTGGTTTTTTAGTTTTTCCCTCTACAATATGATGTAAAGTAGGCTGAGGAATCTGGGTCTCACGTGCAAGATCACTTAGCGACAAATCTCCATGTAATTTTAATAATTTTTGAAGATTGGTAGCGATTGTTTGTTTGCTCATCATTTTCTCAAAATTAAAATGAATAAAATATTCAATAATTACTTGACATTGAGTAAAGCAAAGTATTAAATGAATAAAAATGAATAGAATATCATTTTTTAATTCATATCTATCATATCATGGAGATTATAAAATGTCAGGGTTGCTGTCGCCAGGAATAAAAATTTTTTTGAAGGAATTATATTATGTTGATTGATGATGTTATCAGGAATCAAATGTTAAAAAATAATCCTCATGGGTTTATTTTGAAATTATTTGAAAAAAAAGAGCGTAAACTTTTAAAAGTATTTCTATTAAGTCGAATACATCAATTGTTTTTTGATTATTTCAAAAATCAGTTAGAACTTGATACAAATTTTTCGATGGAGTGTTATGCAATGGATAATAAACTTATTCAATTTCTTATCAACGGTATTATTAAAACAGGAGAATATACTTTAGAAGGAATTTCATATCATACTCATATTCCATTTGATATTATTTTTGACGCAGTCTGCGGTATTAACAATCAGTTTTCAATGACTCTTTGGATAAAAATAATTAATTTGTATCTTGAGGTTAACCCTGATATTACAAATCATCTAGTTGATCAATTATTAGAATTAAAAAGTAAAGATTCTTTTGTATTGTCTTCCATATTAAAAGAAACAATTTGATGCGGAGTAATTTTAATGTCACTCTTAAATATTATATTAATATTATCTAAAAAAATATGAATCTCCTATTTTAATTCCTTCGTTTAAAAAAGGTATATGTATGCAAGCAATTTTTTTCATATCCATTACTCATCAAATATTTTCAGAAAAACCGAATTATCATAACGGCTACGACAGGATGACGAACCTATCCTGATCTTACGCCTATTTAAGAAATGGTAGTCTATTATGAGAGAAGAAGTGATACAGGGTTAATCATTACCGAAAGAACATCATCAACCAAATGCAGTAGGGTTATGGAAAGGTTCCGGGAATTTTTACAGATTTACATGTTAATGCGTAGAGAAATGTTACAGATGCACTTCATAAAAATAAAGATCGTATACTTATGAAATATGTCATTCTGATCTTGTTTCTCATAATCTCCTTTAGGCAACCATTTCTTGCAATATAATTTAATTACATTCATTAAAAATCAAAAACCCATAAAGCATATCAACCAGACATGTTGCAAAAAGAAGGTTATTAGATAAGGATCGACGTGTTGAATTTTTTGTTAGAATGTAAATTAATTATTTTATGATAAATATTTTCTTTGAACTGATGTAAAATATTTATTCTAAAATGATTGTCAATTATATTCTGAATATAATCAATAAAATTTGCAAAAAATATTCCTAATAAAACTCCGTACAAACTACTTTGGAAAGTACTATATAGACTTTCAGATGAAAAAAAATTTTCAAAATTTTGTATTATCCCCTTTAACATTCCGACCTTAAATCCTAAATGACCCAGTCTTTTTTCATTGGATGAAAAAAATCGATAATATGATAAAGAGAAATAATCTAAAATATCGTCAGGATTCTTTTGCGGTTTTTTTTCAATATCATACTCTTTTAGAATATCTAAAACTTTTTCGAGCTCTTCGATTGTCACATGATTCATCATTTTTAACAGTATATCTAATTCAAAATCAATCTCTTCGAATTTATTAGAATTTGCAAGATCATTTAAGAATTGAATGCATTTTTGTTCGAACATGCGATTCCTCCAAATATTTTTTCAAAATAAATTCATCATAACCCAAGTTTATGTCAGTTTGATGACATAAACTGCTGATAATAAGATGTTAATTTAAAATGAATGGCTTATTTATCGATTAAAATGATATAATTTGTACATACAATTGAATATCTAATGGTAGGAAAAATCTTGATAAAAAAAGTTACTTTACTCGTTATAGAAGATGAAGAAGCCATACGAGACATGTTAACATTTTCTCTCGAAAGAAATCATTTTCATGTACTAAATTCAGAAAATGTAGAGCAAGCCATGCATATCTTAATGAATACGATACCAGATGTTATTATTTTAGATTGGATGCTGCCAGGAAAAAGTGGCATTGAATTCATGAAATGGATTAAAAGAGAAAATTTTTTAAAAGATATTCCCATTATTATGTTAACTGCAAAAGCAGAAGAAGACAGTAAAATACATGGTTTGATGTCAGGTGCAGATGATTATGTTACAAAACCATTTTCAACAAATGAGTTGATTGCAAGAATTAAAACAATTTTACGAAGAGGAATTTTAATTTCACCTAAAAATGAAATTAAAATAAAAAATATGGTATTTGATATTGAAAAACGAGAGGTTCATATTGATAACCAATTATTAAAATTATTACCTTTAGAATATAAATTATTATATTTTTTTATTATGCATCCTAATAAAAATTATACTCGAGACCAATTAATTACCTATATTTATGGAAGAAATATTTACATTACGGATCGCACGATTGATGTTCATATCAAAAGATTGAGAGAAAAATTAAGACCATTTAAATATGATATTTTGATCAAAACAGTAAGAGGCATAGGATACTGTTTTGTAAGTGAGAAATATGAAAAAAGATAAGGAATTAAAAAATTTACCGTTATCCGTAAAACGACATATCAAGCATTTGGAGCGCGTTCGCTCTGATTTTATTGCCAATGTATCTCATGAATTGCGTACGCCATTAACTGTTATTCATGGATATCTTGAAAATCTACTAAAAGAAAATGAAATTGATAAAAAATTTCTAAAAAAAATCTATCAACAAATGTATCAGCACAGTATTCGCATGGAAAATATTATTGACGATCTATTGCTTTTATCACGTCTTGAAAATGAAGAAATCAATATTGCTAAAAGTCCCGTTAATATTACGAAAATGTTAAAACTTTTATATGAAGATGCAAAAATTATTAGTGGTAATAAAAATCAAGAAATTAGTTTGAAGTTAGACAAACAAATTTCTATTAATGGATCCGAGGAAGAACTGAAAAGTCTATTTTATAATCTTATTACAAATGCTATCAAATATACGCCATCCCATGGAAAAATTGAAATTGAATGTTTTGCGCTAAAGAAAAATGTAATTTTCAACATTAAAGATAATGGGATTGGTATTGCTAAGAAACATATTCCGAGAATTACAGAGCGATTTTATCGTGTTGATAAAAGTCGTTCACGCGAAAACGGCGGTACCGGCCTAGGTCTTGCTATCGTAAAGCATGTTATCATGAATCATCAAGGGCAATTTCTAGTTGAAAGTGAAGTGGGTGTCGGAAGTACTTTTACCTGCGTTTTACCGTTGTAAAAATCCTGTCATATAATTGTCATAATTCAATGTTATTTTTTTAAAACTGATATTGAATGGAATGGATATGACAAGAATAAATTGGGATGTCAAACATCTGCTACTCTTGGATGAGCAGAAAATTAACCGTATGCATTGGAAAATTGTCTTTATCGCAGGAATCGGATTTTTTACGGATGCTTACGATATTTTTGTTATTTCTGTTGTGACTTCTATTTTAGAGTCTGTATGGAAACTTTCGACTTTGCAAATTTCTTTGTTAAATGTCGCATCTTTAATATCTGCGGTAGTGGGTGCCATTTTTTTTTGGATATTTTGCAGATAAATTAGGGCGAAAAAAACTTTTTGTCTCCTGCCTCCTATTTTGTCTTCGTACCATTTTTCATTTACGATGTGGTTTGTAGCTTTCATTTCTATCTTGGGAGTGGTGGTTACACAATTATTACCTGAAATGAGCCGTAAGTCTTTAGACCTTTGATAGGGCTAAATAAAAATCATGCAGCTTTGTCACTTGTTTTTTTAAATCACCCATATCTCCATGATTTTCAATGATGTCGTTGGCAAAAGTTAAACGATGTTTGCGTGTGACTTGTGTTTTTATGATTTTTTCAATTTCTTCTTGCGTTAAATTATCACGAATACGAGCACGCTCAATTTGTTGAGATTCTGTTGCATCGATCACTAAAATACGATTAAGAATGGGATTTTTTTCTGTTTCGAATAATAATGGAATTACGGCAATGCAATAGGGTGATGAGGATTTATCAATTTTTTGTTTCATTTTTTCTAAAATAAGGGGATGTAATAATTTTTCAAGCCAGAGGCGTTTTTCGTTATCATGAAACACCAATGCACGCAATTTTGCACGATTTAATTTTCCATCGGAAAATAAAATAGTTTCCCCAAATTTTTCGACGATTTGTAAAAGAGTGGTATCATCAATCACTTCACGTGCGAGATCATCGGTATCAATAACCGTAATTCCCTTTTCTGAAAATAATTTAGCAACCGTCGATTTTCCGCTGCCTATTCCACCTGTAAGACCAATTACATACATAACGTTACATCATGGCAAATTTAGATAAATAAATATGTAAAATTTCTTTTCCCCAAATAAGGCTAATCCAGCCCGCAATGGCAAGATAGGGTCCAAAAGGAAGAGGGGTGCTTCTAAAATCTTTTTTAATGACCATATGAGTTACACCAAAAATAATTCCAATAAAAGAAGCCATTAAAATAATACTGGGGAGTTGTTGCCATCCCAAAAATGCACCAAGCGCCGAAAGAAATTTAAAATCTCCCTGTCCCATGCCCGTTTTGCCTGTTGCTATTTTAAAGAGTGCTTGGGTGATTGCGAAGACAAGATAACCTGCAATCGCGCCAATGATCGCATCATGTGTATTGGTAAAAATATTAAAAAGACTAAAAAATAATCCAGTCCAAAGTAAGGTAAAAGTGAGTTGATCGGGGAGTATATGGAAATCAAGGTCGATAAAGGTGAGTCCCATTAATATCCATGTAAAAATAAGTGCGCCTAGCGTTTCCCATGAAAATCCAAAACGCCAAGCCACATATACGGATGCGACGCAACAAAGAAATTCAACGACGAAATAGCGCAAAGGAATTTTAGCATGGCAGTAGGCACATTTTCCGTTTAAAACTAAAAAACTTAACACAGGAATATTATGCCAAGGCTTCAAGCCTTTTTTGCAATAGGTGCAATGAGAAAGTGGTAAAAAAAGATTGAGATGATCAATTTCTGTTGAATGAGGTTTAAGCCCTAAATATGCTCGACATTCTTGATTCCATTCATTTTGAATCATGCGAGGTAAACGATAAATAAGCACATTTAAAAAACTGCCAATCAGTAACGATAATGCCGCAATGAGCACGAGAAAGACTTTGGGATTAGCTTGAATGAAATGAATGATGTCCATTATAGCGCTGTTCCTAATTTAAAAATGGGTAAATACATCGCAATGACTAATCCACCGATTAAAACACCAAGTACTGTCATAATCAAGGGCTCTAATATCTGCCCGAGATTGGATACAAAATGATCAACATCAGATTCATATAATTCTATCACCTTTTCGAGCATTTGTTCTAAACTTCCTGATTCTTCACCAATTTTCACCATTTGCACACATAAATTAGGGAAATAAGGGATTTGAGCCATTGCATAGTGTAGGGGATGTCCTGCAATAATATCTTTTTGAAGCATTTTTGCTGCTTTTTTAAAAATTAAACTACCTGTTGTGAATTGAAGCGCTTCTAATATTGGAATGCCAGCTGATAAAGTGATCGCTAAAGTTCGCGCAAAATAGATTAATTTTATTTTTTGAAAAATAGAAAATTTTAAAAAATAATATTCTAATTTTTCTTGAATGAAGCTTGAATTTTTTAAAATATCCCAAAATAAAAAAATGGCAAATATAGGAAGAAAAAAAATAATGCCATAATGACATATAAAATACGAGCAATCGATCACAATCTGAGTAAGTAAAGGCAGTGATTTATTGATGTCGTGAAATAATAAAGCGAAATGGGGAACAACAAAAATGAGCATAATAAGCGTGACGAGTAATGCAACGACGGTAACGATTGCGGGATAAAATAATGCTTGTTTAATTTTTTTATGCAATAAAAGCTTTTTTTCTTTATATGCAGCAACGCGATTTAACATCACTGGAAAAGTGCCTGAGTGAATTCCAATCTCTAATAATTCACAAGTAAAGTCGTCAAAATATTTAGGAAATTTTTTTAATGACTTTGAAAAAGATTGTCCTGATTCGATATCGTTTCGAAAGTGATGGATTATAAATTCTAATTTTAATTTTTTTTGTGTTCGTTGTAAAATTTCAAAACACTGTAAAATAGGAATTCCTGAAAAAATTAATGTTGCTAGCTGACGAAAAAAAACTGCGATATCAAGTAACGACGGTTCTCGAGAATTTTTTTTGAAATAAATCCAAAATTTTTTATAAATTTTTTCAATCGTGCGAATGTTCTGCTTTTTATTAATTTCTTTTAAAGTATCTGTCATAACAGTTCCTAAAATGTGATTTCCATTGGGATGCGTTCCAGTTTATTAATGGATATGCAGCATCATGATTGAATGACTCTTTTTATTTCATCCAAACTTGTCAGCCCCGCATGTAGTTGATGATAAGCAGATTTTTTTAATGTGTCTGTCTCTATCGATTTTAAATAATTTCGGTTGGAAATATGCTGAGATATTTTTTCTGTCATCATAATACATTCATAGATGCCGATTCTGCCTTGATATCCATTCAAACACGATTCGCAATGATGTGCTTCAAAATATTGAGAATGATCGACAGCCGGTTTTTTACATAATTCGCAGAGTTTTCGTATTAATCGTTGACCTAGAATTAAAGTAATGGCATGTTCGAGGTAATCATGCGTAATTCCCAAAGAATGTAAACGTGAAAGGGCATCGAGCGCGCTATTCGTATGCAATGTCGCAAAAACTAAATGGCCGGTATTCGCAGCTTGAATCGCAATTTCCGCTGTTTCTGTATCGCGAATTTCACCAATCATGATAATATCGGGATCTTGACGTAAGAGAGCGCGGAGTACTTCTGGAAAATTCAATCCAATTTTAGGATGGATATTGACTTGATTAATGCCTTTCAGCTGAATTTCAATGGGATCTTCCACAGCTGAGATATTGACTTCGGGCGTGTTGCGATATTGCAATGCAGAATAAAGTGTCACCGTTTTTCCTGAACCTGTAGGGCCGGTTACAAGAATCAATCCTTGCGGCTCTGAAATCTTATCAATGAAAATTTTTTTTTGGTAGGGTAAAAAACCCAGTTGATCAATAGTGAGAGAGATTTTACTGGTATCTAGTAATCGTAATACTATTTTTTCTCCAAATAGAGTGGGGCAGGAATTAATACGAATATCCATCCCATGAGATTGAAATCTCCCATCTTGAGGAAGTCTTTTTTCAGCAATATCTAATTTAGCCAATACTTTTAAACGTGCATTTAGTCGCAATGCAAATCCATGTGACATATTTTTTGTTTCAGATAATATCCCATCACGGCGAAATCGCACGCGATAATATTCTAAAAGTGGCTCAATATGAATATCTGAAACGGATAATGTTTTTGCATCTTGAAGAATGTGATTGACGGCATGAATCACATGTTCATCGGGAGGATCATTTGCAGAAAACATTTTTTCTGAATGCATAATTATTCCATAAAAATTAAAATAAGAGAGATCCATGATCGGCTTGATAACACACGAATTCGGATAAGAAACCTGCGCATGTCAGTCGCTTTGAGGGTAGTTCTTATTCAGAATTGCGAGTTTAATATGTTAAAAATTACATAATCCCATATTTAAACATGTTCCACTAATGTTCCAATGGCTACCATTTTCATCGGGTGTCAAAATATAAGTAACATCATGCAAGATTTTGCTAGCAACAGCTTGAATAATACCCCCCATCACTTTGATGCTTGCGATATTTTTAGTAGGTGAGGGCTCTTCAGGAATGCCATTCGTTCCATTCGATAAATCTGCCGCTGGAATACCCTGTTGTAGTGCAATTGCAACCGCGGTTTTAAATATTTCCGATGTAGAAACGACTTCCGCAAATCGGGCACGTTCGGTATATGATTGATAAGAAGGAATTGCAATGGCTGATAAAATTCCAATAATGACAACAACAATCATTAACTCAATTAATGAAAATCCAAGTTTTTTTTTCATGTTTTCTCCTGTATTTTAGTGAAATTTAAGAAATGAAAATCTGTCGTATTCGATAATTCAAATGATCCATGAGAGAAAAGACTGAGGCGATATGGAAAATGATTTTGCGAAAACTACGATTAATAAATTAAGATTAAATTTATATAGAAATGTATTTATAACTTCTTTTTAAAATAATTGCAACAACATGATACGCATGGCTTGAAAAAAGGGTAATCATTATAGATCCTTCGGATATTGCGCCAATAATTTCGCAGCTTCTGCCTGAGAAAAAGGTACTTTTAAAGAAGCATTCCTGCGATACACCTCTGCTTCATGGCGTTTTTTCGAAAGATGATCGACCATAGACGCACACACGAGATCCCCCCAAACGTTAGTCATGGTACGGAAACGATCTAAGATACGATCAAATGGAAGTAATAATGCAATCGCAGAAGTGGGGACATTGACGCTACGTAATACCATGACCATTGTAACCAGACCGCCTTCTGGAATGCCGGTCGCGCCCATTCCAGCCATAATAGATGCGATAAAGATTCCAATTTGTGCCATGATCGATAAGTCCATTCCTAAAATTTGACAGAAAAAAACTGTCGATACAGCTTCGTACATCGCAGTACCGGCAAGATTAATGGTTGTTGCAAAGGGTAAAACAAAACGTGCCACTTCATCGCTTGTATTTTGTTTTTTAGCCGCAATGAGAGCAACAGGTAGTGTTGCAATCGAGCTTGATGTGACAAAAGCAGTCAGCATGGCGGGGGAGGCTGCGCGTGCAAATTCTTTGGCTTTTTTACGCATGACAAATTTAACTAAAGCAAATTGCCATAAAAATTGTAAAATTAATCCAAAAAGAAATACCATAATAAAAAGTGACATACCGCTAATGCTTTGCATAAGTCTATCTTGCATGCTGGCTTCTGCAATGGCTGCACCTAATAATGAAAATAATCCAATCGGTGTCAAAAACATTAACCAAATAATCATTTTGACAAAAATATTACGGAGCGCTGCAAAAAATTGGATAACAGGTTTTGCCGTTTCACCTACCGAAATGCAAGCAATAGAAAATGCGATGCTAAAAATAACAATGGACATAATTTCAAATTTGGCAGCCGCATCAATAATATTGGGAGGGAAAAGGGTTAATAAAAAATCTGTAAATATAATAGGTTTTAAATGTTCGGGAGAAGAATTTGCAAGAATTAATTCGGGCGGCATACCCACACCAGGTTTGATTAAATTCAACAAAAATAAACCAATAAAAACGGCAAATGCCACACTTAAGATGACATAACCAATGGTATGGAAACCAATAGATCCTAGTTTTTTAAAACTACCGATGGAGGTAATAGCGCTGACTAATGCAGAAAAAATGAGAGGTAAAGCAATGAGTTTAAGTAAGTTAATAAATACTTTTCCGATCCAGTTCATAGAAATCATGGCTTCGGGAAAATAAAGACCACCTACAATAGCAAGCACAATACTTGCCATAATCAGCCAAAACATATTTTTCTGCATACTTTTTAACCTTCTCGGAAAAGATATCTTGCTTCTTTTCCTTGAAGCAGATCTGGTTATCAATTTTACAACATAATATAATATAATCAAATTATATCGATTTTAGATTAAGGGAGCCTGAAGTGAATAAACCTTGCGAAAAAAGATCGCAACACATTGAAAAAAAGGAAATTTTTATTTCTTGTGTCGTGCCGGTTTATAATGAAGAAACTAACATTCCCCTTTTTATCCCTGAGTTACACGCCTTCTTAAAAAAGATAACGCAGCATTTTGAAATTATTATTGTAGATGATGGCAGTAAAGATGGCACCATTCAAAAAATTCGTGAGCTACCTTCTGAATTAAAAATCAAACTGCTTGGGTTTTCTCGTAATTTTGGCAAGGAAATTGCATTGACTGCAGGCCTTGATCATGCAAGTGGTGAAATCATCATTTTAATTGATGCTGATTTTCAACATCCTATTGAAGTAATCCAAGTATTTTTACAAAAATGGGGTGAAGGTTATGACATGGTGTATGGCATTCGTAAAAATCGTGATAATGAATCGAGACTAAAGCGGAATTTTGCAGGTTTATTTTATTGGATCATGGGAAAAATTACCAAAATTAATATTCCAAACAATGCGGGTGATTTTCGATTAATGGATCGTAAAGTGGTCGATAGCCTGAATACTTTTCATGAACGAACACGTTTTATGAAAGGTTTATTTGCTTATGTGGGTTTTAAAAAAATTGCGGTACCTTATGATGTCAAAGAACGCATCTCGGGTAAAAGTAGTTTAGGATTTTCACGTTTAACCGAGCTTGCCATCACAGGTATTACCTCTTTTTCAGATGCACCTCTTCGGGTATGGGGATTTGTGGGTTTTATTATTTCTGTGATTTCTCTTATTTATGCTATTTATATTATGACAATGACATTCATATTTGGCACGGATTTGCCAGGTTTCCCAACGCTTGTCGTAGCGATTATCTTTTTCGGTGGTATTCAATTGATGTCCATTGGTATTTTAGGGGAATACATTGCAAGGATTTTCACTGAAGTGAAGCAACGTCCAAATTATATCATTGAAACCAAAGAAGGATTTTAAGTTTCAGTAATTTGACTTTTTGCGTCCATAAATTTTTGTATGACTTTTTCTGATGGAGGAACGGTAAGTTTACTAACAACAATAATTGCAATGGATGATAAAATAAATCCTGGAATAATTTCGTATAAACCAAACCAAGTGTATTGTCTCCAAATAATCACAGTCATCGCGCCGACAATGAGACCTGCAATCGCGCCTTTTTCTGTCATACGAGACCACAATAAAGAGAATAAAATAAGAGGACCAAAGGCATCCCCAAATCCTGCCCACGCATAACTGACAAGATCCAACACGCCACTATTCGGATTTCTCGCAAGAAAAATAGCAATCACCGCGACAATCAAAACCATTGCACGTCCACAATAGACTAATTCTTTTTGGGAAGCATTTTTACGGAAGAAAGTTTTGTAAATATCTTCTGTGAGTGCACTTGAACACATGAGTAATTGACAAGAAAGCGTACTCATAATCGCAGCGAGAATCGCAGCGAGTAAAAATCCGGCAATCCAGGGATTAAATAAATATTTAGCGGTTTCAATAAAAACATTTTCAGGGTTGGCATTCGCAAATTCTGCAATAGATGGATTTAAGGCAAAATAACCAATACCAAAAAATCCCACTGCAATCGCACCGATTAAACATAAAATCATCCAAGTCATGCTAATGCGTCTTGCGCCAGGAATATTTTCAGGTGATGTCGTTGCCATAAAACGCACTAAAATATGTGGTTGACCAAAATAACCCAATCCCCATGCCATCAAAGAAATCGCTTCTATCCAGGTAAGATTTGACTTTCCAGCACATTGGGATCCTAAGCTTAGAATTCCACGTGGACAAGTTGTCGCG
>JADMIO011053058.1_pt1 | contig 81855 bp, 77 predicted proteins | sample 8958161 | NCBI WGS metagenome assembly JADMIO01 (sample SAMN16585339, study PRJNA669376) | soil metagenome | isolation source: Crop rotation soil | place: USA: Cullars Rotation, Alabama | collected 2011
GGCCGCGACTTCAAGTCACGTGAATTCCAAGCTTCGGATCCCACTGTGCTGGAAAGCCGGACTCCTTTCTTTCCCTTAAAAGTAAAACGGATGTCATTTCCCCTGATGTTCACGTGCTTGTTTTTTAAGGTTGTGATTCCAAATGAACCATACAGCTTTTCATAAAAGGAATTGCCAACACGTATAGAAGTGCTTTCCATCAGCATGACCACTGTGGCAAGAATTTTTTTCATATGCAGACCTTGTAAAGCAATATCTTTTTTCAGCTGTTCACGAAGAGCAGGAAGCTTTTTGCCAAATTCATACAGCCGGAAATATTTTGTTTCGCTTCTCATTTTATTCCAGAGCGCGTGGTAACGATACTGCTTTCTTTGCTTTGCATCAATGCCTGTTGCCTGCAGGTGGCCGTTTTCTTTTTCACAGATCCATACCTGCTGCCACGCCGGGGGAATGGCTAATTTTTTAATGCGGGCCAGGACATCTTTATCAGTAACTTTTTTGTTATTCAAAAAATACCGGAAACCATGGCCGGTCCTTTTCCTCGTGATGCCATTTTCTTCTGCCAATACATAAACAAGTTTAAACAGCCTGGCACTTTTAACAGGATCATCCGATACCTTCTCCAAACTGCTTTTTCGAATTTCGATACTGGAATTTTCGGAATTGTTCATGCATGCTTAAAAAAAAATACAGCAGGTCTGTATGCGGTTAACGGAGAACAGGCTCGTCTACCATTTCGTTGGTCATGAATAGAAGATTGGGAAATATCCATGTTCCCGGTGTCCGTTTTGCCAACCTGACAAACCGAATAAGACCTGCCGAATGATTACTGATTTTTAATGTGTCTTATTTACATCCTTGAAGGCTTTCAGAGGAGTGCGTGCGATGTTTTTTGCAGCACGTTTTGTCTTATGACTAACTCCATGACCCTTCTTTGATTCCCGCAGCGATTGTTTTGAATTTGTCTTCCTTTGACGCGATGCTTTTTTCAATTCCATAGCATGTTTTCTTGAAGCACGTTTACGGAATGCATAGGTCAGTAATAAGAGCGCTGCAGAGAGAACTGCGGATGCAACGTATGTTAATTGATTTCTTTTCATTGCACACTAGTTAGAAGTACATGTTACGTTCTAAAAAAAGCATGCCATCCCATGGCTTTGGGAATGCTTCTGTTAAAGATTTCTTTTTAAGTGCTGCAGCAGGTAGCTATACGCCTTGCTAAGCACGACACTGTACGATTTGCCTTCAAAAAGGTGCGAAGTATTATCCCTCTTATCAGTGAGCATCAGCTTGAAAAGTGAATCATCATCCATGTCTAAAGACACGGTATATTTCTGCAACAGGATTTTTAGTTTGGTCGTGTTTCGCATGGTGTACCTATCAACGGTTGCAAACTACTTGTTTTAATTCAGAAATAATACTTTATTTTAAGAACCGTTCTTTATCTTTCGCTTGATAAAACCAGGTTGATATGAAAAGTCTCTCCCCTGCTCTCATTGTTTTTATTCTCTTTTTATCCATTGCCACATCACGTGCGAAAGATGTCCCTGATACTGTGAGGACAGGTGTCTACGTGACAAGCATTCATGATATTGATTTTAAACAGAAGGAATACACGATCAATCTGTGGGCCTGGTTCAAATATCGAAATAAAGAATTTGATTTTTTGCAAAACCTGGAAGTTCCCCAGGCAAAGAATGTCGTAAAATCATTTTCAACAATTGATTCTTCCAATGGAGAGATTTACCTGCTGATGAAATTACAATGTGTAATGAAAGACTCCTGGAAGATCACCAGGTTTCCATTCGACCGTCAAAAGCTCAGGCTGTCTTTTGAGAATTCCCAATTTGATTCCCATTCATTGGTATTTGAAGCAGATACACTCGGAATAAATTACGATCCTCGTTTTGCCTTGAACGGATGGAGCATTGACAGCTTCAACGTTTCCATCGGAACAAAGCAGTATGAAACGGGTTTCGGAGATGCCAGCCTCGATAAGCCGCACTCGGAATACAGCGCTTACAAGGTTCGGATCGTCATCACGCGCGATGCCCTCGGATTATTCTGGAAAATGTTTTTGGGAATGTATGCAGCCTTTCTCATTGCTTTCGTATGTTTCTTTATTCATGCCGACAGCATTGATTCCCGCTTCGGGCTGAGTGTGGGCTCTCTCTTTGCAGCGATCGGCAATAAATACATCATCGATTCTGCGCTTCCCGAATCCACCTCGTTTACATTGGTGGATACGCTTCACGGACTGACTCTCTTTTTTATTTTTGTTGTCATTACATCTTCAGCGTATTCACTCAGGCTGGTGAAACAAAACATGTCGACCAGGGCAAATCAGTTCGACAAAAAAGCTGCATGGGTCGTATTGTCCCTGTACATCCTGTTGAATGTATTCTTCATATCACAGGCTTATTCAGGATAATGTTTCAACGGGCCGTTTTCTCATTCCTGCAAACTGAACACGAAAGGTTTATTTATTTCAATTGCTCTTCCAAAAGGAATTGATATTTTCACGCATTCAATTTTAACGGAAAAATTATTTCATGAAAAACAAGCATCCAAAAATTGCTATTCTCGGCGGAGGAAACATCGGGCTTTCACTTGCAAAAGGATTGGTGAAAGCAGGAAAGTATAAAGCGAAAGAAATTATTGTTACAAGAAGAAGCGCCGACCATCTTGCAGAAATTACCAGGCTCGGTTTCACTTCGATGAATGATAATGCTGCCGCCGTTTCACAATCAGAACTGGTTGTTCTTGCTGTTCTTCCGCAACAATTAGATGCATTGATGAGAAGCATTTCAGCAAAGGTGAATGAAAAAAAACACCTTGTGGTGTCTGTTGTTTCAGGTGTAAGCACCGATGATATCTGCAAAAACCTCAGGAAGAACGTGGAAGTTGTTCGTGCCATGCCGAATACAGCCATAGCCATCGGTTCTTCGATGACGTGCATTGCATCCTCCAATGCATCCGGAGAAAATCTTCAGACGGTCCAGTCACTTTTTGAAACAGTCGGCGAAGTGATCCAGATTCACGAAGAGCTGATGACATCGGCCACTGCATTGAATGCCTGCGGCATTGCATTTTTTCTCCGCGCCATTCGTGCGGCGTCACAAGGTGGAGTGGAAATCGGCTTTCATGCTGAAGATGCGCTGAGGATGGCTGCACAAACTGCCAAAGGTGCGGCGGCTTTGCTGCTGGAAGGCAATACTCACCCGGAAAATGAAATTGATAAGGTAACTTCACCGAAAGGATGTACCATTGCCGGGCTCAATGAAATGGAACACCAGGGTTTCAGTTCAGCATTGATCAAAGGAATAAAGATCTCAGCCCAAAAGGCCGGCGAGCTTTATACAAAAGAAAAATAATTTATTTTTATGGGATGAATTATTCAGCCATCATCCGTGAGCTTGAGCGAAACAGGGAAGTATTTCATGACCTCCTTTCCGGGTTACCAAAGGAAGAATACCTCTGGAAGCCTGAACCTTTAAAATGGTGCCTGCTTGAAATCATCTGTCACCTGTATGATGAAGAGCGCGAAGATTTTCGTGCGCGGCTGAAACAGGTTCTTGTCACTCCTGAACTCGCCTTTCCTCCCATTGATCCGCAGGGATGGGTGCATGAGCGAAATTACCTTGAGCAGGATTTTGAGTCAGTGTTCCGGAAGTTTTCAGAAGAACGAAATGAATCTGTTTCATGGCTGAAATCATTGTCATCTCCTCAGTGGAAAAATGCATACAACCATCCGAAGTTCGGACCGATCAGCGGCAATTTGCTTTTATCCAACTGGCTGGAGCACGACTATCTCCATTGCAGGCAGATCCTCACGCTCAAGCATCTTTACCTGAAGGATCATTCTGCTGAAAGCCTTGCATATGCAGGAACGTGGTAAGTTTACAGGGAATTATTTTGTATTCGTTTTCAGCAATGGCTGAATCGGTTTTCCGCTATTACCATTCGGAAATTCGATGTTGAGCAAGGTGGCAATGGTTGGAGCGATATCGGTGATGAAAACAGGTTCGGCAGAACTTCCCTGCGGAATGTTCCATCCATAAAATAATATCGGAACATGTGTGTCATAGCTGTAAGCAGCTCCATGTGTTGTTCCCGTTTTTGATTCCCACTCCATCCATGCCGGTTCGAGCGACATCAACACATCCGGTGAACGTTGCCAGTTAAAACCCTTTTGAAGCAACGACATCACACCTTCACTCCAGTGTTCTTTTCTTAATTGTCCGGCAGAAACAGCCATTGCAACTCCTTTTGTCTTCATTAAAAAGTCAACGCACTTTTCCGAGATATCGGAGATTGAAATATTCTTTTGAGAAATCAGCTGGTGATCCAGGTAAATTCCATGACTGGATAATTCAGCAATATAACTTCCCTGGCCGTATAAAGCCTGGAGGTTCGACTCCAGCAATGAATCCACGAGCTTCGCATCAAAAAATCCGGCAGGAATTTTTTTATCCATGTTGTAAAAGGTATTCCCGGCAGCACCGTGATCGGCGGTAAGGAAGAGCAGGTAGTTGGTATGTCCAACCCATTTTTCAAGAAAGTCAAAGAGTTCCGCAAGATCGCGGTCGAGCCTGATGTATGTATCTTCTATTTCGATGGAATTAATTCCAAACTGGTGTCCTACGTAATCTGTAGAAGAAAAGCTGATGGCAAGAAAGTCTGTGAAATTTCCTTTACCCAATTGTTCGCCTCTCAAAGCTGCTTCGGCAAAATCCTTTGTCAGTGTATTTCCCATCGGAACTTTTTTGATAAGGTCTTTATCTTTCAGCCTGATAGCCGGAAGGTCATGAGGAAAAACAGGATGCGTTTCACCGGCATACAATCCTTCATACCGGACATCATCGGCAGTGCTTTCCATGTATTGTTCAACCGGTAAAAAAGTATTCCACTTTCCATTCAGCAATGCATCCACCGGTTTTTTTGCATTGAAGTCCTGTACCCATTGCGGAAGCTGCTTCATGTAATAGGAAGAAGTCACCCAATTCGTCGTTTCCTTATCAAACCAATATGCAGCATTCGCCGTGTGGCCGGCAGGAAGTATGGCGCCACGATCTTTTAAAGCAATCCCAATTACTTTCGACTGGTAGTTGGTTGCGAAACGTAACTCATCTGTGACCGTAGTTGTAAGCAATCGCTGCGGGGACATTCGTGCAGACAATGCAGCCGTTCCGACAGGAAGAACCGTAGTATCCTCTACGCAGTACACTTCTTTTCGTATATCCTTATCATACCAGTCATTGCTGACAATTCCACTGACGGAAGGAGTTGTTCCCGTGTACACACATGCATGTCCAGGTCCTGTGTAGGTTGGAACGTAATTGTAATTTGCATTCTTCAAAAGAAATCCTTCGTTGATGAGACGTTTGAAGCCGGTATCAAGGTATTTGTTCCAATACCTGAAAAGATAATCGTACCGCATCTGGTCAACGACGATACCGACAACAAGTTTGGGCCTGGCCATTTCAGCAGCCGGTTTCTGCGCAAATAAAAAATTTACCTGGATGATTGTGAGGAGAGCAATCATTATTTTTTTCCTGTTCATGCTAGGAGGTATTTATGGTGTACTTTCAGAATGTCGCCTGGATTTTTTTCTTCCACGGTTAAATTTCCTGTTATATAACTTAAAGGTTTTCTGCGTTGCAACGCCAAGCAATGCTCCAAGCAATGCTCCGCAAATGACATCACTTGGAAAATGAGCGCCGAGGTAAATCCGGCTCAATGAAACCAGGATGGCCCAGGAAAGAACAATCCACTGCAGCTTCACATAGTCTTTCTTAAAAAGCAAAGCAAGAAATGTAGTCAACGCAAATGCATTGGATGCATGAGAAGATACAAAGCCATACTCACCGCCGCAGTAACCATAGACAAGGTGCAAGTGAGAGGCAATTGCAGGATCGTGGCAAGGTCGCAGACGCATCACAGAATTCTTGATGACCGTTGATGAAAGCTGGTCGCTTAAAGCAACCAGGAATGTAACAAATAGGATGATTGAAAAGATGCGATGAGGATATTTCTTGTAAACGAAATAAGCGAGGCATGCATAGAAAGGAATCCATACCAGCTTATTGCTGGCCCAATACATCAGGAAATCAAGGAAAGGATTGTTGAGGTGATTAAAAAATAAAACAAGACTTGCGTCAAGGGCCTTTAAGTGTTCGATCACAGGTTACGAATTACCTGCCTGCCGTTAAGCAGGCGAATAGAATGCGAATATACGAATGGTATGAATTGAAACACGAGGTTATCCTGATGTCTTTTTATTCATCTCTTCCCACAATACGTCTTTCAGTTCATCAATTCCCATTCCTGAGACGGAAGAAAGAAAAACACATTTGATGCTTTTCGGGATTTCCTTTTTCATCTCTTTGATTAAATCCTTATCGAGCATATCGCATTTGGTGATGGCGAGAACCCTGGATTTATCAAGCAGTTCTGGGTTGTATTGCTTTAGCTCATTCAGCAAAATCCTGTATTCATTGCCGATGTTCTTTGTATCGCAAGGAATCATAAAAAGTAAAATTGAGTTCCGCTCGATGTGACGGAGAAACCGTAAGCCCAATCCTTTTCCGAGATGTGCTCCTTCAATGATTCCCGGTATATCAGCCATCACAAAAGAGCGATCATCCCTGTATTTTACAATGCCGAGGTTTGGGACCAGCGTGGTGAATGCATAGTCGGCTATTTCCGGCTTTGCTGCGCTGACAACGGAAAGCAGTGTTGATTTACCGGCATTGGGAAAGCCAACGAGGCCAACGTCAGCAAGCAATTTTAATTCGAGAATTTTCCATTCTTCCATACCCGGTTCACCGGGCTGCGCCTCGCGAGGGGATTGATTGGTGGGTGACTTGAAAAAATTATTTCCCTTCCCTCCTCTTCCTCCCGGTGCCAGGATGTGCTCTTCACCATCCTGTGCAATTTCAAAAAGCGTATCGCCTGTTTCAAAATCTTTTGCAATGGTACCAATAGGGACTTCAAGGATTTCATCCTTCCCGTTTGAACCGGTCATCAATGCATAACCACCTTTTCCACCAGGCTCTGCGATGACATGCTTGCGGTATTTCAAATGAAGCAACGTCCAAAGCTGCTTGTTGCCTTTAACAATGATATGCCCGCCCCTGCCGCCATCGCCGCCATCAGGTCCGCCTTTCGCCGTTTTTTTATCACGGTGAAAATGCACGAAACCGGCTCCACCGGCTCCACTTCGGCACATGATCTTTACATAATCAACAAAGTTGCTTCCAGACATAGTTTGTTTACTGTTTCGGGTTTACGGTTTACAGACACGCTCTTGTTTACGGCAAATTGTAAACCGTAAACAGTAAACTATTTCTTATCAACCACCTTGCAAAGTGACTCAAAAATTTCATCAATCCCACCCACTCCCTGTATTCCAAAAAATTTATTCTGACTGGTATAATAATCTTTCAGCGGTGCAGTCTTGCTGTTGTATTCGTTGATGCGTTTCCCGATGACCTGCTCATTCTGATCGTCGGGGCGACCTGAATCTTTTCCGCGGTTCAGCAAACGCTTCATCAATTCTTCTTTTGGAACCTCAAGAGCGAGCATCATGCTGATGGAAGTCTTCTTGGTGGAAAGTAATTTGTCGAGGGCTTCTGCTTGCGCCGTTGTTCTTGGAAACCCATCGAAGATGAATCCATTTCCATTTTTATTCGAATCCACTTTCGACTCAATCATTCCGATCACCACTTCGTCAGGAACCAATATTCCCTGGTCCATCAGCTTCTTTGCCTCCAAACCCAAAGCAGTTCCGTTTGCGATTTCACTTCTTAAAATATCTCCTGTTGACAGGTGAACAAGCTGGTATTTTTTGATCAGCTTGTCTGCCTGCGTTCCTTTTCCGGCACCAGGAGGACCAAAGAGAACGATGTTGAGCATATAACGGTAATAAGTTTAAACTATCTTATAAATATCATTCAGGTTTCTACCCAGTCCGTCATAATCCAAACCATAGCCGATCAGAAAATCATTCGGCACCTCAAAACCTACATAATCAATTTTTAAATTATGTTTCAGCGCTTTCGGTTTAAGAAGGAGACTTGCTATTTTAATTTCCAACGGATTATTTCGTTTCAATTCATTGAGAAGATAAACAACGGTATCACCCGTATCCACGATATCTTCCAGGATGACAACCGTTCGCCCGCTGATATCCTCGCTCAGGCCAATCAGGTTTTTTACCTGGCCGGTAGACTGCGTACCTGAATACGATGACACACGCATGAATGTGATTTCACAATCCATATTTATTTTCTTCAATAAATCGGAAGTGAAAAATAAAGAACCCTTTAATATCGAAATAAATATTGGTCGTTTATCTTCCAGGTCATTAGTAATCTGTGCCGCCAGTTCGACAATCCTTGCCTGGATTTTCTCCGAAGGAATGGAAATGCCGAATGTCTTATCCCTGATTGTGATGGTACCCATAGGTATAAAAAAGAAGGCGCTAATGTAGGAAATCATTGGCGTGGTTAAAATTTATTACTCTTATTTCTTACGAACATTTTTGGCTGCAGCAAACTTGTTTTAACTTGCGCAACAATATGGGCAAACCATTTTACGATACATTCCGTCTTGGTATCCTTGGTGGAGGACAATTGGGAAGGATGCTTTTGCAGAAAGCGGCTGATTTCAACATCTCAAATTCTGTTCTTGATCCCGATCCCGAAGCTCCGTGTAAAACGATCTGTGATGAATTTATAACAGGAAATTTCAATGACTTCAAAACCGTTTACGAATTCGGAAAAAAGGTTGACCTGCTCACGATAGAAATTGAGCATGTAAATGTGGAAGCGCTTGAAAAATTAGAATCCGAAGGATTGAAAATTTTTCCGCAGCCGCGCATCATCAGGCTGGTCCAGGATAAAGGCGCGCAAAAAATATTTTACAGGACCAACAAAATTCCCACACCTGAATTTCACCTCGTTGAAAATAAAAATCAGCTTTCGGATCATGCAGCCTTTTTACCATTTGTGCAAAAGCTTCGTAAGGGTGGATATGATGGCCGCGGCGTGCAGGTTATAAAAACAGAAAATGATTTTAAGAAAGGGTTTGATTCACCAAGTGTGCTGGAAAAATTTGTGGATTTCGAAAAAGAAATTGCTGTCATTGTTTCACGGAATGAAGGCGGAGAAATGAAAACGTTTCCTGCCGTTGAAATGCAATTCGATCCCGATGCCAACCTCGTTGAATTTCTTTTTTCCCCAGCAGACATTACAGAAACAACGCATCAAAAGGCAACACAGATAGCAGAAAAAATTGCCGCTGATTTACAAATCACGGGCATTCTTGCCGTGGAAATGTTTGTCACAAAAACCGGTGAAGTCCTCGTCAATGAAATCGCTCCAAGGCCTCATAACAGCGGTCATCATACCATTGAAGCAACGATCACTTCACAATACGAACAGCACCTTCGTGCAATTCTTAATCTTCCCCCCGGATCAACAGAGTTAATTCATCCGGCAGTCATGGTAAACCTGTTAGGAGAAAAAGGGTTTACCGGTCATGCGAAGTATGAAGGGCTTGAAAAAACACTCGGGATGAAGGGCGTGTATGTGCATCTGTATGGAAAGAAAATTACAAAACCCAATCGTAAGATGGGTCATGTTACGTGCGTAGGAGCCACAGTTGCAGAAGCGATGGAAAAAGCGAGGAACGTGAAAGGAATCCTGAAAGTAATCTCATAATAAGTTTCCGGTTTACAGTTTTCTGTTGACGTAAAACTGTAAACTATAAACTGTAAACTAAAACCAATGACCAAACCTCTTGTCGGTATCATCATGGGAAGTCAGAGCGATCTTGCCATCATGAACGAAGCTTCAAAAATTCTTGAACAATTAAAAATACCCTATGAGATTTCAATTGTTTCGGCGCATCGAACTCCTGAACGTATGTTTGAATATGCAAAGACAGCCATCGAACGGGGATTAAAAGTCATCGTTGCCGGAGCCGGAGGTGCTGCTCATCTGCCGGGAATGGTTGCTTCCATTACACCTTTACCTGTTATCGGTGTTCCTATTAAATCTTCGAATTCAATTGACGGTTGGGATTCTGTTCTTTCCATTTTACAAATGCCGAACGGAGTTCCGGTGGCGACGGTCGCTCTCAATGCTGCACAGAATGCGGGCATCCTGGCTGCACAGATCATCGGTTCATCGAACTCGGAAATTTTAAAGCGTGTTGCAGATTTTAAAGAAGGTCTCAAAGAAAAGGTTACAAAAGGAAATGAGGAGATGAAAAAAGGAGGCATTTAACTGTCATCCCTTCTTATTTTTATTTTACTGGATAACCAATTCTCCTTTGCCAATCCTGTCCTGGCCATCACTTACTTCGTAGATGTAAATTCCTTCGGCCAGCTTGCCCCTGGTTATTTTCAGATCCTGGGAAGTCACCAAACTATTCAGGACAATTCTTCCCGTCAGATCTTTTAAAACAAACGTCATTGAAGAATGGTGTTTGAAAATATCTTCGTTGATATGAAGCTGCATTGTTTCACGGAAGGGATTCGGTGAAACAGATATGGATGGATTTACTCTAATATCTGATACATTCACGTTGACGGGAATCAGCAACACATCCAATGTTGTGAGCACTCCGTTGTCAAGCACAACACCGGTAATGATTTTAGTGATGTAACCTGTTTTTGAAAATTGTACATCATATGTTCCTGCTGCCGGATAGCCCGTTTTATATTCGCCTGTTTCAATCGTAATATCGTTTGCATATGTTGCAAGGATTTGCACATCAACACCATTTAAAGGAATTCCTGTTACACTATCTTTCACAACACCTTCAAGATAACAGGCGCGCACATAGGTCGGTGAAAGCACGTACAAGCCGGTTGTTCGTCCCGTGGCCAGAATATTTCCCGAAGGTAAATATGGATCAGCGTCCCATGAAAGCGAAGTGTAAATCGGGAAATTTCCGACTTCAACCAGGTTGGCCGGACGGGCAGCATCGACAATGGTTACCTGGCTTCCATAACAGGCATTGATGAGAAAATCGTTCAGCACCCGCACGTTGTGGACTTCATTATTGTTCCCGGGTATTACCGTATTTAATACGGTGTACTGATCCAGCAATTCGATATTCGCAAAATTGGAAACATCGTAGGCAGCAAGAGGAGCCTGGTTGATCTCGTCTGTTGTAAATAATACGCGGCCGTTATCAGAAAGCCAGGAGTTATGGTTGAACGCATTTGGAGTCGGATGTGAAGCAAGCAAGACCGGGTTTGTGCGATCGGTGATGTCATACGCTGCAAACTGCCCTGCATTGATTTCACTGGCCCATAGTGTATCGCCCCTTACGTAACTGTCATGGCAATAATTCATGGTATCCGCTCCGACAAAATGCGGATTCACCGGGTTAGCCAGATCGGCAATGATCACGCCTCCATGAAGTGCAGCAATGTGATGACCATTAATGTATGCATACCGGTTGTCAACAGTAATAGAATGAGCATTGTGAAGCAGTCCGGCTATGGGTCCGTCACCATTCCAATAATGGGCAGGCGCGCTGTCAGGCAAGTAACGAAGATCAATGATCTGGAGACCGTCTCCAGAACTATCTGTTCCTTCTGTTACCGCATATGCATATCGCCCTACTGCTTTTACTTCTTTCCAGGAATTTGAAATGCCGGGAACCTGCAGAACAAATATGCAGGTATCAGGGTTTGTAACCTCAACAATTGAAATTCCGTCCTTGGTACCAACGAGGGCATATTCACGATTCAGTGAATCGACATAATGCCAGACTCCTGCCGTGGTTTGATTTGGAAAGGAAATCGTAGAACGCTGAACAAGATTGAATTGTCCATGCAACAAAAAGGTCTTTGAAAAAAGAAAAACAAATAAAACATATCGAAGGTTCATGCAGCGATGATGGAACAAGGAAATGATATCGACAGAATGTAAAGTTAGACAATTATTACCTGCCGGAATCTTCCTTTTTTAATTTACGTTCCACCTGGTAATTTTAATGAGCACCTTCATTGCTTCACGTGCGAGGTTTTTTGATCCAGGTTCCATGGCCTCCCGTTTGGGTTGCTTCCATTGAGGAATGTCTTTAATAATTCGCCTCGCAGTTTTAACCTGCGGCGGTTTTGAATTTTTATTAAAGCTGAGGCTTTGTGCTTTTTTCTTCAGGACTTTCTTCAGGAGTAAAATTTTTCTCTGCAGGATTTCCTTCTTTTTTTGAGACCTGATTCCTTTCATTTTGCTGCTGGGTGGTTGAAGTTTTTGAATTTCCTTGTTGCACTGTATTTTCCCGGGACTGTTCTTCGGCGATGAAATCTCCTTCTGATGGGTTGCCCTCTTTTCTTCGCGTGCCTTTCTCCGGCTGATTCTCCTTGCCGGGCTCTTGTCCTGGCCATGTTTTCGGCTCCTGCGGTTGACTTTGACGTTCTGACATTTTTTTAAATTTAAATTTTAACTGTATTTTTTATCCTCATACTTTTAAAAAGTGTGCCATATTTTTTTATCCTGATGTATCATAAACCAGGGTTCAGCATTGGGTAGGTTCTTACACATTTAACCAGGTCATAAAAAATCCGAAGAAGTTTATTCTTCGGATGAATAATAAAGGGAGGCACTGTAAAGACATTGAGATTACTGAACAGGAAGATTATTTAAGTCCCCAGACTTCCACTTCCGCTCTTTCCTTTTCTGTTTCCCGTTCGTGCTCTTTTTCTACTTCCTTTTCACCTGAACGATTGGTTTTGCTTTCGACGGTTACATCACTGGTTTTAGAACCAACAGTATTATAAACCAATATGACTTTAGTAACCGGGCTCGAATTATCAATATCTGCAGGTGCTGTTTCATCACCGGCATTCATGAGCTTATTCACTTCGACTGTTTTTTTTGAACCGTTTTTAAAATACACTTCGAAGGACGTCAGGTTCAGCGGTGCATCTTTTACTTTTAATTTAACCTGCTTGAAGAACCGATTTCCAACTACCATTATTTCATCGCGATCTGTGTTGTAACCGGCATGACGATCGGCAATTCTGTGCCATCCGGGTTTTTCTGATACAACCACACCAGGTGTCTGCGCAATTGATGTAGTGAATACAGCAATTGAAAATAAGGAAAGAAGAAGGATCTTTTTCATGGGATTTTTTTTAAGGGTTTACTCCCTGTTTTAAAAAAAACATGCCATGGAAATAATACAGTCCACATCCGGGAAATGAATGTGGACTGCAGATGAAAAATTTTGATTCTTCTATCGCTGGATCACAAACATTTTGGAAGTATCGGAAAAACCTCCTGCAGACAATACATACGTTCCGACAGCAAGGGATGATACATCAACATACACGGAACTTCCGTAACCATCCTGAACAGGAACCAGCATCACTTTTCTCCCCGTAATGTCGGTGATGATGTAATTCTGATTTCCCCTTAGATTTGATGATGAGATAACCAGCTTGTCAGAGGCAGGGTTGGGATAGATATTCAGCTGCGTGGCTTTATCGACTGTTGCAACGGACGTGGTAACTTCAGTTAATGCTCTTTTCCAAACTCCTTGTGAGTAGTCAGTTCCAGCGAAAATGGTGTTTCCCTTAACCAACAGTTTGTTCACGTAAGAACCCGGAGGCAATCCTGTTCCCCTGAATGACCAGTTCAGTCCGTTGTCGTCAGAAACATAGACTCCACCGCCGCGTGTTCCGACAATGGCTTTGTTGCCGTCAAATGCAAAACAGAGCGACCACCTGTTTAGATTGGATATGCCATTGATTCTCGCACTCCAGTTTGTTCCGTTATCTGGGGAATAATAAATCGAATCAGGGGTACCGGCATATAAATCTGTCCCGTTCATTCCCAGGGCATAAATCGGGTGCGGATTTAATCCGACGGAAGTCCAGGTGGCTCCTGCATCAGCAGAATAACTTACACCACCATTGCTATGGAAACCGGCAAATAAGGCACTTCCGTTGCCCACGAGGAATGTGGAAGAAAAATTACCTGTTCCGGAGTAATTCCAGCTGGAGCAGTTATCGGTGGATTTATACACATTGCTCAGTGTTCCGACCAATGTTGATGAACCCATAAAAACAAAATCATAGATGGCATAGATACCTGCAAGTCCATTGCTGATGTCCGTCCAGCTATCACCATTGTTGGTCGAACGGTAGGCTCCGTTACCGGTTCCGGCATATACGGTATCACCTGAAACAGCCATTCCCCATACATCGAGGTTGTTTAAACCGGTGTTCACCTGTGTCCAGGTAGCGCCGTCATCCATGGAACGGTATACTCCATAATTGTAGCTTCCGGCAAATACAGCAGTGCTGCTGGCTGTCATGCTGGTGATTGATTTGTTGTTCAGTGTGGTTTGTTGCCATTGGGCACCGGCTATAACAGGTGACAGCATCCATAGCAATAAAGCAAGTTGAGTAATTTTTCTTTTCATGAGGGTTTGTTTAGTGGTTAGTGATCAGGTTTTCTTCAGGTTTAATTACACTTGCTCCTTAATGAAATAACTTTTGTCGTTGTTCCATCCGTGCAGGAAAAAGTGCAGAACGTATAAATCTTCGAGCTCCCGTTATCAGTGACGGTGACGGTTCCTGATGCGGGCTGGTAAGCATTCGATATGTTGTAATATTCCACGTATGCTTTACCGGGAGCAACGGCAGCAAACGTGTTCACTGCAGAGTATGTACCTGCAGCAGGCAGTGCCGTTCCGTCAAAGATGATTGCAATGCCTTCCGTTTTGGCAGCATCTGCAAAATGCTCCGTATAATAGTTGGTTCCGAAAACACGGCATGAATCGCTGAGAATAGTTTTGACGGTACCATCAATCACCAGGACATTCGTGGTGTAATTGCAGGTTGTGTTAGCAGGTGCCGGTGTGGGAGTTGGCGCAGGTGTTGTTTCCGCATCATCCTTTTTGCAGGATGTACTGAACAAAATCATTGTGCTTACAAGTATGAAGCTGAGTTGATGGATCGTTTTCATGATGGTTTAAATTTGTTTGAACAAAGATGCACCTGTCATGAGGCCTGCAACAATCCGTAAGAAAAGGGAAACTGTATGAGGGCTGGTACGGATATCAGTCTTTCACCAATCCGTTATCAATGGCAAAACGAATTAAACCAACGATGGATTTGGCACCGGTCTTTCTGAAAATATTCTTCCGGTGCGATTCCACTGTACGTTCGCTGATGAAAAGCTTTTCTGCAATCTGCTGATTTGAAAATTCCTTTGCTACAAGGTTTAAAACTTCAAGCTCGCGGAGCGTGAGGTGCGATTCAGCACCCGTTGTTTTCAGGTTCACAATTCCTTCTGCCACTTCGCTGCTGAAATATTTTTCATTGCGGGCTATTTTCATCAGTGCTTTGCGAAGCTCGTCCCGGCCCGCATTTTTCAATACATAACCTGACACGCCGTTTTTCAGCAGCTCATTGATATTAAACTCTGCGGCAGAAACTGTCAGTACAAGAATTTTAATTCCCGGATGCTGTTGACGAAGATGCCTGGTGAATTCGATGCCGCTCATTCCCGGCATGCTGATATCAGTAATAACAATATCAGGATGACACATGGCGATTTCTTTGAGTGCAGCATCGCCGCGTGTTGCTTCACCGACGATGGTGAAAGAATCATCATCACGAAGCAACGATCGCATGCCATCCAGCATGATCTGGTGATCGTCAAGAAGAAATAACTTGATTTTCTCCATCTTCATTTTTAATCACTAAAATCGTATTGCCAACAGAAATAAAAATTGAAACCAGGGTACCTTTATTCAACTTCGAATCAATTTCAATTTGGCCGTTGATAAGGCTCAGGCGTGAATTGATATTGTACCAACCATTTCCTTTTCCTTCATTGAGCTTTTTGACTTCAAAGCCGCCGCCGTTATCTTCAATCATGATGGTGAGCTCCTCGTCATGAAAGATCAGCTGAACGCTCACTTCGGTGGCGCCGGAATACTTGATGACATTGTTCAGCCATTCCTGGACGATGCGGAAAACGTTGATCTCAACCGTGCTTCCGAATCTTGGAATATTTTCATCGGCATCAAAGCGAACATGGATTTTCCCGCTCTTGTTTATGCTGGCAGCCACTTCATTCAATGCTGAAGGAAGTCCGAAGCGGATCAGCTGAACAGGCATCATGCGATGAGATATGTTCCGGAGTTCCGTAAAAGAATGATCGATCAGGTTGATGGTGCTCGCAAGCAACGGTTCGGAATGGCCGTTTTCTTTCAGTGAAAGCGACTCCACATTCAACCGGGCTGCCGACAATACCTGTCCAAGTCCATCGTGCAACTCTCCTGCAAGATGCTTCCGTTCTTCTTCCTGCGCCATGATCATGGATTGAACACGAAGCTTTTCCTGCCTGAGCTTTTCTTCGTTGAGCACTTTTTTTTGCTTTAATTTATTCCTGTTATAGATAAGCACGGATGTGATGATAATAAACACCAGCACGATGATGAGAATGGAAAACTTTGTTTTCTCTGTCAGCAGCTGCTTTTCCTTTGACTCCACACTCGCTGTAAGCAATGCGTTTTCCTTTTCTTTCTTCTCACTCTGGTACCTGGTTTCCATGTCAGCGATCTGCTGTGTTTTGGTCTCGTTGAGAATCGAATCACTGATATCTTTAAACAGTGTATGGTATTCGTAGGCTTTCAGGAAATTATTTTGTGAAGCATATAGTTTTGCCATTTTCTCTGAAACGTTCCTGGCAACCAGCCTGTCACCAATTTCCTCAGAAAGCTTAAACGCCTTATCTCCGTATTGAATGGCTTCACCGGTTTTTCCAAGGTCGCTCAATTCAATGGAAATATTAAAAAGTGTCATGGCAATGCCTGCCTTGTCATCCAGTTCAGTTTTTATCTCGAGAACTTTTTTATAACCATCCAGTGCCTTCACATGATCACCGTCTGAGCTGTAGCTTCCGGCGAGGTTATTCAGCGTATTGGCAATTCCAAACTGGTCGTTCAGCTCTTCTTTTATTTTCAGGGAACGCTCATAAAACTCAATGGCTTTCTTTTTCTGTCCCAGGTCTTCATAGACTGTTGCAAGAGAATTCAGGACATTGCCGATTCCGGTCTGGTTGTCGAGCTGCTCATACATTTTTAAACCGGCTTCCATGTATTCTATTGCTTTATCACGGGACTCCATCCTGTAATACAGATTTCCAATGTTGGTCAGGTTTGAGGCAATTCCTACTGAGTCAGGAATTTTCTCCTGGATCGCCAATGCTTTCAGATCATAATAAAGCGCAGAATCGTATTCGGATTTGTAATAATGATTCAATCCAAGATTGGCAAGACTTTTAGCCATGATCATGTTGTCATCATGCGCTTTGCCGATTTCCATCTCACGAAAATAATAGGATGATGCGCTATCGTAGTTTCCCTGGAAACTATGAATGACACCAAGAAGGTTTAACAGCTTCGCTTCCTTCTCATAATTGCGCAAAGCCACAGCAAGGCGTATCCCATCATGCGCATATTGCTTTGCCTTTTCCGGTTCAGCCTTGAAGAGACGAATCGCTATTTCAGTGATGCATGAAAGCTTTACCGAATCCGGTGATGCGACCATCATCTTTTCAAGGCTGTCAGTTGGGATGCCTTTAAACGACTGCGCAGAAAGTCTTTCACAGGAAAAAAAAGTAACCAGGAAGAAGACAAACAGGACGATCTTTTTAATCATGAAGCTGTAGTGTTGTGAAATACCTATTAACCAATAACTATTTTCTGACTGCGTAAATTAATTCGTCATCATATTCTCCATTCTTAAAAAAAGTTTTTTCGAAGCGTGCTTCTAACTTAAAGCCTGCCTTTTCAAGTGCCCGCTGTGAGGCTGCATTGGTTCCGAAGGGTCTCGCGAAAATCCTGTTAATATCAAAGGTCTTAAAACCATACTCGACCACTTGTCCGATGGCTTTCGTTATAATTCCCTGTTTCCAGAATGGTTCAGCCAGCCAATATCCCAGCTCTGCATTCTTGCGTTCAATATCAGAAAGCGGATGAATACCTATTCCTCCTGAAGCAATCCCCCCGATATCAATCGCGAACAGGCGAAGCGGAGAAGTAGTGGATGCAAATTCTATAAATGCTTTTCCGTTATCAACTGTGTATGGATGTGGAAACTGGTCCATCATAAATTTTGCAATGTTCCTGTTGTTTGCAAATTTTACGAGGCTATCGAGATCTCCAGGCATCCATTTTCTCAGGGTGAAATCCATTGACACGAATTATTTATATAACGAAATACGCCATTTCATTACTGGTTTCCAAATATCTTTGCATGCTGTAAGTTATTACCACGTTGGCTAAAATTAAAAATTAATTATGATAAAGAACCTCCTGATTCTTGTTTTCGGCTTTTCAAGCGTGATCACAAGCACTGCATACGGCCAGGGAACTGACCGGAAAGACCTGCACGACCTGGTTGAAGTACGCAGACAAAAGTTTGACTCGTATTCCCATTCTCTTGAAAAGAGAAGCGGGATTTTCGGCAACAAAACCAAAAAGGACCTGGAGCGAAGCAATGCTGTACTGATTGAAATTGTTGAAACGGATAACCGCATCATCGGCTTGCTGAACAGGGTTATTGATTTTAAAAGTTATGAAAAAGTAAACCGGAACTATGACTGGCTTCAGAATAACGATCAGGTCAACAACCTTCGCCTCGCAACGGATACACTCACCAAGCAGGTGGATACGCTTGCTATTGTAAATGCTTCGCTGAAATCAAAAACAAAAAAGCTCCGGTGGCTTGCATACATTCTTTCAGGTCTGCTGGTCTGGTCGCTGGTCTCAAGAAGAAAAAAAAATCCAGTCAACCCGTAAAGCTATTGTTCAAGAACGAGTGTTTCAGTGTTTGCACCGAGATCCAACAGGTGCTGTGAAATATCTTTAACAAACGGATCCGGCCCGCACAGGTAAAAATGCTGGCTGAAATCTGAAATGTGTTCAATGAGAAAATCACGGTCAATCCGCTTGCTGAAGAAACCGATTTTATTTTCGCGCGTGTACACATTGATGAAATTTTCTTTGAGCATCTGCTCAAGCTCTTCGCGTAAAATCACATCGGCAGAAGTTTTATTTGAATAAATCAGCTTGTTCCCATGGAGCTTATCCTGCTTATAGAGATCCCGGAAAATAGCAATGAATGGCGTGATGCCGGCTCCTCCTGCAATAAAGACTCCACGGCCTTTGTAGCTGATTGCGCCAAAAACATCGTGAAGGATGAGCTCAGCACCGGCGTTCAAACGGCCCAGTTCAGCGGTAACTCCTTTTGTATCGTTGTAAATCTTAATCGTGAATTCGAGGTAGTTCCATTCTGTCAGGCCCGTAAAAGTAAATGGATGCAGATTGTCTTTCCATTCGGGCTTGTTGATAGAAACATCGGTGGCCTGGCCGGGAATAAATTCATAGTCATGGGGACGTTCAAGAACAAATCGTTTTACATCGTGGGTGATGTAATTTGCTTCAAGGATCTTAACAACATGTTCGCTCATTCCACTTCATCCTCATGCTCCCAGGCGTCAAACAACTCATTCAGAAAAATATTCTCGTCGCGGGTGATGCGGTTATCAGCCTTTACCAGTTTAACTGCAAAGTCAAGAAACCTGACGCGGTCTTCAGGTGTTGAATCTTCATAAAAATCGTCCATTGCCTTATGAAAATAAAGGATGTAATCTTCAGGAGCGATCATGCTCACAACTTCAGTTTCTTCTTCCATCTGGTAATCGGTCAATGCATAATCAACGAGGAATTTCCGGATCACAATGTCAGCGTCGGCACTGAATTCACCGTCAACAGCCGACAATATCTGCAGCATTTGGTAGCCTGCTTCAGCTTTTGTCAATTTACGTTCTTCCATATCATGATATTTTTAAATCAGAATGAAAAGTAAATAAACATTTTTGTTAAAGCAAAAAAAATTTCTGTGGGTGCTCTGTTAGAAACTATTCAGGATACGTTCATCCATTTTGAATCTAATTAAATACCTTTACCACCCTCGCAATTGCGATTGATTCATGGCCGATATCATTCAACTTTTACCCGATTCCGTTGCCAACCAGATTGCTGCCGGCGAAGTGATTCAACGGCCGGCTTCTGCCGTAAAAGAGCTGCTTGAAAATGCCGTGGATGCGGGCAGCACGCATATCCAGCTCATCATCAAGGATTCAGGTAAGACCCTGATACAGATTATTGACAATGGCTGCGGCATGAGTGAAACCGATGCACGGATGAGCTTCGAGCGCCATGCTACTTCCAAAATCCGTTCGGCTGATGATCTTTTTTCCATCCGGACCATGGGTTTTCGCGGGGAAGCACTTCCTTCCATTGCAGCCATTGCCCAGGTTGAAATGAAATCACGCAGGCTGAATGATGAAATCGGAACCAGGATTGAAATTGAAGGAGCGGAAGTAAAACTCCAGGAATCGGTAAGCTGCTCAGCGGGAACTTCCATTTCGATAAAGAATCTTTTTTTCAATGTCCCTGCGCGAAGGAATTTCCTCAAGTCAAATACGGTGGAAGCACGGCATGTCATCGAAGAATTTGAGCGGGTTGCGCTGGCACATCCTGAAATAGCCGTGTCGCTCCACCAGAATGGTTTGGAGGTTTTTCAGCTCGCATCTTCCAATCATCGCCAGCGTGTCGTGAACCTTTTCGGAAGCAATTACAATGAACGGCTGGTCCCGGTGAATGAAGAAACGACCTTGCTGAATATTGCAGGTTATGTGGGCAAACCGGAGTTTGCGAAGAAGTCGCGCGGAGAACAATTCTTTTTTGTCAACAAGCGTTTTATCAAGGACGCTTACCTGCACCATGCCGTGCAAAATGCATTCGAAGAATTGCTTCCAAAAGAAACATTTGCCTCCTACTGGTTATACATTGATATCGATCCGTCAAAGATTGACATCAACATTCACCCTACAAAAACAGAAATTAAATTTGAAGATGAGCGTTCGATTTATTCCATCGTTCGTGCTGCCGTAAAGCGTTCGCTTGGACAGTACAGCGTGACTCCTTCACTCGACTTTGAACAGGAGCGCAGCTTTGATCTTCCTCATGCCATGCGCAATGCACCGGCGAAACAACCTTCTGTGAACTTAAACCCGGAATACAACCCATTCAGAAGTGAATCCACAAAGGCATCTCCTGCCGGCTGGGAAAAATTATATGAAGGATTGAGAAATGAATCTTCCGAAATAGAGATACTTACTTCCGGAAAAAGGCAGCCGGAAATTGAAACATCCTGGGAAGAAGAAGAAAAAGTAAATTACGATCACGTCATTTTCCAGCTGCACCAGCAATACATCGTTACACAGGTGAAATCAGGACTGATGGTTGTTGACCAGCAAGCTGCACATGAACGGATTTTATATGAGAAATACCTTCGGCAGATTCATAAACAGGCAGGACCGGCACAACAAAATCTTTTCCCACAAACCATTGAATTTTCATCCGGCGATTTTCTGCTGATGAAAGAATTGCAGGAAGATCTTCGCGCCATTGGTTTTGACCTTCGCGAGTTTGGTGTCAATACTTTTGTGCTTCATGGTTCTCCCCCGGAGCTGGAATCGGGAAAAGAAAAACAGGTACTGGAATCACTGCTGGAACAGTTTAAAAATAACAGCATGCTCAATACCGTTGATCACCATGAAAACCTGGCACGTTCAATGTCAAAAAACATGAGCATAAAACCGGGAAAAATCCTTTCCCAGAACGAAATGAGGAACTTAATTGATGAGCTTTTTGATTGCGAAAAACCGTACCTCAGCATTGAAGGGAGATCCACTGCTGTCATGATGAACATGAATCAGCTAAAAAAAATGTTTTGAAGATTCTGCAACGCTAACATTCATTTATGTCGCCGGAACAATATCGCCCTTCAGGATTTAAACTGCTCCCTGACGTTGTAAAAAACCTGCTGATCATCAACGGGATTTTTTTTCTTGCCACGGTCGTTCTTGAACGCCAGGGAATAGACCTTACAGACAGTCTCGGGCTTCATTATTTTGCCTCTGAAAAATTCCGGCCGTACCAGTTCATCACGTACATGTTTATGCATGGCAGCCTGGGACACATTTTCTTTAACATGTTTGCCCTCTGGATGTTTGGTTCTGCCGTTGAAAATATCTGGGGCGGAAAAAAATTTCTTTTCTATTATATTTTTTGCGGGTTGGGAGCGGCTCTAACGCACTATGCAATCGTTTATCTTCGGTTAAACCCGGCGATGGCTGAAATAAACAATTTCATTTCAACACATGCTCTTAGTGCAGGTGAATTGGAACAGGTTTACCAGCAGCGTACTGAAATGCTGAATGCTCCTGTCGTGGTGGGTGCTTCCGGGGCTGTATTCGGGTTGCTGCTCGCATATGGAATGATGTTTCCAAACAGCCTGTTGTATGTGTATTTTGCCATTCCGATCAAGGCAAAATATTTTGTGATTATTTACGGGCTGGTTGAATTGTTTTCCGGAGTCGCCAATGTAAGCGGTGACAATGTAGCGCACTTTGCTCATCTCGGTGGGTTGCTTTTCGGGCTCATATTAATCCTGTTCTGGAGATACCAGCGATGGAGAAGAAATAAATTTTTCCGTTAATATGGCTTCATCATTTATCAACGATATCAGGCATAATCTCCGGCAGAGCAGCACGCTTCAGAAATTACTGGTCGTGAATGTAGCTGTATTCCTGCTCATCAACATTGTGAAGGGGCTGATGGGTTTGTTTATGATGCCCATGGAGAAATACATTGACATCACTGCATGGCTTGCCGTACCGGCTTCTGTTAAGGTGCTCATCGTGCGCCCCTGGACCCTTATTACATATATGTTTTTACACGAAGAATTTTTTCACATTTTATTTAATATGCTCTGGCTATATTGGATGGGCAGCATTTTGCAGGAATACCTCGGCAGTAAAAAATTATTCAGCACCTATATTCTTGGAGGAATTTGCGGGGCCGTCCTTTACATCATTGCATTCAATGTCTTTCCTCTTTTCTCAAACGTGCTTCATTCATCGTTTGCTTTAGGAGCTTCGGCAAGTGTACTCGCCATCACAGTGGCCGCAGCCACCCTTCTGCCGGAGTACCCGATTCAATTATTCCTGATCGGCAGAATTCCCCTGAAGCTGATTGCCATCTTCACGATTCTTCTGGATTTAATCAGTGTGAGCGGTGACAATGCTGGTGGTCACATCGCACACCTCGGTGGTGCCCTGTTTGGGTTTACATACATCAGGCAATTAAAAAAGGGAAATGATATCGCTGCATGGTTTAATAAGCTGATGGATAAGCTGGCTGTTTTATTTAAACCGTCTTCCCGTTCCACCATGAAGGTGAAATATAAACGCGCTGTTGATGATGAAACATTCGTTCAAAACAAACGAGCACGGCAGGAACGTGTAGATGAAATCCTTGACAAGATCAGCAAATCCGGTTATGGCAGTCTCACCAGCGAAGAAAAAGATTTTTTATTCAAGTCGAGTAAAGAGAACTGAGTTTGACGTTTCAGGTTTAATGTTTAAGGTTGGGTGGAACAGAAAAAAAAGGCTTCCGTCTTAAAGAGGTTGATGTTCGGGCTGAACATCCTTGCTGTCGTCTTTCTTTTATTTTCGTATGCTGCTTCATTCATCAGCCCTGGAAGAATCTGGTGGTTTGCCTTATTCGGAATGGGTTATGGAATCATCCTGTTTGTAAATATCCTGTTTGTGATTTTCTGGCTCCTGCTTAAAAGCAGGAGGTTCCTGTTCTCCCTTGTTTTTATTTTAATTGGCTTTGGCAAGGTGTTCAATATTTTTGAGTTTCATTTCTCACACAATGAAACACCACAAAAAAAAGAAGCCGCATCCTTTCCTGTCAAAGTCATGTCATACAATGTACGGTTATTTGATCTCTACAACTGGTTTCATAACCAGGAAACCAGGGGAAAAATTTTTAAATTTCTTTCCGGTGAATCTCCTGACATTGTCTGTTTCCAGGAATATTTTACCTCTGATAAAAAAGAAGATCATTTTTCAAATAATGATACGCTTGAAAAAGTAATACCCGCTGCGTATTCAAACATCGTCTACTCCACCACCCTGCAGCTTAATCACTGGGGAATTGCTACGTACAGCAAGTACCCGATCATCCACAAAGAGACTGTTCATTTCCAGGACCGGGGTGGAAATGTATTTACATTTTCTGATATCAAAATCGGGAACGACACGATCCGCGTTTACAATGCCCACCTGGAAAGTATCCGTTTTGGAAAAGATGATTACAAATTTATCGAGAACCTTGGGGAAGCCGAGCAGGATGAATTCAAAGGCAGCCTGAGTATCATCCTCCGGTTAAAACGGGCCTTCATCAAACGCTCAAAGCAGGTCCAGGTATTGCACCGGCATATCCGCCAAAGCCCTTATCCTGTTGTGCTCTGCGGAGATTTCAATGACACCCCTTCTTCGTATACCTATTCTGTATTGCGCAGGGGACTTGAAGATTCGTTCAGGGAAAGCGGTTCCGGGTTCGGGAAAACGTACATCGGTGCATTTCCCTCCTTTCGCATTGATTACATCTTTCACGATGAGAAATTAAAATCAGCAGGATACCAGACCCATCACCAAAAACTCTCGGATCACTTTCCGATCAGCTGCTGGATTGAGAAAAAATAGTTCGCAGTTTAAAGTTCAATGTTTTGATCGGCTAAAAAGAAAAAGCCTCTGTTTATGCAGAGGCTCTTTATTGAGAAGTTTGTTGATCGATCAATTCATTTTATAAGGCACCACAAGCATGAATTCAGGAATGCGTGCATAAAAAGGTTTCTTGTCCATCATGCGTTCGAACAAATAGGTACCGTACATTTTTCCAACTTCTGAATCGAGGTTGCAGCCTGATACATATTGATAGCTTTCACCCGAATTAATGACCGGTGTTTCTCCCACCACGCCTTCTCCTTCCACTTCCCGGTTGGTAGCTGACGAATCGATGATAAACCAATGACGTCTTTTTAGCTGAACCGTATAATCACTGTTATTCGTAATGGTGATGCGGTAAGCAAAGACATGCTGATTTTGCTTTGAGTTTGATTGGTCAGGTCGGTAAAAAGTTTCCACACTGATCTTAATTCCGGAGGTGACTTGAGTAATCATAGCGAAAATGTGTTTGATCTTTCAAATGTATAAAACGCTTGGTAACTACAAAAAATATTTTGACGAACGAAAAAATTTTGTGTGTGAACGGTCATAATCTGTGTTCCGATGGGAAGAAAATGGAATTGCTCCAATGAAAAATGTCTTTCACCAAGATTTCCGGTACGTTCGCCCTGACAAAGTAAACTACTCCGGAGAAATTGACTTGTAAAAAACAACCGCGGTTTTAGTTTCTGTCTGTGACAGGGTGTATACTTACCCCAAAACAAAATTGAGAACAAGCAAGATGAGGAAAGCAAAAACGATCACTTCGGTAAACGCCATCAGGCGAGTGAAAAAAACTAATTTTTTTCGGGAGGGATTTTTAGAAAGTAAAAACTGGCGGTAACTACTGATTAATACCATAATTGAATATACAATAGTAAAAAATTATTCCATACCGGTCAACTGTTCGAAAACCAGCTCCCATTCTTTGCTCGTTTCCCCTAAAATCCGTTCAATTTCGTTAAAACGCAGGAGTGTTTCAGAAAATTTCTTCTGGTCCTCATAGATTTCCGGGAGGGACAGCTTATGCTCGAGAGATACCCGCTCCGCCTTCAATTGGGCAATATTCTCTTCAAGAGCCTGGAAACGGTTCTGCAATTTCTTTTTTTGCTTCTTCTGTTCTTCAGACGGTCCCGCTTTTTTTTCCTCCTTCTTCTCTTCCTTTTTTAACGACAGATTTTTCTTTTCCTGCTTCTCCTGAACGGCTTTTAATTTTTCCTTCTGGCTGATGGTGTATTCGTACTCATCGTAATCACCCGGGTATTCTTTGAGCTGGTGGTTCTCAATCCACCAGATTTTATTTGCGATCTGAGAAATAAAATAACGATCGTGTGACACCACGATAAACGTTCCCTCAAACTCCTGCATCACCTGGATGAGGGTATTCACCGTTTGCATGTCAAGGTGATTGGTTGGCTCATCGAGAATCAAAAAGTTCGCCTTGCTCAGAATTGTTTTTGCCAGGGCAACACGCGACTTCTCTCCTCCACTCAGCACTTTTATTTTTTTAAATACGTCATCACCGGAAAAAAGGAACGAACCCAAAACGGCGCGCAGGCGTGCATCCGTTTCGGCAGGTGCGAACTGCTGAAGCTCCTGCATCATGTCATTGTTGAGATTTAAACTCTCCAGCTGGTGCTGGGCATAAAATGATTTGACGACATTATATCCTTCTTCGTTTTTTCCGTCAAACTGCTCGCTGCCATTAATCATCCTTAGCAAGGTTGATTTCCCCCTGCCGTTTGCCCCGATCAATGCAATCTTGTCGCCCCGCTCGATCAGCGCTTCTGTATTTTCAAAAATCTTCAGCTTGTCGTAGCTCTTTTCTTTAATCACCAGCTTTGAAATAACCTTGCCTGGTTGCTGGGCGATATCAAATTTAATTTTCACATTGGCATTTGTGCCGGCCACTTCCTCAATCCGTTCCAGCTTATCGAGTTTTTTGATGCGCGACTGGGCCATCTTGGCCTTGCTTGCTTTTGCGCGAAAACGATTGATCAGTCTTTCCTGCTCCTTGATATATTGCTGCTGATTCTCGAACTGGTTTTGCTGCAACTCATCGCGCAACTCCTTTTCTTCGAGGTAAAATGAATAGTTGCCTTTGTACAACGTGATCTTCGCGTTGGCTATTTCCGCCGTGATGTTTACAACTTTATCGAGAAAATAGCGGTCGTGGGAAACAATGATGACGGTTCCTTTATAATCAATCAGGTAATTTTCGATCCATTGAATGGATGGAAGATCCAGGTGATTGGTCGGTTCATCGAGCATGAGGATATCAGGCTGCTGAAGCATGATCTTGGCGAGCATAACACGCATGCGCCATCCGCCTGAAAAAGTTGTAAGCGGCCGCTTTAAATCGTTGGTAGAAAAACCAAGTCCTTCGAGTAATTGCTCAGCCTTGTATTGCAGGTTGTAGCCATCCGCTGCTTCGTAAGCCGTTTGCTTGTCATGAAGCTGGTGAAGGAGCTCTTCGCTGTGGTCATGCTCCAGCTTCACCAAAATTTCTTCAATCTCTTCGTGAAGCTTCAGCTGCGCGCTGAACGCTTCCATGGCCACATCAAGGATATTTTTCTCACTGTTATAGGAAAGCAGGTCCTGGTTGAGGAAACCGAGCGAGAGGTTTTTTAAACGCGAAATATTCCCGCTCTCGAGTGAATATTCACCGTTGATAATGCGAAGCAACGTGGATTTTCCCGTACCGTTGGCACCGATGAGACCGATTTTTTCACCGGGGTTGATCTGCCAGGTAGTGTCCTTATATAGATAACGACCGCCAAATTCAAAGCTGATGTTGTTGAGAGAAAGCACTTTTAAGTAATTCTAAATTCTAAATTGGAAATTCTAAATTTTGGCAAAGGTAAAGTTTGAAAGGGAATCAGTGTCAAGAAAATTTATTTCTGTAATTTTCGTTTAGCAAAAGAATCATGACATCCCTGAAAAGAACGATCCTTCTCCTCACCTTCTTCAGCATTGCCATGGGCTTTATGGAATCTGCAGTTGTCATCTATTTGCGGGAGCTTTATTACCCTGGCGGCTTTAAGTTTCCGCTCGTTCCGATTCCACCCTCCATTGCACTCACCGAGTTCCTGCGCGAAGCCGCTACGTTGGTTATGCTCGTTACCATTGGCTGGATTGCCGGAAAAAACACCACGCAGCGTTTTTGCTTTTTCCTTTTCTGCTTTGCTGTATGGGATATTTTTTATTACATATTCCTGAAGCTGTTTCTTAACTGGCCGGAATCCATCTTCACTCCGGATATTTTGTTCCTTATCCCCGTCCCATGGGTTGGTCCTGTGATTGCCCCGTGCATCGCTTCACTAACCATGATCATCCTGATGCTGCTCGTTGTCTACTACCACGAGAAAAATATTTTTGTATCCATCAACAGGAAGGAATGGATTCTTCTACTGACAGGAACGCTCGTGATGATTACAGCATTCACGCAGGATTATTTCAACTACATTTCCAATAACCACACATCAGCCTGGAACCCTTCCAGCGAACACAAGCTCTTCGAAGAGTTTTTGAATTATGTTCCGCAATCGTTTAACTGGATCTTGTTCTTAGCCGGTGAATTGCTTTTGCTGACAGCGATTATTTACATGAGGAAAAGATTTTTTGTCGGAAGTATTCAGAGGAAAGAGGGTTGAGTTTTTTTGAAGCCGGCGTAACCTTCAGTTCACAAAGTCACCTGAATAACTATTAGTATGAAAACCATTCTTTCAAAAAGTTCCGCCTCCCACAGACATAGCTGATTTAAGAACCCTTCAGGCTCCGCAATTCCAGATTAAAATTTTTCTATCTGCTAGAATACCATTTCAAAGTCAGTCTGATAAGACTTCTGTTCCGCATTCTGTAAGATATCCCCCCAAATAGCACGAACGCTGTTTTTTTCCCGCCGTTAAGAGTGTCTTTATAAGGTTCACACTAAAACGAAAAACGATATGACGAAAATCAAAACTATTTTATTGAGCTATGCTCTCCTGCTCCTATGCTTAAGTAATGTACATGCACAGGAAGGGACTGTGCCGGCCGGGGGAAATGCTTCGGGTCCTGAAGGTACGGTAAGCTATACCATCGGTTCGATCTGTTACACAACAATCGGAGATGCTTCAACAACTATTACGCAGGGAATTCAACAGCCTTATGAAATACTGGTTGTAAACGGCATCGAAGAAAAAAACATTTCGCTTGGTTCTGTTTACCCGAATCCAACAGCTGATTATGTAACACTGAGCTTAACGGGTGACATGCAGAACATGGCTTATACACTTTCTGACATCAATGGCAAGACGATCAGGCAACAAACCCTTGTTAAGCCGCAAACAAATATTGCAATGGCTTCTTTGGCCAATGGTCCTTACCTGATCAAGGTATATAACAACAAGAAACAACTCAAAACCTATAAAGTAATTAAAAACAACTAATCTATATAACTAAACAACTATGAAAAGAATCATTACAATTTTTACAGCAATTTTGTTTGCAGTAAATGTGTTTGCTCAGTCACCTTTAAAGATGAGCTACCAGGCAGTCGTACGTTATTCTGACGGAACACTTGCCCAATCTTCACCGGTAAGTATGCGCGTAAGCATTCTCCAGGGTTCACAAACCGGAACAGCCGTGTATGTGGAAACTCATACCACAACAACAAATGTAAATGGTTTGGTGACTACTGAAATCGGAAATGGTACTGTCGTTTCCGGAAGCATGAGCTCGATCAACTGGGCTAACGGTCCGTATTTTATCAAGACAGAAACGGATCCTGAAGGAGGAACTAATTACAGCATTACCGGAACAAGCCAGATGATGAGTGTTCCTTATGCATTGTATGCTGCAAATTCAGGAACTCCGGGACCTCAAGGTCCACAAGGTATCCAGGGTTTGCCGGGAACTCCCGGTGCTGATGGTGCTGACGGAGCTCAAGGTCCACAGGGGATACAGGGAGCACCAGGTCCTCAAGGAGCACAAGGCATACAGGGTGCTACGGGCCCGCAGGGAATCCAAGGTGCAACCGGAGCTACCGGTCCGCAAGGTCCTTCAGGTGCTGACGGACAGGATGGTTTGATTTTAAGCGGCTCTGCTGCTGGTAATACTCCATACTGGAATGGTACTTCATGGGTAACCGGTTCTTCAAACATTTACAACAATGGCGGCAATGTTGGTATCAACAACACAAGTCCCAATCATAAATTAGATGTAAACGGTACCATGGGTGTTGCTGGAAATTTTTCAGTTAACACAAACAAAATGATGGTAAATTCTACAACCGGCGAGACTACGATCACTAACGATCTTGATAAAATCGGTTTACAGATTGGCTCGAATGACAGCAGAGAAATTCCGAATTTAAAATTGTATGGCTATTCAAGTGATAATGACAACGGCGGTGGTGGTCTTGAAATCGGTGATGGTAGTGTTGTTGGAATGAGGATATACAGAACAAATGACAACAATTTCAGAATCACAACAGGTTATATGGGAGCAAGCCTTTCCATTATGCCGCAGGCAAACCTGGGTATCAATACAACATCCCCGACGGCTAAGTTTCATGTTGCAGGAAATGTGCGTATCGAAGATGGTACAGAAGGAACAGACAAGGTGCTTACAAGCGATCAATACGGAAATGCTTCATGGCAAATGACAGGTATGCGTTCCATTGATGCAATCGGTTCAAACCCGAATGCAAATGGCGCTACACTCACGGGTAACGTATTAAATTTAGAACCTGCTTCAAACAACTATGGTGGTATCGTAACTACAGGAGCCCAGTCTTTTGCCGGAGCAAAACATTTTTATTCCCCGGTCACTACAGAAGGAACATTAACAGTAGGTAATGATTTCTCAGGATCAGGACGTGTCAATATCATGAGCAATAACAATGAATTCTCTGACCCGGTCGGTGTACAGTTTAAAATTGACAGTTACGTAAAAACGTTTGTCGGCATGACAGATACCGTATTGCCATTTTATTCAGTAGCTGATATTAATGCATCTTATTTGGGCGCTTCCAATAACGTGACATTTGCAGAAGCTGCTGCGCTTCACCTGACCGCTCCATGGGGCGGTGGTTATACCACTCCGCTTGCTTTGAAGACAGACGGTTCTGTAAAAATTAACGGTAGCATAGATATTACCGGTACATGGAAGACGGGTACAGTTACCTATCCGAATACAAACGGAAATTCAGGAGAAGTCCTGACAAGTGACGGTAATGGCAATGCGACATGGCAGGCACAGAACGGAGTTTCAACTGCTGTGTACGCGAATGCCGTTTCGATGAGTGCCGCTACTTCAGGAAATGTTTTCTATACACAATGGAACGGTTACCCGATTTTCCCGGAGGATCTTCCTGTTGGCTTCACTTGTACGATCGTAAATTATTCAGGATCTGCTGCAACATCTACTACATTATCTACAGCAAAATTCATCCATGCAGGTGTTGGTACAGCGGGAGTTTCGAGCTTTACTATTCCTTCAGGCGGATCAGTTCGCGTAAATGTAATGGATATCAGCGGACAGAAATGTTATTTTGTTTCAGGCGACATTAACTGATACGAAATACAAATCAATACAAATTTATCAATCAGGTGCCGGATGTTTTCATCCGGCACTTTTTATTTATCCAACGAAACAGGAATGGTTACGGAATCAGGAATTGCGAAAGCAATAACCTGAAACGGCCTTCTCCTCTATTCGTGGATCAGCTGTCCGGACCCTGAAATTGTGCTTGATACCTGGGGGCTGCCGGAATAATAAATATTTCCTGAATCATGAATTTCCACAATCATGGTTTGTGAAATATTCACATGGCAGTCTCCTGTTCCTTTCTGAACGATGTATGAATCCCGGGCTGTTAAATTTTTTTCATACGTAAAAGCATTGCTCTTGTTGAAAATATATAAGTAATCCGTTTCACCGGTTAGCGTGATGTCTCCCACAGCAAGATGCTGTCTCGAATAGATGTTATCGGCGTGAACGAGGAGATTGATGTCACCGGAATTCCAGACATTAAAATCGAATGTGCCGTTCTGAAGTTTGTTTGTGGATGAAATCGTCGAGCTCCCGTGATGATGAATGAAGTCTAATTTTTTCACATGTACATAAACGGCAATCGTTTTTGAATAGCTTCTCACCCAATTGCATTTGTTTTCATTCCTGATGGTCAGGGTTCCCCCGTTAATCTCTGTCGTAATCCCGGAAATAATGTGTTCTCCTGCTTCAACCGTAATGCTGTTAACGGTATCCTGGGTGATGATCACCTCCGGGTTGTTGTACACATCGATGCGGTTAAAATCAGAAGCATCCCTCGTTTCGCTGACCTTGTGTCCAGTGCTTTTCAGGCAATCGAATAAATGGTCCTTATCGCAGGACGAAAAAAAAATAATCACCCAAAAACAAGTCAGCCGTTTCATATAAATATTTTTACACCAAAGAGAAACGGAGACCACGGAGTTACACAGAGAATTCTCTACGAGTACCACCAGCCTTCGTATCTTAATATTTTTTACGCAGCACAATTTAAAATTCACAATTTAGAATTTACCAATCTTCCATCCTATTCCACATTCGACATAATCCGCTCTTGCAAAATGAGATTTCAACGTGAGATTTGCAAAAAGATGTTCATTTAATAAATACTTGAAGCCAATGCGATGATAAAAATGTCCGTCTTCTTTGAACTGATCAAGCCAGTACGCTCCCATCTGGAACAGGATTGAAAGTTTTTCAATCATCAGCTCTTCGTCAAAATGAATTCCGCTGCGTACAATTTTAAAATCGTTGGGAACCACTTCATCCGAATTCCTGAAAGCACGGATGAGACTCAGATCATAAAAGACATCCAACCCTGCTCCCAGCCTCACTTTGTGACTAACGGGCTTCATCACGGTTGATGAAAGTGTATGCGCAAAATATTTTTTTCCTGTCGGGGGATAAATCTCCTTTATTCCTGCTGCATACAATATGTCCACCTGCATTTTTTTTACAACATCAGTATGTCCCGTAGAAATAAATTCTACCGGCGGATGTAACTGGTATGTAAAGCCCCCGTTGACTGAAGGATTGTTGATGCCAAGATTCGGAGTGCGGAATGAACCGTTTGAAAAATGCGTGAGGCCAACATTAAAATTAAAAAATAGATGCTGTGAAATCGTATACCGTGTTTCAAAATTAAATTGGATCGCAGCATTGATTGAAGAGCCGATGACATCATTCTTATAATTCTCTACACGTTGGAATTTCCTGGTGAGATAACCGAGCCCTCCGGACATACGCATGGAAAACTGGAACATCGTTGTCCTTACAAAAGGAAAATTGACAAATGCTACCAACGCATGAGCATTTCCAAGGATCTCCGGTTCATCAAAATCAAGAAAGATGTATGAAAAACCGGTCTGAGGATATTTATAAAACTGCTGCCACTCCTTCTCCCCTGTCATCTGACGTGAAAGCGAAATTTCAAAACCGCTTGTATGCCTGACGAGGTGCTCTACACGCTCACGATGTGCAAGCAAAAAGCCGTAATGCAAACGTGTAACAATGGAGGCATGGTCGAAATAATTTTGCTTTGTTTCTTCCTGTGCCTGGACGTTTAATGAAAATGAAGCAGACAAAACAAAAAGAAAAACAGAAAGGTATCTTATACTGTGAAGACTGTGCATTCAGAATCAATTACTCCGCAATAGTAAGAAATGGATGCGATTGGTTCTAACGAACTCCGGTCCAAACCGGATGATTTTCTTTTTGGTTTTAAATCTTAATTTTGCCCCGCAAAGAAATCCCGCTCAACATGAAAAAAATACTTTTCTTTTCCGCTTTCCTTATTGCCGCATCTTTTGTTTCAGCTCAACAAGCTGGTTCAACGTCACAGCAGGTTGATACGTCCTGGAAAAAAGGCGGTTTTATCAATGTTAATTTTTCCCAGGTGAGCCTCGACAAATGGGCCCAGGGTGGAGAAAATTCGCTTGCATTATCGGGAGCACTTAACCTGTTTGCCAATTATGCAAAAGATAAAACAACCTGGGACAATAACCTCGATCTTGCTTATGCCGTGCTGAAATCCGGTCCCACACCATCCCGGAAAAGCGATGACAAAATTGATTTCACTTCGAAATTAGGAAGGAAGATGTCGGAACATTGGTCCTACAGCGCGCTCTTTAATTTTAAAAGCCAGTTTACAAAAGGATACAAGTATCCTGATGATTCCAACGTCGTTTCCAAATTTCTTGCTCCGGGATATGTTACACTTGCGTTGGGTTTCAATTATAAACCGGTTGATTATTTTGAGGTCTTTATTTCACCCGCAACGGGCCGTCTCACGATCGTCAATGACGAGATTCTTTCAGATGCCGGCGCTTACGGTGTAAAGCCCGGTGAAAAGCACCGAACGGAATTCGGTGCCTACCTGAATATGAAATTCAAAAAGGACATCATGGAGAATGTCACCCTGATGACCAGGCTTGAACTCTTTGATAATTATTCAGATGACAATGGGAACAACAGGAAAAATGTAGATGTGAATTGGGAAACCTCTTTGAATATGAAAGTGAATAAGTTCATTACAGCAAGCATTGCTACACAACTGATTTATGATCATGATGTGATAAAGCACACGCAATTCAAGGAAGTGATTGGTGTTGGGCTTGGATATAAGTTTTAAAAGTATCTGAGTGATCAGGTGATTAAGTTGTCAGGTTTAGAATGTCGGGATATAATGAACCATTGAACTAAACATCATGCTTAAGTATTTTCTTCTTGCTGCAGGCGGTGCTATCGGAACCATTCTGCGTTTTGTCGTTTCCACTTCAGCCTATCACTTTTTTAGCACGGCAATTTTTCCATGGGGAACCCTGGTGGTAAACCTGGCCGGTTCTTTTATCATTGGTTTACTTGCTGGATTTAACGAAGGAGGAATCTTATCCATGAACCTGAGATTATTTTTGTTTGTAGGTATATTGGGAGGTTTTACGACTTTTTCTGCCTTTTCGCTTGAAACCCTGAATCTCATCCGAAGCGGCGAAATCAGGTATGCCCTTATCAACGTGGCAGCAAGTAATATTTTCGGGCTTGTTTTAGCCTTCAGTGGTTTTTTTATCGGCAGGCATTTCCTGGCTCGCTAATAATAACTTCATGAGTCACCTCATGTTTTTCATTTTCACTTCATTCAATAATCTGTAATCTTGTCCCATAATTTATCAATTAATCTAAAACAAAAAAACAAAATGAAAAAATTAGTTGTATTAGCTGTAACAGCTATGTTTGCATTCTCAGTTTCTGCTCAAAATGCTGCTCCTGCTACGAAAGAAGCTGCTCCTAAAATGGAGAAGAAAGAAACAGCTCCTGCAGTGGCTGTAAAGCCAGCTCCGGCTGCAAAAATGGAAGCTGCTCCTAAGAAGGACGGAATGAAAAAATCAGGCGGCAAAAAGAAAGCTGCTGCTGCTCCGAAAGCAGAAGAAAAGAAATAATTTTCTTTTTCGGGAAACAAAAGGGCTGGGATTTTTCTCAGCCCTTTTTGTTTGTAATCTTTTTAGGAACTGAACCTGTCACTATTCACTTTTGATTAATGAAAAATAATTTTGCCGGCTTACCGGGTAATCCATTAACAACCTACTTTTAATTCCTCTAAAATCTGCGCCGTTGGCTTTCTTTCCAAGGATCATTTTTGTTTGCGTTTTTACAGTTGCTGCTGTTGTTTATTCTTTCGCGCAGGGATTTAAACCGGTCACTACGTTCAGCGATATCAATTCACCGGTCACCTGTCTGGCGCTGAGTGCTGACGAAAGCCTGCTGATAGCCGGAGATTCAGCCGGGGCAGTTACGTTCAGGAATGCAGAAACCGGGAAAATAATTTCGGTTGAAAAAGCATTTCACGCTCCCGTAGAAAACCTCTGTTTTAATTCAACAGGGCGTCTGATTATTGCACACACAAAAGACGGTGAAGTAAAAATTTATGATGTCGTTCAGAAAAAATTTATTCAATCACTTTATTCTCCCAATTACTCAGACATGCACTTTGCCCTTTTTTCGATTGCCGATGGCTTCATCTATTTCAATGGCCAGGGACGCTTGTATAAAACCCGCTCTGATCTTTCACAGGAACCCATAAAACTTTTTGAATTTGATTCAACGCTTACTGATGCTGTGATTACAGAAGACAGGAGTGCTTTGATTTTTACTTACAATAACGTCCTTAACGTATTGAATACAAGGACTGATAACATCACCCAGGAATTAATTACTTCGCCATCAAAAATAGAGCGGATTGCAATTTCCACTGACAATAGGATTGTGACCTGGAGCAGCGATGGTACGATAGCCATGAGGAAGTTTGAACTGAACCAGTTGGACCAGCAACCTCTTCTTTGGTTCAAGGCCGGCACTCCTGGCCGGTTTGCTTTTTCTCACGATGGAAACAGAATGGTGACCGGAAATGTAGGGAACTGGGCAAGGCTATGGAAGCCATTTGAGAAAACTGTGAGCCAGGAGTTATTCGGGCATACGGACTATGTAAACAATTTTTTATTCAGTGCAGACGATAACACCTTGTTTACTTCGAGCAATGACAAAACCATTAAGCTCTGGAAACAAAAAATGGAAGAACAAAAGAAAACAGCACAGGTCAGGAAGCCTTCTGTTGAAAAGGTTCCTGTCGTTGTTTCTCCACCTGACTCTACGAGTCGTTTGCCGGTTGCGCAGGCAGATTCCTCCATGCCTGTTATCAAACTGGATGAACAAAATATCCCTGTTCACATCGGCGGAAGGAAGATCAGGAATACAACTACCATAGAAATTGATCAGCCTGAAGTAGATATTTTTGTTTTTGATAATGCCAGTTTTGACGGAGATATTATGTCATTATCATTTCGTAATGAATGGATTCTGAAACATTATGAAGTGACAAAAAAGAAATACAAAATATCCCTGCATCTGAAACCGGGCTCCAATAATTTTCTTGTTCTTTTCGCTGACAACCTCGGGAAAACGCCGCCCAATACGGCAGCCATCTCATTCAGGCAAGACAAACGTGAACGTATCTTTCGTCTTGTTTCAGACCTGGAAAGCTGCAGCGCAATTAATTTTATTTACCAACCTGCTAAATAGATTCACAATATAATTTGTAAAAAATCAATTCCTTCAACATATTGATTCATGAGGATTTGCTACATTTGGCGATCTCAAAAAAACCAGTTACATCGTATGAAAAAAAATCTACTCTTCCTTATTTCCATATTCCTAATTTCATTCAACGGATACACCCAATCCTGGTCGGCGCTTGGAAATGGTTTTAACGGTGATGTGAATGCATTATGCGTTTACAATGGTTCCTTATATGCAGCCGGAAACTTCACCCAGGACGGAACCGGATCAACCAATCTATCACACGTTGCAAGATGGACAGGCACAGCCTGGGTTGCTGTGGGAACCGGCATCAGCGGAAATGTATTGGCGCTGACAGTTTGGAATGGTGATTTGTATGCCGGGGGTTTATTTAGTTCCCCGGGAACAAACATCTGTAAATGGAATGGTTCAAGCTGGTCAGCCATAGGTTCGGGCTTAAATGGTGAAGTGCGATGCCTGCTTGACTTTAACAACGAATTATATGCTGGTGGAATTTTCACCGGGAAAATCGTCAAGCTTTCAGGAACAACATTCAATACTGTTGGCGGAGGTGCTGCAGGAGCTGTCAATGCAATTACCAATTACAATGGAAATCTCATCATCGGAGGCTTGTGGTCTTCTCCAAATGTAAGCAAGCTTACATCCGGCGTCTGGGCTCCCTTAAGTGGAACAGGACCAGATGGTGAAGTTACTTCCCTGGCAGTTTTTCAAAAATTTACCAATACAAATTATGTTCTTTGGATCGGGGGGAAATTTACCAATCCAAGCCCGAGACTTTGTACGTGGGCGATATCAGGTGGAGGCTTTGCCAATTCATTTAATCCATTCAACAACACAGCGGGCGCCAATGTAAATACATTGCTTCCAACCTTTTCTTTTTTGTATGCAGGAGGCGGATTTGATGCGTTGGTTAATGGAACGTTACCCCTTTCGAGGATCGGGAAATACAACTGGGCGTCTTCCTGGGATACCGTGGTATCGTCACCGAACAATGATATCAATGCATTCGCTATTTACAACACTCATTTAATCGCCGGTGGAAAATTCACCACATTCGGAGTTGCCGCCAATCGCGTGGCTATCCGGAATACCAATGTTGGCATTGATGAACAGGAAGAGAATATCGTTGTAAAAGATTTTTTCCCAAACCCCGTGGTCGAAGAAGCACTGTTGAAATTTCAGACCCGTACATCCCTGGATCAACCGGTGATCAAAGTATTTGACATGCTTGGAAAAGAGTTGAGTGATGTAGCCGGACTTGTTTCGCTGAATAAATATAACCGCGAAGCAGAATTCCGGATTTCAAGAGCCGGGCTTTCGCCGGGGGTTTATTTTTACGAGGTAAGTGATCAGAAAAAAAGTATCACTACGGGGAAATTTATTGTTGAATAATACAAATCACGCAGACATTAAAAAGCATCACAGAATCTCCGTGATGCTTTTTTAATACCAATGAATTTCCTGCCGAAATTCATAATTTAGAATTTAGAATTCCCAACGGTGTATGCCATTCTCGATATCGAAACTACAGGAGGACAAGCTTCTTATGAGAAGATCACTGAGATTGCCATTTATATTCATGACGGAGAAAAAGTAGTGGATGAATTTTCCACGCTCATTAACCCTGAACGAACCATCCCGGCTTTTATCACCCGTCTTACCGGCATTGACAATGAGATGGTTCGCAAGGCGCCCAAATTCTTTGAGGTTGCAAAAAAAATTGTAGAAATCACCGAAGGCAAAACGGTTGTTGCACACAATGCCCAGTTTGATTATTCTTTCATGAGGGAAGAATTCCGTTCACTCGGCTATACATTTTCCCGTGATTATTTGTGTACCGTAAAGCTAAGCCGAAAGATCATTCCGGGCTTCCGTTCTTACAGCCTCGGCAATCTTTGCCAAAATCTCGGGATAAAAATTGAAGGCCGCCACCGGGCTTCAGGTGATGCATCTGCAACGGTTAAACTTTTTGAACTCCTGCTCAAAGAAGACCGGGACAATCACATTTCAAAATCCATCCGCAATGACTACCTGAACCTTCGTTTTCCGGAGCACTTTGACCGGAAAATTGTCGATAACTTACCGGAAGCGACAGGAGTTTATTACCTCCACAATATGGATGGAACGGTGATTTACATCGGCAAAAGCAATAACATCCGTAAACGCATACTTACACATTTTGCGAACAAAGGAAATCACAAAGCGCTGGAGATGCGCAATGCTATCCGCGACATAACCTTTGAGCTTACCGGCAATGAGCTGATCGCACTCCTTCTTGAATCGGATGAGATAAAAAAATACCTGCCGGTTTATAACCGCGCCCAGCGTCATTCGCTTTTTAATTTTGGAATTTTCAAATCGGTCAACAAGGACGGTTACATCGTATTGAAGGCGGGGAAAATTATGGAGGGAATGCAGCCTGTCATCACGGCATTTTCGATGGATGAAGCACGGGAAATTCTTGAAAAGAAAATCAGTGCATTTCGCTTGTGCCAGAAGCTCTGTGGAATTTATGACATTCAGTACGCATGTTTTCAATTCAGCATTAACCAGTGCAACGGAGCCTGCATCGGGCGTGAAGCTCCGGAAGAATACAACAAACGGGTACTCAACGCAATTGAAAGCCTTGATTATGCACATCGCAATTTCTTAATTGTCGGAAGCGGTAGAAACGAGGAAGAACGTTCCGTTGTTAAAGTAGAAAATGGAAAATACCTGGGTTTCGGATTTTTCAATCCTGAATACGTTTCTACAGATGTTGAAACGCTCAAAGAAATTATTTCATCCAGGCAGGACAACCGCGATGTTCACCGGATCATCCGAAGGCACTTGTTACAGACTAAAAAGGATACCATACTTACGTACTGAAAAAGAATGACTAATAACTAAGCACGAATGACTAAATAATTTTTTAAAATATTATATTAATATAGTTAAACATTTTTATCTTTTTTAAACCAGATATTCTTTAGCCATTAGAAATTAGTGCTTAATTATTTATACTAATTATGGTCTCGTCAGATCAAAACTAAAATTCGGAGAAGTGACAAGGACAGGAACCTTGCTCCATGTTTCAATCGCATTCTTATAGCGAAGGGCTAAATAATAAAAATGATTCACAAGCGAACCAGGGACTACAACAGTTGCAGTTCCATTCGTATGCAACAGGGTGCTTACGGCAGCAACTGTCGAATAAGGTTGAGTGGTATTGTGAAATTCAACGGTGATCGAATCGCTGGCGGTCGGATCGGTGCTCATTTCCCTGTCATATAATACGGCCTGCATCATGTCATTGTCAAGGTACAAGCCCTCAATAAATACTTTTAAGTTTAAAAGCGCATTGCAGGAATTCACTGTGATGACGGGCGTATTGAATGTTGCCAGGCAAGCCGTTCCATCCGATATCTGAACAGCATACGTTCCGGTGGAAGGTGGATGCACAGTTTGAGTTGGTCCGCCCAGGTTGCCAGGCAGCCAATTGTAAGAATACGGCACGTATTGGGTAAACCGGTAGGCATCGTTGGATGCGGAGAAGATCGTACTGTTTCTTCCCGGCACTGCTACACCTCCGCTTCCATCGGCATTTTCAAGTCCCTGCGTAGTCCGCGCTTCGGGATCATACGCAGAAGGATCACTGATGGTGGTCGTATGTATTTCAACCAGGTTGCTGGTTTCATACAGGATGGCCTGTACGATAAACGGGTACTGAGTGCCTCCGTAATGTGATGTGTGGAAACTGACAACCAGCTTCCGGTTTGGTGCTGATCCGATCGTATAGTATTTTATATAACTGCCTGCATTCTGAGGATTCAGGTCATTCCATGCCAACGAAATAAAATTATCCGGAGTGCCGGTTTGAGGAACCGGTGAAGAATAATAGGGTGCAGGCATGTTTGCAGTGAACGTGATAAATCCATTCGAGCAGATATAAAAATTAGAGTAGCTGGTTCCAAAGAAATTAAAATTAAACCCGATTGATTTCGCCGAGCTTACCTGGTCATCACCGAGTGAAACTGCTGTGCCTGTATCGGGAAGCGGAGCGTAGCCAATGCCCGAAACAAGATAGGATCTATACGTGCTTCCGGAAGCCACTGCATTAAGCTGAACGGAATCGCCGCTGCAGATTGCAGATGGGGTCGCTGTTACATTGGCAGTAAAAGCAGGACTCACTGTAATGGCATGAACAACAGAATCGCTTCCCAACGGATTCGTCACAACAAGCTTCACATTGTAAGTTCCGGGTGCTGTAAACGTATGGACAGGATTTTGAAGAATGGATGTTCCCTGGTCCCCGAAATTCCAGGACCAGTTAAAGGCCTGAACTGACTGATCGGTAAAATGTACTTTCCCTCCACACATAACCGTACTGACATCAGAAGTAAATGCAGCCACCGGTGGTTGCGTCGGAGAAGAACAATATGGCGGAAGGCTGAACCCTTCTGTTTCATCACCTGCAACATCTGCACTTCCCTGCACTGCATTGTATCCCATTCCCCTGCGTGCAAAAGCCTGCCAGATGAGGCAGCGATGGGCATTGTTATAGATCAAAGCGTCTGCAGTTAAGATGGCATCACGTGCATCCAGAAATCCTGGACCGCATGGCTGAAGCTTCATTCCTTCGAGAACCAGCCGCATCGCAATATAATTTCCTGAAGACTGACTAAACGTGCTGCTGAAGCCATATTGGTTAATCAAAAACCACGACATGTCCCAGATCGCATCACACCAGATTTCACCGATTGCATGCACTTCAGGATTCAAAGCAAGATTTCCATAAGTCTGCGGATTGATGCTCATGTTTGTTGAATAAGGATAGCGCCTGATTCCGGAACCATTGGTTGGTTGACCTTTTACGTATGTCCCTATTCCGCGTGCATCTGTTCCTGCATCACCTGCTTCAATGGTCATCATCAAAGCAAGCCAGTCGCTCCATCCTTCTCCACCCTGTTCGCCATTGGCAAGACAGCTTGCCTGGGAGGGTCCGCCCGTGAGCCTGTTGGATACTCCATGTCCGTATTCATGAGCAACCACCCCGTTATCAAAAGATCCGTCAATCTGGTTGGTATTGCAAGTGACGATTGTTGCACTCACAGTTCCTGCAAGCAATGCAGATTTTAATGTATTTCCATCGGCCTGGGAAATCGAAACACAAGGAATGGAAACAGGCGGTGAACCACCCATCGCCGGCGCACCACCGCTGACATTGTTTGCAATGATAACTCCTACAGCTCCCGCAGCCTGTGCAGCCTGTGCTTTGTTGATGAAATTGCAGAGACCACGGTCAATGAGAACAATTTTTCCAGAGACATTATTTGTTATCGGAGAACAGGCATCATTTACCGGGCTGGTGGCATCTATGGCAAGAATCAAATTAGCCGTGACTATACCAATCGAACTGAACTCTGCAACAGCAATAGTCATCGAACCGGTAAAGGTTGAAGAGGAGATATTTAAACTTGAGCATCCCGCCCCGCTTCCATTCCACAAATACATTTGCATTCTCCCAGAGCCGCCATCAGGAGGTGTGGAGAAGTTTGCATTGTTTGTTCCTGATCCGTCAAATCCTTCGGCCTTTACATAATCACCACCGATACCACCTCTTCCGTAATTGTTCTGTTGAAAGTTTCCGGCTACTTCATCAAATCCCAAACGATAAAGAAAATCATGAATGGCATTGTTGTCATAAAAAAGATTGGTGAGTGAAGCATCCTGGTTTGTAGCAGGAGTTGTATTCGCAACAATCGGAAAATCAAAAACCAGGCTTGCACCGCCATTCGGTGAGTAACCGGGAATGTTGTCGTTGTTTGCATCTTCATAGGCATACACATTATTGCCCCGAGTGATTGTGTATTCTGCTCCCGCTGCTCCGTTTACATCGTGCCACTTGTAGGGCGAGGCAATCACATCAGAAGGATTTGAAAGCAACGACCGGCTTCCGAATGAAGGAGCTTCAAGCGGGTACGCAAATACATCGTAGGTGTCCTGTGCAGTATAATCATTCTTGTCAATGAATTTCCCCGTGCGTGCATCAACCCTGATATTCCACCAGTGTGGTTCATCTTTCATTTCAATGCTTACATCCCAGGCAAGCAAAACTCTTTCTTCTGCCTTCCTGTATACCAGTTGGACCTTCACAGGACTGGATGAAATTTCCGGCAATTCAAAAATAAACTTGTGTGATGCTGCATCTGTGCTTAGCAGGTTAGCTGTTCCTTGTTTATCTTTCTTTAAATAGGATAGCACAAGATCAAGGGCCTTTTCGGGAGTGATGGAAGGCTGATCAGCATTCACCTTCGTTTCGAGATGATCAATTAATCCAGGTGCAAAAGACAAAACAGCATTTTCCCTGATCGCAAAAGCACTGATTGCATTGTACACGATAATTCCATGATGCCTTTGCTGAATGTATGCATGAATAAGTCCGGTTGTCTTGTCGGTATACTGATCAGACAAAACCCAGTCATTGATATCTCCTGCAAGCCAGTTATTTTTTACCTGCTCAGTTTTTAAGTATGAATTGATCAGGTTCCTATTGTCCTGGGCATAAATTTCTGCGTTAACAAAAAAAAGAATGATGAGAAGCGTAAAGGCAGCTTTCAGGGTATTTTTTATCATTTTGTTTAAATGGTCTATGGGCTATTCAAAAATAACAAAAAGATCCGCAGCGACAAAGGATTTATGGCTGATCTTCCTACTTTTGCTTTTGAGCAGGTTTAAACAGGATGAAAAAAATTGCAACGATTCTTTTCTGGCTTATAGCGGGAAGCCTTTCAGGACAAAACCTGGAAGCAAATCTTCATTCTATCCAGCTAAAGACCATTGAACAAAATTCATTTTCTTTTGATGTGATAAAAAAAAATACTGCTTCCGTTTTTATTTTTCTCTTTGCCGATTGCCCAGGCTGCCAAAGCTATTCGCTGACTTTAAACCAACTCAATAAAAAATTTGAATCTGCCGGAATTGGCTTCTATGGTGTATTTCCCGGCGACTACAACACGGTTGAAGAAATGAAAACGTATCAGAACCGGTATCATATTCGTTTTCCATTACTGGCAGATCCTGAAAAAAAGTTTGCGAAAATGCTGGATGCAAAAGTAGTTCCCGAGGTTTTTGTACTGAACAATGATGGTAAAATTCTCTACCGTGGAAGGATTGATGACTGGATGTATGCTGCCGGGAAAAAGAAGCCTTCTGTTACCAAACATGAATTGCAAGATGCATTGAATGCTGTTGTGAATCATCAACCCATAAAGGTTTCCGAAACGAAAGCGATCGGATGTATTATTGAATGAGAAGCCTCACCCTAAATCTCTCTCCAAAGGAGAGTGACCTGACTGTCCAAAGAATATGAAGTATAATTTTTCACATTTTTTTATTTTGATTCAGCTCATTTTAATAGCTGTTACTGCATCCTGTAATCATGAGAAAAATAAAAATTCTGCCCGCCCCACATTTTCAGAAAACATCGCGCCGGTTATATATAAAAACTGTACACCGTGTCATCGTCCGGGTTCTGCAGCACCGTTTGATCTCATTACTTATAATGACGTGAAGAAACGTGCGAAAACTGTTTTGCTTACTGTTGAATCCCGGTTGATGCCTCCGTGGCCTGCTGATGTCAACTATTCTCATTTCAGGGATGAAAAAGTTTTAAGCGATGAAGAAATTCAATTGATAAAAACATGGGTTGAAGATGATTTTCCCGAAGGTGATCCATCCAAAACTCCTTCTACACCCTCGTTTCCTGATCATAGCAATTTCGGCAAACCTGATTTTGTATTGACAATGAAAGAGCCTTACAGGATTACCGGAAACAACAAGGATAATTTCGTGATGATGAAAATTCCGTATGAGCTTCCGCAGGACACTTTTATCAAGGCAATTGAAATCATACCCGGAAATACAAAGGTGGTCCATCACATCAACGCACATTTGGTTCAATACAACGATGGAGCAAAAAAAGATTTAACAAAAGGAGAACGCTTTGTTGATACGGAAGTCTATGACAAACTCCAGTCTTTTCAGAAGCTTGATCTGCAAAATGACGATGGCTCCTACCCGCTTCTCACTCCTTCCGTAACCAATTATTTGCCCGGCGTTGAAACTGCTTTTTATCCGAATGGAATTGGCGGTTACAAGGTGAAGAAAAAAGGAATTCTTTTACTTGACAACATTCATTACGGGCCTTCTCCGATTGATACCTCAGACAATACTTCCTTCAATATTTTTTACAGCATTTCGCCTCCATCGCGACCGACTCATGAATTCATTCTTGGCACTTCCGGCATTTCAAAAGTTGAACCGGTCCTGAGCATTCAACCCAATACGGTTCAGACTTTCAGAACCCGCTATACAGTTCCTGAAGATTTATCATTGCTGACCATCAATCCTCATATGCATTTGCTTGGAAAATCGTTTCTGGCTTATGCTGTAAAGCCAAACGGAGATACGATTCCACTGATACGAATCAATCGCTGGGATTTTCGCTGGCAGTATTTTTATACATTCAAAAATGTCCTGAAGATTCCAAAAGGAACAACGATTTATGTTGAAGGAGTCTACGACAACACGGAAAATAATCCGCTCAACCCTTTTCACCCGCCGCAAGTCGTTACCGAACGAAACGGTAGCATGCGGACGACGGATGAGATGTTTCAGCTGATTGTGACGTATATGACATACAAGGAGGGAGATGAGAATGTGTCGCTTGAGGTTAGTCAACAGGCGACAGTCCATGGTCAATAGTAAATTGTTAATGGTTAAATTGCTAAATTGTTATATTGTTAAATGGTTAATTGATAGTGGCGAGCTTGAAAACAAAAATAACAGAACCAATTTCTGAAGAAGAGTTGGAAAAGTACTATAACCTTCGCTATGAAATTCTGCGCAAGCCGTGGGATCAGCCGAAGGCATCAACTAAGGATGAATGGGAAAATAATTCGATTCATGTACTGATGCTGAATGAACAGGATGAAGCCATTGCTGTGGGGAGATTGCAACTGAACAGCGATGAAGAAGGACAAATCCGTTCGATGGCTGTGCGAAGCGATTTGCAGGGAAAAGGGTTGGGATCGCAAATCATTGATTACATCGAACAAAGAGCGAGAGAGAAAAAGCTAAAATGTATCCTTCTTGATGCACGGATCAACGCCGTGAAGTTTTACGAGAATCATGGATATAAAGTGATCGGGGATTCGTATTTGCTTTTTGGAGTCATTCCACATTTTCAGATGAAGAAGGAAATATGAAAGGGCTCCCGTCAATCTTGTTATTCAAAAACTTCTACAACAAAACCCATCTTCTCTGTAATCATTCCCAACGGTTCATCCGAAATAACAAGACCTGCTTTTCTAACAGTTTCTAAAAAAATATTTTTTTCTGAAGGAGCAACAGCAGCCAGTAACCCACCGCTTGTCTGTGGATCGCAAAGTGTAATAAAAGATGGACCGTTTACTCCAATCACTTTGTTTTGATAGCTGTTCCAGTTCCGATATAAACTGTCAGGAAAAATCATTTGGTCGACGTACTTACCTATTCCTTCTATCAGTAGAACATTTTTGTAATTGATAAATGCAGAGAGATTGCTTCCTTCAGCCATTTCAATCAAATGCCCGAGCAAACCAAAACCTGTGATATCGGTTAGTGCATGAACACTTTCAAGACTTCCAAGCATCTCACCGCATTTGTTCAGCGAAGCCATTACCTCAACTGATTTTTTTAAATCCTCTTCTGAAATTTTTCCACGCTTCAATGCAGCAGCGAGAATTCCTGTGCCAAGAGGTTTCGTGAGAAAAAGTAAATCACCGGCCCGGGCAGTGTTATTTTTTTTGAGGTGATTTTTTTTCACTAACCCATTTACAGCCAATCCGAAGATTGGTTCAGGGCTATCAATGCTGTGACCGCCCGCAAGCGGAATTCCCGCTTCATCACAAACAGTTCGAGCTCCGGAAATCACCAGTTGCGCAAGATCCGGTGAAAGCTTATCAACCGGCCAGCCGAGAATGGCAATGGCAAGAACGGGCTTCCCTCCCATTGCATATACATCACTGATGGAGTTGGCTGCTGCAATGCGTCCGAAATCATATGCATCATCCACAACAGGCATAAAAAAATCAGTCGTGCTGATGAGACAATTTCCATCTGCCAGTTCAAGAACGGCCGCATCATCCCTGCTTTCATTACCAACCAGCAAGCCGGGAAAATTTATTTTGCTTCCGGTTCCCTCCAGGATTTCTTCAAGTACCGAGGGCGCAATCTTGCAGCCACAGCCTGAACCACGGCTGTACTGTGTTAAACGGATAGTTTGAGTTGCTTCTGTCATTATGCCAATTCCTTTTCCATCTGCTGTGACAATGCAAGAACACGGTCAGCCACCGACGTCATCGTCTCCTCTGTATGTTGCTCAACAGAAAATCTCTTTTCAGGTCTGCGCTGCGTCATTCCATAATCATACGTCTTGTCATAATACGATAATGTTTCTTCCATCCAGGTTTTTTTATCATTGTTTAGCAGCGCTTCAATTGCTTTCCTTGCCCGGAGATCGCCCAATCTTTTCGTGAGCTTCATCGTGTTTTCTGCAAGCACTTCGGCGGCAAATTTTCCGTAGTCCTTCAATATCCTGTTCATCCTTGTCTCAATATCACACTGTATTTCTATCACCGGTGCATTTCGCATCATTTCAAAAACAGGATCAGGAATTTTCACAGAGCCGATTAACACACTTTCATTTTCAAGCCAGAGAATTTTATGCTCATCACTTGCATTCCATTCCATTGCCAGCTTATTTTCAAAGTGTTCATTTCGCGGTTGCGGTTTTTCACCAAGTCCTCCGAAAGCAGAACCTTTGTGGTTTGCCAATCCTTCAAGATCAATGACCTGTTCACCTTTCTCTTTGAGCAGCTTCAGTATTTCAGTTTTTCCTGAACCGGTCCTTCCGCCAACAATCAACATTTTCTTCCTGTGCCTGAATTGATCCAGCGCCCATCTCCGAAAGCTTTTGTAGCCACCTTTCAGTAAGGTCACTTTAAACCCGGCCATACTCAGAATCCATGACAGTATGTTGCTTCGCATGCCGCCACGCCAGCAATAAAGCATAACATGCTTATTCTCTGAAAGCTCAAGAGCTTTTCGTACAAAATCACTAAACTTATTTCCGACAAGATCGAAGCCTTTCAATACTGCAGCTTCCCTGCCCTCCTTTTTATAGGTAGTCCCGACAATCACCCGGTGCTCATCATTGAGTAACGGCATGTTGACGGCTCCGGGAATGTGCCCTTGCTTATACTCGGATTCACTTCTGGCATCCAGCAGCAAAATTTTCCCGCTGCTCAATCCATCCAGGAACTCTTCAATATCCAGCGTTTCTGCCATGCGCCAAAGTTAATCAGGATTCTGCCAGAAGCAATAACTAAAACAAAGCCACAGATCCGCCAGTTAAAAGTCGGCGGATGAATCGAGGAGATCAGGGTGAGACCTGTCTGCGTACCTGCAGCTTTTATCTTTGTTAATTATCTCATCATGTTTTGATAAAAGTGAATTCACTTTCCTCGACAAAAAAAATTACTTTTGGCTCACCAAATTCTGACCTGCTCTTGTGATCGCATTACTTAAAAAGGAGATCAACAGTTTTCTTAGTTCAATCATCGGTTACGTGGTGATGATTGTATTCCTTCTCAGCATCGGTTTGTTCATGTGGGTCATTCCAGGAACCGATTTCAACATCCTTGAAAACGGTTATGCAAACATGGATACCCTGTTTATCATTGCCCCGTGGGTATTCATGTTCCTGATTCCTGCGATCACGATGCGTTCCTTTGCAGAAGAAAATAAATCCGGGACGATTGAGCTGCTTCTTACCCGGCCACTCAGTGATTTCCAGATCATCTTTGCAAAGTATGCTGCCGGAGTCATCCTCGTTTTGTTTTCACTCATTCCAACCCTTGTTTATTTCATCTCCGTCTATTTCCTGGCTTCGCCGAAAGGGAATGTTGATGTCGGCGGAATCTCAGGATCCTATTTCGGGTTGCTGTTTCTTTGCAGTGCATTTGTTTCCATCGGTGTGTTTGCTTCGTCCCTTGGCAATAACCAGGTGATTGCATTCATCCTTGCTGTGATCCTTTCATTTTTCTTTCACACAGGCTTTGATTCACTGAGTTCATTTTCCACCTCCGGTTTGTTGCCGACAATTCTTTCGCAGATCGGTATCAGCTCGCACTACACGTCGATGAGCCGCGGCGTGATTGATACACGCGACATGATTTATTTCATCACGCTCACGGCATTCTTCCTGTTACTCACACGTTTTATAATCGAGAAACGGAAATGGTAAAACGCCAGCTTAAAAAACAAAGCATCCTGCAGCTTCTTGTTGCAACGGCTATTTTGGTTTCGATCAATGTAATCGGAAGCTTTGTGTTTACCCGCTTAGATCTTACCTCTGAAAAAAGATTTTCCCTTGCTCCTTCTACCAAGGAGTACTTAAAAACACTGAACGATGTCATCTATGTAAAGATTTATCTCGATGGTGACATTCCTCCCGGCTTTAAGCGGTTGAGAAATTCAACAAAAGAATTGCTGGATGAATTCCGCGTGTATGCAAAGGATAACATCGAATACCAGTTTATTGACCCTTCTGCCATTACCGATAAAAAGGAACGCAACGACTTATACCAGCAGCTGGCGCAAAAAGGATTGCAACCGACAAATCTTGAGGAACGGCAAAAAGGAGGGACATCGCAAAAGATATTATTTCCGGGCGTGATTATGAATTACCGCTCGGAAGAAATTCCGATCCAGCTTCTCAAGAGCCGTTTGGGATCAGGTTCGGAAGAGATGCTCAACAATTCGATTGAAGGATTGGAGTATGATTTCATCAAAGCAATCAAGAGCATTACGACCGGTGTCAAAACACGGGTTGCATTCCTTGAAGGTCACGGAGAACTTTCTACGCGGGAAATTGCGGATGCCGCTGCTACGCTGCGTGAAGCCTACAAGGTAGATACCATTTCAATCAACGGGCAGCTGAATGCATTGAAGAATATCCAGGCGCTCATCATTGCCAAACCAAATTCAGCATTTAACGAAAAAGACAAGTTCGTTATTGATCAGTTTATCATGAAAGGTGGTCGTGTGCTGTGGCTCATTGACGCCATGCAAATTGATCTCGACAGCTTAAGAGAAATGAGTACCAATGTTGCCATTGCAAAAGAGCTCAACCTCGATGATCTCTTATTCAAATATGGTGTCCGTATCAATTACGACCTCGTCATGGATTTGCAGGCGGCTCCGATTCCTGTTGTCACGGGCCAGGTAGGAACCCAACCGAAGCAGGAATTATTTCCATGGTATTTTTCTCCGCTTATCAATCCTTCCTCGGCAAATCCGATCGTTCATAACCTGAATGCAATCCGGTTTGAGTTTGCAAGCACAGTAGATACGGTTGAAGCGGAAGGTGTGAAGAAAACCGTCCTGCTAACAACTTCCCATTATTCAAAAGCAATGATGGCTCCGGCACGTGTAAGCCTGAACATACTGAAAGAAGAACCCGATCCGAAACAATTCAACAAGTCAAATCTTCCGCTGGCTGTTTTGCTGGAAGGAAATTTTTCTTCTGATTTTAAAAACCGTGTTCCCGAAGCCATTGCTTCATCTCCTGAAATCGGCTACAGGGAAAAAAGTGATGCGAACAAAATGATTGTCGTGGCCGATGGTGATGTGATTGCAAGCTATGTAAGCAAGAAAGGAAATATTTTTCCGCTCGGATATGACCGGTTCACCGGGCAGACTTATGGAAACAAGAACTTCATCCTGAATTGCGTGGATTACCTGTGTGATGATTCAGGGCTGATGTCGCTGCGGGGTAAAGAATTTAAGCTTCGTCTCCTTGATAAAGCCAAAACCGAAAACAGCAGCATCAAATGGGTCAATACATTGATTCCTGTTCTGTTAATTATGCTGTATGGTTTTATTCATAGCCTAATCAGGAAAAGAAAATATGAGAAGTAATCATCGAAGTACTGATTGAATTGAAACTACGAATTACTAATCTTACAAACTAAGGGTTCTTCATTTAATCAGGCGGCTTCGTAATTTGTAGTTTCGTACTTAATTCATATTTCGATGGTACAATTTGTAATCCGTAGTTTCGTACTTATTTGTATTTCGATGGATCCTATTTCGATGTCCAATAATTCAATCATTCAATGAAAAAGAATAAACGTATTCTCTTAATTGCTGTTTGCCTTGCATTGATTGCAGCTTTTCTTATTTATAAAAATAAAAAAGGAACCATCAGGGAAGAGCTTATGGATTTTGCAGTCAGCGACACAGCTTCCGTCACAAAAATATTCCTGGCAGACCGGAACGGGCATTCTGTAATACTTGAACGGCAGTCGGAATCTGACTGGACAGTTGACAGTAAATACAAAGTAAGAAAGGATGCCATTAAAATTCTTTTATCTACGATAAAAAACCTACGTGTAAAGACGCGTGTTGCAAAAGCTGCCTTTAACGGAGTGGTAAAAGGATTAGCGGCGGAAGGAATAAAATGCGAGATCTACCTGAACCATGAAAGCAAACCGGAGAAGGTGTATTACATCGGCGGATCAACAGCCGATGTGATGGGCACGTTCATGATGATTGAAAATTCATCGTTGCCTTTTGTCATGGAGATACCCGGATTCCAGGGCTATCTTACTCCACGTTATCAGCCCTATGAAAATGACTGGCGTGAAACAACGGTCTTTGATTATAATGCCGAGGATATCAAAAGTATTACGATCCGCTATTTTCATAATCCGGCACAATCGTTTTCCCTTGAGCACTCAGGAAACCAGTTTAAAGTGTTTTCTCCCGAAACAAACCGCATCATTCAACACCCTGATACAGTTGGACTGATCAATTACCTGTCCTATTTCAAAAACCTGTGCTTTGAAGCATGGGACCGGGATTTTACGAATCAGCAGCGCGACTCATTAAAAACAACTGTTCCGTTAAGTGTAGTAAGCATTACAGATGTATCAGGAAAAACGGTGAGTGTGACGACGTTTCCGAAACCGGTTACAAGTACCACGTTAGCCCAGACCGACTCACTTGGAAAGCCATCTCAGTATGATATGGACAGGCAATATGCTTTTCTCAATAACGGAGCAGATTTCGTTACCATTCAGCATTATGTATTCGGAAAAATATTCCGGCAGTTCGATGACTTTGACCTTGATAAACAGCACGCTATGAAGAAAAGCGGAAAGAAATAAACACTTTGGCTTTCTTTATCAACATTGATTTTATCTTTCACCTAAACCTTTATATTTGCGATGTTCGGTTGCTGAATCAGAAATCAGGAACTTTGAACCAGGAACTTAAGAACTAAAAAACCATGAGTAAAAATACCAATATGAAGGATGATGTAATGGAAATGCCTTCGGGTGCTAAAAATTCTTCATCTATGAAATTTATTGTTTCCAGTTCAGGATTGCTCAGGCAATTGCAGGCGATCAGCGGAGTATTGAATACAAACAACCCGCTTCCGATTCTCGACAATTTTCTTTTCGTGATCGAAAAAGGATCGCTTACCATTTCCGCTTCAGATCTCGAAACCACGATGACCACTCATTTACAGGTGGAGGCTAAGTCGAGCGGTAAAATTGCTGTACCGGCAAAAATCCTTCTTGAAACACTGAAGACGTTCCCTGAACAGCCGCTTACATTCACCCTTGATGAAAAATCTTTCCACATCGAGATCAGTTCTGATTACGGGAAATATAAGCTCACCGGTTTTGACGGAGAAGAATTTCCAAAGCTGCCGGTTCTTGAAGGAACAAAATCACTTGAGATTTCATCAGGCACGATGCTGCAAGCCATCAATAAAACATTGTTTGCTACAGGAAATGATGAGCTTCGCCCGGTGATGTCTGGTGTATTTTGCCAGCTGAGTAAAGAAAACCTGACGTTCGTTGCAACGGATGCGCATAAGCTGGTTCGTTACAGGAGAAAAGACGCAAAGGCAAAAGCTGAAAGCGCTTTTATTCTTCCAAAGAAACCGCTTACACTCTTAAAAAATATTCTTGGAAACGCAGAGGAAACGCTAACCATCAACTACAATGACAACAATGCATTTTTTGAATTTGGAAATGTATCGTTGATCTGCCGTTTAATTGATGGACGTTACCCGAATTACGAAGCAGTAATACCTGTTGAAAACCCGAATAAGCTTACGATCAGCCGCACTGCTTTGTTGAGTTCAGTACGACGCGTGTCCATCTTCTCCAATAAAACGACTCACCAGGTGCGTTTGAAAATCAGCGGCAGCGAATTGCACATCAGCGCTGAAGACCTCGATTTTGCAAACGAAGCCAACGAGCGTCTTTCCTGCCAGTATTCCGGTGAAGACATGGAGATTGGTTTCAATGCACGCTTCTTATCTGAAATGTTGAGCAACCTCGAAAGTGACCAGGTGAATATTGAAATGTCTGCTCCTAACCGCGCAGGCATCCTCACTCCTTTCGAAGGCAGCAATAAAGACGAAGATATTTTAATGCTTGTGATGCCTGTGATGCTGAACAATTAATCTTACTGCACACGAAAAACTAAAAAAGCCATTGCAGGAAATGCAGTGGCTTTTTTAGTGCGTCAAAATTTATTTTTTAAAATACATTTTTAAAATTTAGAAGCAGATTCGCAGATTGAATTAGATAATCTATTAAAACCTGTGGGCCTGTTGCCCCTTTATATTTCTTATTTCAGATTTTTTATTTCTGCCCTTCACCCTTCCCCTCGTCTTCCCTGCTCTTTAATATTTTGGATTGCTTCTGCTCTTCTTCCAGGCTTTTTTTCATTTCCTCAGTCACCTCTTTTTTACCAATGGAATCCAGATCGGGACTGCCGGCATTAACCCACGCTGTGTACCAGAATGAACCGACATTAAAAATAGCAGCCCTCACTTTTCGTTCTACCATTCCATCGAGCATGTCGCTGTATGCTTTGGAATATTCTTCTGAATATACTTTATCGGTTTTGTTTCCAACCTGCTCAAATGAAAACTTTTTATCTGAAGGAAATGTTTTACCGAGTTTCTTTTCAAAGCTCAATACTGAATCCACTTCGGAAGCACTTTCTTCGATGATGCTCCATGCATGCATCTGGACATTGGAAATAAACTGGGCACGACCGACGATAAAGTCGTAATCGTCACCATACAATTCAGGAATGCGTGATTCCCAGAACGCATGAATACCAACCTGGTTTGTTTTCTGACCATTGTAATTCTCAGTCGCATGAAGAGGAACGTGCGAGTCAGCAATGTAATGCCCGATGTTGGCCGAATAATAAAGGATTTTATCTACGTCCCTCGCTTTGAAAGCTTCTGTCAGGCTGAACATCATTTTTGTAATGTACCACGGCACAATTCCATATGCATTCAGCGTGTCTTCTGTATATTTTGCAACGGCATCTTTCCAGTATTTCGGCAATGAATCAAACGGATGCTCGCCATAGTGATCGGCATCAAGGTAATGACGTGGAGGTTCTGCTTTGCTGGAATACCTCCGGTTATCCGGATCAACAGCATGCTCGGTGATAAAATCAATGTGACTCTTGTAAAAGCCAATCATTTCCGGCGGCAAGGTAAAACAGGCCATGTGATTGATTTTTTTATGTCCCCAGAATCCCCAGCCTTTTGATGAGTTGGCTGTGGTGATAAGCAGTATAAAACAAAAAAATAATTTATAATATTTCATCTCTCATATTTCATATTCATATTTTATTTTTCCATCACTCCAACCTCTTCCAGTCTCACCAGCATCTCATTTTGCAGAATCGGAATCACCTGTGTCTGGTTGGGTGTCAGGCAATATTCAATGTCACGTTCGATGTGCAATCGCTCAAGCCGCCTCCGATGAGAAGAGTTTTCGAGAAACTTATACATATTGTCTTTTGCAGCAAGATACAAATGTTCTGAAGCGATGGCTGAATCGCAGCTGGTATCGGATAACCCAGCGCTTTTCAGCTGGTGCACAACAGCTCCTGCAAACAAGGTATCCTCCAGGTTAAAGCGGTTCTTCCAGCCCGAACACAGGCAGAGAATATTTTTTTCCTGTCTTACCAGCCAGCTGCAAAGCGCATCAAGATTCAGAAATGAACCGATGACAACCTGGTGAGCATGTTTTGCTACATTGATAGCCTGTGTCCCGTTTGTGGTAGAGAATGCAATTGACTTTCCTTTGACGTTGTCACCCATGAAGCTGAATGGTGAATTACCGAAATCAAAACCTTCTATCATTTCACCGTTGCGTTCGGCAGCAATCACAAAACCCTGTTGCCTGTATTTCTTTGCTTCCTCAATGCCTGCCACCGGAACGATGCGTTCAGCACCGTGTTCAAGTGCCACACAAATGGAGGAAGTCGCACGAAGAATATCAATCACGACAACAATGCTGTCTGAATGATCATACAGATTGAAAAGCAACGGAGAACCGCAGACTTCAATCATTCGTGCCGATGAATTTTTCATTGCTTGTAAAAAGGAATCTTCACCACTTTTGCTTTCAGGTGCTTGTCACGTACATGAATAAAGATTTCAGCGCCTTCTTTTGAATACGGAGTTTGAACATAGCCCATTCCGATTGCCTTCTGCAGTGAAGGAGACTGTGTTCCCGATGTAACGAACCCAATGTTCTCCCCTTTCTCATTAAAAATTTCGTAGTGATGGCGCGGTATTCCGCGATCAACCATTTCAAACCCTGTTAACTTCCTGGTAACACCCATTTCTTTTTGTGAAAGCAGCGCTTTGCTGTTGGTGAATTCTTTCGTGAACCTGGTAATCCATCCAAGACCGGCTTCAATCGGTGATGTGGTATCATCAATATCATTTCCATACAAACAAAAACCCATTTCAAGACGCAGTGTATCGCGTGCTCCCAAGCCGATTGGTTTAATACCGGCAGACTTTCCCGATTCAAAAATGGCATTCCATATTTTTTCAGCGGCACCGTTCTCAAAATAAATTTCAAAGCCGCCGGCCCCGGTATAACCTGTTGCGGATACAAGCACATTCTCAACTCCGGCGAATGTTCCTTTCTTGAATGTATAATACTCCATCGACTTTAAATCCATTTCTGTCAGAGGCTGCAGCACTTCAGCTGCCTTTGGACCCTGGACGGCAAGAAGGGACGTTTTATCGGAAATGTTATGCATCTCAACATTCTTCGTATTGTGCTTCATGATCCAGTTCCAGTCTTTTTCGATGTTCGACGCATTGACGACCAGCATGTATGTTTTCTCATCAATGCGATAGACCAGGAGATCGTCAACGATTCCTCCTGAATCATTCGGCAAACACGAATACTGAACCTTCCCGTCAAAAAGCTTCGATGCATCATTGGATGTTACACGCTGTATCAGGTCCAATGCATCACTGCCCTTCAGGATAAATTCTCCCATGTGCGACACATCAAATACACCCACACCTCTGCGAACAGTTTCATGCTCCGCATTGATTCCCTCGTATGAAACAGGCATGTTATAACCCGCAAAAGGAACCATCTTCGCTCCAAGCTTTATGTGGACATCATTGAGCGCCGTGTTTTTTAATTCTGTTGCTACTTCTTCCATGGATCGGTTTTATTTTGAATTATAATTTCTAAATCTACAGAGATTTTTTCTTTGCGACAACATAAATTGAAGATGAAAAACAATTTAAAGACGGACTGATGAAATTCGCCACTTTAGCAAGCAGGTAGCCCAGCCGGCGAAATAATTTTCTGCGTGTATCAATCCACCACGGTGACATGGTTATCAGGTGATAGCCTGTCAGCTTATCCCATGCCGGAGCATCCGTTGGAAAAGAAGCTCCGCTCTTTATCACGCTCAGCCCTGCTTTTTCTACCAGCATTTTTAGCGACGCCGGACTGTAATGCATAACCCTCAGTGAAGGGGTAAATGCAGAATCACCCAGTGCTTTGATGCCGGTAAGCTTTGCCAGCTTCCATCGAAATGAAAAGAAGCTTCCGTTCGGAACCTTGATGAATAGAATAGCATCATCGGAAAAATGATCTTTTAATTTTTCAATGGCCTTAACCGGATCTGGAAAATATTCCATGGAATCAGTAAAGGTGATGACGTTCCATTTTTCATCAGCAAGGTCCACATCTTCAAGCTTGCCTTTAATAATACGCAGCTTAAAAAAATCTTTTGCAAATTGTGCAAACGAAGTGGACGTTTCAATTCCTGTAACATCATAACCTTTACGCTGCGCCATGAAAGGAAAGATTCCATGTGCACAACCCACATCGAGCAACCGATTGCCTTTTTTAAATTTTGAAATAATTTTCAGGTAGCCGTTAAAGTTGTACGTACGGTAATGCTCCTTTCTCCCTGTGATCACCGGTTCAAATTCAATGGCCAGCTTCTCCAGTACATTCGTTGAAAACAATGAATCAGGAAACGGGTGTCGCAACGGAGTATAAACAGAACCGCAAGCATTGCATTTTCCGACCGTTACTCCATCAGGAAATTCCCTGATGAATGTATATGCTGACTCGTTACAAAGCGGGCACTTCAGGGGAACAATATGTTGATTCATATTTTACGATCTATTGATGTATGACAAGAAGAATACCCAGGCAAACCGCAAAGAAAAAAAAACCAACGGCAGCTTTTATCAAATGAGGATTTTCAAAAAGGAGTACGATGAAGGAAGGCAATCTTGCCTTGCTGAAGGTTCTTAAAAAAGGAATTTTGCTGAAGACTTTAATCCTGTTGTAATCAACCCAGCCGTTTTCATTGTATCCGTTCTTCAATAAGCTGATCTGTGGAGAAGGAAGCTTCCCGATGTCCTGCACATTCATCGCCGTTTCCGGATCGTAATGTCCATCGAAGAACCACCACCGTCCGTCAATCTTACATTCTGTGAGTACATGTCCCCATTTCTTTCCCGTAAGATATAACCTGCATGATTTTATTCCGAGAATGTCCATGAGATTAATGGCCAATCGTGCATTCTCACCACAAAAGCCTTCTCCTGATTCAGCAACCTGAACAGCCGTTGCTCTTAAAAGATTGTTCTTCCTGTTTTTGCTCCTGTCCACATTCTGAAAGCTGATTGTTGTCTGCAGGTAGGTCATCAGCTTGCTTAACTTTTCCTTTTCGTTCCCCGGCTCCATTTCATCTCCGCCTTTGCTGAATAATGTATTTAAAATGCTCCGTAATTTTTTCCGGTCGCTGTAATATTGAATCATGTTAATTAAAAACCAGGCAGCTCCCGATAAAGCAAGGCCCAATAAAACATACGAGAATTTCATTTCTGGAATGAGCTGGTTTATTTCTCAATGAGCTTACTAAAGTATTCTAAATACCTGTACTTCTGCGATTGCAATGAGTATTTTTCAACAACAGTTTTGCGCGCTTCTTTTCCCATCTTTTCCCTTAAATCTTTATCAGCAATTAACCTTGAAATGATTTCAAACCATTCATCGCCGCCGGAGGCCAGGAAACCGTTTACACCATGGTTAATGATTTCTGTGTTAACTCCGACCGGAGACATGATGGTTGGGATTTCAAGCGCCATGTATTGAAGCCCTTTCAGGCCACATTTGCCTTTCGACCATTCATCGTCCGGGACAGGCATCATACCGATATCAATTTCATTCAACTCCTTCAGCTCATCTTTCTTGTTCCAGTCAATTCCACGGATACCAAGCGTTTCATTCTGGTACGTTTTATCCCCGATCACCTTGATCCTGATCTTGTCGCCGAATTTTTCCTTAACCGGCTTGAGAAAAGATTCAGCAAATTCAAAATGACGGATCGTAGTATGACTTCCGCTCCAGCCCAGGCAAATTACAGAATCATCAGAAGCTGGTTTTTGCTTTACGTATTCATTGGTATCAATTGTAGTGGGAACAATTACTACATGATCATTGTGATGAAGAGCATAATCCGATAAATATTTATTACCGGCAAAAACAAGATCCACCAGGCTGATGATCTTCGCAGTTTTTCCCGGGTTTTTCAGCCAGCCCCATTTTTTATTTCCTTCCGACACATCAAAATGCCAGATGGCGTCATCAAAATCAAAAACTAATTTTGCTCTTGAGTGCTTAAACAGCTTTTCAAAAAAAGTAAAGCCAGTCATAAACGCTTCGCGCTGAATAAAAATAATATCATACTGGTTTGCCCGCAACACATCGTTGAAACGTTTGAAATAACTCTTTAAGAAAATATAACTTTTGGTGGCAAAATTTCCGGGCTGGTAAAAAATTTTATCATCCTGTTCGGAAATGAGAAATGAGAAGTCGTAGTCAAAGCCCTGTTCCTTCAGGAAGGGTAAATACTGTTCAAACCGGAAACGCTGTGCAGGAGAACGATCGGGACGATGCGCAGCAACAAAAAGTATTTTTGGCATATTAGTCTTCCAGCCAGAATGCGGGTAGTTTTTCAGTGATCTCTATTCCTTCAAACCTGGTGCTTTTTCGTATACCGCTGGCTTTAACCCAGTCAGCCATTTTTTGCAAACCATCTTTCAGGGAAGTCATTCCGGTCTGCTTAAAAATTTTTTTTGCCTTGCTGTGATCAGAATAAGCATGAACGACTTCATTACGGGCCTCGAGGTAACGGATTTTTCCACTGATACCAATGACTTCCTGTACCGTGCTGGCTAGCTCTTTCACAGTGAATGCCTGGTCGGCACCGATATTAAACACTTCATTAAAAGCTCCGGGAACATTCACCGACTTTGCAATGTAAGGAGCTACATCCCCGATGTAGCTGAATGCGCGAGTCTGGGTTCCGTCTCCGAAAACCGACAATGATTTCCCCTGCATCAGCTGGTTCATAAAAATCCCGACAACATTCCTGTACTTATCGCCTATGTTCTGGTATTCTCCATATACATTGTGCGGCCGAAAAACAATGTAATTAAGTCCGAACATTTCATGTGTACACTTTAATTCCATTTCAACAGCCAACTTGGAAATGCCGTATGAATCTTCAGGAGTCGGAATCATGTCTTCCGTCATCGGCAATTGACCTTTACCATACACAGCAATCGAAGAAGTAAATACAAAGCATTTTACTTTATGACGAACCGATTCATTGATCAGGTTTACGCTTCCGATCAGGTTGTTGTTATAGTTGAACCGCTTGATGAAGTGACTGAGTCCTTCTGCTGCATAAGCAGCCAGGTGATATACATAATCAAAGTGATGCTCGTTAAAAAGCTGCTCAACGAGGGTCACATCTGTGATTGATCCTTTGATAAAGATTGCTTCCGGATTTACATTCTCCAGGAAGCCCCCGCTCAAATCATCAAGGACAACAACACGATGTCCCATGCGTACCAATTCATTGGTAACGTGTGCACCAATAAAGCCGGCTCCACCGGTTACAAGAGATTTGATCATAACTGATTTTTTAATGCCGGTAAAGATAGAATTTTGAGATATAATGATTTACTTTGTTCAGGTTATTTTATAAAGTTCTGTCCTGAATGGTGCTCACCGAAAAAAACACTCCCCGTTGGATCATTTTTCTCTTCGATGTATTTGCCTGTGTTTGTTCACTGATCCTGGCGTATTTACTCCGGTTTAATTTTCATATTCCCCAGGTAGAAATTGATCATTTTGGTTATGCTTTCACGACGCTGATTGCTGTCCGGACAATCACATTCCTGGTTTCAAAAATTTACGCAGGGATTATACGCTACACCAGCACAAAAGATGCTCAGCGGATTTTTTTAACGGTGTCTGCAGGCTCTCTCATTTTTGTCACGCTGAATTACATTTCGTTTAAGCTCATTCATCTGTATCTCATTCCTTTCTCCATTGTTATCATTGATTTTATCACCACTTCGTTTACGCTGATTGCTGCCAGGATTTTCGTCAAGACACTGTATATGGAAATAAAAAATCCATCGAAGAAAAAGACCGATGTGATCATTTACGGAGCCGGCGAATCAGGAGTCATCACCAAACGCGCACTCGATAGTGATAAAGGAACCAGGTACAAGGTCATGGCCTTTGTTGACGACAATGAAAATAAAACCGGCAAGACGCTCGAAGGAATCGAAATTTTCAATTCACGAAACGATCTTGACGATTTGTTGCGAACACATCCGGAAGCAAACCTGATTATCAGCATCCAGAACATTTCGGCAAAAAGGAAACAGGAAATTATTGAAAAGTGCCTGAGCTACGATACGCGCGTCCTCAATGTCCCTCCGGTTAACAGCTGGATCAACGGCCAGCTAAGCTTTAACCAGCTTCGGAAAATAAAGATTGAGGAACTGCTCGAACGGGAACCGATCGAATTAAATAAGGAAAAGATAAAAGAGGAACTCGAAGGAAAAGTAATTCTCATCACGGGTGGCGCCGGTTCCATCGGGAGCGAAATAGTAAGGCAGATTATTCCTTTTCATCCGAAAAGGATTATCATCGTTGACCAGGCCGAGTCGCCGCTCTATGAGCTCGAGCTTGAAATCAAAGAACGCTTTCAGCTTACGAATGTTGAAACAGTGATTGGCGACATCAGCAAGCAGGAACGGATGCGCAGGGTGTTCGAGGCTTTTCATCCGCAAATTGTTTTTCATGCTGCCGCCTACAAGCATGTTCCGCTGATGGAAAACAATCCTTCAGAAAGCATTCTCACCAACGTTTATGGCACCAAGGTGCTCGCTGATCTTGCACGTTCGTTCAGCGTGGAAAAATTTGTCATGGTGTCAACGGACAAAGCGGTAAACCCGACAAGCATCATGGGTGCAACAAAACGCATTGCTGAAATCTATTGTCAATCGCTTAACCGTCATTCGTCCACCCATTTTATCATCACGCGTTTCGGCAATGTTCTTGACTCGAACGGTTCCGTGATCCCAAGATTTAAAAAACAAATTGAAGACGGCGGGCCGGTCACAGTAACACATCCCGAAATAACCCGTTTCTTCATGACAATTCCTGAGGCTTGTCAGCTTGTGCTGGAAGCAGGAGCCATGGGGCAAGGTGGTGAAGTATTTATTTTTGATATGGGAAAGAGCGTAAAGATTATTGACCTCGCTGAAAAGATGATCAAGCTCTCGGGACTGACCTTGGGCAAAGACATCCAGATTGTTTTTTCAGGATTGCGACCGGGTGAAAAAATTTACGAAGAGCTCCTGAATGACAGTGAGAAAACAATTCCCACCCATCACCCGAAAATTATGATTGCCAAGGTGAGGGAGTACGATTACCAGACCATTGAAAAAGATATTTCAGAGCTGACGGATTTATTCGGGGCGCAAAACAACGTAGCCATTGTCAGGAAAATGAAAGAAATAGTTCCCGAATACATTTCTAATAATTCGGAGTATGAAAGACTGGATGAAGTGAGAAGTTCATAGTTAGTAGTTAATTGTTATTGGTTGTCAAGCAGTGAACAAAAAATGGAATTAAATCTTTTTAAACATAAAACTCCCATTGAGATTCGCTTTGTTGACCTGGATGCTTTTGGCCATGTGAACAATGCGAATTACCTCACCTATTTTGAAAATGCAAGGGTAAAATATTTCGATGAGATTGTTGATTGGAAATACGACTGGTCAAAGCAGGGAATCATTCTAGCTAAAGCTGAAATTGATTTTATCATCCCCATTCATTTCAGGGATGAAACCTCTGTGTATACACGCTGCTCACGGTTGGGAAATAAAAGCTTTGATATGGAGTATAGAATTGTGCGTCTTTTCAAAAACCAGGAACAACTCATGGCTGACGGCGTCACTGTGATGGTGGCTTTCGATTATGAGGCAAAAAAATCAATTGAGATTCCGGAAGAATGGAAAATGGCATTGAAAAAATATGAAGGAGGAAACATTCAGATTTAAGGATCGGAATGTAATTTAGAATAATAGGCTATGCCTAAAACTCCACCAGAATCCATACAATAGACTGTATCTCTTAACCAAAAAAATTGCTGGAACAATATTCTATTTTCCCAAGTGTGAGTTTGGAGTATCCAGTCATCCGATAAATTTTCGTTTCTGAAATAGTCAATTGAAATAGAATCTGAAACGATACATATGGTTCTTCCTTCAATTGAATACTTTCCTAATTGAATTTGCGAACCAAGGCAGGAAATGCCTTGCATTCTATATGTTCCATCTTTAAAGAAAATAAATGCATTGCCTCCGAAATGATCCTTATTTTCATATTTCCCGTATACGTCCTTAATATCTAAATTATTATCAATATTTCTAACATTAAGATATATTGTAGGAGAGCAGGATTCAAAGGAAATCAAAATAAAAATTGACAGAATACTTTTCATACAAACTGAAAGATCTAACCATGAATGGTTTCATCCTTCCCATACTTTGCAATAACTGATGCTTCATACTCAAGAAACTCTTTCCATCGTTTATCCACATCTTCACCGCCAGCATATTTCCTCGCAAAGCCAAGGAAGAGTGTGTAATGGTTCGCTTCGCTGATCATCAGGTCGCGGTAAAACTTTTTTAAATCTTCGTCCTTGATATTTTCGGAAAGCACTTTAAAACGTTCGCAGCTTCTTGCTTCGATCATGGCGCCGAATAAAAGTTTGTCAACAAGAATAATATTTCTCTTGTATCCCCTGCGCATAAATGAAACGAGTTCATTCACGTATTCATCCTTTCGCTCGCGGCCCAGGACAAAACCACGCGCTTTTATTTTTTCATGCACCTGCTGAAAATGCGTCAGCTCCTCCTTTGCAAGTTCAAGCATGGCATCCACCAGGTCTGTATATTCAGGATACTGAACGACAATGGTGATTGCATTGGTTGCAGCTTTCTGCTCACAGAAAGCATGATCCGTGAGTATCTCTTCAATATTTTTTTCCACGATGTTCACCCACCGCGGATCGGTCGGTAATTTAAGCCCCAGCATGCAGAGAGGATTTTTAAAGGGTGACGAAGATAAAAACAAATCTGTAAGGTCAATGAAATTATTTTTCAAAAAATTTTTGATAAAGAGTAACCAATCCGTTTTACTTTTGTATCAACAAATGAATATGACCGTATCTGTTTTATATGGAAATAAATTATCGCTGACTGTCACAAAAGAGTTCAGGCAGCTCGTGAATATTTCAGTGGCGGCGGGGAAGTTCATTCTTATCCATCCGCAATATGAGCTGATCAAGGAAGCAATGCGGCTTGAATTATTTGAGGATGAAATGCTGGATGATTTTGAGATTCATAACTCACAATATGAAATCGGTGAAGTCATAACCTTTGAATCGGAGGAAGTGCTTTTCTTTTATTCACTGCTCGACTTAAGCTGTCGCATTTTTCTTTGCGACGTTGGCGACGATTTAAAACAGATGGCTGTTAATAACGGGGAAACCACGGAAGAGGAATTCTATCGCGTCCGAAGCTTTCACCTTAGGAAGGCGGAATTGTTTCTTCACCACATCCGTTCACAATTTTCAAATTATATTCCGTTCCAGCACCTGCTGCAAAAAATGGAACAGCTGAATTACATGGCTGTTTAAGGTATACTCACTCCTGTTCATTTTCATTTCCTGGCAGGCTGTCAGTATGTGTTACCATGCCTTTCGCAGGACCTTTCAATTCTATCCTCGGCTGAAGCTGGTCATATTCTGTTTGTGTAATCAGGTTTTTCTTTAACAGGAAATTAGCCACTACCCGGTAATAGTCTGCAAAGTACGGCTTCAGGTTTCCGCTTTCATCAAAACTGTACTTAAACCATTTCGGATGCGGCAACAGGCTGGCGAGAAAAACACTTTCCGCCAGTGTAAGTTCAGATGGTTTCTTGTTGAAATAAAAATGCGATGCCTCACCGATCCCGTAAATATTGGGTCCAAGCTCAATGATGTTCAGGTATACTTCCAGCATTCGCTCTTTGCTGCATAGGTGGTTGCTTTCAATCAGCCACACGATCAAAGCTTCTTCAGCTTTTCTTGATACCGTTTTGTGGCGCGTGAGAAAAACATTTTTTACAAGCTGCATGGTAATCGTGCTTCCGCCGCGAACAAATTTTCCAGCCTTGTAATTGGCAATGATCGACTTCCGGAAAGCATCTTCATTGAACCCGTTGTGATAAAAAAAGCTTCCGTCTTCTGAAGTCATGATTGCATTTTTCACAAACGGAGAAATCCTGTCAAGTGGAACAAACTCCGGGTTGGAGGGGCCCACCATGAATGAACGGATAAACTGTTCATGTTCGTATACACTGTACAAAAATTCTCCATTCAGCTTTTGAAGATTCTCAGAACCAAACTTACGGATATGAAAATTTTCCTTTTGGAGCGATGTATTGAAAAGAAGGCTGTCGGGCTGGGAAGCGTCAAGCTTAAAATCCAATTTAAATTGCAATAAACCATCAGCATTCATTTCCTTTACTGCATCAAATATTCCACCCGGCAATGATGAGAAAAAATTACCGGCAGTACATTTTTCCGTTCTTAATTTCAACGTGTATTTTGAAGATGCAGCACTCTCATATTGAAAGTATGGCAGTACTTTAAGTGAATCCAGTTTGCAGAAGGATGAACTGTCGAGTTCAATAAAATCTTTGCCTACCCCCAGCGCCAAATCAAAATTAAAGCTTCGTAAACCAACCGGCTCATCTGAAATTTTACGATGCCCGATTTCAAGACCATCGGCATTAAAAAAACATGAAAGAGAAGCATGGTTTCCTTTATAGGAAAAGCGACGCAATGCCAGGTGGATGGTATCAAACTTCACGTTCGCTTCTGCTATTAAATTCAGCAATGGAACCGGTGGATTTCCATTTCCTTCCGGAAAAATTTTTACATCAACCACCCTTTTATTCTGTGAAAAGTTTCCGGTTAGTCTCCAGGTGGAGCTGTCGTTTCCTGAAACCAGCAACCCTTCAATGGTCTTTTCAGTAGAATGAAAGTAAGGAATGGTGATCTGTTCGCGGCTGTCATCTTTGGCAACCTTAATCAGCATGTTTTCAAAATCCGCCTGCTGAGGAGATAAGTCAAACAGCATGCTCACAAGCTTGTTTAACTGGCTGGCATAATTTTTTTCCAGCAGTTTTTGACTTTGCACGGGAGCCCGGCGGTGAAACAAAAAATCATAATTACACAGGTTGTTTGTACAACTGATGTCAAGCGTGAAATTTTTGATGAAGGCCTCACTTAGCTTTATTCTTCCGGTTAACAGGTACAAAATGGCCGGTCTTATTGAAACCGAATCAATTTTGATCAACGTATCTCCCGGGTGTGGAAGAAGTGCTATCTCCCGGATAAAAACCGTACTGATGCCGGTAAACCTGGCTTCTTTCAATGATAAGCCCGTATGATAATCTTCCTCCAGCTTTACCGAAATTTTCTGGATGACCTGGCGAAGAAAAAAGTTCCGGGTTGTGAAAAACAAAACCATGAAACCTCCGATGACGAGGAAGACAATAATTAAAGTCTTTTTGTGTTTATGCATGTGGCACCTGAATCAAAGGACGAAAGTGGTGATTCCTGATGAATGTTTCAAATCATACACAATGCATCGTTGAAAAGTTTTGTTGAATCCATCGTATTAAATAAAACGTAACAGGTATTTTGCAGTTGTTGTAATTCCATGCGCTTTATCCAAGTCATTAAAATAACCGGTCCGATCTTTCTTACAGGCATCCTGTGCGTAATGGCTTTTTCCTGCTATCCGCAGGAAACGGGCTCTCCTATTTCATCTCCTGAACACCAGAGAATTCTGAAGGAATACAAAAGCAAAGCGGAAGAATTTTGTGCCAGGAACCTGAATCGTTTCGGACTGTACCAGCTTCAGAGTTATGACAAGGCGCTCGATTCGCTGGTTGCAAAAGAAAAGGAAGACACGCTTTCCGCCATCCAGAAAAATTATGTTACCAGGAATATTGAGCGAAAAGCACTGACAGACAGCTTAAAGATACAATCCGTATCGCTGTCACAAACGAAAGAAACATACCTCAGTAAATACCACAGCCTTCTTCGCAAAGCAGGAATTGCATTCATTATCTGGCTGACGATAGTATTCTTCATGATCAAATGGAGAAACCGGTCTGTGAAAAAATCCCGTATGCAGCTGGATGCGAATATTGTTCAGCTGAGAGTTTCAGAACAGGCATTCTCAGATGGCGAAGAGCTTTTAAAGTCTTCAGGTGACTGGGATCAAAAAAACAGTATCCTCTCTCCGCTCAGCACAGAAATTCAAAAATCAGCTTCTGCACTGAAAGAAAAACTACCGGCTGAAATCAGCCAGGGTGATCTCTTTAAAAAACTTTTGAAAAATATTGATGCGATCGCCGTAAACGCTGCACGCCTCCGGAATTTTTCATCCATTATCCCTGCTCAATACAGGGAACCTGGTGAAGAAAAAGTGCTTACGAATATCAACCTTCTTTGCGAGCAGTATGGAGATCTTGCGTATGCACAAATGCTCCAGGAAGATGGTTCATTTACCTGCCAGTTTACAAAGGATTTTGAAAAAAATCTTCCCCAGATAAAGGTAGTCCCCCATGCTGTCGGAAGCTTGCTTTTGTTTGTTCTCAGCAATGCCTTTAACAGTGTCAATGATAAAGTGAAGAAAGAGATTAAAGGATATACACCGAAGGTTTCCATCAGCACGCGCATCCTTCCCCGTTTTGTCCAGATCAGGATAAAAGATAACGGTGATGGTGTCACGGACCTTGTGATGAATCAAATGTATGAGCCGTTCTTTTCGGCAAAACCTCCGGGAGAAGGTTCCGGGCTTGGCTTGTATTTCAGCGAGCAAATTATCAAAGAGAACCAGGGTGAAATAAAAATTGAAAGCGAACCCGGAAATGGCACTGATGTCTACCTCAAATTTTTTCTTAAGTCATGACTGAGATGAAAAGATACCTCGTTTTGCTTTGCATGTTTCTCATAACCGTCCTTGTAAAAGGCCAGGACTCAACTGCCGTTGTTTCTGCGGATCTCCAGCAAATCAATGCCACTGCAAAAAGTCAGTACGTTCCGGTTGAAACGCTTGACAGACTTCAACACAGCCTGAACTATTTCGACGAGCATCCGGTTTCCAAAGATCAGCAACAATTGTTACTCGAGACGTACAGGATCATAGCAGCCGGTTACTCTGCCAACAATCATTTCAAGCAGGGTTATGTTGTTTATCAAAAACTGCTTGCTCTGAAAGAAAAATTTATATTCGCTGAAAAATCTGAAGCAATAAACAAAGCGAACTCACACATCGAAGAAATTCAGCGTAAGGATGAAGACGAGCTTGCAAGGGTTCAAAATGAAATTCGCCAGCTGCAAATGGACAGCGATTATCTCCAGTCAAAAAGAAAAGGTTTCAAAAAATATTTCTCTTTTATTATTGTGACACTTACTGTTGTATTTGCTTTCCTACTCCTTCAGGCCGGGCTGAAGCTGAATAAAATCAAGAGCGAGCTGAATGCCGGCAGGGAACGGCTCAAAACCATTCATCGGATTGCAACATTAGGAAAACTCAAAAACGGAGTTTATCATTCAATTAATGCTGCTCTTGCTGCTATTAAGAAGCTTTCAGATGAGAGTTCAGGCCAACTGGATCAATTAAGTCCCGGTGAAAAAAACAGTGACATAAGTAACTTGCGCAAGCAGCTGAATGAGCTGAAGAAAATATCTTAATAAATGTGATTCCGTGACTATTTCCCGTTAAACCATTTGGTTTTACTCCTGTCTATGAGTCATATTAATAAAATACAATGAAAAAACTTCTCACTTCCCTCCTGGTTCTATTGCTTAGCATACCGGTGTTTTCGCAGACAGGTTCACCTCCACCGAAAACTTTCCAGATCCATTCAGAAAAACGTCCCTTTATCAAAAAAGGAGATCGTAAAAGAAAAGGTCACCATCATCGCATCAGGAACAAAATGCATGTCAAAAAGCATTTCAAAGAAGGCCATCTGAAATAACCGGCCATTCTTATTTATCAAATCAAAATGCACTTTACTATGACACAAAAAAAAATAGCTTTATTCATATCAGTTTTATTTCTCAGCATCAGTGCGTATTCCCAAAAAACGGCTGATGATTTTATCAAGAGCGGAAACCTGAAAGAAAATGTGAAGGATTATCCAGGAGCCGTTAAGGATTTCGAGCAGGCTGTTTCCATGGATCCCAAAAATGCAGAAGCGCTTTACAATTTGGGCTATGCAAAATTTGAAATGAAGGATTATGCCAGCGCCATAAAAAGTTATGACCTCGCTGTTGTAGCAGACAGTGAAAGCGTCGAATTGTTTTACAACCGTGGGAATGCGAAGTTTGAAATGAAAGATTACAAAGGAGCCATTGAAGATTATAACAAAGCGATCTTCCTCGACCCGAAAGATAAAGAGTGCTATTTCAACCGGGCCATTGCAAAATACAATACCGGCGACCGCGAATCAGCCTGTAAAGATCTTGAAATGGCCCAGAAGCTCGGAGATAAATACGTAACGGATGCAATCAAAGAATTGTGTCATTAATTTTCCTGTGAAATAATTTAAATGAAGAGCCGGAAATATTGTCCGGCTTTTATAGTTGTAACCCATGAAGATTCTTGCAATCACGTTGTCTGCTTTTGCTTTTTTAATTATCACTCCTGCAACCGGTTCTGCATTTTCGATTCCTGCGGATACTGCTTCTGTTAATGACTCTTCAGACGTACCTGAATTCGATTTCAGCGTTGAATACGGGACGACCCGGTTGTATCGTGGAATAAAGTCATCCGCTAACCCGTATATCATGCCCTCATTTGTATATGCTTCTCCAGGTGGCTTTTATACCGGCATAGCTGGATATGTTCCGCTTGATTCAGGAGGGTTTGATGAAACCGATTTGAGTGCCGGTTATGAGTTTTCAATTTCCAGGCACACAACTGCATCCATCGAGTTGATTCATTTTTTTTTCAACAACAACAAGCTGGCAAACTCGCTCATAAAAAATGAAATGGAGCTTTACCTGTGTCACGATTTCGGCCGTGCTCTTAAATCAAAGCTTTACCTGGATTTTGATTTTGGAAAGGAAAGCACGGATCGTTCAGTGACTTTTGATAATTCTCATGAATTTGTATTGACGGATGCTGAAGATTCCCGGGTAACCATGACTCCAGCCTTCAGCATTACTGCGGGATCTTTGAACCTGGTAAAAAAGGTCAAAAAGGAAGTCCTGAATTCTGGTTTCGGCCTGACGAATTATGACCTGTCGCTTTCTGCCGGATACGAGATCGGGGCGTTTATTATTGATGCTACCGGAGCGTATGATTTCCCGGTTGAAAAGAAGCTTCCGGTTCTTCAAAAGGCAATTAAATCAGATCCAACCTTCTACTTTACAGCATCGATTACTTATGTAATCGGGTAAGTATAATCAACTGACCTTAAAATTTTTAAAAGCTTTCAATTGTTTTTTTGATAATTCCAATGCACTCCATTAATTGCTCCTCTGTAATAATGAGCGGAGGCGCAAACCGTATAATATCATTGTGAGTTGGTTTTGCAAGCAAGCCATTTTCTTTCAGAGCGAGACAAACATCCCAAGCATTCCTTCCTTTGATCGGTTTAATGACCATGGCGCAAAAAAGCCCTTTGCCCCTGACTGCCTGGATCATTTCATGCCTGATACTTTTTAACTCATTGAATAAAATTGTACCAAGACGTTCCGCATTTTCTACAAGCTTTTCTTCTTTTAAAACCCTGAGTGCTGCAACCGCAACCTTTGCAGCAAGCGGATTTCCTCCATATGTGCTTCCGTGCTCACCGGGTTTGATGCAAAGCATAATGTCATCGCCGGCAAGAATTGCGGCAACAGGAAGCGTTCCTCCTGATAATGCTTTCCCTAAGATCAGGATATCAGGATGCACGTGTTCATGATCACAGGCAAGCATCTTTCCGGTGCGGCCCAGGCCTGTCTGAACTTCATCGGCAATAAATAAAACATTGTGCTGCTTGCACACATCATAAGCGGTTTTGATATAACCCGGGTCCGGAATAATGACTCCTGCTTCTCCCTGGATGGGCTCCACAAGAAAGCCGGCAACGCTTGGATCTTTCAATGCATTCCGCAATGCTTCCACATCATTGTATGGAATTTTAATAAAGCCTGGTGTAAACGGGCCAAAGCCTGCATACGAATCAGGATCGGAAGATGCGGACACAACCGTAATCGTCCGGCCATGAAAATTCCCTTCAACCACGACGATCTTCGCTTCATTTTCTTTTACTCCTTTTTTATCATATGCCCATCTGCGGCAAAGCTTCAATGCAGTTTCCACACCTTCGGCACCGGTATTCATTGGCAATACTTTATCGTAACCGAAATAACCGGTGATGTATTCTTCATATTCACCGAGGCAATCATTGAAGAATGCGCGGGACGTTAGCGTCAGCTTTTTCGCCTGGTCAATTAAAGCCTGGATTATTTTCGGGTGATTGTGACCCTGGTTTAATGCAGAGTAAGCAGAAAGAAAATCAAAATATTTTTTTCCTTCCACATCCCAGACGAAGACGCCACTCCCCTTTTCGATGACAACAGGTATAGGGTGATAATTGTGTGCACCAAATTGTTCTTCCTTTTCAATGGCGAGATCTGTCTTCGTTTTATCTATCACGGTCGTCTTCATAACTCCTTGCTTTTACGGGCACAAAATACTCAAAGTCCGGGAAATGAGGTTACATGATCAAATGAATAAACCCTCTTTTGGTAAATGAACTCTGTTTAAAAGACGCATCCAGCGTGTAATAGTAGACTCCTGCCGGCAGCTTCGAATTACTTTTGTTGGTACCATCCCACTGAAATAAGAAATCATTTGTTTCATACATCAATGTTCCCCAACGATTGTAAATCTTCAGCTTGAATTGATCGAAACAATAATTTGGCGTAGCATTGATATGAAAGAAGTCATTTTTTCCATCGTTATCAGGAGTGAACACGTTCGGAACGAGTGAATCAATAAAACCATCCGTAAGCGACTTCACATACACATCAATGTCCAATGTCGTTTTCAATAACCCGTAACAGGTATGTTTGACGCCGTCAAATTTCATGTGATAAGGTTGGTCACGGATCGCATCGCAGGTTGTCTGAATGATGAGGTTCTGCTGGATGCTCCCTTGGGCGCTGTCGTTGTGATATCCATAGTTTATTCCAGGAAGTGAAGATGTAAACAGCTCTGATGAGCCGTACAGGAATATAGAATCATTCAGATTTGAACTGGTTACTGTCAGATCAAATGAAAGGATATCGCCTGCAACGATCGTGAACGATGTGTCCCCTGAAAGATCAGTTATTGTGGTTGTTGCAGGAGATATAAACACAGGCGCTGTAAACGTCAGGCATGGTATTACAGCGTATTGAATGTCTCTCCTTACTTCACCGATCTTAATTCCATTTCTGAATTCTTCCACACGAACAGCAAATACGAATACTCCCAGGTTAGGCGGTTGCGCTGTAACAATTCCTGAATGCGGATCAATCGTCATGGGCGGGTTTCCTCCTACTATATTCGTAACAGCATACGAAGATTCCCACAACACTGGAGGATAAGGTCCGGAATCTAAAACGGCAGGCGGATATCCGCCCACGTTACTCAACGATGAATAACCTTTTAACGGAGTTATAAGTGAATAGACCAGAGAATCACCATCAACATCAATGCATGCAAACGAAGGAGTATTCACCTGGCCGATGCAAAAGTATGCGTTGGGATAAGCGCCAAAAATGGGAGAGTTATCGTGTAAAGCAGGATCGGGAATTTCCGTATAGAAAACCATTCCGGCTCCTCCTGGAGCCTGAATATTATCAATGATATGGTTCCTGCAACAGCGCTGCCATGCAATGTAATATCCACTTGGATTATCGGGTATGGTAACAATGGTCCGGTATGTCCCTTTAACCACACACAAGTTAGGAGGAGTAAAACATGTGTCTCCCAGGTTCAATGTGTCGCGGTTTGAAAGAGTCATTAAAAAAGTCTGCTGCGTTGTATTGGAAATCCTATCATAAATTCCACAGTCAATGACCACATCAAAATCGGCAATTGTATCAGGAGACTGAACCACTCTGCAATCTTTAAAAAAAGTAAGTGTCACTCTAAAATCATTGCCACTGACCCATTCAACGGCAATATCGCCCCCTACAATATGTGTAGCATGAAGCTGAAAAGTAAACAGAAAAAAACAGAAGATCAACAAAAATTTCCTGAGATTTTTCATACTCAAAAGCAGGTTGAAATTTGAATTCAAAATTAATAAATGAAACGAGATGTATATAAAATGAGTTGACTATTTTCGCGCAATGGTAAAAATAAAACGAGGCGATACGATTGAAGGAATTGAAATTACCGATGCTGCTTCCGAAGGTATGGGAATAGCGCGTCACGAAGGTTTTGTGATTTTTGTAGAAGGTGGTGTGCCCGGAGATGTTGCCGACATCTATGTTTATCATCATAAAAAAAACTTTGCAGAAGCCAGGATCACGAGAATTTTAAAACCATCGGAGCATCGCATTACTCCTGTCTGTGAACATTTTGGAATTTGTGGAGGCTGTAAATGGCAGCAGATGAGCTATCCGCAGCAATTGTTTTACAAGCAAAAACAGGTAACCGATGTGATGACACGCGTTGGTAAAATTGCATCACCACCGGTCTTTCCCATCCTTGGTTCTGCAAAGACAGAGTTTTACCGCAACCGTCTTGATTTCACGTTTGCCAATAAACGCTGGCTGACAAAAGAAGAAAAATCACAGGACGTTTCAGCAGAAGAAAATGTGCTCGGGTTTCATGTTCCCGGCCGGTTTGATAAAGTGCTTGACATCAGGAAATGTTACCTACAGGATGACCTGAGCAACCAGATCAGGAATGAGATCAAGCGCTTTGCGGATGAAAATAATTTCAGCTTTAATGATCTACGGGAACAGGTGGGCTTTTTAAGAAACCTGATTATCCGCTCCACTTCCACCGGTGAATGGATGGTGATCCTTGTTTTCCGAAGCGATGAAAAAGATTTACGAGACCGGCTTTTGAATCATGTTGCCGGAAAATTTCCTGCAATCGTTTCGCTGCTTTACATCATCAATCCCAAAAGAAACGACACCGTTTTTGATCTGGATGTACATGTCTTCAAAGGGCAGGATCACATTACAGAAGTTATGGAAGGACAGAAATTCAAGATCAGCGCCAAATCATTTTATCAAACCAATTCCGTGCAGGCCTACGAGCTTTACAAGGTTGTGCGATCGTTTGCTGCGTTGACCGGGAAAGAACTGGTGTATGACTTATATACGGGAACTGGAACCATTGCAAGCTTTGTATCCCAACAGGCAAAACATGTAATCGGTATTGATTACATAGAGGATGCAATTAAGGATGCAAAATGGAATGCACAAAACAATAACATCAGCAATGTTTCGTTTTATGCAGGAGACATTAAGGATACACTGAATGATCAGTTCATCAGTCAGCACGGAATTCCGGATGTGATCATTACAGACCCTCCGCGATCAGGAATGCATGAAGATGTCCTAAAAAAAATTCTTGAGATTGCTCCGCAACGAATTGTCTATGTCAGCTGCAACCCTTCCACCCAGGCACGTGACCTGCTTATCCTGAGTGAAAAGTACGTTGTACAAAAACTGCAGCCGGTGGATATGTTTCCTCACACCACCCACGTGGAAAATGTAGCCCTGCTTGAACGCATGAAGTAATAAACCCTTCGCTGTTGACAAACCAATTTACGAGCTCTGAACCTTAAATCAGAATGCGAGTAACTTCGCTATCATGCACCATACGCTGCTGGTTTTGATATTTGTCTTCCTGTTTGCGCGGGCATCCGCTCAATCTTCAATTGCTGATACATCGGACCGGGAACAACACCAACTGGAACAGTGTTATATTTATTCCGGGCTTTTTGGCTATCCTGTCGATACGATCAGCAATGAGAAGCTTTATGAGGCAATCAGTGGTTGGCTTGGTACCCGGTATTGTTATGCCGGAAATTCAAAATACGGGATTGACTGCTCAGGGTTTGTCAATGAACTCTATAAGATAGCTTTCGACCTGGAGCTGAGCGGAAGCTCTGGTGACCTTTTCAAACAGGTTAAGCCATTGAAGAAATCCGAGCTGCGTGAAGGCGACCTCGTTTTTTTCAAAATCAGGAAAAAAAGAATTTCTCATGTAGGGATTTACCTTGGCAACAATAAATTCGCGCATGCAAGTGTGAAGGTTGGTGTCACGATTGATGACCTGGATGAGCCGTATTATAAAAAATACTTTTATCGAGGCGGAAGAGTCAAAAGTTAAAACTGTTTCCTATTATTTAGTAATATCGCCTTCAAATGGAACCCTCAAAAACAGTCATTCTCAGCCAGGCTCAGATTGAGCAGCGTATCAACAGGATTGCTTACCAGGTGTACGAAGACAATATAGATGAGAAAGGAATTGTCATCGCAGGCATTGCCAAAAGCGGGTTTGTGTTTGCAAAAAAAATTGCTGACACGTTAAAAAAAATTTCTCCGTTGGCTATTGAGCTCATTGAAGTCACCATTGACAAACATAGCCAGGTCAGAAAAGAAATTGAACTGTCGATGAGCAACGAACAACTCCAGGGGAAAGTCATTATCCTTGTTGATGACGTATTGAATTCGGGTAAGACCCTTATCTATGCTTTGCGGCCCTTCTTAAATGCTGACATCAAAAAAATAAGAACGGTGGTGCTGGTTGACAGGAACCATAAACGCTACCCTGTTTCCGCTGACTTTGTAGGAATATCACTGGCAACAACGATGCAGGAACACGTTACAGTGGAGCTTGAAAGCAAGGAAGACACTGCTTACTTAAGCTGATTTTCAGAACGCTTCTTTCAGAATAACATACAAGCCGCCTGACTGTCTTCCAAAACCATAATCAATCCGGAGGTTGAGCTTTTCCTTTTTGCTTACCATTAACCGCAAGCCGGCTCCGCCGGCATAGTGAAATCCATCCAGCCTGAAATTGGAAACCTCGCTTGCAACCTGTCCAAGTCCGCCAAATCCGACAATACCGATGCGCCAGAAAAGAAATTGCCTGATCTCGGCCTGGTAAGCAATCATATCTTTATCAGCATATCTTCCGTAATAATAACCACGCATCATTTCAGATCCGCCCAATAAGGCAAGTTGCCGGACGGGCACATTTCCTTTATTGTCTTTTAAAATCATTTGCATGGCAAGCACCCTGTCATTCCTGAGCGGAAAAAATTTTCTGATGTCGACAACAAGAGAATTAAAATTAAAATCGCTTCCGACAATTTCACCATGCGAGATGAAATTCAATTCTCCAAAAATTCCCCTGGACGGACTGTACGCACTGTTGCGGCTATCGTAAGATAAAAGAAAACCAAAGCCAGACATGTCGCCTCCATATCGCCCTGGAATATTCTGCTGATCAAAAACACCATTGGGCTCGTAAATAAAATCACCTACGTGTTGAAATTCATAACTGATCCCGCCATACCAATGATGCAAAAATTTTCTCAGCATCTGCGGATAAAAATAAAACTGGTGAATGTCGTAATCTTCCTCTGCTCCTCCCGGCGAATTATTACCAAGCCCCCAGCTTTTATCAGGATAGTGGCTGTAAGAAGTCTGGAGGCGAAGGATAACTTTCTCCTCCGGGAAGTAAACGGATGATCCCAGTACAAACACCACTTGTTTTCTCAAGGTATAAAGTGATACCAGGTTGAAATCAGAAGTTCGTATCAGCGTATCGTTATGTTTTGTTTTGAAAAAAAAGGCACTGGCAGCTCCAAAGCCTACACTCGTTTCAGGCGACCTCAGCAAAAAGGGAAAAACTAAAAAGTTTCCTGTTGTTTTTTCTTTTGCCGTGTCTGCCGGAACCGCATCGGAAGCAAATGCATTCCCGGAAGAAAAGCCAAGCAGCACAAACAAAAGATGTTTAATTTTTTTCATCCCGCGAAAGTATGCCGAATATCGGCACATTTTTTAAAAAATAAACCCCTGGAGAATGGCTCTATCAACAGGGGTTTTTCATTTATTTTTTTTTAGTTTTTATTCCTTGAACGAAGCCTTTGCATATTTAATTTCCTGTTCAAAGGATGAAACTGTCATGTTCATCTGGTTCTTAAAATAAAACACACCACCCCAGTTATACGATATCTTCTGGTAATTGATAGTGGCTCCTGCTTTCTTTACAACCGTCCTGTAAATGGTCCTGTTCGACTCAGTAATTGTTTCTTCTGTAATTCCTTCCTTGTAATCTGAGTCTACAATTTTGGGTACAGATGTAGAGGGTTTCGGAGGTTCTTTTGTTTTTCCTCCGCTGCCATTGTCGTATGATTTTGCAAGGAGGGCTTTCTTCGCATCGAGGTCAGCCTGGATCTTTGCCTTACGCTCAGCATCCTCTCTTGCATTTTGCTCCCTGACAGCAAGAGCAATTGAATCTGCTTTGGCTTTGTCGTCCGCTATTTTTTTCTGGCGATCCGCTTCCGCTTTTGCAAGTGCTTCCTCTTTGGCTCTCTGTGCATCAGCCTGTGCTGTTGAATCGGCTACAAATTTCTGACGTGCCTTTGTGGTTGCATCGGCTTTGGCTACAGAATCCTGTCTTGCTTTTTCTTTTGCATCTGCCTGTGCTTTCGCCATCGCTTCCTGCTTTGCCCTCTGGGCATCAGCCTGTGCGGTTGAATCAGTCACAAATTTCTGACGTGCCTTTGTGGCTGCATCGGCTTTGGCTACAGAGTCCTGTCTTGCTTTTTCTCTTGCTTCTGCCTGCGCCTTCGCCAGTGCTTCCTGCTTTGCTTTCTGTGCATCGGCCTGTGCAGTTGAATCTGCAACAAACTTTTGTCTTACTTTCATTGCAGCATCGGCTTTGGCAACTGAGTCTTGTCTTGCCTTTTCTTTTGCTTCTGCCTGGGCCTTCGCCAATGCATCCTGCTTTGCCTTCTGAGCATCAGCCTGTGCTGTTGAATCGGCTACAAATTTCTGACGTGACTTTGTGGCTGCATCGGCTTTGGCTACAGAATCCAGTCTTGCTTTTTCTCTTGCTTCTGCCTGCGCTTTCGAAAGTGCTTCCTGTTTTGCTTTCTGTGCATCGGCCTGCGCTGTTGAATCTGCAACAAACTTTTGTCTTGCCTTCATTGCAGCATCTGCCTTCGAAATGGAATCCTGTCTTGCTTTCTCTTTTAACTTAGCAAGAGCTTCTGCTTCTGTCCTTGCTTTTGCAGCAGCAATGGAATCCTGTTTTGCCTTTGCAATTTCAAGACGGGCAATTGAATCCTGTCTGGATTTTTCTTTTGCTTCAGCCAGCAACCGCGCTTTCTCTTCGTCCTGCAAACGCTTTTTCTCTGTTTCAGCTTTTGCCAGTGAATCAGCGGTGGCCTTTTGTTTTGCCAATGCAGCGAGACGTGCATTCTCGGCTTCCACCTTTGCCAATGAATCTTTTCTTGCCTGCTCTTTTGCTTCGAGCGCTGCCTTCAGATCTGCCTCTGCCTTTGCTTTTGAAATGGAATCCTGTTTTGCTTTTTCCTGCTCCTTGCGAATGCGATCCTGCTCGGCTTGCTGAGCAAGAAGAGTTGCATTGCGTTCCTTTGCTTTTGCAAGTGAATCACTCCAGACTTTATTCAATGAATCAAGACGGGCTTTATCCTTTTGTCTTGCCAACAGATCAGCTTCCCTGCGCGCCTGGTCGAGCTCCGACTTTACCTGTTTTGAATAGTTCTCATCAAACACAAAATCTTCGTAGGACGTATTGTAAACAAACCTGGCAACAGCTTTCGCTGCAGCATCTTTTTGAGACAAATCACCTTTGTCCTCGAATAAATCAATGGCGAATTTCTGGGCCGGGATGATCATGTCGTTCACATCCTTCGGAACAATCGTATTGTATTCAACAAACTTGGTAACAAAACCGGATTTCACGAATTTGATCTGGCACTGCTTATTCAGGTTAAGCTTTACCGTAGCAGAACCATTTGGCTTGGTATAGAGCGTCTGAACGAGGTTTCCGTTTTCATACACCTCAACGGCAACATTTTCAGCTGCACGGTTTGAAGTGGTAACACTGACGGGAATTTCCACTCTTCCCTGCATCTGGGCAAAAGCCTGCACCATTGCCAGAACACTGAAAAGGACGACGGATATGCTGAATTTTAATTTCTTTTTAAACATTTTTTTTCTTCAGGTAACAAGAACGGTAATTCCCGTTTTTTATTCCTGCAAATTTAATCTTTAGTTTCTTTTAATTGAATGAAAGGTGAATGAAACGGATACTTCAAAACGCTGAAAAAGTTTCTGAAATAATCAATTAAAAGTCACATTTGCAGCCATCATCGCTTTCGAAAACAATGCTTTATCCAGTTTGAGTAAAACATTTTGTTGTTGAAAATACTGAACGATATTTTCTGTTGCAATGTTACCCACAAGATCATCTTTTGCCATCGGGCAACCGCCAATTCCTTTCATGGCCGAATCAAACCTGTTGCAACCGCTTTTAAAAGCCGCGTTGATCTTTTCCTCCCAGGTCTCAGGATGTGAATGCAGGTGAGCACCAAATTCAACCTCCGTGCATTCCGGAATCAGGTGAGAAAAAAGATGTGTGATGTTTTCCGGATTAGAAACACCAACAGTATCAGCCAATGCAATGATACGGATACCAATCCCGGCAAGTTTTTTCACCCATTTCATTACGATGTCCGCATTCCAGGGTTCATCATACGGGTTTCCAAAACCCATGGAAATGTAAATGACCAATTGCTTTTTCCTGTTCACGCATATTTTCTGAATCTCTTCCACCCTTGCCAGCGATTCTGCAATGGTTGAATTTGTATTTCGTTTTTGAAATTCCTCTGAAACGGAAAAAGGAAAACCGAGGTATGTAATTTCATCGAATGAAGCAGCTTCTTCTGCACCTCTTACATTGGCAATGATGGCAAGCAGCTTTGATTTTGTATTCGCAAGGTCGAGCTTTGCCAGCACTTCCTTCGTATCGCTCAACTGCGGGATTGCCTTCGGTGAAACAAAGCTTCCGAAATCGATGGTATCGAATCCGACTTTCAAAAGGGAATTGATGTAGCTGATTTTTTTTTCGGTTGGAATGAAATCATGCAAACCCTGCATCGCATCACGTGGGCATTCAACCAGTTTTATTTCCTGCATAAGGATGCAAAAGTAAATATAATGTGCCGCTGATTCGCAGATTTCTGTTGATAGAAATAAATCTGCGAATCTGCGGTTATGATTTTTTCCATACAAAATTTACAAAAAATCTTCTGCTATTTGCGAAATTTAAACATTTGCTACATTTGTGATCATCAACAGAAATATAAAACAAACAACGAGTGGATTTATTTGAAAAAATATTACAGGACAGAGGACCTATTGGTCAGCATGCAAAGGATTCTCATGGCTATTTTACTTTCCCGAAATTAGAAGGAGATATCGGAACACGAATGATATTCCGCGGAAAAGAACGCCTTATTTGGAGCCTGAACAATTACCTTGGTCTTGCCAATCACCCCGAGGTGAGAAAAACGGATGACGAGGCGACAGCGTACTATGGATTTGCATCACCGATGGGAGCCCGTATGATGTCTGGAAATTCAAATCTTCATGAGCAGTTGGAATCGGAGCTTGCCGATTTCGAGCAAAAAGAGGATGCTATTCTTCTTAACTATGGTTACCAGGGGATGGTTTCTGCCATTGATTGCCTCGTTGACCGGCATGATGTGATTGTGTATGATTCCGAAAGTCATGCCTGCATCATAGATGGTGTTCGTCTTCACATGGGAAAACGTTTTGTGTTTCCTCACAATGACATTGCAAATTGCGAAAAGCAGCTTGAGCGTGCGACAAAAATTGTTGAAGAAAGCGGTGGTTCCATTCTGCTCATCACAGAAGGAGTATTTGGAATGAGCGGCGATATGGGAAAGCTGAAAGAAATTGTCGCGTTGAAAGAGCGGTTCCAGTTCAGGCTTTTTGTGGATGATGCTCACGGTTTCGGAACCATGGGAAAAACCGGTGCCGGAACAGGCGAAGAGCAGGGAGTGCAGGATCAGATTGACATTTACTTTGGCACATTTGCCAAATCCATGGCTTTGATCGGTGGTTTTATTGCAAGCAAGGAACAGGTCGTTGAATACCTGCGTTACAACATGCGTTCACAGATCTTTGCGAAGAGCCTTCCCCATGCAATTGTGGCCGGCGCTTCAAAGCGACTCGAACTTTTACGGACACGTCCTGAATTGAAAGACAATCTTTGGAAAATTGTAGATGCTCTGCAAAAGGGATTAAAAGATGCAGGATTCGATATCGGGAAGACTCAATCACCTGTTACCCCGGTTTATCTGAACGGAACCGTCGGAGAAGCGACCAATTTAATATATGACCTCCGGGAAAATTATGACATCTTCTGTTCTGCAGTTATTTATCCTGTTGTACCGAAAGGAATTATCATTTTGAGGTTAATTCCAACTGCTGTTCATACCCTTGAAGATGTAAATTATACAATCAATGCGTTCCGTAATGCATACAAAAAACTAAAGGCAGGCGAATATGCTTCTGATAAAATTGCATCATTTTAATTGCAGATTTGTAAATTCATATTACATTCGTGATCAAAATCGAACTATTGGAATAACGAACACAACGATTACATAACCATAATTTCTAATTTCTAACACTAATCAAAACCAGAACACAATGAAAGAATACGAAAAAATCAAACAACTTGTCGCCGCAATAGAGGAAGACGTTCTAAAATTCTCTGAAAAAGGAAATGCTGCAGCCGGAACCCGCGTTCGTAAAGGCTTACAGGACATCAAACGCGCCTGCCAGGAAATGCGCGATGCTGTTCAGGCAGCAAAAAAAGGCGACCAGGCTTAATTCTTTGAAATCATTTTTATTTAAAAATCCCTTCAGCAATTGCGGAAGGGATTTTTTTTATCCTGGTTTTCCCAATTTAATAATTGACGAAGTTTTTTTGTTTCTAAGAATTACTCCTTTATTAATTTGAAAGAATAAATTTTATCGCTTTTGGTTATGATTTGAAGGACTTTCCAGCACATTGGGATCCTAAGCTTAGAATTCCACGTGGACAAGTTGTCGC
>JADMIO011417958.1_pt1 | contig 81855 bp, 70 predicted proteins | sample 8958161 | NCBI WGS metagenome assembly JADMIO01 (sample SAMN16585339, study PRJNA669376) | soil metagenome | isolation source: Crop rotation soil | place: USA: Cullars Rotation, Alabama | collected 2011
CGACAACTTGTCCACGTGGAATTCTAAGCTTAGGATCCCAATGTGCTGGAAAGCCGATCGTTGAGCCAGCGTCTGGAGATCGTCTTGCAGGGCGTCGCCGACGGCATCACGGTGCAGGACAAGACGGGACGTTTGGTGCTCGCGAATGCCGCAGCAGCGAGGATCTGCGGCTTCTCTTCGGCCGAGGAGCTCGTGAACACGCCGCCCGCCGAGATCGTCGGTCACTTCGAGATGCTGGACGAGGAGGGGCGGCCGCTCTCCGTCGATCGATTACCGGGTCGTCGAGTGCTGGCGGGAGAACGAGAGGCCAGCTTGGTCATACGCGTTCGGTCGCGAAGAACCGGGCAAGAGTGGTGGTCTCAGGTCCGGGCCGCCCCCATTCGCGGCGTAGACGGCAAGCCGGAGCTTGCCGTGAATATTTGGCACGACGTGAGCGACGACCGCCGGCAGAAGCGACAAGCCAAGTTCCTGGACGCTGCAACGACCGCACTCGGGGCGTCCTTGAGACAGGACGAGATGCTGTCCACGCTGGCGAATGTCGTCGTTCCGGAGCTTGCCGACTGGTGCGCCATCGCTCTCCTCGAGAAAGACGAGCTCCGCAACGTTGCAATCGCTCACGTCGATCCCGACAGGATCGAGATTGCTAGAGAGTACCAGGCGAAGTACCCGCCCGATCGGGAGCAGAGCGGCGTCTGGACCGTAGCTCGAACGGGCGAATCGCTGCTCTACGACGAGATCACGGACGAGATGCTGGCCGGGGCGGCTCGGGACGCGGAGCACCTCGAGATTCTCAAGGCAATCGGTATCCGGTCCGCCCTGCTCGTGCCTATTCGATTGAGGAACCAGGTGTTAGGCGTCATCTCGCTGGTTTCGGCGGAATCCGGGTCCCGCTACGACGAACATCACGTGGCGCTCGCGGAGGAGCTCGGGCGCAGAGCCGCAGTCGCCCTCGAGAATGCATGCTTGTACCGGGACGCTCAGGAAGCCGCCACGTCCGCCAGAGCGGCGAACCGCGCGAAGGACGAATTCCTGGCGATCGTCTCGCACGAGCTTCGTACACCTTTGAACGCCATTCTCGGCTGGGCCACGCTGTTGAAGGACCGGGTCACGGATCCGAACATCGGCAAGCCGCTGAGCGTGATCCACCGCAACGCGCAGAAGCAAGTCCAGCTGATCGACGACCTCATGGACGTGTCGCGGATCATCACGGGAAACCTCCGGCTGGAGGAAAAGCCCACGGATCTGGTGCACGTCGCCCGCGAGGCCATCGAAGTCGTTCGACAGTCCGCCGTCGCCAAGCAGGTAGGCCTCGAGTTCACGCCGATGGGCGAATTCGTCCTACTGGTGGCCGATCCAGAACGAATGCAGCAGGTCGTTTGGAACCTGCTGACGAATGCCGTGAAATTCACCGATTCGGGAGGGGAAATTCGCCTTTCGGTCTGGCAGGAAGGAGCCAACGCGTATCTGACCGTGAGGGACACGGGCAAGGGCATCGATCCGGAGTTCCTTCCGTTCGTCTTCGATCGCTTCAAGCAGGCCGATACGTCGATGACCCGACGGACGGGTGGCCTCGGCCTCGGTTTGGCGCTCGTCCGGAACATCGTGGAGCTCCACGGCGGTAAGGTCACCGCGAGTAGCGAGGGGATCGGAAAAGGATCGGTGTTCACGATCACGCTGCCGATCCGAGCCGTCGCGCCTCGACAGGGCGAAAGCTCCAGGCCGCCGCCGAAGCTCGAGACTGCGCGCGAGTCCCGAACTCTCGCGGGCGTAAAGGTGCTCGTCGTCGATGACGAGCACGATGCGGTCGAGTTGATATCCGCCGCGCTCTCCGAAGCCGGCGCCAGCGTCGAAGTCGCCCGGTCCGCCGCCGCCGGCTTCGAATCGGTCAAACGAGGTAGGCCCGACGTGCTCGTGAGCGACATAGGAATGCCCGACCAGGACGGGTATGCATTCATGCGCCGTGTGCGCGGCCTCTCGCACCTGGACGGAGGCGCCACTCCGTCGTTGGCTCTCACTGCCTTCGCGGGGGAGGAAGAGCGAAGGAGAGCGATTGCGTCCGGCTATACGACGCATTTGCGCAAGCCGGTGGACCCAGCCGAGCTCATCTCGGCGGTTGCGAGCCTCGCCATCGTGACGCGGAAGCGTTGACCACTTACGGGTGAGCTCGCGGACGGAGCTGACGAACGGGCGTGCCGGGCTCGTCGTCGAGCCTGGGCAGAGGCGCCACTCCCTGGCCTTCACCGGCGATCGCGGCCGTGGCGATGCGGAGCATGACAGCGCGCGCGCGCGCGAAGCTTTCGGCGGATACACGACGCCCCTCGTCGCCTTCTTCGAGAACGAGCCGCGTGACGCCTTCGAGAGCAAGGAGCAGAGCGCGAAAGAGGAGCACGTCGGGCGACTGCGGAAGGCTCGCGCGTGCGCGCGAATCCATCATCGACGCAAGGGTCTCGTGAACCTCGATGCGCCGCGTATGGAGCAGCGACTCGTGACGCTGGGCCTCGCCTCCCAGCACGAAGACGAGGCGCGGCTGGTCGCGAGCCGTTTGCAGATGCGCGTCGATGCAGCGCTCGATCTGACGGAGAGGATCCGTTTCCTGCTCGAGAGCGAGGCGGCAAGCATCGAGCAAGCGCTCCGTGCCGAGCCGGTAAAGGGCGAGCAGCACGTCCTCTTTGCTGCTGTAGACGCGATAGAACGTTCGCCTCGAGATGCGCGCGGCTTCCAGGATGTCTTCGACCGAGGCCAGCCGGACTCCCCGGGCCGCGAACACCTTGATCCCACCCTGAAGGACCATGGCGCGGACGACGTCCTCGCCGAGCTGAACACCGGGGCTGCCTCGCGGTTTTCGTGCCATCGGAATATGCAGTGTATACCACCGGCCGCCGCGGTTCCTGGCTGCGGCCGCCCCAAAAATGCCTTGCACGATGGTATACATGCTGTATACTCGCGGCTTGGAGGTCGAGATGGCGACGGACTCTCTGCGAAACAAGAAGTGCTTCATTACCGGTGCGGCAAGCGGGATCGGCCGGGCCACGGCGCTCGCGGCGGCGGCTCGGGGCGCCGAGCTGTTTCTGACCGATATCAACGCCGAGGGCCTCGAGGCGACGGTGGCAGCGGTCCAAGCCGCGGGCGGCACGGTCGCCGCTCATCGAGCACTCGACGTCTCGGACCTAGGCGCCGTTCAGTCGTTCGCGGACGAGATCCACGAGAGCACCGCCAGTCTCGACGTCGTCATGAACGTCGCCGGGATCTCCATCTGGGGCGCGGTCGAAGATCTCGAGCATCGACACTGGCGCAAGGCCGTCGAGGTGGACCTCATGGGTCCGATCCACGTCATCGAGGCGTTCGTTCCTCGCATGGTGCGCGCCGGAAAGGGGGGCTGCCTGGTCAACGTCTCGTCCGCCGCGGGGCTCTTCGGGCTTCCCGCGCACGCGGCGTACAGCGCGGCGAAGTTCGGTCTCCGCGGTATTTCGGAAGTTTTGCGCTTCGATCTCGAGCCACACGGCATACACGTGTGCCTCGTCTGTCCGGGGGCCGTCGACACGGGTCTCGTCGAGACACTGGAGATCGTCGGCGTCGCGCCGTCGAATTCGGAGCTGGCGCGACTACGAAAAGACTTCCGCCGGCGAGCGGTGACGCCTGAAACGGCCGCCGCGGCGATCATGCGCGGCATCGAAAAGAAAGAGTATCTGGTGTTCACGTCGCGCGACGTGAAGATCGGCTATTTCTTCCAGACGAAGTTTCCGTTTCTCTACGAGCGAGCGATGCGGCGGAAGAACCAGGAGCTTCGTCGTGCCGCAGAACCCTTTCGTGTGCTCACGTCCTCGCTCGCCGAACGACGGGTCTAACCCAGGTACTTGGCGATTTTTTCCCAGTACATCGTGCGCCAGCCGTTCGAGAGGTGATCCTTCTGATCCTCGGGGTACCCTTCGTGATCGAAGACGAGCTTCGTTCCGGCACCGTCCGAATGAAGCTCGAACCTGACGATTGAATGCACGCCCTCCGGCCACGTCTTTGCTCGCCACGACTGGACCAACCGCTTCGCCGGGACGAGCTCGAGCTGCCGCCCCGTGACGTGGCCTCCGAACGCGGAGAAGGCGGCGCCTTCCGTCGATTGGCCGCTCGCCGGCGCACCGGTGACCTCGGCGAATCGTTCCAGGTCCGCCAGTGCCTCGTAGACGCGCCCGGGCGGGGCGGAAAACTTGGTCTCTTGATGGATCGACATCGTGAAGCTCCTTTTTTGCGTTGGGACGAGACGGTCGGCGCATTTCGGGTTTGCCGAAGGACTAAACCAACTGGTAAAGTGATTGGCGTTCGATGTCAAGACGATCCTCGACCGCCGAAGATCAGCTCGATGCAGTCTTCACCGCGCTCTGTGATCCGACGCGCCGGAGTATGTTGACCAGACTGGCGAACGGCTCCGCGTCGATCACCGAGCTCGCGGAGCCTTTCGACATGACGTTACCCGCCGTGTCCAAGCACCTGCGCGTGCTCGAACGCGCCGGGCTCGTACGTCGGGAACGCGAGGGCTGGTATCATCACTGCTTTCTGAACGCGCGTCCGCTCGAGAGTGCGGCCTCATTTCTCGCGCGTTATCAGCCGTTTTGGGAACGCACGCTCGACGAGCTCGCTCGGTACGTCGAAGCCCCGTCCGCCAAGAAGAAGGGTCATCGCCGATGAACAAGGGAGTCGCGCTCGTTGCGCGCCGAACGATCCGGGCTAGCGCGGAACGTATTTTCGACGCCTGGACGCGGCCCGAACACCTGCGCGCCTGGTGGGGTCCGAGGCCCGTCACCTGCTCGGGTGCGGAAGTGGACCTGCGCGTTGGCGGTCGCTACCGCATTGCCAATGCGATTCCGGACGGGACGACGGTGATCATCGAAGGCGAGTTCCGCGAGATCCTCCCACCCCACAAGCTCGTGTACACCTGGCAGATGGGGCAGGGGGGCGAGGAATCTCTCGTTACGGTTCGTTTCGAGCCTCGTGGCGAGTCGACCGAAGTGGTCGTCGTTCACGAAAACATTCCGACCGACGCCGTGCGTGACTCGCACGAGAAGGGCTGGGAGGGCTGCTTGGACGGGCTCGCCGCATTCTTCGCTAACTAGGCGATGACGGAGTTCGCGGCCTGCCTGCGAGATCGGCGACGACGGTGAGCAGCTCTGCCGGCTCGACGGGCTTGCGTAAGTGAGCGTTGAACCCTTCCACCAGAGCGCGGCTTCGGTCCTCGTTTCGCGCGTAAGCAGTGAGAGCGAGCGCGGGCGTCTTCGCGGCCTTCGAAGGCAAGGTGCGGATCCTACGAATCAAGGAGTAACCGTCTTCGCCCGGCATCGCGACGTCGCAGACGAGCACGTCGGGATGGAAGTCTTCCAGAGCGACTGTCCCCTGGTCGGCGTTGCTCGACGTTCTGACGTCGCAGCCGGCCGTCTCGAGTAGGACGCGCAGGAGATCGCGCGCATCTTCGTCGTCGTCCACGACGAGCACGCGTAGGCCCTCGAGGCCGCCGGGGATCGAGACGAGCTCCGTCCTGGCCGCGGCGGGCTCCGGAGCGCCGTCGTTCGTGGTGGACGTCGACCCGACGGGCAGTCGAACGGTGAAGCTCGATCCCGTGCCGGATCCTTCGCTGAACGCCGAGATGGAACCGCCGTGCAGCTCGACGATGTGCTGGGCGATGGATAAGCCGATGCCGAGCCCACCGTGCCGTCGCGTCGCACCGGATTCGGACTGGCGGAAGCTGTCGAACACGTGCGGAAGGAAGTCTGGACTGATGCCGGAACCGTTGTCGCTCACGCGGAGCTCGACGTTCGATTCCATTTGCTCGATGGTCACCTCGATGCGCCCGTCCGTCGGCGTGAACTTGATCGCATTCGACAGGAGGTTCGAGACGACTTGCTGCAGGCGCCGCTCATCGCCGCGGAGGAATGCCTTCCCCTTGCCGAGGATCATCGAAACGGTGATCCGCTTGGCCTCCAGCGTCGGCCGGAATCCGTCGACGACTTGTTCCACGGTACTCGCGAGATCGACGAGGGATGGATCGAGGTGGAGGCTTCCCGTGAGGATGCGGCTCACGTCGAGGAGGTCCGCGACCAGGGAATTCAAACTGTTCGCGTTTCGCTCGACGACGTCGAACGCGTGCTCCTGCTTTTCGGGCGCCAAAACTCCGCTCCTGTAAAGGCGAAGCCATCCGAGAATCGAATTGAGGGGCGTTCGGAGCTCGTGAGAAACCATGGCCACGAACTCGTCTTTGGCGCGGGTTGCCGCTTCCACCCGGGTTCGCGCCTGCTGCGACAGGTCGTACAGGTGCGCATTTTGAAGTGCGACGGAGGCCTTTTCCGCCAGCTCCACGAAAATGGGGAGGTCGGAACGCGTGTAGCGACGGCCGGAAACGCCGTAGGCGAGCACCATCGCCGCCATCTGGTCGCTCTTCAAGCGGATGGGCACGATGGCCCACGACTGTGCGCTGACCTCCCGCAGGAGATCCGCTTCGACGGGACTGGGCGCCAGGGACTGGAGGGCTTCCTCGTTCGCTGCTTCGACCAGCTCGGGCCGGCCGTTGTTCAGCGCTCGGAAATAGGCTCCGCCCGACTCGATCGAGCTCGACCATCGGGCGTGAAGCTCGCGAAGCGCGGGAACCTTAGTCGGGTCCAAGTGCGACACGGACGTGTCGTCGTCGCCGACGACGTGCACGGTGCACCAGTCCGCGAAGCGCGGGACGACGACGCGCGCGAGGCGACTCAGGATGGACATGCGATCGAGGGAAGACGACAGGAGCTCGCCGGCTTCGGTCAAAAACGCAAGCTCGTCGTCGCGATGGCGCACGTACGCCGCGGCTGCCTCGGTGGCCCCGACGTTCAGGCATTTCGCCAGCACGTCGAACTCGTCGATGCTGATCCGGGCCCCGGCTCGCTTCGCTTCCTCGAGAATGCAATGGCGCAGGATTCCGTACTCTCGGATGAGTGCCTCGAGGTCGTAGCCCACGCTCCATCGCTGCCCGCCGTGCCTACGCGCGGTGGGGCTCGTATGGAACGCGTCGTAGCTCGTGCGCGGTTCGCGTTGTTGTCCGAGCTCGCGAAGGATCTCGTCGAGGAACGTCGGAATGTGATCCACGAGCAGAGACGGCGCCAGGTCCGCCGGCGGAAGATCCTTCCGTAGGACTTCGGTGACGAAGCGAGCGATGATTTCGTCGCGACGCTTCCTCAGTACTTGCTCGAGTGTGAAGGGAGTCATGAGCGCGGTGCGGCATTCTCAACAGCAAAGAGCGGTCCACCCGGGCGGATACGAGCGGTACGCACCGGTTTTCGCAAAGTTTTTGTTTGCCGCAATGCATCACGGCGGGGACGTATGCGGTGCAAAATGCCTCGTAACGTTGCAGCTTTGTGCGTCCGGCAAGCACCTCACTCGGGAGCAAGGCATGCTCCTTTGCATGTCTTGGATTCGCACGATGGCTTTCGCCGCGCTCACGGCGGGATGCACTCAGAAGGTCATCGTGCAGGAAGTCGGCGGCGGCGCGAACGTGCCGCGCGTTGCCGAGAGCGAAGTGCTCGGAGACGGAACACTCAGGTCCGTCGACATGGTCGTGCTTTACGACGCGGAGGCGCCGCTCAGCGCGACCGATCTCGACTTCAATCCGGCGCGCCCGGGCGAGCTCTGGGTGGTCCTTCGCAAGCCACCGAGCGACGCTCCGTGCAACAAGCCACTCCCCGGCGTCACCGCGGATCCGGCTTGCAACGCGTACCGCGGCTCGACCGCGATCCTGAGCGACGCGACGGGGCCCCATCCGGACGCCGTCCTCGAGCAAGATACGAATGCGTGGCATTTCATGCGCCTTCCCGCAGGCATCGCGTTCGGCGAAGGCGACCGGTTTGCGACGTGCGGCGAATCGAGGACGGCCAACTGGGACGACGAGCTCGCGGATTTCACGGGGCCGGTGCTGTGGTCGTCCGCGCCCGGCGTCTACGGCGTCGAAGGGCCCGGCGGAAACGGGTCCCATATCGACATGCTTCACGCAACGCCGTTCTGCATGGGCATCGCTCACGAGCGCGACAACGTGTACTGGGCGTTCAACGGTCAGGCCGGCGCGCTCGACCGCTACGACTTTCACGTGCCCCACGTGCCGGGAGGCGAGGACCACTCGGACGGGGAGGCGTGGCGCTGGGCGCTCGGCGAGGTCACCCGCGTCCCGGGCGTACCGAGCCACCTGGCCGTCGACGCTGCGAAGAAATATCTGTACGCCGTCGATACGGGTGGCGCTCGTGTCCTCCGTGTCGATCTCGGGACGGGCACGAACGGTGGGACGATGCCCACTCACGACGCTCAGCTGCCGACCGTGACGCTCGTCGACGGCGCGGCGATAGAGGAGCTGGTGCCGGCGGGTACTCTCGAGCGCCCGAGCGGCATCGCCCTCAACCGGGGCTCCATGCTCGTCACCGACAACGCGACGAGCCGCATTCACATGTTCGACATGAACGGCGCCGAGCTCCGTTCGTTGGACACGGGGCTGCCGCCGGGGACGCTTGCCGGCATCGCGCTAGGGCCCGACGGAAAAATCTACTTCGTCGATCTCGAGAGCGGCGTCGTTCGGCGTATCGACCCGTTATCTCGTCAAGACGCGGATGGGGGCGACTAGGGCCGCGTAGCAGCCCGCCGCCGCCATCAACACGACGGTGAGGCCCCACCGCTGAGCCATCATGATGGCGAGGCTGCTCGCGAGCACGCTGCCGGCGCCGTTGACACCCCAGAGCCACGGCGTCTCGTTCGGGCGCACGCGGCCGACGAGGCGCATGCCCGCCGGAAACGCAAGGCCGAGGAGCACCCCCAAAGCCGAGGTGATGGCGATCGAAACCGCGACACGGGTCGAGATGTCCGTCGCGACGACTTTCGGCGCGATCGTGCTCCAAGCCATCGCGAGTCCCGCAAGACCCAACGCAGATACGATGGGGAAGACGAAGCAATACGGCGATCGCTCGAGCGGCAAGCGGTCGCTCAGGAGTGAGCCGAGGCCGGTGAAACCGACGAGGCTCGCCACGACGACGATGAGGCTGTAGGTCGGCTGCCCGAGGACGAGCCCGAGGCGCTGCAGGAGAGCAATCTCCGCGAGCATGAAGCCGACGCCGATGAACGCGAAGTAAGCAATCCCCGCGTGAAGGTGCGATCCTGCTTGCCGGCTGGGTCGGGCCCTCCGGTAGAGGGGCACCAGGATCGCGACGAAGGTCACGAAGAGCGATGCGACGAACGACAGGAGCAGCGTGCGGGTCGCGAGCAGATTGCCCTGGATGGAGCCCATGTTGACGATCGGCAGATCGCGAAAGGCTGCTTCGATGGGCAGCACATTGAAGAAGTACGGTCGATCGTCGATGGGAGGCCGGTAATCGGCGTCGCGCGTCAGCGTGGCGCGATCGAGCGCAGCGCGAGACTTGGCCGCGAGGATGTCGCCGAGCTGGCTCTCCGAGATCTGGCTGTCCGGGGCGACGAGCAAGAAGCCTTTTTCGTCCGCGATCCGCGCGAGTGCTTCGATGTCCTCCGGAGTGAGCGGGGCCTTGGCGAGCACCAGCGTGACCACGAGCGACGTGCCGAGGAGCGCGATGTGTCGCCGCGGCTCGGCCACGCCTCGGTCGAGGAGCGTGCCGACGGCGAGCGACGCGACTCGCTCGGTTTCCTGGTTCCATCGAGAGATCGTGAACACGCCGTCCGGCTCGAGGTGGTCGAGGAACGTGCGCCACGCTTCGACCGTATAGAGACCGTTTTCGCCGAGAGCGTGGGCGCCGGCGCCCGTTGCCGCCCAGGTGTCGACCAGGGACGCCTGGATGAGCCGGAAGTGCTCCCGACTCCGCGCGAGGTAACTCCGACCCTCGTCTTCGACGAGACGAACCGCCGGATGGGTCGGAACTCCCGACGTGAGTCCGACCGGCCCGTGCAGCAAATCGAGGAGCTGAGCGTTGAATTCGATGCCGTAGACGGGTGCGTGCCCCGTGAGCAGCGCCGCCTGGAGATCCCGCGAACCGCCGACGCCGATGACGGCCGCGGCGCCTCCGGGCCTGAAGAGAGCCGCCACGTTGGTGACGTCACAGGTCAAGAACCCGAGCGACTCGATCCCTTGCGGCGCTTCGTACAATGTCGTGCCCGCCCCGGCATCGATCTCGATGATGTGCTGTCGAGCCTCGGGCGGCGTGCATTTCGCCCCTGGCCCCCACAGGGTTGCGGGCATCACCTGGGGCTTCCACACGCGCACCCGCGAGTGGCTGTTCCACATTTCAAGGGCGTAGTCGCGAGAATCGAGGTGTCCTTTGGCCCAGATCGGCTTCAGTCCGTACGGCGACAGCGCGTTGCCGGCGCATAGGCCGAGCGACATCACCAGGAGACCTAGCCCCTGCTTCGCACCATCGCGATCGTCTCCCGCCATCGAAAACGCGACGGCGCCTCCCGCCGCGAGTGCGCCGACGAATAGGATGGCGCTCTCTCCGCCGAGAATTCGAAGGAGCAGCGGTACGACGAGGGCGCCTGCCGCGGCCCCGGCGAGATCCACCGCGTACACGCGTCCGACGGAAAGATTCGATCGGGTGAGGGCCGCGGCGACTGCGACGCCGGCAGGGTAGAAGGGCAGCGCGAGCGTCCCCGCGAATACGAGGAACACGAAGACGGTCGTCGCAACCGGTGCCGTCGTGAGTGGCACGACGAGCAGAAGAACGAGACTGACCGGTACGGTAACCGCAAAGAGCCGCGACGCTTTCGCGAGTGAGCGAACGAGCTCCGGTCCTTCGAAGCGTTCGGGCACGAGATAGACTCGAACGGCACCCGCGGTGAGCCCGCAAAGTCCCATCCCGATGACCAGGTACGCGAAGGAGTACCAGGTGATGACGCTCAGCAATCGAGTGTCGAGGACCTCGAGGGCCAGCGTTGCTCCCGTGACGAGCGCAAGTCCCGTGAGGAACGGCGCCGTCCGCAACGGAGTGGTGGGGCCTGACACGGGGTGCGACTCTCTCACACTCGCCGGATGCGATCGCCCTCTTATGGAGGCTTGCAGGCGGGCGGCGCCGCTAGCGAACGCTTTTCCAGCGGTGAGACGCCGAGACCGACTTCTTCCGCGCCAAGCGCAAAGTTCCGCCGGTATACGGCCACCGGGAAGTTCCGGGAGGGCCAGCAGAGGTCGTACCCAGGAAGAGCGGGCGGAGGGATTGGAAGAAGCTCGTAGACGTAGTCCGGCTTCATCTGGGCCACGTATTGGAGATCGTACTTGTCGTGGCCGAACTTGGTGGAGGGTGCGACGTCGCGGTGCGCGATGTGGGCGTCGTTGAGCCCCCACATGTCGAGGACGTGGAGGCCCGGCGCGTAGTATCCGAGGTGCCCGACTGTCGCGGCGGCGACGAAGCCGTTCTGCGGGACTTCATGGCGAAAGAAGTCCGTGGTTCGAAGGAGCACCGCCGCGTCCCGTTCGCTCAATCGGCCGATCACTTCGCGCCGCTCGCCGAAAGAGAAGCTCAGCGCGCCGGATGAAACGACCAGCGCCGTTGCCGGAACCGTTCGCCGGCTCAGTCGCTCGACCCACTCGGCAGTTCCGAGGAACGTGAGCGGCAGGAGCGGCACGTAGAATCGATACCAGTGTGGATGATCGCCGCCGATGACGAGGAGATAGCCGAGGTACGCGAAAAACAGAGCGTAGCCGTGCAGCAGGAGAGGGCGCGTCGGGTTGTCCCGGCGGAGCTCGGCGACGCCGGGGAGAGCCACGAAGCCACCCGCGAGAAGAAAGCCGGCGACGTGAGCGACGCCGCGTCGCAGGGTTTCCACGCCGAAGATGACTTTGGCGTAGAAGGTATTCGGAAAGGCGTACCCGTAATAGGCGAGGCGCACGGCGACATGGAGCGCAGCGACGATCGCGACGATACCGGCGACGGGCGCCAGTGAACGCGCCCGCTGCGCCGGGGATCCGGACGCGGTTGCCATCTCTACGGCGATGGCGACGGCTGCGACCAGAATGCCCTCGGGTCGCGTCAGGTATGCGAGGGCGAAGCTGATTGCCGCGAAGAGGCGGAACTTCCGCTGTTCGCGCCCGAGGACGAGCCAATGGACGCCGAGGAGGACGAGAAAACCGAACAGCGTCGTTTCCATGCCCGAGGTCGCGGCGTTGACGAACGACGCGTTCGTCGCGAGGAGCAACCCGCACAGCACGCCCGTCCACGGACTGCTCGACGCTGCAAGGACGAGCCTCGACGTGAGCGCGATCGTGCCCGCCGCGAACGCGAAGCTCGTGCAGACCGCCGGCCACGTCAGATCGACACCGAGACGGGCAGGGATCGAGAGCAGGAGAACCCAGAGCAGGTTCGTGTAACCCTCGACGTGCTCGCCCGCGTTCCACACCAGCCCGCGCCCGCTCGCGAAGTTCGCTGCGTAGCGGAATGCGATGTACGCGTCGTCGACGAGCAGGAAGCGCCGCTCGTAGAGCGACCAAAGTCCGAGCGCAGTCAAGAAACAAATCGGAAAACCAGCTCTGCGCATCGGGTGAACCCGGTATACCCCGTGACAGTCGGGCACAGCGTTGCATAAAGGCTCGCGCAACGATGGCTGTGGGCGAACGCGCGATCGACTCGTGATCTCCGGATCTGGCCTCCGCGCAGGTCAGGGCGGCCCTGTGGAGAAATCGAAATTGCGTGGCACGCCGGCTGCACATAGCCGCACCCCCTGCCGAGTCTCGGAGGGCGGTCGAAATCGGATTCGGAGGCAAGCATGCAAGAGAGGGAGCGGGTACTGGTGGTCGTGCCGACGAGAGCCGTCGCAGCGCGCGCCGCTGAACGAGTCACGGCGGCGGGCGGCGAGGTGACCGTGATCCGGTCCGTGGCCGAAGCGAGGCAACTCGAGGGGACGTTCGATCGAGCGATCCTATCCTTCGACCTCCCCGACGGCAGCGGCATCGTTCTCGGCGCCGAGCTCCTTCTCGATTCGCGCCTGCATTCGGTCGAGTTCATTCACCCGGACGAGGAAGTCCTGGCGAGCGAGGTTCGCCCCAGGGGTTTGCGGTCCACCGCTGCCGCGATCGAGAGGGAAGAGCACCAGCGCAGCGTCGCCTGACCCGCATCAACACCTACCGCTCGGGACCGGTCGTCCACTACGCTCGGCTCCCTGTCCATCCGGTCCAGGCGCAGGCTCTTCGGCGGCGTATTCCTCATCGCGCTCGCGACGCTCGTCTACGAGATCGCCCTCATCCGGGTCCTCTCCTTCACGATCTGGTACCACTTCGCCTACGTCGTCGTTTCCACGGCGCTTCTCGGGTTCGGGGCGGCCGGGACACTCATTGCGATTAGGCCCGACATCGGCGCGGAACGGCCAGAGGCGACCTTGGGCCGCACGAGCTTGCTCGCCTCGGCCGCCGCGGCGGGCTTCTTCGCCGTCATGTGCGCGCTGCCGTTCGATCCCACGCTGATTCTGTCGAGCTCTCGCGGGTTCCTCGTCATGATCGTCTACGAGATCGGCGCCACGGTGCCGTTCTTCTTGTCGGGCGTCGTCGTGAGCCTTGCGCTGCGCTCGGCTGCGACGGAGGTCGATCGGCTTTACTTTTGGGATCTCTTCGGTGCCGGCCTCGGATGCGTCGTCTCGGTGCCGCTCATGAACGTCTTGAGCCCGCCCGGTGCCGCGGTGTTCGCGTGCGCGGCATTTGCCGCAGCCGCGCTGGCGTTCGAGGGCCTTCGTGGACGGCGGACCGCGCTCGTCGCGGTGGGTCTCTTCGTGGTGGTGTCGTTCTTCGGGTCGCGCGTGCCGCTCAGCCCGGCCGCGAGCAAGCACCTGCCGCACTACCTGACTGTCGACAGGATGGTGTCGGTTCATTCGAAGTGGACGTCACTCTTCCGCACGGACATCGTCATGAAGCCGGCCGAGACGTCGCCGTTCCCCGACAACTACGAGTGGGGGCTCAGCGTGAAGGCGCACCAGCCCGTCCAGCGAATGTGGGGCTTCGCGACGCACGACGCGTCCGCGGGCGCGCCGATCTACGACATGCGCGTCGGCCCGCTCGCGTTCCTCGACGAGCACGTCCTCAGATTGCCCTACCTCGTGTCACCTCCGGCGCCCCGGGTGCTCGTCATCGGTGTCGGCGGCGGGCGCGACGTCGCCACGGCCCTCCGCTACGGCGCCTCCCACGTCGACGGAGTCGAGCTCGACCCGATCCTGGTGGACCTTCCGCGATCTCGGTTCGGCCCGCTCTTCGACGTCGCTTTTCGCGACGGAAAGGTGACGCTGTCGACGGGGGAAGGCCGGCACTTCGTGGAGCGGAGCAACGCCCAATACGACGTCATCCAGATGACCGGCGTCGATACGCTCGCCGCGCTCGCGAGCGGAGCCTACGTACTGGCCGAGAATTATCTCTACACGACGCAAGCCTTTCACGCCTACCTGTCGCATCTCACGCCGCGCGGCCTTCTGTCGATCGGGTCCGCGGAGTGGGATCCGAACGAGCCACAGGCGACCGCGCGCATGGTCCTCGTCGCTCGCCAAGCATTACGGGAAATGGGCATAGCGGATCCCGAGCGGCACATCGTCGCCGTGACGAGCAACACCTTGCTCGGGGAGATTCTGGTGCGCAAGGAGCCGTTCAGCGGCGACGAGATCGCGCGCATTCGGTGGCTATCGGAACAACTGGCGTTCACCCCGCTGGTCCTTGCCGGTTGGCCTACGCATCCGACGTACGACGTATTGATGGAGAAGGAGAGCCCGGAGCGCGACGCTTTTCTCTTCCGGCTGCCCTACGTGCTCGACGTGGTCACGGACGACACTCCCTTCTTCTTCCGCTTCTTTCGATGGGGCGACCTGTTCTCTCAGAAGAACTACGGTCCGTCGCACACGTCGCCACTCGGCCAGCTGGTGCTCGTCGTGCTCCTCGCATCTCTCGTCGTTCTCGGTGCGGCGTTCATTGTCGCCCCGATGGCGGTGTTCAAGCGGCGCGGCGTCACACTGAACCGGGCCGCCGCCGCGGTCATCCTCTACTTCGTCGCGATCGGCTTCGGCTTCATGCTGTTCGAGATCAGCTTGATGCAACGGTTCGCGCTCTATCTCGGTTACCCGACGTACGCGCTCACCGTCGTGCTCTTTACTCTGCTCATTTTCTTGGGCGTAGGAAGCTACCTTTCCCGCCGCTGGGTCGGGCGCGAACGACGGGTTCTGCCCGCGGCGCTCGTCATCATCGTTGGGCTCGCGGTGGCGTTGTGGTTCGGTCTTCCGCCTCTCGAGCGAGCGACGCTCGGCGCTCCGCTCGCCGTACGGATCGGGCTCAGCGTGCTGGTGCTCGCGCCGCTCGGCACGGTGCTCGGGACATTTTTTCCGCTGGGGATCCGCCGGGCCGAAGCGCTCCTTCCCGACCTGGTTCCGTGGGCCTGGGGCGTGAACGGCTGCGCGTCGGTGACGGGTTCGGTGAGCGCCGTCATCATCGCGATGGGCTTCGGCTTTCGCGCGGTGTGGTTCCTCGCGGTCGCGACTTATGCCGCGGGAGTGATCGCGTTCCTGTTTTCGGCGAAGGCCGCTGCCGCCCCTACTTACAGAGCCTGAAAACCTCGCCCGCGGCGGGGATCTGCTTCTCGCCGATCAACACCGCCTGCGGCAACGGCTTGCCGTCGATGAGCAGGTGGAACGTCACACAGCGGGCAGCCGGCAGTTTGAAGTCGAAGCCGTCGATGACTCCGTGCGTGTAGAAGTCGAAGGCCACCACGCCTTCGTCTTCCTTCTTCAGACGATCCTCGAGCTCGAGCGTCGACGGTTTGAGGTCCTTGATGGTTCCGTCGACCCAGATGCGTCCCGAAAAGCGGTGGCGGTCCTTCGTGGTGGTCGTGCGGAGGTGCCAGGTTCCGTCCTTGTCGCGCCAGATCCAGAACGCCATCGACGACCCCGCTTTCATACCGGGGGGCATGCCGTTTGCGTCGTCGGCTTTGCGCTCGGGCGGCTGCGGTTTCGTCTTCGGCTTCGGAGGCGGCGTGAAGACCGGCTGCGGGACCTTGTCCTTTTGCGCGCTGGGCGCGGGGGGAGGAGGCTGAGCAGGCTGCGCGGTAGGAGCGGGCGCAGGAGTTGCCGGCTTGGGCAGTGGCGTCGGGTTCGCCGCCGGTTTCGGCAGTCCCGCCGGAGTCGCCGCTGGCTTCGCGGGAGTGGGAGCAGGGGCTGGCTTCGCCGGTGCCGGCGCGGGATTCGGAGAAGGAGCGGCAGCCGGGCTTGCCGGAGACGGCGCTGCCGGAGCGGCAGCCGGAGAAGGAGCGGCGGGCGCGGCGGCGGGCTCTGGCGAAGCCGCGTCGGATGTCGTCGTCTTGATGACGCATCCGTTCGTTGCGATGCCGGAAATGAGGAGGGCAGTGACCGTAAGGGATGTCTTCATGGGGTTCGCTCCGCGCGAGTGTCGTGTATTGGACGGCGCCGCGGCAACCTGTGTTCAATGGTCCGGCTGGCCGGTCAGCGACTATAGCCCGCAGGTTCCTGCGCAGTTCTGCTTGGCGCAATCGCCGACCGCGTTCGCCAAGTTGACCGCGTGATTCACGTCGGTGAGGGCCGCTGCGACGGTGGCGAAGTCGCTCGAACCGGCCGCGGCCTGGATTTCGGCGACACACGGTCCCGCGGGGGCCGTCTGGCAAGCGGTGAGATCGCCGCTCGGGCCGCAGTAGCAGGGGATGTTCGTGCAGTGCTGAGCCATGCCGCATTCGACGATCCGAGTGCAGGCCGCATTGCGCGTCGTGTCGCTGCTCGCGCCGCATGCGAGAGCCGCCGCTTGGCACGAGCTCGAGCAGACGCACCGCGTGCACGCGTCGTCCTTCGTGAGCGCGACGCATCGATCGAAATCGGTCGAGCCGGCACCGCCGGACGGCGCGCCGCCCGTCATCGGAGTCATCGCACCGCCCGTTGCGGCGGGCGTGCCGCCGGTGCTCGGCGTCGTCCCGCCCGCGCTCGGTGGAGCGCCGCCCATGCTCGCCCCTCCGGTGCTGGTGCTCGCGCCTCCGGTGCTGGTGCTCGCGCCTCCGGTGTTCATGCTTGCACCGCCGCTTGCCGCAGGAGTCGGCGGAACACCGCCGGTCGTCACGGGCGCCAGTCCACCGGTCGACACGTTGGAGCTCCCGCCGGTGGTCGCGGCCGGCGCGCCGCCCGATGACGCACCCGAATCGAGCGGCGCGGCAGGCTCGTACGGTGCAGTGTCGTCCTTCAGCGGTTCGCCCTGCGCGCACGCGACCACGAACAAGGACGCACCGATTCGAAGCGAATTGTTTCGCACCGGGCCCGCCATCGCGTTTCATTATCGCGCTCGTGCGACGATTGACCAGCTCGTTTCCTCAGCTCGGATGTTTCCAGTTTTGCTGCGGGGACCTCGAGCATGGCCGAATTCGTCCCCGGCGAGGTACACTGAGCCGTGCACATCGCGCGGGTGTTTCGATGTCCGAACTGCGGTGGAGTGGTCGACGAAGCCATCCGGCTTTGCGGCTACTGCAGAGCTCCGGTCGCGACCGTGCGTTGCGCGCATTGTTTTCACATGAACGTACCGGACGCGGCGCATTGCTCGGGCTGCGGTTCGCTCCTCGGACTCGAACCGGCCGGCGAGTCCGACTATCTGGCCTGCCCGCGCTGCAGCGTACATTTCGAGGTTTTCCAGGGCAACTCGGGCCGCCTGCGCGATTGCGGGCGCTGCGGAGGGCAGTTCGTGGAGCACGCGCTTCTGCGAGAGCTCATCGAACGGCGTGAAGTGTACGGTGCGGTCGTTCCTCGCATCTTCCCGAAGAAGAATCCGTTGAACGATCCGGTGAAGTACCTGCCTTGCCCCGAATGCCGCGCGATGATGACGCGGCGAAACTTCGGCGGAGCGAGCGGCGTCATCGTCGACGTATGCGGCCGGCACGGCATCTGGTTCGACGCGGGTGAGCTTCCGACGATCCTGTCGTTCGTCGAAAGCGGCGGCCTGGCCGCGGCCCGACGGCGTGAACGCGAAGAAGCGGAGAAGCGCCGGCTCGCAGCCTTGCCGGGAGTGACGAGCCCCGTGCGAGCCGTCGGAGATCGCTCCGAGCTCACGTCGGGGGAGGAGCTCGTACTGAGCGCCGCCGGAGCGCTTCTGGATTTCCTGAGTACTCTGGTCGCCGAGAGGTAGACGACCTACCTACGAGGAGCCTCAATGTTCGAAGCCTCCGAGCTCGGTCACGAGATCGACAAGGAACAATACGACCGCGAGGTGCCGGAGCTCCGCGCCAAGCTATTGGAAGCTCAGTATGCGTTGAAGGAGAACGGTTCCTTCCCGGTGATCGTGCTCATCTCGGGTGTAGACGGCGCGGGAAAGGGCGAGACCGTCAACGTTCTCAACGAGTGGATGGATCCGCGACACATCCACACCGTGGCGTTCAGCGCGCCGACCGTCGAAGAGACGGCGAGACCGCGCATGTGGCGGTACTGGCAAGCGCTGCCGCCGCGCGGAACCATCGGCATCCTCTTCGGTTCCTGGTACACGGATCCGGTCGTCGATCGCACGTACGGGCGAATCAAGCGTGCCGAGCTCGACGCCGCCGTCGTGGAAATCCGCCGCTTCGAGGAGATGCTCGCCGACGAAGGCGCCCTCATTCTGAAATTCTGGTTCCACCTTTCCAAGAAGGACCAGGAAAAGCGCCTTCACGAAATCGACGGCGACAAGAAACGAACCTGGAGGGTCACGAAGGCCGACTGGGCGCAATTCGAGAGATACGACGACTTTTACGCCACCTCCGAGCATGTCGTTCGCCTGACCTCGACGGGGGCCGCGCCTTGGCTCGTCGTCGAAGGAAAGGATCGCCGGTACCGAGAGCTCACGACCGGCCGGACTCTGCTCGATGCGCTGCAACGGCGGCTCGACGGAGACAGGGGCCCGCGAATCCCTCAACCACGGCGGCAAGCGCAGATTGTCCATTCGATCGATCGGCGCGACGTCATCACCGAGATCGACCTCTCGGTCACGATGGACGAAAAAGAGTACGACGACGAGCTCGAGAAGTGGCAGGGGCGTCTCAATCGCCTCGTACGCGATCGCCGGTTTCCGAAGATAGGAGTCGTCGTCGGCTTCGAAGGTATGGACGCCGCCGGGAAGGGAGGCGCGATCCGGCGGGTGACTCGGGCTCTCGACGCGCGGCAATACCGCGTGATCCCGATCGCAGCGCCTACGGACGAAGAGCGCCGGCAGCCTTATCTGTGGCGCTTCTGGCGTCACCTGCCGAAAAAGGGATGTCTCGCGGTGTACGATCGCACTTGGTACGGGCGGGTGCTCGTCGAGCGCGTCGAAGGGTACTGCGCCGAGGGCGACTGGATGCGGGCCTACGAAGAGATCAACGACTTCGAGGAGCAGCTCGTCGAGTCCGGAATCGTCGTCATCAAGTTCTGGATGCAGATCTCGCAAGAAGAACAGCTCCGCCGGTTCCAGGAGCGTGAGAGCACCCGATTCAAGCAGTTCAAGATAACGGAAGAGGACTGGCGCAATCGCACGAAGTGGGGCGACTATCAGAGCGCGGCCGCCGACATGGTGGAGCGCACGTCGACCGAAATCGCGCCGTGGACGCTCGTCGCGGCGAACGACAAGCGACACGCCCGCATCAAGGTGTTGAAGACGATCGCCAAGCAGATCGAACGGGCGCTGGACGCCCTGCCGAAGAAACCTTGAAGGCAAGGTAAGAGTGGAACTTCCCTTCGCCGCACGGATGCTGCATCACGCCGGGCCTCGAACCCGCTCGAGGTCGACGGGTTCCACGCGAACGACCACGCCCATGACCGCGAGATAGTGGTCGTCGGCCACCGCAGCGAGTCGTTGATGGGCGAAGCCGGCGAGCTCGACGAAAGCGCGGCCGAGCTCGGTCGCCGGATGGACGCTCATGCCGACCTCGTTCGTGACGACTACCGAGCTGAAGCGGCGCTCGCGCAGCACGCCGCCGAGTCGAGTCGCCTCATCGAGGATCTCGTCCTTCGACAGCTTCGAAAGGAGCAGGTTCGAGAGCCAGTGGGTCAGGCAGTCGATCACGACGACGTCGAAGCCGTCGAGTGTTTTCAGAAGGTTTCCGAGCTGGCGTGGCTCCTCGAAGGTTTCGAACGCGGTGCCGCGGTCGAGCCGGTGGCGCTCGATCCGCGCGCGCGTTTCCTCGTCCGAGGGCAGCGCCGTTGCGACGAATGCACGCCGAGTACCGAGCCTCTTGCCGTATTCGACGGCGAAGCGGCTCTTGCCCGAACGGGTCCCTCCGCCGACTAGCGCGATGCGGTGTCGTTCCACGTTTTTTGCTCCTTCATCCGAGGCCCGCGTCCGTCGAGTGACGGCACGATGACCACGCCTCCGTCCGAACTTTCCAGGATTTCGACGCGAGCGCCGAAGACCTCCCCGATGAGCGCCTGCGTCAGGACGTCTTTGGGCGTACCCAAGGCGACGAGCCTCCCCCGTGAGAGAACGGCGCATCGGTCGGCATGCCCCGCGAGGCCGAGATCGTGGACGACCACGATCGTTGCGACGCCGCGCAGGGCGCCTTCCTTGAGGAGCGCGAGCGTGTCGAGTTGGTGCCCGAGATCGAGGTGAGTGGTCGGCTCATCGAGCAAGAGCAGTTTCGGTTCTTGCGCCAGCGCTCGGGCGAGGGCCACGCGCTGGCGCTGCCCGCCCGAAAGCGTCGAGATCCGTCGCGTGGCGAGGTTCGCGATCCCCGTGTCCAGCATCGCCTGATGCGCCGCGCGCGCGTCGCACGGACCTGGACGCTGCCAGAGCCCCAGCCGAGGCACGCGTCCGAGTTCGACGACCTCCCTGACCGTCCATTCCGCCGGGAGGGGCTCCGACTGCGAGAGATACGCGACGTCGGACGGTTCGACACGTCTCACTATGCTGCCGGACGACAGGGGCACGACGTCGGCGAGCGCTCGGAGAAGTGTCGTCTTGCCGGCCGCATTCGGCCCGACGATGGCGAGCACCTCACCCGCGACGACGTCGAGCGAGACGCCCTCGAGCACGGGGGTTCCGGCGAGCGAAACGCCGAGAGCTCGAGCTAGTACGACGACGGTGCTCTCGCCCGGGGAGATCGACGACGCGTTCATCGATCTCTCCGGAGCAACCAGAGGAAGAACGGGCCGCCGAGCAGTGTCGTCACGATACCGACGGGCAGCTCGGCGGGACGCGTGAGCGTCCGCGCCAGGAGATCCGACAGGACCAGGAGAACGCCGCCGCACAGGCCCGAAGTGACGAAGAGCGTCCGATGAAGGGGCGAGGCGACGCGCCGCATGATGTGCGGCGCCACGAGCCCGACGAAGCCGATCAAACCGACGAACGAGACGGAAGCGGCCGTAGCAAGGCTGGCCCCCGCAATGATGCCGAACCTGACCCGAGCGACTCGGACGCCGAGGGTTTTCGCCGTGTCGTCGCCGAGCTGCAGTACGTCGAGGGACCGCGCCAAGACGGCGAGTGTCGCCATTCCCGCCGTCGCATAAGGCAAGACGGCGCCGAGGCCGTGCCAGTCCGCGAACGAAAGGTTTCCGAGCGTCCACGAAAAGACGGCGCGAATACGATCGGCGTCGCGGAGCATCAGATAAGTCGACAGACACGTGAGCACGCTCCCGACCACGATGCCCGCGAGGAGGACCGAGTTGGACGAACGGGGTCGCACTCCCGCGAGCGCGAGCGTCGCTCCGACGGCCCCGAGAGCGCCGAGGAACGCGAACAGCGGCACCCAACTCGAAGTCGACGCGAGCACGAAGGGCCGTTCGGTGAACGCCGGCCCGAGGCTGCCGAGCGCCAGCCACGCGAGCGTGGCCCCGAACGACGCGCCGCTCGCTATGCCGAGCAAGTACGGGTCGGCGAGCGAATTGCGGAAGAGCCCTTGCATGGCCGCACCCGACGTGCCGAGCGCGGCGCCGACTACGGCGCCGGTGAGCACGCGTGGAATGCGGAGGTTCCAGACGATGGACTCGAGGCCGTCCAGAGTCGCCGCGCGGCCGCCGAGGCTCTTCGCAATGGCGGAAAGAATCGTCGAGAGCGGGATCGCGAGCGCGCCGGTCGATACCGAAAAGACGATCGCCACGGCGAGCGCGATCGAGAGTCCGACCACCACGATTGTCGTTTTGCGCCATTCGAGCGGCGCCGATCGTTCGAGCTCGGCGGCCATCGTCATGGCGAAACCTCGGGGTGCAAGAGACGCGCGAGGACGCGGAGCCCTTCGGCCACCCGAGGACCCGGGCGGACTACGACCGCGCGTTCTTCGGGAGTCAGGCGGTGAACGCGCCGGTCGCGGACCGCCCGAACACGGTCCCAACCCGGACGCGCCGCAATCACGTCGTAGTCCGCGCCCAGGACGACTTCTGGATCCGCCGCTGCGATGACTTCGGGGCTCACCTTCGGGTACTCGCCGATGCCGCCCGGTACGACGTTTTCGCCGCCCGCTTTCGACAAGAGCTCGCCGATGAAGGAATCGACCCCGACCGCGTACGGCGTGGCATCGAGCTCGTAATACACGCGAACCTTCGGGCGGCCTGCGGTGCGCTTTTCTTCGAGGACGACGCGGTCTCGAGCTCGGTCGGCGAGCTCCTTCGCGCGCTCGGGGACACCCAGCATCCGACCGGTCGTCAGGATCATCCCGTAGACGTCGTCGAGTTTCTTGGGGCTCCCGGCCCAGAGCGTGAGGCCGAGCCGCTCGATGGAAGCGGTCGCCGGAGACGTTTCCGATGCGAGGACCAGGTCTGGCGACAGGCCGAGCACGCTTTCGAGCCGGGCGTCGTACATGCCTCCGAGCTTCGGCAGGCGCGCGACTTCCGGCGGGTAGTCGCTGTAATCGTCCACGCCGACGAGCCGGTCGGCAGCGCCGAGTGCGCACACGGTCTCGGTGTGCGACGGAAGGAGCGTGACGATGCGTCTAGGCCGCGCGGACACTGCGACGGTGCGCCCCAGCTGATCCTGCTGTCGTACTGGAAACGCTCCCGAAGCGGCGGGTCCCGGCGTCGCTTCCGAGCGACCCCCGCGTCCGCATGCGGAGAGAGCGAAGAGACACAGCGCGACCGTCGTCGTCGCGGATCGCGCGGTCGCGTGCAGTAAAGGTCGCCGGTGTCCGAGCACGCTACAGCGCTCCCAGGCTCCGTGGCGGCAGCCCGATGGTCGGATCGACCTGGAAGCTCCGACCTTCGGCGAGCGTATCTCCCGTCACCTCGAACGTGCGTACGGTCTTCGACCGTGCATCTGCCAGCATGCAAATGTCCGCGCATCCCGGCGAGCAAAGGACGTCGCCGAGCGCGAACGCGGCTCCGGCATCGACGACGGTCTTCACCTCGGCCGTCGCGACGTCGATCGAGAACGCGACGTCGTTCCGTCCCCCAGCGGCGTCTCCGTAGGCGACTCCGAGGACGAGGTTTTCCGTCGCGAACGATAGTGAAGGGCCGATCGGGGCGCCGAGCGACGCGGCCTCGGGGAAGCGCCGGATCTCCACCGGCGGATCCGACTTCGCGTCGACGAGAACGAGCGCTCGGCCGTCGCTCGAGGTCGGATCGGACAGGTTTCCGGAGCACGACACGGCGACGCGCGCGCCCGAGGGCGAAAGGACCATGCCACCGCAGTTCGCGGCGTCGGGCAGGTCGAGGGTCCATGCGACGCTGTCGGAGGTCGGATCGATGCCGACGAGTCGCGACGCCCCGGCGGGTTTGAAGTCCGCGTCGAGTCGTCCGAGGAGGATCCAAACTTCGGAGCCGACGGCGAGCATTCGGTCGGGACGCGGCAGATACGTACCGTCGCCAGGGCTCGCGAGCGGAATGCGACCCGTGATCGAATAGTCGCCGAGATCGATCACGAGGGCATCGCCGCCACCGTCGAGGGGTTCCTTTCCCGGCACGGGGTTCGATTCGTAGCGCGACACGTACGCCTTGTGGTCGGACACCTCGATGTAGTCGTGCGGATTGGACGCGAAGCCGGTCGAGACCGAGAGCTGGCGCACCACGCTGCCGGTTTCGACGTCGAGCCAGGTCACGACCGAGTTCGGGTACCGGTCGATGAGCGTCAGCTTGCCCGATCGATTCACGGTGCTCGGAAAGACTACGTCGCCGGAGAGCGCGGTGGTGACGCCCGGCGACGCCGAGCCGCTCGAAATGATGGATTCCGACAGGACGGCGCCACGAGGCGACACGATCGACACGTTCGTCGAGGCGTAGTCCGTGCTGCCCACCGAAATGGCCCGCGGGCATTGCGCGCCGGTGCCTCCGGCATCGGCGTCGCCGCCTGCGTCGGTCATTCCCATCGGGCTGCCGTCGGGTAACTGCACACCGCCCGTCGAGCGCGCCGCGTCCGACACGTTGCACGCTGCCGGAGCAGCCGCGAGGAGCAAAGCAAGGCAATGAATTCTCACCAACGTGCCTCCAGTGCGACGTACAGAGCCCTTCCGGGGAGCGGATACCCGACGAGATCCACGCGGGTTTGATCGAGGAGATTCGCTCCCCGCGCGCGGACGGTGAGATGCTCGAGCGTCGCGACCTCCACTTCGAGATCGAGGGAGCCCTGCTCCGGGACGATGACGGTCCCCGCGCGGTCCGCTTTCCGGTTCGACTCGTAAATGTACGTGAGCGACGTCTTCACGCGTTCGAATGCGCGCGACCCTGGCCGCGCTTCGAGCTCCAGGCGAGGTACGAGCCGCAGGCGAGATTGGTACGGCAACACGTCGTTCGGCAGGTGCCCGGGCGACGTATCGCGCGGGTCGAGGACCGTTCCGGCGAGCTCCAACTGGGCGAAGGGAAGGGGACGAAGTCCGGCGAGTACTTCCGCCCCGATGACGCGTGCGCTCCCCACGTTGAACGGCACGACGAAGCCGAGTTGCGAAAACGCGTAGGTCACGAGGTCGTCGGCGTTCCTCACGAATCCGAATACGTCGATGAATGCGCTCGAAAACGGACCATTGTCCCGCCCGCGGCGTGCGCGGAGACCGACGTCGAACGTGACGCCGTGCTCGGAACGAAGCTCTCCGTTACCTCGCACCGACGCCGAGACGCCGTAGAGCTCGGAAAGAGTCGGTACCCGGACGTAGCGGCCGACGTTCGCGAGCACCGTTACTGACGGCGGCCCGATCTCGACTCCGAAGCGCGCCGAAGGATCGACTGTCCCGCACACGGCGCCTTCCGACGGGCTCGTCACGTTCGGCGGAAACGTCCAGGGCACTCGTCCGCCCGCCGTCGTACCGTTGCACTCGGCGCTCGTCATGCCGTGCAGCGCGACTGCGTCCATGGCGAACCAGCTCGCCGAGACGGCGCCGCGCGAGGTGATGCGCCGGGCGCGGAGCGACGGCTCGCTGCCCACGTCCATGCCCAGGGATTCGATGGACGCCGTCACCGCCGGCGACACCCGGAGGCGTTCCGACGGCCAGAGCTTCAGCCGGACCGAGTCCGTAGTCCGAACGGCGTCGACGCTCGTGCTCGCGGCGCCATAGGAAAGTTCGTGAAGCGGGTCATCGTAGTTCGAACCCGAAGCGAGCACCGAGGTCGACGCCGCGAGCGTGCAGCGGTCGTCCGTGCCGCATGGAACCTGCGTGCTGATCGCGCCGAGCCGGCGATGCGACACGACGCGAGCGCGAGTGCTCGGAAAGATACGGAGGCCGGGCGTGCCCTGTTCGCGCTCGAGGTCACCGACGACGAGATCCGCGTGACCGCGCCCCAGCCGCAGGCGCCCGAGCGCCCAAGCATCGACGGAGCGCACGTCGGAATTGGAGCGAACGACGCTGCGGTCGTCGGTCGCGTCGAATCGCGTCCCGCGGTCGTCGACGAAGGAGTAATCGTTGGCGGAACCGTCGAAGCGAATGCCCGCGAGCACCGCGCCGCGATCGTCGCCTGCGCCCGCATACCCCCAGAGCGCTTCCGTCTTGAAGCTGCCGCCCATGACGCCGGATCCCGCTTCCGTCTTTCGCGGAATGCGCGGCTCGAAGAAAATGGCGCCGCCGATTCCGAGGGTGTCGGCCTCGAGCGGCGCGTTCGATCGGTAGATTTCGATACGCTGGAGCAGAAAGAGCGGGACGGTCGAGAGATCCGCCGTTCCACCCACGTCGTCGTTCAATCGGATACCGGCGAGGTACACGGGAGTTTGCGTCGCGGTGGCGCCTCGGATCGAGGCGGTCGAGAGCTCGCCGTAGCCGCCGGATTCGCTGATTGCCACGCCCGGCTGAGTCCGGAGTACGTCGCTGGCGCGCAGGCCCGGCGACTGGAGGCGCTCTTCGCGGATCACGCTACCCGCCACGGAGGTGTCCTTCGGTGGAGGACTCGCGTCCTCGCCGCGTGAGACGACCTCGATCGGACGATCTCCGTCCGCGCTCGCGTGCCTTTCGACGGCTGTCGCGATCGTAAATCCGGCGACGAGCGCCAACGAGCGTCGGGCCGTCAGCATGTCGCACGGCGCGCGAGCCCTTCCGTGGTGCGGGGCGTGATGGGAGCGGCGCCCGGGCGTTGTCGACACGGGGCCCGGGATGCCGGCATTGGGAGGAAACCTCTTTCCTGCGGAGGGTTCGGACGGACCGCGCTGAGCGCGGGCCAACGGCAGGTCTTCGGACTCGCTGGCGTTTCCGGCTTTCACCGGGTTCCTACTGGCCGTCGCTTCCCAATCTTTCGGATCAGTGCTGGTGACGGCGGTCGTTCCTGCATACCGCTGCGGGACAGTCCCGGATTCTCACCGGGTTCCCTTTTCACCGTCCCCCGCGAGGAGAGACGGACCGTTGACGAGAGGTCTCATAGCCGCGCGCGCGAGCGCGCCGCAAGTGAAAATTGAAATCGTGAATCGTCACGCCCACGTTGCGCCTTGACGAGTTGGCGACGACGGCGTGGGATGCGCGCGGATGACGCGCGCAAGTGACGCGGAGCCGGTGGAAGCGTTTCTCGAGCGTCAAGCCGTCGATCGGTTTTCGGAAGAAGCGCGTCGCGCCGTCTACGACGTGATCGCCCTTCGACGCGACGTCAGGCACTTCCGACGTGACGCGGAGGTCGATGACGCCGTTCTCGATCGGATCCTGGGTGCGGCGCATCTCGCGCCGAGCGTCGGTTTCTCGCAACCGTGGGGGTTCGTCATCGTGCGCGACGTTTCGGTACGCGGACGGATTCGTGACAGCTTTTTGAAGTGTCGCGAAGCGGAGGCCGCGCGGTTTCCGGTCGAACGCCGCGCCGCGTATCTGGGCCACAAGCTCGAAGGGATCCTCGAGTCGCCGGTAAACGTGTGCGTGGCCGTGGATCTCCGCCCGCAGGGAGAGGCCATTCTCGGTACGACCGCTCAACCCGAGTCCGTTCGCGCGAGCGCATGCTGCGCGGTTCAGAATCTCTGGCTCGCCGCGCGCGCGGAGGGCGTCGGAGTCGGATGGGTGAGTATCGTCGAGCCGGAGGTGCTCCGGCGCGAACTGTCGCTGCCGCCCGGCGTGGAACCGATTGCTTATTTGTGTCTGGGCAGGCCCGTCGCGTTCCGCGAGCGACCGATGCTCGAAGAAAGCGGGTGGAGGCCCCGGAGACCTCTCGAAGAGGCGATCCATCGCGACGGAAGATGGCGGGAGGAGGTCCGGGCTTCGCCGGCCGGCGTGCCGGGCGGGGAAGGTTCGAGGCCGAACGAAGACGTGCTCGGGGCGGCGCGGAATTACGACACTCGGCTCGCCAAGCCGTCGGGCAGTCTCGGTCGTCTCGATGAGCTCGCGTCCTGGTACGCCGCCGTGCGCGGCGCGTTCCCGCCGCCGCAGCCGGGGAAATGCGCCGTCATCGTCTTCGCTGGAGACCACGGCGTCGTCGTCGAGGGCGTGAGCGCGTACGGTTCCCAAGTGACCGCTCAGGTGGTCGCAAATGTGATGTCCGGCGGAGCGGCGATCAACGCAATTGCTTCGGAATGCGGTCTCGAAATCACGTTGGTAGACGTCGGCGTGTCGGGCGACCTCTCGTCGGCGCCGACTCGCCCCGTCGTCGCGCTCCGGCGGGAGAAGGTCCGGCACGGCACGCGGAACATGCTGGTCGAAGCGGCATTGACGCCAACCGAAGCGGAGCAGGCGATCCTCGTCGGACGGAAGATGGCGGGCGAAGCGGCCGATTCCGGAGCCGGCGTGCTCTGTCTCGGGGAGATCGGCATCGGCAATACGACCGCAGCGGCGGCGCTCGTTTCGATCTTTTCGGGTAAGCCCCCGCGTGAAGTCGTCGGCGCCGGCACCGGCGTGAGCGGCGCCGCGCGTGAGCGAAAGGTCCAGGTCGTGGAGCGCGCGCTCGCACGGCACGACCCGCGCGCGGACCGGCCGCTGGACGCCCTGGGCGCGGTCGGGGGACTCGAAATAGCGGCCCTCGCCGGGTGCGCTCTCGAGGGCGCACGGCGGCGCTTGCCGGTCATCCTCGACGGCGTCGTCACTCAGGCAGCTGCGCTCGTCGCGGAAGCCATCGACCCAGGGGTCAGTGCCTTTCTACTCGCTTCGCACGTGTCGCCCGAGCCGGGGTCGCCCATCGCGCTCTCGCGGCTCGGTCTCACGCCGTTGCTCGATCTCGGAATGCGTCTCGGCGAGGGCACCGGCGCCGCTCTCGGAGCGAAGCTCCTCGTCACGGCAGTGGCGACTCAGCGGAACATGGCGACGTTCGAAAGTGCCGGCATCGTCGGCAGGGCAGGCATCCGCGGGGATTCGCGATGACGAGTCCAGTCGTCGAAACCTCGTCGAACGTCCCGGCGGCCCGCACGTTCCCCCCCTCCATTCGCGGAATCCGGGCGGCATTCGTGTTCCTCACGCGCGTGCCCGTGGGCGGCTTTCCCTACCGCGCCGAGGACTGGAAATGGGCGGCCGCGCACGCGCCGCTCGTCGGCGCGGCGGTCGGCGCGGTAGCCGGCATCGCGGCCCGGCTGCTGCACCCTGTCGGCGATACGCCCGCCGCCGTGCTCGCCGTGGGCATTTCGATGCTCGTCACGGGTGCATTTCACGAGGACGGCCTCGCCGATACGAGCGACGCACTAGGAGGCGCATCGGACCCGACTCGAGTGTTCGCGATCTTGAAGGATAGTCGGGTCGGAACGTTCGGCGCAGCGGCCCTGGTCGTTTCCGTCGTCGCGCGTGCGACGCTCGCCGCGGCGCTCGGTGCGTCGGCGCCGTACGGTTTCGTCATCGCGGGCGCGGTGGCACGAGTCGCGCCGATCTGGCTCATGGCGACGCTGCCGTACGTCACCGACGAAGCGTCATCGAAGAGCCGCGCGGTCCTTCGCGGTGGATGGGCGCAGGCGTTCGTCGCCGGCGCGTGGGGCGCCCTGGTGCTCGGCGCATTCGTCGCGGCGGGGCGCTTGTCGTTCGTTCGTGCGCTCGTCGTGACGGCGGCAGTGACTGCCGCCGGCGTGCTCACGGGATGGCGATATCGGCGACGTGTGGGTGGGATCACCGGAGACTTCCTCGGAGCTACCGAGCAGATCGGCGAGATCGTCGTTCTCGCGGTCCTCGCGTACGGTTCGGCGGCTTCGGTGTAGAATGAGCGACCATGTACTGGTTTCATAGAGTGACCGTTGCGTTGGTCGGCATCGGTGCGTGCGGACTCGGCGCATGCGGAAATGATCACGGTCCTGTTCCTTACGGCGCGGCCATCGGCGCACCGTGTCGCAGTGACTACGATTGCGCGGGGCTCTACTGCGTCGACATGAGCGGTGGGACTTGTCAGTTCGCGTGTCGAGGCGACGTCGATTGCGGACCGGGCTACGCCTGCCACAGCAAGAATCGGCGTGGCACCGGCGGCAAAGTCGACGTCTGCGAGCCGAACTGACGCTTTCGCGCTCGTCGCAGCCTAGGGCCGAATGCAGGCAAATTTACGGTCCGGCGACGTCTTCCGGCCTGTCCCAGTCGCGGAGAAGAGCGGCTTCGCCCGGGTCGAGTGGCAACTCTCCGGCGCGCGGACCGAGCTTTGCGAAAACCCGATGGAGTGCACGCTGCCCTTCGGCGAGCACGGCGCGCGCTGCGTGGAGCGCGGGTTCGCTCGCGTAGCGCGCGAAGAGCGGATGCCAGAGCCCGTCGATGCGTGGCGCGACGGCATCGCAACCCGGTGCGTGCTCGGCGACGCGCAGAACGAGCTCGGTCGAGACGAACGGTAGATCGGCAGCGAGTGCGATCGCGTGTCGCCCGCGCGCGTGAGCGTGCGAGAGAAGCGCAACGAGTGCGCCGATTGGACCGACGCCGGTCGGATCATCGACGATGGACTCGTATCCGAGCGATGCGTACGCGTCCGCGTCTCCGACGAGAACGAACTCCGAAGTCGGAAGCGTTTCACGCGTGATGCGCGCGAGTCGCGACACGATCGGTTCGTTCGTGTCGGGCGCGAGGAGTAGGCCCTTCGGTACACCGCCGAAGCGGACCGCTCGGCCGCCGACGAAAACTCCTATCACCAAATTTTCCGTCATGAACTCTTGGTAATCACGCGGCAAGTCACGTGGCCAAGACGCCACGTGGCGCAAATGTAGGTGCGTGAACCTCGAAACGACATCCTAAGTGGACGGGGGGTCTTCCTATGGCATGCTGCCGGACTTATGGGACGTTGCCACACAGGGGACGAGGGCTCTGCGACGTTCCCTTCTTTTACGAGGTAGTCATGACAATACTCGTTCGGCTTCTTGCGTTTGCACTGTCCCTTCCCCCTCCGTATTACCTGCCTGGGCGTGAGCCGGAGACACAGGCGGAACGAGCGGCACGGATCGAACGCATCGTCACCGCCGCCGTCGCCGAAGCCGCGGCAGTCGACAGAGACGAATGGCCGGGCACGACGGAGGATCTTGCCGCGGCTCTCCTCGCAGTGACGTTCTACGAGTCGCGTCATTGGGCGCTCGAGGTTCACGACGGACGCGCGCGTGGTGATCGCGGCAAGTCGGTTTGTCTGGCGCAGATCTGGACGAAGGATCATTCGCTCGCGGGCACGTCGTCGGAAGCGACGCAGCGATGCTTGCATCGGGCGGTGGAGATCATGGTGTTGCATTCGCGTCGCTGCGGCTTTCGCTACATGGATCAGTGGCAGGTTGCTCGGCTCTTCGGCGCATACGGCACCGGTCGTACTTGCAAGTCGACGCATTGGTCGAGACAACGTGCGTCGCTATGGGCTCGGATCCGGCGCGCTGCCGCGGCAACACCGGCCGCTGACGATGCACCTCTCACCCTGCCCCCCGCCCGGCGAAGATCCGGAGCCGAGCTGGCGACTATTCACTAGTAAGTACGAGGACATACAGGGCTTTCGCGGTGTCCGTACCGCGGCTCCCTGCGCCGGCCTTGGCTGGTTTGGCCGCCGTCGGCTTGCCGGCGGCCGCACCGGTCGAATCGGCAGGGGGGCGCGCCGTCCAGAACACCGCACGGTCGCTCGCTGCGAGGTCCAGCACGTCTATCTGGCGCCTCGCGATCATCTCGGCGCTCCCCGGATCACTCGCGTCCTTCTTGACGCGGAAGACGTCGGCGATGGGTTCCCCTTCGAGCCAGTAAACGAAGTCGCCACCGACCGTCACGGATCGCGCTTGCCGCTTGCGCTTACTCAGAACGCCGAGCTTTCCCGTCTTGCGATCGAGCGAGACGATCTTCGTTTCTTCGGCGAAGTAGAGCCGATCACCGTCGTCGGCGATCACGTCGGGACACGTCGCGTCCAAGGGGCGATACGCACAATTGCTCCCCTTGCACTCGACGAGAGTGACGGGTTGCTTCCGATCGCAGCAATACTGATTCTCCGGCCCCCCTGCGAAGGCCGCCGGCCACTGGTTGCACTCGGCGCTACCGATACGGGCTTTGTCGGGCAGTCCGTCGACGGCTACGAACGAAATGCTTCGCGGTGACGGCGGCGGTGACAGCACGGCCCGAGGACGCGCCGACGCGGGAGCGCCGTCGTCGGGCCTCCGCGCGCGGTTGGTCCACGACACGTAGCCTGCTCCCGAGAGGACGATCGGTGTGTCCGAAGCCAGAGGTCCGGCGATGCGCGTGACGGAGCCGCCGTCGAGGGCGCGCGAAAGGACCTCGTTCTTCGCGCCGGTCACCCACATGACGCGATCGGCGGTCACGACCAAGCCCGACGCGTCGTCGACGTGATCGGCGACGGTGCCGCGAAGCCCGGCCACGGTGATGCGATCGATACGCCGTTCGCCGGCGTCCCAGAAGTAGAGCGAGTCTCCGCGCGCGTACGAGTGCCGGATCCTGAGTGGGCTCGCGAGCACCTTCGGTGTGCAGACGCCTTCGACGCAGCCGGAGCTCACGCAGGAGAATCCGCAACGGCCGCAGTTCTTGGTATCGGTCGAAAACAGGGCTTCGCAGCCGTTGTCGGCGGTTTGGTCGCAATTGCCGAAGCCCGGACGGCAGGTGATTTCGCACGTGGAATCGACGCAAGCAGCTTGTTTCGCGCCGGAGGACCCGCAGACCCGGCTGCAATCGCCGCAGTTCTTCGAATCCGTTCGGACGTCGACTTCGCAGCCGTCAGAGGCCACTTTGTTGCAGTCGCGCAGATGCGCGAGTGGGCACTGCGCGCTCCGGCACTTTCCGTCGGCGCATTCCTGACCAGCCCCGCAAGCGTTGCCACACGTGCCGCAGCTAGCCGAGTCACGCGAGAGATTAGCCTCACAGCCGTCCGCGCGGTTCGAATTGCAATCGCCGAAACCGCTCGGACATTCGAGCGGACCGCGTTCGCGCCAGACGAACACTGCAGCGGCGCCCGCCACGACTAGCAGCGCCGATGCCCAGAGCAACCAGCGTGGTCGTCTCGCCGTGCGGTCGGTTCGAGACACGCGCCCGAACGGCTGCACGTCTTCATCGTCGCCGGAATCCCGAATGTTCGAACCGGAAATGTCGATGGTCGGACTCGAGACATCGATTGTTACGGCAGCCGCCGGGGCGGCTGCATCGCCGGGCTTGGCCGCGACTTCGTTGGGCGGTGCCGCACCGGCGTCCTCCGGCACGCTCCCGGATGCCGTCGCTTTCAATCGCTCCCACCAATCGAGCAAGATGCCGGGTCGTTCGAACTGATCGACCGCCAGCGCTTCCGAAAACAGTCGCTCCACCTCGTCGGAGACACTCGCTCCACGACGGTTCGGCGTGGGTCTGTCGTTCCGGTCCGTCGTCGCGCGGCGAAGCTCCGCGTCGCTCGCGCCACGAAGGGGTGGCTCGAGCGTGAGCATCTCGACGAGCATGAGCGCAAACGTGTAGATGTCGGTGTTTTCGGAAAGCTCGCCGAACGTCTCGCGGTCGTAGTGCTCCGGCGCCGCGTAGTCGGGGCTCCGTGCCATGAGGGTCCCCTCGACGTTCTGAAGGCGCAGAGCTTCCGTGCGAGCGACCTCTTTGGCGAAGCCGAAATCGATGAGCTTGGCGCGCGGAGGTCGCCCGGGTCCGACGTTTTCGAGAAATACGTTCCTGGGGTTGACGTCGCGATGAACGATGCCGGTGGAATGCGCGTACGCGAGGGCTCGCGCTATGGGTTCCAGCGTTTCGATCGCCTCTTCGAGCCCGTATGGCTTGGGCCCTTCGATGCGGCGTCGATCGATCTCGTCGCTCAGCGGTTTGCCGTCCATCCAGTCGACGACGATGTACGGGCGCTCCAGGCCGTCGGCGGGGCAGGCGATGCGCCCGTGGTCGAGTGCCCGGAGAATGTCGTCGGACCGCAGTTGCGAGAGAATCTGAGCCTCGCGAAGGAACATCTGCTCCAGCGTCGGCCGGACGCTGTCCTCGACGAGCTCGGGCGTGAGCACCTTGATGGCCACCGCGTTGTGGAGCGCGTCGTGCTCGCCCCGATAAATGATCGCGACGCCCCCAGCGGTGGCCACCTGCCGAACGGTGTACGAGCCGAGCTTCTGGCCGACTAGCCCGAGGGTGTCCGGATACTGGATCGACACGCTGCCACGAGCTTAGGCCAGCCGTCTCTCAGCGGCACTTCCAAGTAAAAGAATCCACGAGTAGGGGCGATTCCCCCTCTCCGAGCGGGTCCATCAATCCGAGACACCAGCCGTCCACCGCGCTCCCGTCGGCCCGGATTCGGAGGCGGACGAAGTGCTTGAAACCGGGGTGGTCGAGTGCCGTGAAGGCTTGCGTATTCTCGTACCCGAGCCAGGTCAGCGCCGAGAGGTAAGCACCGAAGACGAACGCTCCGACGAACGCGGACGACAACAACGCGGCTCCCGTGAGACAGCTCGACACGACGTCCGCATCCACGTAGCGAGCGGCGACGCCGGCGAGTCCACTTTTCGAGATCTCGCTGACCGTCATGCTGAGCGACCACGCCGCGGCGGAAAGGAACGCCGCACCCACGAGCGCGGGGACGAGGACGGCGCGCTTGCGTCGCACGCCACCCATGGCGGCGAACACGACGGAAAAGACGACCAGCAAGACAGCGAGCGCGACGGGTCCCGGTCGCGGGCCGGCAGGAGGTAGAAGGATCGGCGCGAACGCGATCAGGCCCGCGAGATGCGGCAAGATGCCGGAGCTTCCCGCCGCCACCCGCCACGGAACCTGGAACAAGAGCGCCCGGCTCTGTTCGGGGCCGGGCCATTCGGCTATCGCCTGCCGCCCGTTGCGATGCGCCATCTGAGCCGGATGGAGGAAGGCGCCGCCTCCGCCAGCCGTCACGTGAAGGGTCTGTCCGTCGACTTCGCGCCGGTAGTGGTGAATGTCGCCCGAGAGAACCAGATGCGGTCGCGCCGACAACGTCAGGCGCAGTGCCCGGATCGATTCGTCGCCCGTCGGGCTCGGTTCGCCGAAAGCAAAGACGGGATCCGGCAGTACGATCCACGGTGACGTTCCGACGTTGCGGTCCAAGTACGTCGCGAAAAACTCGCGCTGCCGTACGTCGATTGCCTTGAGCTGGCGATCCACCGCGAGCAGCGTGACTCCAGGAGCAATCGGCAGCGCGAAGTAGCTCGCTCCCTGTGCGGCCGTGTAACCCGCGAGCGCAAGCGTACGGGGCTTTTCGACCTGACCGCCGCGGACGAACTCGCGTGCCCACTCCGCGTAGTGTCCGAGCATCGTGCGGCCGGATCCATGCAGGGTAGGGCGCGCGCCGCCGTCGGGACCGTAGTCGACGTGCCTCCGAAACAACCGGCCGAAGCCGTCGAGGCCGTCGTACCAGTCGTGGTTGCCGGGGATACCGAGGAGGACTCGGCGGCGGCCGTCTTCGCGCTCGACGAGCACCTTGTTCCACGGCACGACGACTCGGTCGCGGATCTCGTCGGCGGTAGCGACGGGGTAGGCGGTGTCGCCGCCGAAGAGCAGCACGTCACCGCGCGGGGCCTGCATGAACTCACCCTTACGGACCGGATCCGGAAGCTCGTACGCGGCGAAGATCAGGCGGGCGACGGCGCTGCTGACGGAAACGTCGTCCCCCGTGTCGGCGACGTAGTCGACCCAGAGGTCCCGTCGAAGTCGCTCGGTCACGGTCATACCCTGAGCAGATCCGCCCAGGAGCCGCGCGACGCGCTCGGCGAGCGTCGCCGGGTCGTCCGGTGTCATCCAATCGCGGGAGTCGACGTCTTCCGTCGCTATCGCGCTCGCGATGAAGTGCTGCAGGTGGCCCCAGAAACCCCCGACTCCGAACCACGCGACGCCGCGGGGATGCTCCCGACCGCGCCGAAAGCGCCGTCGAATCGGAGCGGGGACGCGCGCCGCGGGGCGGAACGGCGCCGGTGTGGGCATCTAGAGAATCAGAATCCGCCGTGAAGCCCGAGGCCGTAGCCGCCGTTGTTGAACTTCAGCGGCGTGAACCGGAGCTTGGCGACGTCTTGACGCACGAGGAGCTCGCGGTCCGACGCGATGCCGATGACGAACAGAATGGCGCCCGTCGTCTGAATCAGAGCGTCGAGCACCAATACCGTGACGATCCCGGCGTCCGTTCCGCAGGAATAGTACGACGAGTTGAGCGAACCGTTGTTGTAGTCGTAGCAGTTCGTGTTCTCGCGCGCGGCGAGCGTGAGCCATGGTCCGACCGCCGGGATCACCAGGAAGCCACCCGCATTGCTGAACTTGCTCGCGGACGCGATGCTCAAACCGATGAAGTACGGCACCGCCGTGACGACCGCTCCGGCGATGATGAGCCCGGTCCGCGGCCTTCGCTCGAGCCGGTACCCAGGCGGGATCGGCTCGTCCTTGCGGTACGGCAACGTCGCGGGAGGTTGCTGGTAGTACCAACCGGGCGGCGGTGGCGGCGGGTAGTACCCGTAACCAGGCGGCGGCGCTTGCTGGTAGTACCCGCCCGGTTGCTGCGCGTAGTTCGCGGGCGGTGGCGCCTGCGAAGGGCGGGGCTCCGCCGCGCCCGCCGGTGGCGGAGCCGCTTCCTGGGCTGCGGCTCTGCTGCTTTCGAACGAGCAAAGGACGAGCGTCGCTAGGGCGAGCGCAGAGTGGTGCCTCATGCTCTACAGACGATAGCAGGTTTTTCTGACGGCGTGTCCAGCGCCACCGAGCTCAGATTCCGAGCGTCGTCATGTCGAGCGGCCAGTTCGAGGCCACCGTGCCGCCGTCGATCTCGAAGACCTTGCCCGTGACCCACTCTCCGGCTGACGAGCAGAGATACAGGGCCGCTGCCGCGATGTCTTCCGGCGTTCCGAGCCGTCCCGCCGGAGTCAGGCGTTCCATTTTCTGGCGGAGATCCCCCGTGTCGATGAATGCCGCAAGCGGAGCGGTTTCGACGGCGCCGCATGCGATCGCGTTCACGCGAATTTTCGGCGCAAGCTCGTAGGCCATGAGGCGTGTCATGTGATTCATCGCCGCCTTGCATGTTCCGTAGACGACGAACGGCTTTTCGACCAAGTGCGACAGCGCCGACGAGATGTTCAAGACGGCTCCGCCCCCAGCCTCGAGCATGTGCGGCAGCGCGAGCTGGCTCAGAGCGAACGCGGAGAGGACGTTGAAGCGAAAGGCCTCTTCGAACGACGTCTCGGTCGTGTACTTGGTCGAGCTCGGAGGCCACCCGCCCGCGTTGTTGACGACGATGTCGATACGTCCGAGCTCGCTCTTGGTCCTCGAAACCAACGTCTCGATATCGGTCCGCACGGTGACGTCGGTGCGAACCACCAGGGCGCGGCGTCCGACGCCGCGGACGATGCGAGCCGTCTCTTCGAGCTCCGATTCCGTCCGCGCAGCGCACGCGACGTCCGCTCCTGCCTCGGCGAACGCCTTGGCGATGCCGCGACCGATACCCCTGCCGGCACCCGTGACGACCGCCACGCGGCCGCCTAGGTGAAATCGCTCCGTGATCACGGCGCTCTTCTACCAGCTCGCGCGAGCGCCGTCGCGAGGTACGGACCGGTGACGCTCTTCCGTAGCTTGGAAACGGCCTCGGGCGTCCCCGTCGCGACCACGTGACCTCCGACTTCGCCGCCGCCGGGCCCGAGGTCGATCACGTGGTCGGCGGATTTGACGACGTCGAGGTTGTGCTCGATGACGACGACGGTGTTTCCGGCCTCGACGAGCTTGGAAAGAACGTCGAGGAGGCGCCGCACGTCCTCGAAGTGCAGGCCCGTCGTCGGTTCGTCGAGCACGTACAGGGTGCGCCCGGTCTGGGTGCGCGCGAGCTCACGGGAGAGCTTGATTCGTTGCGCCTCGCCGCCGCTCAGCGTCGGCGCGGGCTGTCCGAGCTTCACGTAGCCCAACCCCACGTCGACGAGCGTGCGGAGGATCCGCGAAAGGGCAGGGTGGGCGGCGAAGAGCGCCGCGCAGGTTTCGACGTCCGTATCGAGCACATCCGCAATGCTGCGCCCCTTGTAGAGGACGCCGAGCGTCTCGCTGCCGTACCGCTTGCCCTGACACACTTCGCAGGTGACGTAGACGTCGCTCAAGAAGTGCATCTCGACGCGCACGACGCCGTCCCCTTCGCACGATTCGCAACGACCTCCCTTCAGATTGAAGCTGAAACGGCCGGCGTCCCATCCTCGAACCCTCGCGTCCGGAAGCTCGGCGAAGATGGAACGGATCTCGTCGAACGCTTTCGTGTACGTCCCAGGGTTCGAGCGGGGCGTGCGTCCGATCGGGTGCTGGTCGATCGCGATCACCTTGTCGATGCGTTCGAGGCCTTCGATGCCCGCGTGTTCTCCCACGCGGTCCTTCGATTGATGGAGGCGTCGAGCGAGAGCGGGGAGCAGCACGCCATTCACGAGCGAACTCTTGCCGGCGCCGCTCGGACCCGTGACTGCCACGAGACAGCCGAGCGGAAACGCGACGTCGATGCCCTTCAGGTTGTGCTCGCTCGCCCCCCGGACGACGACATGGCCGCTCGCCTGCCGGCGTTTTCTCGGAACGTCGATGCGACGTCGCCCCGCCAGGTAGTCGGCCGTCAGGCTCCCCTTGGCGCGCCGCAACGCCGAGGGGGGACCGGAAAAAACGACCTTGCCGCCGAGGTGCCCGGCGCCGGGACCGAAGTCGACCAGGTGGTCCGCGGCGCGAATCGTTTCTTCGTCGTGTTCCACTACGACGACGGAGTTTCCGAGGTCTCGGAGGTACTGAAGCGTCGTGATGAGCCTCCGATTGTCCCTCGGGTGCAGACCGATGCTCGGTTCGTCGAGCACGTACATGACCCCCGAAAGCTCGCTGCCGAGCTGGCTCGCGAGACGGATTCGTTGTGCTTCCCCACCGGAAAGGGTCGGACCGGGCCGGTCGAGAGTCAGGTAGTCGAGGCCGACGTTCAACAAGAACGAGAGCCGGCTTTCGATCTCGCGGAGCGCGCCCTCGGCGATCGCGCGTTCGGTCTTGCCGAGATCGAGAGACGAAAACCACGCCGCACAGTCTCGTACGCTCCGTCCGATGACATCGGCGACTCCGAGCCCCGAGACTCGGACCGCGAGGCTCGCCGGCCGCAGGCGCTTGCCGTTGCACCCGTCGCAGGTCATTTCGCGCATGTATTGGCGGTACTGGTCTCGAGCGCGCTCGGAGCTCGTCTCGCGGTACCGGCGCATCAAGGTCGGAATCACGCCGCGGAACCGCAAGCCCCAGGTCCCGTGACTGTCAGTTCCTTCCTCGCCCCAGGTGACCCGGATCTTCTTGCCCTCGACGCCGTAGAGGACCTGCTCGCGAAGCTTTTTCGAGAGCTTCCCGAACGGAGCGTCGAGATCGACACCCGTGGCCTCGGCCATCGCTTCGATGATCCGGTACGTCCAGCCTTCGCCGCGCTCGACGGACGTTTTCCACGGCGCAATGGCGCCTTGCCGAATCGAGAGCCGCCGATCCGGAACCACGAGCTCGGGATCGATTTCCGTTCGCGTGCCGAGGCCGTTGCAGGCTTCGCACATGCCGAGCGGCGAGTTGAACGAGAAGTTTTGCGGAGTCGGCGCCGCATAGCTCGTCCCACAGCAGGCTCGCACCGCGGAGAACGACTGCGCTCGGCCGGATTCGGGCTCGACCACGATTTCCCCCTGGCCTTCGCGAAGGCCGAGCTCGACGGCTTCCGAAATCCTGGAACGCGATGCGGCGTCGACGGTAACGCGGTCGATCACGAGCTCGACGACGTGTTTCTTCTTCTTGTCGAGGGCCGGCGGCTCGTCGAGCCGGTGCACCGTGCCGTTCGTCCGGGCGCGGACGAAACCGCGAGCGGCCAGGTTGGCGTACAGCTCGCGAAACTCGCCCTTGCGGTGCTTGGTCAGAGGCGCGAGCAAGGTCAGCCGCGTGCCGCGCGGCATTGAGAGGACTTCACGGCTGATCTCTTCGCTGCTCCGCCCGCGCACTTCCTTGCCGCATTGGACGCAATGCTGCTTTCCGATGCGCGCCCAGAGAACGCGCAGGTAGTCGTGGATCTCCGTGATGGTGCCGACGGTGGACCTGGGATTCGACGAGGCGCTCTTCTGCTCGATTGCGATCGTCGGAGAGAGCCCGCGCAGACGATCGACGGCCGGCCTGTCCAGCCGCCCGAGGAACTGGCGCGCGTAAGTGGAGAGCGATTCGACGTAGCGGCGCTGTCCTTCCGCATAGAGGGTGTCGAACGCCAAGCTCGATTTGCCCGATCCACTCGGTCCCGTGAACACCACGAGCGCGTTCTTCGGAACGATCAGGCGGTCCACGTCGAGGTTGTGCTCGCGGGCACCGAGAATCTCGACGACTTCGCCCGTCGACCGTCCCCCGCGGCGCTTGCTTCGCGCCATCTGCCTACTCGGCGCGCTGGAGGCGCCCGGAACCGCGCCAGGGCGACGTCTGCGACGTGAACACGACGTCCTGACCCTGAAAGGCCCCCGTGACGCCGTACTTCACCCCCATCGGATCGACGATGGTGGCGGTGAAGTCGCCGTTCGAGGTCGCCATGTTCACGACGTACTGCCGGCTCGCTCGCACTCCCACGCCCTGAGCGACGAAATTGGTTCCGTCGAGAATGACCGTGAGTCGCCCGATCTGCACCGAAAGCAGCGACGCGAGCACCGGTTCGAGCTGCTCTTCCGGACGGAACTCCACGAGCAGCCAAGAACCGCGAAGCCGTTCGGACGCGCGCGCGATCTTTTGTTCCGGCGTATCCGGCGGTGCTCCGGTGGCGCCACATGCGACCAGCGCAGTTGCCGTTACCGTGGCTCCGCAGATGTTCCAGAAGTTCATGGGGCGGGCTTCCTTTCCGTCGCCTACTTCACGTCGTACGAGGACCATGCGACGCGGCGGGTCTTCACCCAGTACAGCCACGTGGGTCCGTACCAATTGTTGGTGATGCGCCCGCTGGCCGTCTTGTACCAGCTCGCCGCTATCTGGGCCCATACGGTCTTACCGAGCTCGTTTTGTACGCGCTGGTTGTACGCGCGCATGACGTCCGCCCGGAGATTCACGGTCTTCGCCCCCTGGCGAACCACCTTCGCGACCATGTCGAGAATGTAGTCGGACTGGCACTCGAGCATGAAGAGGATCGAGTTGTGGCCGAGATTCGTATTCGGTCCGTACATCATGAAGAAATTCGGAAATCCGGCGACCGTGATTCCGAGATAAGCCTCGGCGCCGTCCCGCCACGTGTCTTCGAGCGTCTGCCCGGTCGGACCTTCGATGCGCATCGGCACGAGGAATTCCGTCGTGTCGAACCCCGTCGCGAAAATGATCGTGTCCGCCGGATGCCGTTCGCCGTCGTCGGTAACGATCCCTTCGGAGTCGATTCGATCGATGGGTCGCGTGACGAGCGACACGTTGTCGCGCTGGAGCGCCGGGTAGTAGTCGTCCGAAATCAGAACGCGCTTTGCGCCGATCGGATACGCGGGAAGGAGCTTTTGGCGGAGCTTCGGATCGGGGACTTGGTTCTCGAGATGGCGTGTCGCCATTCCCGTGGCGATTTTCTGTAGGAGACTCCAGCCGACCAGCATGCCGAAACGGGTCTCGGCGAGGTACCAGAGCCACGCACGATACAAGAACGCGAAGAACGGAATCCGAGCGAAAAGCCAGCGGGCGATCGGACCGTACGGACCGTCGAGCTTCGGCACCATCCAGTTCGGGCTGCGCTGGAAGACGGTAAGCCGGCGCACCTCGGGCGCTATCCGTGGGATGAACTGGACGGCGCTCGCCGCGTTTCCGACGACTGCAACCGACTTGCCGGCGATGTCGTTCTTCCAGCGTGCCGAGTGAAACCACGTGCCTCGATACTCGGAGAGACCCGGAATCTCGGGCACGAGTGGTCGATTCAATTGTCCGACGGCCGAAACCAAGAACCGGGCGCGGAGTTCTTCGCCGGTCTTCGTTCGCACGACCCATTCCGCTCGTTCGGAGTCGAATCGAGCCGCTTCGACCTCGGTGTTCGTCCGAATGTGGCGCTCGAGATCGTATTTTTTCGCGCAGTGATTGATGTACCCGAGGATTTCCTCTTGCGGCGCCCACTTCCTCGACCAGTTCGTCCGCTGTTCGAACGAAAAGCAGTAGTGGAAGGAAGGGATGTCGCAGGCCGCGCCCGGGTAGACGTTGTCGCGCCACGTTCCGCCGATGGATTTCTCCTTCTCGAGGATCGTGAACGAGTCGATTCCGGCTCGCTTGAGCCTCATGCCGAGACACAACCCGGCGAATCCCGCTCCGATGACGATGAACGACGGCGACCCGGCGGGCATTGGAACCAGCATCTACTACAGCCGGAAGCACCCAGAAAAGCCGGGTTTCGTGCGGTTGTTACTCTCGTTACACGGCACTAGCATCCGCCGATGGGCAAGCGAAAAGCATCCCGTGGTCCAGTCGCTCTCTTCGTCGGAACGAAAAAGGGCGGATTCATGCTGAAGAGCGACAAAGCTCGCCGCCGGTGGAAACTCGTCGGTCCTTGGTTTCTTGGTAACAAGGTGCACCACGTGGTGCTCGATCCCCGGGATCGCCGTACTCTCCTGATGGCGGCACGCACCGGTCATCTGGGTCCGACCGTGTTTAGGTCCGACGACTTCGGCGAGACGTGGAAGGAAGCCGAAAAGCCTCCCGCGTTTCGAAAGGCCGGGGAAGGGGAGAAGGGACTCGTGGTCGACCACGTCTTCTGGATCACTCCGAGCACGGACGACGAGCCGGGCGTCTTCTATGCCGGCAGCTCGCCGCAAGGGCTCTTTCGATCCGAAGACGGAGGGCGAACGTGGGAAGGCGTTTCCGGGTTCAATGACAACTCGATGCGCAAGGCATGGGTCGGTGGCGACCAAGATGGCACGCCGGACGGGCCGAAGATGCACTCGGTCCTCGTCGACCCGCGCGATCCGAAGCATCTCTACATCGGCATGTCGAGCGGCGGAGTCTTCGAGAGCACCGATCGCGGCGCTTCCTTCCGTCCGCTGAATCGTGGTGTCGCAGCGGACTTCTCGCCCGACCCGAACCTCGAGTTCGGGCACGACCCTCACTGCGTGCGACTGCACCCGCTGCAGCCGGATCGGCTGTATCAACAGAACCACTGCGGCATCTATCGGCTGGACCGTCCTTCCGAGACGTGGGAGCGCATCGGCAACAACATGCCGAAGAAAGTCGGCGACATCGGCTTTCCGATGGTTTTGCATCCACGCGATCCGGATACGGCGTGGGTATTCCCGATGGACGGAACGGAAGTGTGGCCGCGTACGAGCCCGAGCGGAAAGCCGGCGGCCTACGTGACGAAGGACGCCGGTGAGACCTGGAAGAGACTCGACCGGGGTCTACCGAGGTCCCAAGCTTGGTTCACCGTGTTTCGCCAAGCCATGACGGCGGATGCCCACGATCCGGTCGGTGTCTACTTCGGCAACACCGCCGGCGAGATCTGGGGATCGGTGGACGAAGGCAAACGGTTCAAGAAGCTCGCGCAGTACTTGCCGCACGTCTATTCGGTGGAGGCAGCGGAGCTCGGCCGGTGACGGTTTACATCCCTTCTCCGCTGCGTTCGTACACCTCCGGCAAAAGCGAGGTCGTGGCGGAGGGGAGCACCGTGGCGGAGCTCCTCATCGATCTCGATCGCCGCTATCCCGGCATTCGCTTCCGAATGATCGACGAACAAGACGCCGTAAGGCCTCACATGCGCGTCTTCGTGAACCGCGAACAGATCGACGATCTGGGAGTTGTCGTCACTGACAAAGACGAAGTGCACATCTTGCAGGCACTGAGCGGGGGGTAGACGCGTTCGGGACGTCAGTGACGTCGTTGCACTTTGACGTCGGCGCCGCTCGTCGTCTCAACGACGGTGAGCGTCGCGGGGTTTTAAATTTAGGGGCTCCGCCCCCGGGCTCCAGCTTCGCTGGCCCCTCCCCCGAGAGTGTCGGTGCGCGCGCAGACGCGCTCCGCTCCACGGCGCTGAACAGACTCAGCCGCACTCTGTTACGCCGAGGATGCGCGTCATGAAGCAGACGTCACATTGCAACGACGCCAGTGACATCGGGCCCCGCCAGGGAGCGAGCGTAGCGAGCCGCGAGGAGCCGAAGGCGACGAGTCGGCGGGGGGGCGGGGTTGCGAAGCAAGCCCCGGGGGGGCGGCGTGGAGCCCCCCCTGTAACAAAACCTCGCGACGCTATCCGCCTACGGACAAGTCCCCCCGCTACAAGTGCCGGTCGTGCACTGGCCGCCTTGGCAGCAGGGTTGTCCGGAAAGGCCGCAGCGGGTGCAGTGATCGAAATCGCAGGCGTAGCCTTGTGAGCAGAAGCCGTAGTAGCCGTTGCAGCAGGATTGGTTCTCGCCACCGCAGGGCTGACAATCCGAGGACGAGTAGTTGTCCGTGTACTGCGCGGTGCAATCCGAGCTCGAACAATACGGGTCGCCGAGCCCACCGCAGGTTCCGGTCGCGCTCCGGCACGAGCCGCTGTCGCACACACCGACGCTCGACGACGTCGAGCAATTCGAGCCTGCCGCGACGCATTTGTTGCTGACACAGCAGCCCAAGCCGGCGCAAACGTTGCCATAGCAGCAGGGCTCGCCGGGAGCGCCGCAGGTCTGGCACTTGCTGCTGGAGCACGCGAGCCCGCTGCCCGTGCAGAAATCTGGAGCGCGGCTGCTCGACGAATCATCGCAGCAAGATTGGCCCTCGCCGCCGCAGGTGCCGCATCCACCCGGCACGGTGCTCGAGCACGTGCCGGTCACCGAGCCGCCGCACGTCGCACCCGCGGCTACGCATTTACCGCTCGCGCAGCACCCGCCTCCGCCGCAGGTGCTGCTGGCGCAGCATGGTTGGCCTACGCCGCCGCACGTTTGGAATACGCCGTTCGAGCAGACGGCGTTCGAATTGGATCCGGCTTGCCCGGGTGCAATGCACTTTCGCGTCGCGGCGTCGAAGCAGGCACCGCCGGTGCAGGTTGAAGCGCCGGGGCATGCCGAGCTGCCGGCTACGCCGCAGTAATCGCAGTCGTTCTTGCCGACGCAGGCCTTGTCGGTACCGCACGCCTGTCCGACGTCCGCACACGTCGAATAGTCCTTGCAGCAGCCGGTCACGCACGTGTCGTCCTCGCAACAGGGCTGTCCCGACTTTCCGCAAGGTACGCAGGTATCGGTATTCAAGTAGTCGCAGGCATACCCGCCCGTCGTGCATCGGCTGCCGCAGCATGGTTGTCCGGGGCCGCCGCACGTGCCGCACGAGCCCGCCTGGCAGATCGCGGCGCTCCCACAAGCACTGCCGCTTCCGACGCATCGGTTGCCGTCGCAGCAGCCGCCGTTGTTGCAAGCGCGACCCGCGCAGCACGGCTGATCCGGACCGCCGCACGCCTGGCACGTCATGCCCGAGCCGGCGTACCAGCAGACATTGGTCGGCGCATTGCATGTATTGCCGGCACAACAGGGCTGATCGAGGCCGCCGCACGCTTGGCACGTCCCACCGCTGCAGACCTGTCCCGGGTCGGGACACTTACCGCCCGGGCAACACGGTTGGCCCGCGCCGCCGCATGCCGTGCAGGTGCCCGCGGCACACGCGCCGCCAGGGCACACGCCGCCCGTGCAGCACGGTTGACCCGTCGCCCCGCACGCCTGGCACTTGCCGGATGCGCACGCTTGACCGGCATTGCACCGGTTGTTGTCGCAGCACGGCTGGCCTGCGCCGCCGCACGGGGAGCACGTGTTCTTCGCCGTGCACACTTCGGAGGCAGAGCATCGGTCTCCGACTGCTCGGCACACCTTGGCACCGGGAACGGTCGTGTCGCAGCAGCCCGTGTTGCAAGTGTCACCCGCGCAGCATGGCTGTCCGACGCCGCCGCAACCCGAGCACTTGCCGGCTTCGCAAAGGTCGCCCGCGGTGCACGTTGCGCCTACCGCTCGACAGGTGAGGGCGCCCGGGTCGCAACAGCCCGTATCGCACGTGTTGCCTGGGCAGCACGGGCTCCCGGGCGTCCCGCACGCGGCGCACACTCCGCGGCAGATCGTCTTTTCTGCCGTGCACTGGTAGTTGCAACACGGTTGACCGGCGTTGCCGCACGCGGCGCACGCGCCTTGAGAGCACGTGGTGCCCGTCGCCGTACAGAAGGATAGGGTAGACGTGCCCGTGCAGCACTGCTCGCTGAGTGCGCCGCAGCCGCCGCAGCTGCCGCCGCTGCACGCTGCTCCGTTGGGGCAAGGGCTGCCCGCGCCGACGCACGTATTGTTCGCGCAGCACCCGCCCGCGTCGCACGCGTTCCCGTTGCAGCACGGCTCGCCGGGGCCGCCGCACGTGCGACAGGTGAAACCCGAGCACGCCGTCTTCGGCGCGCTGCAGAGATTGCCGGTGCAACAGTTCTCGCCGAGCTTGCCGCAAGCGATGCACTGGCCGCCCGAGCACAACGCGTTCGCGTCGCACTGATTCGAGGCGCAGCACGCCTCTCCGGGCGCGCCGCAGTTCGATCCGGCATCGCCGACGGTGCCGCCGCCGGTTCCGAAAGCGCCACCGGTGGCCCGCGTTCCGCCGGTTCCCGTTGCGCCTCCCGACGACGCGCCGCCGTCGCCGCCCGTCCCCGGGGTTCCTCCCGGGTTCGACCCTCCGTTCGCCCGTGCACCGCCGGTGCTCGCCTTACTTCCGGTGCCGGCGCTACCGCCGCCCGCGCCGCCCGTATCGGGGTTGCCCCCGTCGGGGCTCTTCTGGGTTCCGGTCGAGAATTCCGACTCGCCGCATCCCCCGACCGAGCCCGCTGCAACGACGGTTCCCAAGAGGAGGGCGGCCGCCCTTCGGATGACCTGCGCCAGGCGCTCACGAGTCACCGGTTTTCCCATGAAACTCCAATATTAACCGATTTTCGAGCCGGTGCGGGCTCTCTCCTTAACGGTGAAAAAAAAGAATAACCCGGCGAAACGCGCCCCCACCTCCACCGTAGACGAGATTGGGACGAGGTCCATGCACGCCGAGCTCTACCGTCACGCCGAATCATCGCTCTTCGCAGTCGACCCCGGCGCCCTGACGGCCGCGGAGCTTCGGGAGCTCGCCGTCGGAGCCGATTCATCGAACGTGATGTCGCGCGACCCCGCAGAAACGGCGCTCGCGTGGCGCGCCCTCGTCGACGGTCGCTCGGACGTCGTCGATCGATTCGACGCAAACGGACGGCGGTACTTCGTCGTGCGGCGTCGCGGCGGCGAATGTTCGAAGCTCACGCCTCGAGAGCGGCAGGTCCTCTATTACGCCGCGCTCGGCTACGCGGGAAAACGCATCGCGTACGAGATCGGCATCTCACAATCCACCGTGGCGCTGCATCTGAAGTCCGCGGCGACCAAGCTCGGCTATCGCTCGCGAGTGTGTCTCGTCTTGGCGCTCGCAGCGGCGCGAATGAATCACTGCCGAGGAAGCCCGCCCAAGTAAGCAGCGAGCTCGTTTCGCGATCCAATCCCGAGCTTACGGAAGATGGCGTAGATTTGATTTTCGACCGTACGAATCGACGTGCCTCTCTGTCGCGCGATTTCGGCGTTCGAACAGCCGATGGCGACCGCGAAGGCGACTTCACGCTCTGCGGGAGAGAAGGATTTGGGGAAATCCACGGGCGACAGCGAAAAACTCAGCACGGCGTACTCTCCGGAAATGCCGAGGGGCGTCACTTGCAGATCCGCCGGTACGAGCGCATCGCTTCCGATGCGGAACAATTCTGCTTCGTGTTGCACGGCGCTCGAACGATCGCGTTGGGGCAATGTGTTACTCCTCGTCGTCGCGTATCTCGAACGAATGGAGTTACGACGAGCACTCGCGATCGTTTCGGGGCTGGCGAACGAGAGTGCGAAGAGTTAGGGTAAGCGGGTCGCATGAGTCCATCGGCGGAACTTCGAGCCCGCATTCTCGAGACGGCCTCGCGGCAGCCGTCTCCCACTCGCGCGCAGCTGCGCCTGCGCAACTTGGCGCTCCTCGTCTCGGGCATCATCGTTCCGTTCGTCGTCTTCTATTCGTGGGGCGGCCTCCGACAAGCTCCAAGGCCGGATCTCCTCGTGTGGGAAACGGCGGGCGGTGGCGCGGCGGTGGCGGCGACGCTGTGTCTCGTGGCGCTGCGCCGCGGAAGGTCGATGCTCGGCCGCACGGGTGCCGTACTCCTCGCGGTCGCGGTGCTCACGCCGTTCGTCCTCTTCGTGTGGAAGCTCGTGACGAGCTCTCAGTTCGACGGCATGACGGTGGAGTGGCCCACGCGCATCGGCTTGAAGTGCCTGCGGCTCGCGTGCCTCACTGCAGTTTGGCCCCTCGTCGGCGCCATCATGGTCCGGCGCGGAACCGATCCGACCCATCCGCGGCTCACGGGCGCCGCCATCGGGGCCGCCGTCGGCTCGTGCTCGTGGGTTCTGGTCGACTTGTGGTGTCCCGTCGCATACGTTCCGCACTTGTTGGTCGGGCACGTGTTCCCACTCGTTGCGACGACTCTCGTCGGCGCTTGGTTGGGTGGGCGGCTGATTGCGCTGCGCGGTCGATAGCGCTCGGGTGCGCTGAGTGGAACTATTGAGTAGTTCTTCGAACTGACGTCGCCACGTGGATTCCAGGGCGGCCTTCGTGTACTCGTTCATCTGTGGGCGATAGCGGGAAACCGAGTTCCCCGGATGCCGCGATGGAGCGATACGCCGCAGGAGACGATGCGGCGTTCGCGGAGGTCTACGACGCGCTGGCCCCGCGTCTAATGGCCTATCTCCGCCGCCAAACCCGCGACGCCGCCTTCGCCGAGGACGTCTTGCAGCAGACCCTCCTTCACATGCATCGCGCTCGGGGCACCTTCATTCAGGGCAGTTCCGTTTTCCCGTGGGCATTCGCGATCGCCCGGCGCCTGGTCATCGACGGGGCACGGCGGGGCCGGCGGGATCTCCTGGCCGGGGCGGCCGAGATTGGCGCAGAGGACGATCCGAGCACCGAGCACGGAATGGCCGACCAGGAAGTCGAGGCCCGCGAGCTCGCGCGGAAGCTACAGAGCGAGCTATCGAAGCTGCCGGCCAACCAGCGCGCGGCGTTCGAGCTCCTCCGGATCGAAGGGTTGTCACACAACGAGGCCGCTGAGGTGCTCGGAGCGACCGTTTCCGCCGTGAAGCTCAGAGCCCATCGCGCCTACGTAGCCCTTCGGGCGATAGTCGGATCTCCGACGGAATGAGCGCTGCGACGGGCGTTTCGACGAACTCTGCGACGCAGCGGAGCAGCGACTCGTACTAGGCTGGCGCCGTCTCTTCGGCGCGGTCCGTGTGTCGGACCTTTTGCGACGGCCATGCGAGTACTCGTTACAGGCGGCACCGGCCTCATTGGCAACGCCATCTTGCGCAAGCTGACGGAGCGTGGCGCGGACGTGCGCGCGCTCGTGCGCGACGAGGCGCGGGCGAAGGAACTCCTTCCCGACTCCGTGGAGCTCGCGAAGGGCGACATCACGGATCCGGCCTCGCTCGAGGCTGCCCTCCGCGGAGTCACGCGCGTGTTTCACGCCGCCGGCCTACCGGAACAGTGGCAGCCCGACGAAAAGATCTTCGAACGGGTGAACACCCGCGGCACGGCCAACGTGATGCGTCTCGCTCTTGCGGCCGGGGTCAAGCGGGTCGTGTACACCTCGACGATGGACGTGTTCGCTGCGCCGAAGGGCGGCACTCTGGTCGAAACGAACATCGATCGCCATCCCAAGGGCACGGCTTACGAGCGATCGAAGCAAGCCGCCGAGCGAGAAACGGAGGCTTACCGCGCGCGTGGCCTCGACGTCGTCTACATGAATCCTGCGGCGACGTACGGCCCGAGTCCCGTGCACACCGGCGCGAATTCGTTCTTCATCCAGTATCTCACGGGCAAGATGCCGCTCGTTCCGCCCGGTGGGATGTCGCTCGCCTACGTGCATGGCGTCGCGGAAGCACACCTCGTTGCGGCCGAGCGCGCGCCGAGCGGCGAGCGTTTTCTCATTGCCGACGGGCACGCGTCGAATCGAGCGCTCGTCGAGATCATCGCTCACGAGGCCGGCACCACGAAGGTTCCTCCGGAAGCGCCCGTCTGGTTGATGAAGGCGCTCGCCGACGCCTCCGCCCCGCTGGCTCGACGGTTCGGATTTCGCCCGCTGATCGCGCCGGGTCAGCTCGAATTTCTTTTGTGGGATCCGCGGATCGACACGGCAAAGGCCGAGCGCGAGCTCGATTTCGTCCCGATGCCCCTCGAGGAGGGAGTCAGGCGGACGATCCAGTTTCTCCGTGAAGCCGGGCTCGTTCCTCCCGGCATTCCGGCACGACCGCGGAGTTGATCGGTACGGCCGTTCTCACGACCCGTCCGGCATTCGCACGGTCAGAACGGGGCACTCTGCGTGCCTTACGACCTTCTCCGCGACGCTGCCGAGTGCGAGATGGACGATGCCGGACCGGCCGTGCGTACCCATCGCAATCAAGTCGAAGTTCTCGCGTGCCGCGACTTCGACGACGGTGCGCCATGGCTCGCCCTCGACCAAGCGCACCTTCAACGTGCTTCGGATATCGGCGGGAAGCGACTCCAAGAACTTATCGGTCTCCGCACGCGCTTCGTCCTCGATGACCTTGGCGATCGGCTGCTGCCCGTGAGCCTCCATCCAGACCGAGAGATCCTGCCGCACCTGGTAGTGGACTTGCCACACGTGGAGCAAATGAACCTCCGCTCCGCATTGCTTCGCGAACGAGACGGCATAGTCGAGTGCCACCCCAGAGCCTTTGGAGCAATCGACTGGACAAAGGATTTTCCTGATCGGTTTCACCGGGCCTGACCTCCGCCCGCGCACGATAACAGAGCGCCGTCCGGACATGCGACAATTGCCGGCATGAAAGCGTTTACGAAGTACTTTCTGCGCGGCCTGTTGGTCATCGCTCCGGCGGCGATAACGATCTACGTCGTGTGGCGGGTCGTAGCGACCATCGACGCCGCGCTCCGGGTTTCCATCCCGGGTTTGGGCCTCGTGCTCGCAGTCGTGCTGATCGCGCTAGTGGGATTCTTGTTCTCGAACGTCGTCGGTCAGGGCCTGGTCACGCGCGCGGACGCCGTGTTCGCACGGTTGCCGCTCGTGAAGCTCCTCTACACGTCGATCCGGGATCTCGTCGGCGCGTTCGTCGGGCAGAAGAAAATGTTCGATCGTCCCGTCATGGTGGTGCTTCCCGGCGGGATGGGGCGCATCCTAGGGTTCGTCACGCGGGAGCACGTCGAATTCGGACGACTCGACGGCTATGCCGCCGTCTACGTTCCGCAATCGTACAACTTTGCCGGAAGCCTGATCCTCGTCGAGCGGTCGCGCATAGAACCCCTGGATGTGACGAGCTCGGACCTGATGACATTCATCGTTTCTGCCGGGGTGGCCACTGCTGGACCGCGTGGCGAAACGGCATGAGCGCGAATTTCCGGCCGTTCTCGGCTTGAAATGCCACGATGTCGGGGTAACTCTAACGCACGCGTTCGCGAGCCGATGAGCGCGCGGGCCCCAGAGAGGATGCCACAGTGAAAATTCGACTTAGTCCGATACTTCCGGTGACCCTCGCGTGCGGCGCGTTCGCGGCCCAATTCGCTTCCGGGTGCACGACCGAGCGCATCGAGTATCGATACTTGGACGGCGGCGGAACGGGACGGATCCTCGACGGGGGAGGGGGAAACGGCGGCGGCGGCGGTCGCAGTACTGGTGGCGGTGGCGGCGCTTCGGGCGCTTCGCCCCTCGGCAAGAAGTGCTTGCAGGATTCAGAGTGTAAGTCCGGCCTCACGTGTCTGACGTCCGGTAGCACGGTGTTCGAGGGAGGCGGACCGCCCGGCGGCCTCTGTACACTCGCCTGCACCGCGGACGAGGACTGCGCTGCGGTCGATCGCAACTCGATTTGCGTCGGGTTCGATAGCGCCGGCACCGTGCAGTACTGCTTGCAGCTGTGCGACCAGGGTCTTTCCACGGCGGGCAAGTGCCAGGGACGTTCGGATCTGGTCTGCGGCTCGCTCGTCGACGAGAACGGACAAACGACGGTTTCAGCCTGTCAGCCCTCGTGTGGCAGCGACTTCGATTGCAAGGGCCGCAAGTGCGACTTTCGCACCGGCATGTGCGTCGACACGCTCTCCGGAACATTGCCCATCGGGAGCGCCTGCGATCCGAACGCCACGCGCGACCCGTGCAACGGCGTATGCGTGAACTACTACGACTCGCAGGACGCCGCCGCGGCCAAGTACGGCGTGTGCTTCGGATCGTGCACCTTGAATACGAGCGGAGTCGGCTGCGGCGTGGGTCCTTCGGATCAGCCACCGTTCGATTCGCAGTGCCTCGGGCCGCAGTCGGCGACGGCGGGCGATCCTGGACTTTGCTTCCAGCTTTGCGACTGCAACGGCGATTGCCGGAACACGGCGTTCATCTGCCGTCCCTGGGGAGACCCCGCTTCGGCGGACGCGACGGGGCGTCAGGGGTACTGCCGTGGACCGGTCGACGACAAGGGCGTCGCGGTTCCCGATTTGAAGTGCACCACGACGCCGAAGCCCGACGCCGGATCGACCAAGCCGGATGCGGCTCCGCCGCCGGCGGACGCGGGTCCGGGCTGACCGCGACTCGCTCGAGCGCAAAAGAAAAGGCCCGCGGCGTTTGCCGCGGGCCTCGTCGTTTCCGGGTCGGATCCGCGATTACTTCGCGGAACCTGCCGGTGCCGGGGCTGCCGGCATTGCCGGGGTTGCCGGCTTGGCCGGGGTCGCGGCCCCGCCGCCTGCGGCCGGCTTGGCCGGCTCCGCGGGCTTGGCTGGCGTTGCAGCGGCCTTGTCCATCGCCTTGGCTCCACCCTTGTCCGCGGCCTTGTCCTTGCCCGCGTCCTTGGCGGGCGCGGCGGCGGCCTCGGGCTTCAGCTTCGGCACGGGCTTCAGCTTGACTCCGGCCTTGGTCGCCTCGTCGCAACCACGCTTCTGTCCGAGGTCCTTGCCCTTGCGGTACAGGATCTTGAACTCGACGCGGCGGTTCTTGTCGAGCGACTCTTCGCTGTCACCCTTGTCGATCGGGCAGTACGCGCCGTAGCCCTGCGGCATCAAGCGCGCCTTTTCGACGCCCTTCTTCGCGAGCTCCGCGACGACCGAATCGACGCGGTCTTGCGTGAGTTTCACGTTCTTCTTCTCGTCGCCTTCCTTCGATGCGTGCCCGCCGACTTCGACGAGTTGCAGATCCGGGTTCTGCTTCATCACTTCGGCGACGGCGTCGATGACCGGCATGCTTGCCGGTTCGATGACGGCTTTGCCCTTATCGAAGTTGATCTTCTCGTTGATCTGAACCTCGGTTTCCTTGAGCTGAACGAGGGGCTTCTTGTCCGGGCACCCGTCTTCGTCCTCGAAGCCGTTCACGGTTTCGGGTTGGTCCGGGCACTTGTCGGCGGGCGAAGCAATGCCGTCCTTGTCCGAGTCCTTGTTCGGGCAGCCGTCGTGCATGTCGGGAGGCTGACCATCCTCTTTCTCGGCAGGGCATTTGTCGTCGGGGTCAGCGATCCCGTCGCCATCGCCGTCGGGCGGCGGGGGCGGCGGGGGCGGCGGCGGCGGGGGCGGAGGAGTCCCCATGTGGGCCTCCGCGCTCGCCTTGCAACCCATGAGGCCGGCGCCTCCAAGGGCGCACAGCACAATCGGAACGGTCCAAGTCAAACGTTGCAATCGTCGCATCTTCCCTCAGTCCTCCTTCAAGTACTCCGGGCGTTAGTCTCGTCAGGTACCGACCATCGTCGGTCGATCACTCGTAACCCAGCGGAACCCCGCTGGGCACCGGATGGACGCTCGAGACCTCGTTTTCGGCTCGCACAGGCAAAGGTTTACTTTGCGACAGGTACTCGAGGCGGTGCCGCTTCTGCAACGGTCCTTTTCTGGTCTGCTGGGGTCTGAGCCGACCCGGCACGTCCGGTTGCCGCCTCTGCCGCAGGGGGCGCGCCGAGCTTCACGCCCCAAACCAGCCGAAATGCACCGGAAAGAGGAGGAGGGGGAACGACGGCACCCCGGAGCGCTTCGACGGTACACGCCGGCACCGCCGGGTCCGGAAAATGGCTCTCGTATTCGGCGGCGCGCAGGACCCGCCCCTCGGCGTCCACGTCCATGAGCATGGCCACTCTTCCCCAGAGCTTCGGGTCTCGCGCCAGAGCCTCCTCGTAACAGGTCGTGACCTTGCCGAGCCGCTCTTCGAGAGCGTTCGTGACGGCGCCCTGGTCCATCTTGATGCCCGCGGGGTCACCGGAGGTCACGCTCGCCGTTTCGGCGCGTACGGAGTCGGGCAGGGGTGCGTCGCCCGGATTGAGGTCGATGGTGGTATCGGCATGGACCCGCCGAGGCGGAGCCGGTGAAAAGCGTATCGAGCGGACCCGGGCGCTCAGGCACTTCGCAACGGCGTGGTCTTTGAGCTCCGTGAATGCCATGCGCTCGGACTTCACGTGGCCGTTCGATTCGACGACGAAGCGCACCCGGGTCTTTCCGCGGAGCGCAGGGTCGCGCCGCAGGCCCTCTTCGTAACAAATCCGGAACGGCCAGTAGCCGGCGTTCCTCGTTTGCGCGACGAGTGACGCTTCCGAAAACACGCTCTTCGTCTTGCTGCGTTTCGGCAGCGAACCGCTGCGGATCGAGACGTCGACCAGCACACGAGGCGCGGGATGATATCCCGCGCGGCTCGACGGATGATTCGGATCGCCGTTGCCGCCGATGTTCCAGCGCGCGAGGTCCTCGTCGGCGACCGACGCCTGAACGGCTCCTTGCGGTCGCGGGCGGGCGCCGAGGACGAACGCTCGTTCTGCGGCGACGATCGCTCTGGGCGCTGCCCCTTCGGGGGGCGCGTCGCCCCAGGCCAGCGCCGGCCAGCCGAGGGCGCCCGACCACGTGAGCAGAAGGGCGGCGGTTCGAGCGAAGCGGGTGCTTCGGGCGGCTCGCATCGGGGCCTTCCGATAGCATCTTCGGCGCCGCGCTTCACAAAGATTGAAGTGGAGCTCCGGGCAGAGGAAAAGATTCGTTCGGAGGATCGGATCATGAGCGACCAAGCCGACCAGTCAATCGACAACGCCGATCAAGAACCGACGGGGGGATTCGAGCACGGCTCCGACTTCTCCCAAGGAGAAGTATCCGGCGGCCTCACGCTCGGCCCGCTCGAAACACAGTACCAGGAGCTCTTCGCCGAGGTGCTCGAGGACGGCATCATCACGAGCGAGGAGCGAGCCAAGCTGGAGCGCGCAGCCGATAACCTAGGCCTCGACCGCCAGCGACTCTTTCGCCTGGAACAGGCGATGGTCGCCGCATACGAGTCGAAGAACAAGGTACGGGTGATCGAGCACTACGAGGAGCCGGCGCGGTCGCTGGCACCGATCCAGATCGAGGCCGCGGGGGACACGGGACGGGCGCTGCTTCAAAAGAGAATCGAGCAGCTCGAGGCTCGGATCGCCGAGCTCGAGGCCGAGCTTCGCGATGCTCGGGCGCACATCAACGTCGAGGTCGATCTGAGCGATATCGACGAGGCCGCGGAAGCCTCTACGGAGGACCCGGAAGAATGGGCCAGGCGCATCCGGCGCGACCCTACGAAATCGGAGCCGTACCATCGCCTGTTCCGGATCTACGACGCGCGTGGAGACGCCGACCGGCGGTTCTGCGTCGCGCAGGCTCTCGCAGTGCTCGGCGAGGCGACGCCGGACGAGCTCGCCGCGTACGAGGCGCACCGGGCGCAGGGACTCATTGCTCCGAAATCGAGCATGTCGCCGGCGGCTTGGTACGATCAGCTCTTTCACGCCGACGAAGAGGTGCTCACCGGGCAGATCTTCGGTGTCATCGCGCCCGCGGTGCTCATCGGTCGGGTTACCGCACTCCGGCGCGACAAGAAGCTGCACCAGCCCGACGCTGCGGCGCTGCAGCCGCTCGAAAAGACGACACTGACTTCCGTTCGCGCGCTCGGGTGGGCGGCCGCCATCCTCGGCCTCGCGGCGCCACCCATCTACGTCGAAAAGTCGCGGGGGGTGGCGTACGAGCACATTCCCGCGGTGCCGCCGCTCACCATCGTGGGGTCGAAGGCGCTTTCGGGCCGCTCGCAGCTCGAGCTCGCCTTCCTCGCCGGCAGGCACCTCTGCTGGTACCGCCAGGAGCATTTCGTTCGCACGCTGTTCAGCTCGGTCCCGGATCTCGAGGACCTGTTCCTCGCTGCCCTGGTGATCGGTAGTCCGACGTTACCGATCGCCGCGGACACGAAGCACCGCGTCGCTCCGATCGCACGCGCCGTCGAGCCCATGCTCGAGCCGACTCAGCTCGACGCGCTCCGCGGGCATTTTCTCCGATTCGTCGAGGAAGGGGGACGCACGAATCTCATGCGATGGAGCTCGGGCGCGGAAAAAACTGCATGCCGAGCCGGCCTGCTCCTCTCGCACGATCTTCGCACCGCGATGTCGGTGCTGGAGCAGGAGGAGGGCAAGCTCGGCGAGCTCGCCAAGGATCTCCTGGTATTCTCGACGAGCGACCGATACGCCGCCCTGAGACAACAGCTTGGAATCGCCATACAATCCGGCTGAACGACTCGCGGCTCCTGGGCCCAGCCGAAAATGGCAACCGACCTCTTCGGGATTCTCGGTACGACCGTAGCCGGGGCGTTTCGAGTCGAAGCGGTCGTAGCCGAGGGCGGATTCGCGGTCGTCTACCGCGCTTACCACGAGGGCTTTCGTGCGCCCGTTGCGCTGAAGTGCCTGAAGATTCCGCAGCACATGAGCCGTGAAGCGCAAGCACGGTTCGAAATGCAGTTTGCCGCCGAGGCCGAGCTCCTCTTCAAGCTCTCGGCCGCCATCCCCGTCGTGGTTAGACCGCTTCACGTCGAGGTCGTGCCCGCGCCCGACGGGACGTTCATGCCCTTTCTCGCCCTCGAATGGCTGGAAGGGGAGACCCTCGCTGCCGTAGCCGAGCGGCGAGCACGGGAAGGCCGGCCGAGGTTCTCGTTGAACGAGCTCCTTCCGGCGCTCGCACCCGTCGCGCGCGCGCTCGAGCGCGCGCACCACTGGGACGGTTCGGACGGCCCCGTGGCGATCGTTCACCGCGACATGAAGCCCGAGAACATTTTCGTCGCGCGCGTCGCGGGCGAGAAGGTCGTCAAAATTCTCGACTTCGGCATCGCCAAGGCGATGAGTGTGGCAAGCCAAGTGGTCGAACGCACGAGCTCGGCGACCATGGATCCATTCACTCCGGCCTACGCCGCTCCCGAACAATGGATGCCGAAGCGCTTCGGAAAGACGGGACCGTGGACCGACGTCTGGGGTTTCGCGCTGACGTTGGTCGAGCTGCTCGCGGGACACCCGATCCTCGACGGGGACAACGCCGCCATGATGGGTACCGCGATCGATCCCATGCGACGGCCGACGCCTCGTACGGAGGGCGCCGTGATAGGCGACTCCGTCGAGGCCGTCTTCCTCAAGGCGCTCGCCGTCGATCCCGCGGCACGGTATCGGGATGTCGGTCAATTCTGGCGAGAGCTCGTGGAGGCGTACAACGCCGATAAGCGGGCGGACGTGGCGCCGCCCTCGGCAGCACGCCCCGCGGCCAGCATGTCACTGCTCCCGACCGGCGGACTCGGTCGTCACAATCTGATTCCGGATCTCGAGCCAGAACCTCGTGTCTCGAAGGCTCCGCGCGAAGATCGACTGGTTGCGAGCGGTGCCCATTCACTCGAGCTCGCGACGCCTCTCGAACACGCGCCGCCGAGAATCACCGAGTCAACCGCGCTGCCTCCCGTGCATGAGCTCGCACCGTCGAAGCCGCCACCGAGTCACCGGCCACCATCCACTCCGAGGCCGCCGCCTCCGACGTTCGAGCCGCGAACGCAAGCAGCCGAGCTCGCGAGTCGTTTTGCCGTTCCGGCAGGCATGCTGCTTGCGGGCATCCTCATCACGGTCGTGGACGGCATCTACGCAGCATCGGAGGGGCGTGTGTTCAGCGTCGGCCCGCTGAGGCCAGGGTGGTTCGCTGGTGCCCTGGTGCTCGGCGGAATCCTCGTCGCCCTCGTGCGCTTCCTGAAATCCGAGCCTTGATCCGATTCGCGCCGACGGAATGGAGATCGCGGGCCGGCCCGGTGGAACGAGGGTTTTCTGTCGTAGCGCTCGCCGGAGCAATGGGGTAGCCTGGGTTTCGTTAGAGGGGCATTTGCAAGATCCGAGTACGGTACACGTTTCTCGTGTCGGAGCTGCCTTTGGTCGCGCCGATGACTGGATCGAGATGGCGCATGCCCTCGCTCCGACGGGCTTCGACGATTGCCGGGACGTGGTTTGCATTCATCGCAAAGGTACGGTGCTGTACGCGAGCCCCCTGTTCTCGCGCATGCTCGGGCTGGACGAGAGCGACACGCTCGTCGGCGAGGCCGTGGTAGACCTCGTGCACCCGCGGGATCGTGCGCGGGTCGCGACGACCCTGGAGCTGGCGGCACGGGATGCCGAAGCTCACGCAACGACGGCTACGCTGACCAACAAGGGCGGGCAATCGACCATCATCGAGCTCACGGCTCTTCACGCGAGCAATGCGCCTCGCCCCTTCGAAATCCTGTATTTGCGGACCCTGCGACTCGGGATTGGCCCCGACAGGGAGGATGAACGGTACATGGCGACTCGAGACGCTACGCGAGCCGATCAAGACACTCACCGAATCGGAGTGCTCATTTGCGACGACGAGGCTCGCCTCGGTACTTTGACCGCCGGGTTGCTGGCGGAATACGGCTTCAACCCATTGACCGTGGGGACGGGCGAAGATGCGATCACCGCCCTGACGAAGGCGGATCCGGAGATCGACGTCGTTCTGCTCGACGTGAACCTCTCGCACGGCAAGCCCGCGCGCGAGGTGCTGTCCACCGTCGAAGCCGCGGGTAACCGGGTGCGTGTCGTTCTGACAAGCGGACTGGCCGAAGAAGACGTCGACCCCAAGCTGCTGACGCACCCGTCGGTGTCGGGGTATGTCGCCAAGCCGTACGGCGTCGATCAGCTCGTGCAGACGATCAAAAAGGCGCTGGCCGCCCGGGCTTCGTCGGCCGGCTGAACCGCGGTACACGCGGGCGCGTTGCCGCCGCTCGGCCGTCCGGATAAAGCATCCGTATGAGTGTCGCTCGGAAAAGGACCGCCAAGCCGCGCCGCAAGACCGGCTCGTCGGGTGGTGAAACTGCTCCCAAAACGAAGATCGACGATGTCGCCCGCAAGCTCGAAGAGCAGGGCATCACGACCGCGAAGATCGGCGGCTTCGACGTGGACGGCGTTCTGAGAGGGAAATACGTCTCACTCGACAAGCTCCGTTCCGCGCTCGCGAAGGGCTTCGGCTTCTGCGACGTCATCTTCGGATGGGACATGGTCGACGTCGTGTACGACAACGGCATCCTGACGGGGCCGAATACGGGCTACCCGGATGCGCATGCCGTCTTGGACCCCACGACGCTGCGTTCGGTACCGTGGGAGCCCGGTGTCTGCGCCATGCTTTGCGACTTTCGCGACGAACGCGGTGGCGATCACCCGGCGTGTCCGCGATCGCTCTTGAAGAAGATCGTCGCGCGGGCGGAGAAGATGGGTTTCTCGCCGAAGTTCGGTTCGGAGTACGAATTCTTCTTTTTCCAGGAAACGCGGGACACCCTCCAGGAAAAAGGATTCCGGAACCTGAGCCCGCTCGACCCCGGCATGTTCGGGTACAGCTGGGTCAGGTCGGGCCAAGACGGCGAGCTCATGCACGACATCCTCGAAGGGATGCGGGCTTTCGACATCGACATCGAGGGGCTGCACACGGAGACGGGACCCGGCGTCTACGAGGCCGCCATTCGGTACGACGACATTCTCCGGGCTGCCGACCAAGCTGCGCTCTTCAAGGTCGCCATGAAGCAGATAGCGCACCGTCACGGGCTTGCCGTCACGTTCATGGCGAAATGGAACGCGGCTCTCCCGGGTTGTAGCGGGCACCTCCATCAAAGCCTTTGGCGCGAAGGCAAGAACGCCTTCTTCGATTCGCGTGCGTCCCGCGGGATGTCTCGAGTCATGCGCTCGTACATCGCAGGCCAGCTCGCTCTCATGCGCGAGCTCACGGCGCTTTATTCACCCACCGTGAATTCGTACAAGCGCTACGTGCCGGGCGTCTGGGCTCCGCTCGTCGCCTCGTGGGGCATCGAGAACCGGAACTGCGCCGTTCGGGTCATCGGCGCCGACGACGAAAAAGCGCTCAGGATCGAATACCGGCAGACGGCCGCGGACATGAACCCGTACATCGCGATGGCCACGAGTCTCGCCGCGGGGCTGTACGGGATCGAAAAGGGCCTCGACCTGGCGGCTGAAACCAAGGGCGAGCCGGCCGACGAAGGGCCCGACAGGCTGCCGCGGACCCTGTCCGCCGCGACGGATCTCCTGGAAAAGAGCCGGGCGGCGCGGCAAATCTTGGGCTCGGCGTTCGTCGATCACTACGTTGCCACGCGCCGGTGGGAAACACGGGCGTATGATCGTGCGGTGACCGATTGGGAGCTCCATCGGTATTTCGAAACGGTGTGACATGGCTAACATCTGGAGTTTCCCGACACGTGTCGTGTTCGGTGCGGGCGAAGCGGCACGCACCGGAGAAGAAGCAAAGGGCCTCGGAGTTTCCCGGGCGCTCGTGCTCACCGATTCTGGGGTGTCGCGCACGGGCATCGTCGACGCAATCGTACGAGCGCTGGAGCGTTCCGGTGTTTCGGCGACGACGTTCGACGGCGTCGAAGCGAATCCTACCGAAAGCAACATCGACGATTGCGTGAAGGCGTACGAGTCCGCCAAGGCGGACGGCGTGGTCGCGGTCGGGGGAGGGTCGCCGATCGACGCGGCGAAGCTCGTCGTCCTGCGCGCGAAGGTGAGCCGCCCATGGGAGGAGCTCGACGACGCCATCGACGGCTGGAAGCACATTCCGCCGAATCTGCCTCCCGTCATCGCGCTGCCGACCACCGCGGGGACGGGAAGCGAAGTCGGGCGATCGGGCGTACTCACCGTGCGGAGCACCGGGCGAAAAACGGTCGTCTTCTCGCCGCACCTGATCCCGAGGGTCGCCATTCTGGATCCGGAGCTCACGCGATCCATGCCGGCCAAGGTCACGGCCGCCACGGGGTTCGATGCTCTGACGCACTGTCTCGAGGCGTACGTCTCCAAAGGCGAGCACCCGATGGCCGACGCAATCGCGCTCGGCGGGCTCGAGCTCGTCGCGAAGCATCTGCTCGTCGCTGTGACTCGCGGCGACGATCTCGATGCGCGGGGCGCCATGATGAAAGCGGCGATGATGGGCGCGGTTGCATTTCAAAAGGGTCTCGGCGCGTGCCATTCCCTCGCGCACCCGCTGTCGAGCGAATGTGGGCTGCACCACGGCCTCGCGAACGCCCTGTGCTTGCCGGCCGTCATCGAATTCAACGAAAGCGCCGCGCAAGATCGCCTAGGGCGTATCGCGCGGATCTTCGGCGCGAACGGCAGCTCCGGGAGCTGCGCCGAAGCCGTTCGCGACCTTCGCTCGAAGGTGGGACTACCGAACGGGCTCGGAGAGCTCGGTGTCGGTCCAGACAAGTTGCCGGCGCTCGCCGATCTCGCGTTCAAGGACGCTTGTCACACGCTGAACCCGCGGCCCTGCACGCGAGACGATCTGCTCACGCTGTACACGCGGTCGCTCTGACATGTGACACGTGTGTGTGTCGGTGGCATGCACACCGCGGCACGACACGAAGATCACGGGGCGTGACGGAACACGTCACTCGTGAACGGCGCCCCGTGACGTTTTTCGGCCGGCGGATACACCGCTATTCGTGCCTTTCGCGGCGCGGGATCCGAGTTCGGTCCCGTTGGCACACGAGTCGCAAGAGGGATGGCCATGGCACGCCCGAGGCTCTTGGAAACCTTGCCTACAGAGACGCACGACGTGGTGTTGTGCCGGCGCGCGTGGCGACAGCGCCGGCGCGGCGACGAACGTCGCGCGATGCTCCTTCTCAGGGACGCCGCGAACCTCGACGATACCGACGCACGCATCTGGGCTCTCTACGGCGTTCAGTGCCGGCGCGCCGGATGTCTCGAAGCCGCGGAACGAGCGCTCGCTCACTCCGTCTGGCTTCGAGTCCGCCGCCGGGAGCCGCGAAAGGCTCAGGTCATGCGCGACGTGATGGACCGTCTGCGTTCGGCTCCGGCTTGAGCGGCAGGCAGTCCGCTCAGCGAGCCGGAATCCCCGGCGCTTCCGCTTCGCGGTACTCGAGCGCATCCGCGCTGAAGAGCCGAACCTGGTTGCGGGTGCACCAGGGGCAAAACCAAGCCACTTCGAAGACCGGCCGAGAGGCTCCGATGCCGTGCGCCGGAGCTACGAGCTCACGCTGCCGCCGCGGGTCCCGTGCCCAGCCTCTGAGGACGTGGCGATGCTCATCGAGCTCCGCACCGAGCTTTGCCTGACACTCGCAAACCGATTGGACCTTGGCTCGTTTCAAAGGGTTCCTCGCTCCGAGCTGAATACGAGACCCGCCTTCCAGTCGTCAAGAGCACGCATCCGGCCGCCTCGTTCGGCCTACCCGCGATTTACGGCGATGGCCGATTGCGAGGCCCGGCGCGCGAAAGTACACTGCCCCTTCGACCCCGCGGGACTAGCTCAGTTGGTAGAGCACAAGCTTCCCAAGCTTGTGGTCAGGGGTTCGAATCCCCTGTCCCGCTCCGGAGAAACCGCGCTCCCGTTACTTCCGCGGCGCCGTTCCCGAGGCGTTGCTCAAGAAGCGGTAGAGCTCGCTGCCCGTCGATAGGACGAGGGTGTCGTTTTCGGAGATGGTCTTCTTGTAGGTGTCCATCGTTTTGATGAACGCGTAGAGGTCACGCGCGTCGGCGCTCTTCGAGTAGGCGGCGGCGTAGATGCTCGTGGCTTTGGCGTCTGCGCTGCCGCGCATCTCCTGGACGGTCTTGTACGCCTCGGATTCGATGACGCTCAGGTCGCGCTCGCGATCGCCGAGGATCTTGGCGGCTTCGCCCTCGCCCTCGGAACGGAAGCGCGACGCAATCTGTTGCCGCTCCGAAGTCATGCGTTCGTAGATCTTGTCGACTACGGTGGGGTTGTAGTTGATGCGCTTGAAGCGCACGTCGAGGAGCACGATGCCGAACTCGGCGAGCTTGCCCTTGGCTGCGTCGCGGATCTCGTGCTCGATGGCGGTGCGTCCCTTGTTGATTTCCGGGAGCACGCCGATGGTGCCGGAACCTTGTGCGTCCTTGACGAGCGTCTCGTCGCGGAGGGGTTTCCGGTCCTTGGTCGTGCGAATGACCTCGATGAGGTCGTGTTTGGCGACGGCATTGCGGGTTTCGCTGCCGAGAATGTCGTCGAGCCGCGACTGTGCGCTCCGTTCGTCGCGGAGGCGGCGGAAATACTCGAGCGGCTTCGTGATTCGCCAGCGGGCGAACATGTCCACCGAGATGTACAGCTTGTCGCGCGTCGGCATTTCGCTTCGCGCGCCGTCCCACTCCAGGATCTGCTTGTGAATCAGATTCACCTCCTGGGTAATGGGGGTTTTGAAGTGAAGGCCGGCGTTCGTGATGGGCTCACCGACCGGCTTGCCGAACTCCGTGATGATGGCCTGTTCCGTTTCCTGCAGTGTGTAGAAGGACCCGGACAGGATGATGAGCGCCATGATCGCCAGAATGCCGACGACGATGCGGTTCACTGGGTGCCTCCCTTCCCGGCGAGGTTGCCGATGTTCAGGAGCGGCAAGAGGCCTTTGACCTCTTCTCCGACGATGACCCGGTTCTTCACGCGGGGCAGTACCTCCGCCATCGTCTCGAGGTAAAGGCGCCGGCGCGTGACCTCGGGAGCCTTCAGGTACTCCGTCAACAGCGCATTGAACGCGGACACCTCGCCCTCGGCCTCGTTGATGCGCTGCTTTGCATAACCCTCGGCCGCACGAATGGTCTGTGCCGCCTGACCCCGAGCGCGGGGGATTTCCTTGTTGTACTCGCCGTTCGCCACGTTGATGGCGCGTTCCTTCTCTTGCTGGGCCTGGTTCACCTCGTTGAACGAGGCCTGAACCTTTTCCGGTGGATTCACGTTCTTGAGCTGCACCTGGTCCACCTTGATGCCCATCTCGTACGCGTTGGTCAGCGTGCGAAGCTTCTGGAGAGCCTCGTCCTCCACCTCTTGCCGGCCGATCGTGATGACCTCGTCGACGGTCCTGTCTCCTACGACTTCGCGCATCACGCTTTCCGAAGCGTCCCGCAACGTCGCGTCGGGATCCCGCACGTTGAAGAGATAGTGATCGGGCCGTTCGATTCGATACTGAATCACCCACTCGACGAGCGCGGCGTTCAGGTCTCCGGTGACCATGGACTTCTCTTCGATCCACTCGGTGTCGGGGCTCGATTGAGACGGATTCGAGGCTCCCGGTGTTCCGAAGCCGAACTCCTGTTTCAGTTGCCGTTTGACCGGAACCGCGTAGGTGACGTCGATACCGAGCGGCAGCTTGAAGTGCAGACCCGAAGGCACGATGTGACTGAATCGCCCGAACCGCAGCAGCACCACCTCCGATTCCGCGGGCACCGTGTAGAACCCCGTCCAGGCCGTCGCGAGCACGACGAGGACGATGATGCCGGGCATGATCCAGCGGAACGAAAAGCTCGGAAAGCGCGATTGGCTCGGGAATCTTGAAGTTGCCATGCTGCGCCGCCGGAGCGGCGAACCGGACCATATCAGCTAACCCGCCGGGGGATCGCACGCGCTTTCCCACGCCGAAGTCGTGTTAACGTCGGCCCTCATGGCGACTCACGCGAACGTCTCGAAGGCACTGGTGATCCTGGCCATCCATCTGGCCGGTTGTGAGAAGACGGAGCCCGCTCCCAAGCCGGAACCCGCGAAGAGCGCGGCGCCCATTGCGACGACGATGCCGTCCGCGCCTCCCGTCGCGAGTGCTCCCCCGGAGCCCCATCACGACTGCCCCGAGGGTTCGGAAGGCGTCGGCTCGTTCGCGAAGCCGTGCGAGGCCAAAGGAGCCGAGCGGATGATGGAGGTCACCTGGACCGGAAAGATGAGCGACTCGGGTGCGCCCTCCTTCCGTGTCGTGAACAAGTCGAAGCTCGTCATCCTGTACGGAAAAATGGTCGCTTACTTCTACGACAAGGCCGGCAAGCAGCTCGAGGTGCCCGCCGGCGCTTCCGGCAAGCCTCGCCAACACCAGGACTGCCCCGGCAACATCTTCGGTGGTGTGATGCAGCCCGGTGAAAAGGCCGTCATCAATTTCTCGTGCGTCGGCAAGTCGTCCGTGCCCGAGGGGGCCACGGCGATCGAAGGCGAAATTCAAATGGTCGGTTTCGCAGACGCCGAGGGTAAGCGCAGCGAGTTCTACTGGAAGAACGAAGAGCTGACGCCCGACGCGCGCCCGAAGGGCGGCATCAAGCCCGCCAAGAAGAAGTAGCCGAGCAGGCCACGCCGGCCGGACTCGCTTACTTCCCCGTCGCCTTGTAGATCCAGCCTCCGAAAATCTCGCGGAGGGCGTGAACGCTGACGTCGAGGTCTTCGCTTCTGGGGAGAATGCTCAAGGGGACGTGTTTCGGATCGGAGGACCTGTAGTCGACGGGCAGAGTGTCGACGTCTAGACCGACGGTGCGAAAGCTCTGTAGTGCGCGCTTCACGTGCCGGGCGCTCGTGACCATGACGAGGCTCTGGAAACGATGCTCGGCTGCGAGGCGTTTGGATTCAGTAGCATTCTCGCGCGTGTTGCGTGCGCGGTCTTCGAGGACGATCCGCGCGCGGTCGATGCCCCAATCCTCGAGTTGCTTTCCGAGTACGTCGGCCTCGACGACGGGGTCGTCCGCGTCGCGCCGACCCCCCGAAACTATGACGCTGCGTGCTCGCCCGGAGCGAAGGAGATCGAACGTCGCGAATAGGCGTTCGACGTTGTCGTTGTACGAAGGGACGTTCCAGGTTTGCGTCGCCCCGTGTGAAACGGCGCCGCCGAGCAGAATGACTGCGTCGTACACCACGCCGTCGCGGATCGTTCGTGTCGCGGATCCCTCGAGGTTGCGGACGAGAGCGTTCGACACCGGCGCCGTCGAAAAGACGTAGAGAACGAATGCCGCGAGAGCAGGCGCCCAGCGCGTCCATTTCTCGTACCGCCGCACGAGGCTCGCGACGCAGAGGAGGAGCGCCCAGGCGAGAGGGCTCAAGAGCACGTCGAAGATCTTCGAAAGCGCGTAGAACACGGCCGGGACCATAGCGGCGGTCGCTTGCGCTTGGACCGCTCAAAACGGCTCGCTTTCGAAGTTCCCCGGACGCCGTCCGGAGAAAGTGCGTAAGATGGGGGGTTATGAATAGCGAGCCCGCGGGCCCGACCACCCGACGCCTGACTTTCAGGGTTTCCAGCCTTTTGGCCTGCACGGCTCTGGTAGGCGCGGCGTGTAGCGACGCCGAGACTCTGGAATTCACCAATCCGGACGGGAACCTGCCGGATGCCGCAGTGGGCGGCGCGATGAATCAGACCGGCGGAGCCGCCGGAGAGTCTGGCCGCTCACAGGGTGGGGCAGGGGGTCGCGCAAGCGGCGGCGCCGGAGGAGCATCCACTGGCGGGTCCCCGACCGGCGGCACGCCGGGAACAGGCGGCGTCGGCACGGGGGGCGACACGGGAACAGGCGGAGTCGTCGGTACCGGCGGAGTCGTTGGTACCGGCGGAGTCGTGAGTACCGGCGGAGTCGTCGGCACCGGCGGGACCGTGAGCGATGCGGGGCCAGACGGAAGCGCAGATGCGAGTCCCGACGGAGACGCGTCCGGCGGCGGTGGTTTCACGAGCACCGGCGGAGCACCGAACACCGGCGGAGCTCCAGTGACGGGTGGAGCACCGAACACCGGCGGAGCACCTGTGACGGGTGGAGCACCGAACACTGGTGGCGCTCCTGTGACGGGCGGCGCGCCGAACACAGGTGGAGCACCCGCGACGGGCGGCGCGCCGAACACAGGTGGAGCACCCGCGACGGGCGGCGCCCCGAACACAGGCGGCGCGCCTGCGACGGGTGGAGCACCGAACACCGGCGGAGCCCGCGCGACGGGCGGAGCGCCGAACACGGGCGGAGCACCTGTGACGGGTGGCGCGCCGAACACTGGCGGAGCACCTGTGACGGGCGGAGCACCGAACACTGGCGGAGCACCTGTGACGGGTGGCGCGCCGAACACTGGCGGAGCACCTGTGACGGGCGGCGCGCCGAACACTGGCGGAGCACCTGTGACGGGCGGCGCGCCGAACACGGGCGGAGCACCTGTGACGGGCGGAGCACCGAACACCGGCGGAGCACCCGCGACAGGCGGTTCTCCGTCTACGGGCGGCGCACCTGCGACGGGTGGCGCATCGGGAGGCGGCGGCGCAGGGGGTGGAATCGGTGACGGCGGAGTGGGCGATGCCTCGGACGACGGTGGCACGCTCGCGTGCGTAGCCAGCGGTAACTCCGTCGATGTTGCCGGAGAAGTCGATTATCCCGGCAGCATCCAGGGTCCGTTGTTCGTCTCCATCGCCAATCCGATGGGAGGCGGCGGTCCGATCGGCGGAACGTACGTGGATACGACCGGAGGACCTCCGTGGAAGTACACGGTACGTGGCTTGCCGGAGACGGGCGGGTCGTTCGCGGTGACGGCGTATCTCGATGCCCTCGGAGTGCAGACTCCGAACAAGTCCGCCGATCCGATCGGGACCACGCCGTTCGTTCTGAACGGTACGAGTATTTCCGGTGTCGACGTGACGCTCACGGATCCGACATCGTTCGTGCCGCCCGCTCCTCGCATTCAGACCGTCTTCCACACCGGCACGACCATGGGCGTGCTCTTCAGGCCCGTGCACGATTCGAGCGGGTTCGAGCTCGCCGAGAAGTACGCGATCTACTGGAACACGACCCCGAACCCTGGTCCGAGTAGCAACATCGGTTCGACGGCCGTCCTGGCGGGCACGAATTTCGTTTCGATGAACGGCTTCACGCCGGGTACTCCGTACTACTTCTCGGTCACCGCAGTGGCAGGCGGCGGAGAGAGCACACCTTCACCGGTAGTATCGGCCGTCGCCGGCACGCCCACGGGCGGATCGACCGTTTCGGGCACGGTGGCGTTCCCCGGTATAGCCGTCACGCCGGCTTCGGTTCTCTACGTCGTCATTTACGCTGGTCAGGCCGGGATCCGGGTGCAAGCGATTCCGTCTCCCACGAGCGTCCAGGCTTTCTCAATCGCGGGCGTACAGAACGGGTTTTATCGCGAGCTTGCGTTCATCGACGTCAACGGAGACGGAAAACTAGAGCGCACCGAACCGCATACGCCGTTCGACGATACTCCGGGCGTGAACGTGACGGGAACGAACGTTACTGGCCAATCCATATTCATTTCGTCGGCGTCGGCGCTCGCGCGCGTCTCCACGGATCACTTCACGGGATCTGCTGGCGACAGCTACTCACTCAATTTCGAAATCCACGGCAACCGTAAGATCCCGGTGAGCGCGGTGCTCTGCTCGGGTCCGAACGTCGTTACGCCGAGCGACATGACGATCGGTCCCGACAACGACGGTGCCGTCACGCAACGCTGGGACCTCGATGCGACGGTGCCGGCAAAGGGCGATCAGTACGCTCTCATCGTGCGCTTCTCCGACGGCACGACCGAGACGTTCATGCCGTCCGTGTCGGCCGTTCTTCCGGACGCGTCGGTGATGACTGCTCCCGGCTCGACGACGACGTCACAGAAACCGACGTTCACCTGGACGCTGCCGTCGTCATTGCCCGCCGAATACGTTCAGACGGTGAGCGTGTACAAAGGTCAGTCCCGCTACTGGGAGGACTTCAGCATTCCGCCCGGAACGACGAGCATCGACTACAACGCGGACGGTACGGCTTCGCCCACCGCCCTGGACCTCGGTTCCTATAGCTGGGGGATCTCGCAGCGTGACAGGGGCGGCAACCGCGTGACCCGCACCGGCGACTTCACGGTCGTCCCGCCCTAGTTCGGTTGCGGCCGGAGATCGAAGCTCCAGAGCGCGAGAAGATACACGAACGACTGAACGTAGCCCGGGTCCTTTCCGAGGCCGTCGATCGTCATGTCGCGCTCGTAGGCGAGGTGGAACTCGAAGGGCTCGAATCTCCCGATGAGCTCCGGCGTGAAGTCGAGCTCGCTCGGGCGCACGACGTTCGTGTCGCGATCCGTGAAGGTCGTGCCGTCGAGGCCTATCGCGACGTGCTCGCGCAGAAAGGACGTCTCGACGTGAAGTGCGTACCGCATCAGAGCATTACCCGAGTTGTCCGGACGCGCTGCGTACGTCGGATTGATTGCGAACACGCCGAGCGTCGCCCAGCCGGAGATATCACCGCCCCCCAAAGTCTCACCGATGCCCGGCGTTATTTCGGCCAGCGAGAACAGATAGCGCGTCCTGAAATCGACGTATCGCTGCGAGTAGCTCCCGCGGTCGACCGGTGCATCGATCTCGACGCGCGCACCGAATTCGATCGCGCCGGGTCCCGCTTGCCACGTCGAAGTGAGCCCTTCGATGAGGTCGAACTCGGTCGGAACGAGCACGAGAGCGCCGTCACGATCGCGGCTCGTGAACATGTTGACGTCGACTGGGATCGAAAGCCGCTGGCCGATGAGGTCGATGTCGAGGTGCGCCATGTAACGCATCAGCGCCAAGCCGGTGTTGTCGGGGCGTGCCGCGTACGTCGGGTTGTAAACGGACACGCCGACTCCGGCCGACCCGGAAACGCCGAAACCAGCCGTCGAGCCGCCCACTTCGCCGCCGTGCGCGCTGCCCTGCTTGTCCAGGGCCCGGGCGGGTGTGGCGACGAGCATTACGAGCGACAAAGCTCCGCCGCGGAACCCCGCCCGCACCAGCTTGCTCAAGACGATGAGCTCTGGTCGGTCGGCTTGTCTTTTTGAATCGCCTTGTCGTCCTGGCGTTCCGTGTCGCCGGAGATCCCTTCGCGGAAGCTGCGAATGCCTTCCCCGAGACCCTTTCCGAGCGACGACAATCGTTTCGGCCCGAAAACGAGCAGGACGACCAAAAGGACGATCAGCCAGTGGAGGGGACTCATCGAGCCCATGATGAGCCTACACCTACCATGTCCCCCCTAGCCCTGCCAGGCGGTGGCCTGAGGAATCAGAACGAGAAACAGGACCAGGGGTCCTGGGGGTTCGTCGCAGCGAACATACCGAACACGTTACACATCTCTCCGTCGTAGGCGCGATCGGAGAAGGTGAGGTTCACCTGGCGCTTGTTCACGACATCACACTCCCAGGTGAACGAATCGCCGGGGTGCGCCAAGAGCTGTCCGCTGATCGTACTGCCGGGAGCCTTGGCGGCGGGATCGGGCGGCGTGTTCGTCGTCGTGGAGTTGAAACGGAACACGGTGGGCTCGGTCCAATCGTAATCCTCGAAGATTTGGGTCTTGGTCGTTTCACCCGCGCGTTGCATGAACATCGCGAAGCGAGTCGTGCTCGCGTGCACGTGGCCGGTCACGCCCAAAATCCTGAGCTCGCCCGGAGGTTGACACGAAGAGTCCGCTCCGCCCTGCAGCGTCTCGTGTGCCCCGGGCGGGATGTCCATGCCGACGCCGCCGTACCACTCGATGGCCTTGATCCGCTGCGTGATCTCCTCCGGAGGAAAATCGATGGCGATCATGTTCACCCAGATCTCCATCATTTTCGGCTTGTCGGTGATGTTCACGAAGTGCAGGTTGATCGACACTTGCTGATGCGCGGCCGTCTCGGAGGCGATACGCGCGTCTTCCGGCGCTCCGCCGAACATGGCCGCGTCCTGCACGGCACGCGTCGCTCCAGCGAGGAACGTCGCTCCACCGAGCACCGCCTCGTTGCGCGACGAACAGTCCTGCACGCCGGTGCTGTCGGGAACGGGGCCGCCGAGCGCGAAGATGATCTGGTGATGCGAACCAGGCCGCATGTGGCTGTAGTACTGGTTCGAATAGAAGGGCTCGGCGTTCGGTGTCTTCATGTTGTAACAGAAGTCGACGTCGGGCTGGCCCGTGCCCAGGATCTTCGCCCGCGGGTCGTTCGCGGTGATGCCACCGGGCGGCAAGATGTACTTCGCGACCTCTTCGGGGTTCGAGTAGTCCGTCGGCCCGACGTGCAGTTGGTAGCCGTGATCGGGCGGCTTCATGCAGTACTCGTCGCCGTCCCAGTCCGTGTGATAGTTCGCGCACGGCTCGGCCTTGCCGACGTAGCAGGGGATGTCGCCCGTCGGGCTACAGCCCTCTGTGCTCGCGCCGGGGGTCGTTCCGGGACCTTGCGAGCTTCCACCACCACATGCGACCGATACGAGCGCGGTCAGGGCAACCGTTGCTGAGCTGAGCGAGCGAAGGGTCATCGTTACCTCGAACGTGTGATCTTAACGGGCCTCTGGTACAGACTGCTAGGCCCGCAGTACAGACCGTTCTGTGCCACGCCGCGTTAGACGCGTCAACCGGGCGGCCTGCCGACCACGGGCAACCGCAGATTTCCCGCAGTGTTCGTGTTTTCAGATGCTCGAGGCGCCGCAGGAGATGCACCAGCGATAGACGCAAGTCCCAATGGCCTGCCCGAGATTCGCGGAAGCACCCGCGTCCTTCATCGACTGGCTGAAGCTCGCGAAGCAACGGCCTTTGTCGCTGCCGCTCACGGCAGCGTTGGCGCACTGCCGATAGGTTTCGAGTGCCTTCCCGCATGCGTCGTCGCGCACGCAATCCGCGTACGCTTCGCAGCAGTTGGCGGCGAGACACTGCCGGCAGCTTTCGGTGCCGGAGTCAGCGGGACAATCTGCGGGGTTGTTCCCGCCGGTGGAAACCGAGCCGCCCGTTCCGGAACTCGTCTTCCCACCCGTGCCCGAATTCGCTCCTCCGGTCGCAGCCGCCGTCGGAGCAGGTGCATCGTCGGAAGAGCACGCGGCCAGGTACCCGACCGTGAGCAAGCAAGAAACGATGAGCAAGGTCGAACGCATGGTTTCGAGTATCACGTGGACGCGGGGGGCGCGTAAAGCGTTCGTTGAACGAGCCGGGCCTCCGTCAACCGGCGGAGGCCCTCGTCAGCGCGTCGTTCGCCAGGATCAGAACGAGAAGCAGAGCCACGGATCCTTCGGGGCGTCCGCAGCGTACATGCCGAACACGTTGCACATCTCGCCGTCGTACGCCTTGTCCGAGAAGGTGAGCGTGACGTTGCGCTTGTTCTCGACTTCGCATTCCCAGAAGAACTTGTCGCCGGTCGTGACGTTGTAGACGCCGCTGATGTTCGACCCCGCCAGCTTCGTTTGCGGGTTGGGCGGCGTGTTCTGGAGAGCGGAGTTGAAGCGAAAAACGGTCGGCTCGGTCCAGTTGTAGTCTTCGAAGACTTGGGTCTTTTCGGTCTCGCCGGCACGCTGCATGTACATCGCGAACCGTGTGGTGCTCGCATGGACGTGGCCCGTGACTCCGAGGATGCGCATGTCGCCCACCGCTTGGCACGAACCGTCCTGGGCGCCCTGGATCGTCGTGTGCTCGCCCGGCTTGATGGCCATGCCGACGCCGCCGTACCACTCGATCGCCTTCACCCGCTTTTCGATCTGCTCGGGCGGAAAGTCGATCGCGATCATGTTCACCCAGATTTCCTGCATGATCGGCTTGTCGCCGATGTTCACGAAATGAAGGTTGACCGACAGCTGCTGGTGGGCGGGAGTCTCGGCCGAAATGAACTGATCTTCGGGAGCGTCGCCGAACATCGCGGCGTCTTGCACGGCTCGTGTCGCGCCTGCGAGGAACGATGCGCCGCTGAGCACGCCCGAGTTGCGCGACTCGCACGAATCCATGCCCGTGCTGTCCGGTATGTCTCCGTTCAACCCGAAGATGATCTGGTGGTGCGAACCAGGCCGCATGTGGCTGTAATACTGGTTCGTGTACGCCATCTCGTCGTTCGGCGTCTTCATGTTGTAACACCAGTCGATATCCGGCGTGCCGGAGCCGACGATCTTGGCGCGCGGGTCGCTCGCCGGCATGCCTCCGGGCGGCAGCACGTACTTCGCGACTTCCTCCGGGTTGCTGTGGTCGGAGGGTCCGATGTGAATCTGCCAACCGTGATCGGGGGGAGCGAGACAGAGCTCGTCGCCGGCCCAATCCGTGTGGAAGTTCTCACACGGTTCCGCCTTCCCGACGTAGCAAGGGATCTCCCCGTTGGGCTCACACGTTCCACTCTGCGAACCCTTGCCCGGGTCGTTCGACTTCGAGCTACACGCCATGTTGAGCGCCGACGCAGCCACAACCAAACCGACGAAAGTTCCTCGAAGAGCCATCGACTCGCCTCGCTTTCGGATCGAAAATCGCCTTGCGATACAGACCGTTCTGTCGAAGTTTAGGCCAAGCGGCCAGAAATGTCCAGGATAGGGAAACACAACCGTTCCCAAGAAGACGAGTGCACACGGGTACGTGAAGCGGTCGGACTTATTCGCGCATGCGACCGAAGATTTTGGATCCGGGCGGCACCGATTCCGTAATCCAAGCATTGCCGCCGATCACCGATCCCGCGCCGATCACGGTCTCTCCGCCGAGGATGGTCGCACCGGCGTAGATGGTAACGTTGTCTTCCAACGTCGGATGACGCTTTGCGGTACGCGACATATCTCGCGAGCGCGGAGAGCTGAGCGCGCCGAGCGTCACCCCCTGGTAGATCTTGACGTTTCGGCCGATGTCCGTCGTTTCGCCGATGACGACGCCGGTCCCGTGGTCGACGAAGAAGCTCGGACCGACGCGAGCGCCCGCGTGAATGTCGATGCCCGTTTCCGAATGAGCGTATTCGGAAATGATCCGCGGGATCATCGGGACACGTTCTTCGTAAAGGACGTGCGCCACGCGGTACGCCGTGATCGCGCGCACGGCGGGATAACTGAAGACGATTTCTTCGATGCTCTGCGCCGCCGGATCGCCCTCGAAAGCGGCGGCGACATCGGAATTCAAAATGCGGCGGAGCTCCGGAAGCCGTTTGAACAGCCGCATGACGACTTGCTCGCTCCACACCGAAGGGTGCACCTCCGTGCGACCGACGCGTTCCTCGTAAGTGACGGCGCGGCCGATCTGCTCGACGAGGGCAGTATGTGCCGGGTACAGGTGCTCGCCGATCGCGTCGCGAAGATTGTGACGGTCGAGCGCCCGGCGACTGTAGAAGCCCATGTAGATGACGGGCGTCAGGTGATTGAACGCTTCGATGACGGCGCGCTTGTTCGGGAGTGCGGCACTTTCGAGATTGTTGATCTCGAGCCCGCTGCCGTAGCTGGCGGTCACCTCGTCGATTGCAGCTTCGAGCTCGCTGTTCTGCACTCGGGTTTGTGCCATGCGTCGCTCGAGCCGCCTCGCCGGCGCGGTAGCGCTCGGTCCCGAATGGTGTACCACGTGCCGTACATAATGCGGCAAGGTCGAACCGGGAGGGGCGGACTCAGAATCGCCCGGGAGTGGCCGTTCGGCCCTGGACTATCGCACCGTCCACCGTCATTGCGGTCACGACGCCGATATCGGCCTGGATGCTCACGAACGGGGTTTTCCACGACGGATTTTGCCAGGCGGCGAGCCATGGAGTCCGCGGCTCGGGGCCTTGGGAGTAGAGGCGTCCGCTCGTGCCGGCCCAAGCCCGACCGTGAAGGTCCATGCCGGCCGAAGCGAGATCGGGTGCGCCTTCCACGACCGACGACTCCGCGCGCGTGCCGTCGAAGCGCACCGCCGCGCCCCGCCGGCCGATCGCGACACCGAAGCCGCGGTCGACGTGTCCAGCCACGGCGGTGAAGGCGTCCGTCGGCGGCGACAGAAGGAACGTGACGTCGAACGTCAGTGCTCCGTACACGGCGGAGAATCCCGCGCCCTGTAAGGTACGGCCTGCGATGAGCCAGTGCGTTTCGTCGAGGCGCGCGACTGCGGCGACCGTGCGCGCGGCGTCGAGAACGAGCGGCTTGAAGAAGTGACCGGCTGCAACGGTGTACAGAAGCGGCGGGCGGCCTTCCTTCACCGCCACGGCCAGTGCGACGTCCTCCGGGTCGCCGCTCACGATGCTCAAGTCGACGTCCGCGGGTCCGTGCAACGTACGCAGGGAACCGTCGGTACCGAGAATCGCCAGCAATCCATTCGCGCCGGAGAGTAGCCACGTTCCGGGTCGCATCAACGAAACGGACGACAGCCCGGCGGCGGGATCGACCGGCGTTCTCGCGGGAACCCAGCCGGTCCCGTTCCAGAATTGAATTCCGTCGGTCGTGACCGTGAGAGCGTGGCCATCGGCGTCCCACGCGACGCTGCGGACGAGGCGATCGTCACCGGGGGGATGGCGAATCGCCCAGGCCCACCCGGAAATCGTGCGCATCTCTCCGCGCCCTGCGACGCTCGCCACGTGACGCTCGCTCGCGCGCTGGCTTCGCGGGCCCCCGACGGCTCGCAGCGACGGAACCACGCTGGCAGAGAGCGCCTTCGCACTAGGTGTGCGCTCGTTCGGATTCATCGCCGTGGCGTGCGCGAACGCGGCGTCGATGGTGCGGCAAAGCACGGGATTGTCCCGGATCTCGGGGCTGAGGGCGGGCGCTTCGAGCAGGCTCCGGCGCTTCGTTTCGCGCACGAGCATCAATGCGCGCGCGAAATTGTCGGTGTCGAAGTACTGCTCGCCGGTGAGCAGGTAAAACGAAAGGCACGCGAAGCTGAACACGTCGGTCCAGGGTCCGACGTTGCCCTCGGATGCAAACGACTGCTCGGGCGACGCGTAGCCCGGTGTTCCGAGAAGCACGCTGCCGAAAGTGGCTTGAACGCCCATGGGCCGCGCGATGCCGAAGTCGGCAATCTTCGGAGCTTCGTCGTGACCGAAGCCCGAGCACAACACGTTGCCGGGCGTGAGATCGCGGTGCACGACGCCGACATCGTGGATCGCAGTGAGCCCCTCCGCGATGCATTCGATGACGCGCGCCGCTCGGACGGCGTCGAAACCGAACCGCGTGTGTTTGACGGCGTAAGACACACGGTGCTCGAGAGTCGTCCCCTCGGCGCCGCCGTGGACGTATTCGAGCGCTATCCACGGCAGTATCACGGGTCGAACGCCGTGCAACGCCACCGTACCGGTGTCCAGGAACCGCACGACGAAGGGCGTCGGCGGCACGCGCTCGTTCAAGCGGCCGAGCGCGATCGCCTCTTTCTGGATCATGAGCAGCGCCGTTTCTCCCGCAGTGCCCACGATCTCGGGCCGCACGACTTTGACGACCGCGGGGACGATACCGTCCGGCGCCTCGCGGACCGCGTAGAACGCGACGCCCATGCCGCCTTCGCCGAGTAGCTCGATGAGCTTGTAGGTGATCGCCGGGTTGTGGTCCGAGGGGATGATCCGCCCCGAGAGAGCGTCCCTGAGCCCGGAGTCGTTGGCCACGATCGGCCATCATAGTCCGTTTTACCCCGGCAAAGCGCTCAGACGGCGGGGTTCGAAGTGATGACTATGGCGCGAGGTCGAAAAAGTACGTCGCCCCCCCGTTGTCGCCATAGAAGATGGCCCCGAAGCACGCAGTCGTTCCGTCGTAGGCGATAGTCCATCCGAACGGGTCTTTGGACGGGGACCCCGATATCAGGTTCCCCCCGAAGCTCCAGACGCCGCCGCCGCGCTCGTACAGAAACCCTTTCGCTGCCTCGCCGTACGCGCCCGTTCCGACGACGACCGCTTTCGTCCCGTGTACGGCAGCGCGCCACCCGCGGACGGACCGTGCTTCGAGCTCGGGTGCCGGATTGAATTCGTCCGCCACCCATTCGCCGGACGGGTCGAGCTCGTAAGCGCTCACCTGTTCTCCGCTCGGCGCGCCTGGTACCGGGACGATGAGTAAACCTGACTCGAGCCCCAGCGTGCCTTCGCCGAATCGATATCCATCGGCGTTCGAGGCTGCCGGCAAGAGCTTGCGTGTCGGCTCAGCGGGCCATTCCGCGCCCGTCTTTTCGTAGACGTACACGGCTCCGGCGTCGGTGCCCGCTTCGTCGTCGAGGTGGGCGCCGATCGCGAGAGTCGTTCCACGGAGTGCCAGCTCGTAGCCGTACTGGTCGCCCGGTGCGCCATTGGGTGGACCGAGGGTCTGCCTCCAGCTCCACGTGCCGTCGCTCGCGCGGGTATAGACGTGCACCGCGCCCGGCCCGGCGTCGCCCAATACGTTGCCTGGTGCGCTGACGACGGCGACGTCGTTCTCGATTGCCACGCGTGTTCCGTATTGATCGTCGTGGACGGGCGTCGGCGCCGTGAACTCATTCGGTACGAGAGACCACGTTCCGGACTTTCGCTCGAGGATGTACGCGGTTCCGGGATCCGATTTGTAATCGATTCCTTTCGCGCCCACGATCGCCCAGCTTCCGGAAAGGGCCACGCTGCTACCGAACTGCGCATTCGTGCGTGCGTAGTTTCCGGCGTCCAGGTCGGAGTCGATGTGCCAGACGCCCGATTCCCGCTTCATGACGAACACTCTGCCGATCCAATCGCGATCGCTCGCGCCGATGAGAGCCGTATCGCCATCGATCGCGACGCTGAGCCCGAAAAAACGGATTTCGCCGTTCGGCGCGAGGACGCTCGACGTCGCTTCGATGGTCCGCGGCGCCTCGCTGTCGCCCGGTGCTCCGGCGGCACCGGTCGAAGTCGTCTTCGGTCGCGCGGTGACGTCGAAATCGGCCCCGACGATCGCGGCGCAACCGGTGGTCAAGCACGCGAATGCGACCATGGTCCGGCTCACGACGTGGCGACGAAGGGCGAGCGCGGGCACGTCAGAACTCCCGAACCCACCTGACTTCGGTGCCGCCGCGCACACCGGTGAGCGTGACGGCGGACTTCGGCGCCGAAGGGGAAGGTTGCAAGAGGAAGTACGCGGAGAGTGCCGTGAGGGCAACACCGACGCCGAACGTCGCCGTGCTCACGGCCGACAGCGTTCGCCCGCTCGACGCCGCGGCGAGACCTTCGTCGTCGCAAAGCTTGTTCGGGCAGTGTGCGTTGACGGTATCCGCCTTGTCGATGACGAGGATTCCGGTGACGGCGCTCGTGGCCAGGCTCAAGATTCCGAGGCTGCCGAGCACGTACACCGAAGCATGCGGAGATGTGGGCTTCGGGGGCTGTGTGTCGCGTTCCGGCGGTGGCGGCGACGGCGGCGAAGCGGTTCGTTCCTGGGGAGGCGAGGGCAGAGGCGACGAGGGTGCAACCGCCTCGCGTTCGGGAATCTTCGTCGTTCGTTCGAGAGCCGCCGCATGTTCCGCTGCGATGGCGCGCCGTTGCTCGTCGAGATCCGATGCCGCGAGCACATCGCGAAGGAGCTCGCGCGCTCTCTCCGGATGTCCCAGCGCTTCTTCGCACAGCGCGAGGTTGAGCAACGTGCCGTTGGCGGGGTCGAGCTTCTGGCTCTCTTCGAACTTGGGACAAGCGACGGCGTAGTCGCCGCGCTTCATTGCCTCGCGACCTTCGCGAAACAAAGCCTCGGCCGGGGGAGGCGGATCGCCGTCCGCTCTCGCGGAGGCGGCGCACGCGACGACGAGGGCTGCGAATGCCACGCCGATACGCTGCGCTCTTTCGTGGCGTCGCATGCGTTCGTCCCGTCACCGCCGTAAGTCGAGGATGTCGAGAGCGGCCGATGGAGCCGCAGCCGGCGTTGCTACGGTGGTCTCGGTGGACGCGGGTTGCAGCGCGGAGCGCGACGCGCGCTCCGCGACGCTCTTCGCGGTTTTCTTGATCGAGGCGGGCTCGGCAATGGGCGCCGCCGTCACGGCGCGTGGCGGCTCGGAGTCCTCCGTCGCTGCAGGCACGACGACCGGGGGCGTTGCGGGAGCTCCCATATTCGAGGCGGCGCGCGACTCCGCGACGGGTGCGGAGACCGCCTTCGAAACCGGATCCACCGGCTGTGCCTCGAACGGCCGCGCCAGTACGGCCGCTCCGACGGCGGCCGCCACGACGGCGAGCACCGCGGCCCACGGCAATGCTCCCATTCCGCGCGACCCTGACGTCGACGGGGTCTGAGGTACGAAACCGCGGACGTCGCGCCGGGAAACGACCGAGGGCTCCGCGGTGTGCGTTTCCGGAATCGTCGAAGCGCCGCCCATGCCTGAAGCGCGTTCGACTGCTCGAGCGAGTGCCGGCTCCGGTACTGCCGCGCGCGCCGCCTCGAGAGCGTCCTTCATCGATTGCGCATCGGGCCAGCGTCGCTCGCGGTCCATCTCGAGCGCTCGATCGACGAGCGCCACGATGGACTCCGGCACTCCCGGGCAGAACGCGCCGACCGACCTCGCCGGCTGCGTCGCGGACGCGATCAAGAGCTCGTTCGGCGTCTCGGCCTCGTGCACCGTCCTTCCCGTCAACAGGAAGAACAAGAGTGCGCCGACGGCCCAGACGTCCGTTCGCGCATCGACCAAGTTGCCCCGTCCGCGAGCTTGCTCCGGCGCCATGAAACCGGGCGTTCCGAGCGTCGCGCCCGAATGTGTGGATCCGGTTTCCGACTCCGTCTCCAAAAGGCGCGCGATACCAAAGTCGAGGAGCATCACGTCCCCGTCGGTGGTCAAGAACACGTTGCTCGGTTTGATGTCCCTATGCACCACCCCGCTCGCGTGCGCGGCAACGAGCACGTCGAGCAAGCGTTCGCCGACGCGCAGGACTTCGCCGAGAGAAGCCGGAGCGGAGCCGCCGTACCGTTCGGTGAGGGTGCCGCCGTCGAGCAGCTCCATGACGAGGAAGACGGTTCCGTTCTCGTCCGTGTCGTCGTCGAGGATCGCTACGGCTCCGGGGTGCCGAATCTTGTTGGCGACGTAACCCTCTCGGAGAAACCGCGCGACGATGCGCTTGTTCGCAGCCAGGCTCTGACGGAGCACCTTGACCGCGACCTTTCGGCCGTTGCGGTGCGCTGCGGCGTACACCGTCGACATACCACCGCGCCCAATGCGGTGGAGGACTCGCCACTTGCCGCACAAGACCTTCCCAACGAGGTCATTTTCCTGTCGGTCCAGATCCTCGAGATAGTGCATCGCGCAGCGCTCGCGCTCGCATAAGCTTATTCCGATACGCTCCCTGACGCGACTCAAACGATGGAGAAACCGACACTTCCGGACGAAACCGACGCTATCCCGAGCCCTAGCGCCGCTCCGGAGGTTCTCGCACTCGTCGTGGGATGGTGTCCGACCGAGCCGCGGCGTCTCGGAGAAGTCCTGATCGTCCCGCCCGGTAACCCCGGTCCCCTTCGCACGTTCGGCCGCGGCGCTGCGCAGCCGAGCGACCCGCATCCCCGGTTGCAGCTCTTCCGCGACCGCCCGGCAGGTCCCGAAACGACCGCACCGCTCGCGCTCGAGCGCCTGTCACGTGTGCAGCTCGTCTTGCGGGCGCGGGGCACAGAAGGCGTGGAAGTGAAGAACGTCGGCCAGCCGAAGTTGCGACACGAAGGTCACTCCGCGGACGAGATCTTGCTCGAGCCCGGCGAGACGATGGAGATCGGCAAGCAGCTTCTCCTCTCGTGCGTGCGGCGTAAGGCGTGGCTCTCGGGCAGTGAAGGCGTTTCGGCCTTCTCCGGTGAATTCGGAGAAGCGGACTCGACCGGAATCGTCGGCGAGTCGCACGCGATCTGGGAGGTGCGGCGAGCTCTCGCATTCGTAGCGCCGCAAAAGGAGCACGTGCTCGTCACCGGACCGAGCGGCACCGGAAAAGAGCTCGCCGCTCGTGCGATTCACGCACTGTCCGGGCGCGCGCACGGTCCCTTCGTCGCCCGGAGTGCCGCGACGCTGCCGGAAGGAATCATCGATGCGGAGCTCTTCGGCAATGCGAAGAACTATCCGAACGCCGGTGTCGCCGAACGGCCCGGGCTCATCGGAAGGGCTGCCGGCGGCACGCTCTTGCTCGACGAATTCGCCGAGCTCTCTCCGACGTTGCAGGCGCATCTCTTGCGGGTGCTCGACGGCGGCGAATATCATCGCCTCGGAGAGAGTACCGCCCGCATCGCCGATCTACGGCTCATCGTCGCGACGAATCGCGACGAAAGCGCATTGAAGCACGATCTCTCGGCGCGCCTGAAGCTCCGCGTTCACCTGCCGGATCTCAATGCGCGGCGCGAAGACATTCCACTTCTCGTGCGCCATTTGCTTCGCGGATTCGCGAGCGCCGGCTCGGCGGCCGCGGCTCGCTTCATCGACGGCGACGGCGAGCCCAGGATATCCGCGGAGCTCATCCGCAACCTCCTCGTGCATGCGTACACGGCCCACGTCCGCGAGCTCGAAAGATTGCTGTGGAGGTCGATCGAAAAGAGCTCGGGCGACACTCTTCTGTTTCACGAGGAAAACGCCGGCGACGCGCCGGCGGCCGGCGACCCCGAGGACGACGAAGAAGTACCGACCGCGCGCCGCATCCAGGAGTGCTTGGACGCCAACAACGGTGCCCTCGAGCCGTCGTGGCGGGCGCTCGGGCTGAAGAACCGTCACGTCCTGTCGCGCCTCATCGTGAAATACGGCCTAGAGGTTCGCCGCAAACCCGGCCGCCGCTGAACGTTGCTCGGAGCTCGCGCGAGCGCGCGCGCGGATGCGCGATCCCGCCGGCATCCTGGACCGCGCTATCGCCGATTCTAGCCTGATTTGCCGGGATACGCGCCTGCCGCGCGGCGGTCCGGTCGAGGCACGACCGTTGCTCATTGCCCGGGTGCGTGCCGATCCCCCTCGTCACTGGAAACGCTCCGAACGGTGGAGGGTTGCATGGTGTGACCCGTCGAGGGGTATCGGCATGCGCCCTCGCTCTGGCCGTCGTCCACTCTTGTCTCGTCGCGGTATTCGCCGTCCGGCACAGCCATTTTCAAGGCGACGACATCGTGGGCCTCTACCAGTCGCACCAGCTTTCGTTCTGGAAGTATCTCGCGACTCCCATCGACGTGCACTTCGTCCCGTTGCACCGCCTCGCCACTTACGTGCTGGGGCGTATGGCGCCCGCGAACTTTCCGATCGCCGTCGGGGTCATGTTAGCGCTCCACCTGGCGGCGATCTTCTTTCTGTACCGTGTGCTCCAGCTCCTTCGTCCGAGTTGGATCAACGCGGTGTTCGTCAGCTGGTACGCCACTCACGTCTACATCGGCGTCCTGTTCACGTGGTGGACGTCGGGACTGCATCGACTGCCGTACGTCTTGCTTCTGGTGTCGTCGCTTTACGGGTACCTGAAGTACCGATGGCGGCCCCGCGCCGCGGGCTTTCTCGCGGTGATCGCCAGCTATTCGGCGGCGATGGGGTTCTTCGAGAAAGCCTTGCTCTTCCCGATCGTCATCGGCGGAGTCGAGGTTTGTCCTTTCCAGCACAGTGGGATCCGAAGCTTGGAATTCACGTGACTTGAAGTCGCG